>Ga0134128_10005699_pt1 | contig 15098 bp, 9 predicted proteins | sample KB31754_FD_96462 | JGI IMG/M metagenome (GOLD analysis project Ga0134128, IMG submission 96462) | Terrestrial soil microbial communities with excess Nitrogen fertilizer from Kellogg Biological Station, Michigan, USA - KB3-175-4 | ecosystem: Environmental > Terrestrial > Soil > Unclassified ... | reverse complement strand
CACGCAAACTGTTTCGCCGTTTTCGTGACGGACCAGAGCGATCTTCGCTCACTACCTCCGGAGAAGCGCGCGGCGGTAGAACGGCACCTGAACTTCGCGCGCAACCTGCACGTCGAGACGCGGGTGCTCGCGGAGAGCGACCATGCCCGGGCCATTGTGGATTTTGCACGGCTGCACAATGCGCGGCAGATCTTTCTTCCCAGGCTAGTAGGGAAGGGAGTGGACCGGCTGCTTGGAAAGAGCCTCGTGAACCAAGTGGTAAGCCTCGCCAATGACATGGAGGTCACGATCGTGGCCGACCGCCGTCAGGAGAGGCAGCCGGGGAAATAGAGGGGTGGGTTAAACTGGTGCATCGGGCCGTGGCGCAGCCTGGCTAGCGCGCTTGCTTGGGGTGCAAGAGGTCCCGGGTTCAAATCCCGGCGGCCCGACCAGGTTCATCTCGTTGTTTGGCTTAACTCTGCACGTTATCGTCAATGCGCATAGCTGATCGCAAGCTTCTGGTTGCGTGCTCAATGAAGAGTGGCTCCGCTTATTATGTTGCGAAAGTACTTTCCTTGTACTTCGATCTCCCAATCGCAAACCCATTCGACTTCTGGGGAGAACGGGAACAGAACCTTTACCCCTGGCATTTCGAGAACATGCTTGCAGGGCCGTTTGTGCTACAGCTACACATCAAACCTCATCCGCCTCACCTTCAGCTATTTCAGCAGCATGGAATAGAAGTCGTATATCAATGGCGAAATCTGGGCGACGTCATCATTTCTTTCGATGATCACATAGTCAATGAAGACTGGAAAAATCCGGTATGCTATTTAGACAACGTGGCAGATTATGCGATGCAACCGAAAGATGCTCGCCACAAATATCTTATTCGCCATGCGTTACCGTGGTATATCTCGTTCGATCTCATGTGGAGGCGATTAGTTGATCCAATTTGGCTAGTGCTCTGCAAATACGAACATATGTGTTCCGATCCCGGCAACTTCTTCGCACGGATCATAAGCTCGTTCAACTTTCCGGTCAATATGGACCGGCTTCATGCAGTAATCAGCAACTGCACTGGGAAAATCCGATTTAATATCGGAATTCCAGGAAGATCCATTAGAGAGCTTTCGGAAGAGAACAAAGCATTGCTTGAGCAGATGCTAATTGAGCACCCGCAGGATCTCTCTGAGTTATTGTACGAGTTGCCATGGTGGCCGAGCCGCCGCGGCCAATCGCCAGACGCACAGCGATATGACAACGCTTTGATTCGCAGTTATGGCACGGATCCAGAAAGCGAGAAATTGTACCTAATTAAGGACGGTAAACGTCGCTGGATTACATCTCCGCAGTGGTCAAAAGATGCCGGACGAAAGTGGAGCGAGGTGCAATTTGTATCGCGCGAACAATTAGAAAGCATCCCGCTGGGTCCATCATTGTGCGCCTGAGCAGGCATCTATATAGTTTCAACTTGTGCCAAGTAAAATGGAGATGCGTTGCCTGACCAAGAAATGCTCGAAGAGTACGGCCCTGAATATTACGCCACAAGCTGCGGTCGCCCATACGAACGATCTGCCGACTGGTTGAACTTTTTCTCGATTATAGCTGACCAGATCATCCGCGCCTTGCACCCGCGTCGTGTTCTGGATGCCGGATGTGCCATGGGTTTCCTGGTCGAGGCGTTCTGGGATCGGGGCGTCTATTGCGAAGGCATTGATGTTTCGGAATATGCAATATCCAAAGTCCGGGGCGACGTTAAAGATTACTGTTCCGTAGGTTCCATTACTGATCCCATCGCTGGGAATTTTGATCTGATCACCTGCATCGAAGTGCTGGAGCATTTACGTCCGGAAGCAGTGAGATCCGCAGTCGCGAATCTGTGCGCGGCCGCAGACGTAATCTTGTTCTCGTCAACACCTAGCGACCTGGATGAGCCTACGCACTACACTGTGCGACCTCCTATTTACTGGTTGCAGCTCTTCTCCGAATTTGATTTCTGGCCTGATGCCCGCTTCGATGCCTCTTTCTTAACAATGCACGCAATGCTTCTGAGAAAGGGCTTTCCACCGTCAGATGACTTTTTGCGGCTTTTTTCCGAGTACATCCGACACAAGACCGCGTTTCACATTCAATCCGTAAATGCCCAGCAATTGGATGGGCGGTTAAAAGCTGAAGCTGATCGAGAACACTTGACAATCCGTGCGCTAGAAGAATCAAAACAGAAGGTGACCTTACTAGAAGGCGAGTTATCGCAATCTGCCCAGCGTATTAGAGAGCTCGATGAAGACCTCTCAAATTTGCGGATCGAAGCAGACCGCCTAACCACTGAACATCAACAGAACTTGTCAAATTTGCGTGTCCAAGGCGATCGATTGTCAACCGAAGTGGAGAACGCGAGGACCGAAAGTACTCGTGCAGCGGCTGAAATAGCGGGCCTAACGATTGAACAGAACCGCCTAAAGCAAGAGATAGATACGGAGCGGGCCACGAGCGCTGAACGTAATCGTCTTATGGGACAACTGCAACGAGAACGTGCCGAGCTGCAGGCAACGTTAACCGCCGTGCTTTCGAGCCGCGCGTGGAAGCTCGCCGAGAAATGTCGGCGGCCACTCAACAAGGTGCGGCGCGATTGGCCTCATTTGTATAAAGGTGTCCGATTTGTCGCGCGCAAGCTCCTGAACAACGGCGCAGCTCGCGCCGCGCAACGGGCGCAGGAGCAAATGCCAGAGCATCCAAAGCCCTCAACGGAGGACGCCAAGGACGGCTTGCCGGTCCAGCTTATAAGTACGAAGAGAGTTGCGTTGGATGACGACTACCAAAGGTGGATTGACGAGCAGGAGCCGAAGTGCGAGGATTTGCTGAATCAGCGGAGCTGTGCCAGATCTATCGAGTCTCCTCTCATCAGTATCGTTGTACCGGTGTATCACACTCAGCATTCCTTACTGAAAGCCTGCATCCAAAGCATTCTTGACCAGACTTATGAACACTGGGAACTTTGCATTGCTGCGGTGTCCGGGGGTGATCCTTCGAATTGGAGGCTTTTACGCGAACTGGCTCAACATGATGGTCGCGTACAGCTAGTCAAGTTGGACCAAAACGAGGGTATTTCAAACAATACCAATGCTGCCTTAGCTCTCGCAAGCGGAGAATTCATTGCCCTGCTGGACCACGATGACACGCTGGCTCCCTTCGCGTTGTTTGAAGTGGCGTCCCGCTTGAAATTACATCCGGATTTGGACATTTTGTATTCAGATCACGATTACCTTGATCCAGAGCAAGGACTCAGATGCGCTCCTCTGTTCAAGCCGGGCTGGTCTCCCGAGATCATGTTCTCGGCAAACTACATTACGCATCTGACAATATTGCGGCGCTCTCTCATTGAAGGAGTGGGTGGGTTCGACCCTGCAACGGACGGGGCTCAAGATTGGGATTTGTTCCTTCGGCTTACGGGGCGGACGAACAGAATATCGCATATTCCAAAAATCCTTTATCACTGGCGAATGCATGCCGGATCCACTGCACATAACGACTCCGCTAAGAGCTATGTACCTGACGCGCAGTTATTGGCAGTTCGCAGGCACGTCCAGCGTCTTGGTATTGCTGCCGACCCGGAGATTCTGCCCAACGGTTTGCTCCATGTGAGATTCCAACGCCCACCCAATGGATTGGTCTCAATTATCATTCCCACTAAGGACCGAGCAGACCTTCTATCAAGGTGCATCTCAACGCTTTTGGGAGTTACGAAATACGACAATTTAGAAATAATAGTTGTTGATAATGGAAGTCGCGAGACAGCATCGAAAGAATATTTCAACACGCTGGTAGCTGACCAACGTGTTCATATTGTCTGGAATCCGGGTGCGTTTAACTACAGCGCTGCCAACAATCGGGCCGCAAGCGAGGCAAAGGGCGAGTTTTTACTCTTCCTTAATAACGATGTAGAGATCACTCATCCCGATTGGCTCACCGAGCTTGTCTCTTGGGCGGCTTGCAAATCAACCGGTCTCGTGGGTGCGAAGCTTCTTCGCGCTAATGGTGCCATTCAGCACGCGGGTGTCGTGTTGGGCATGAACGGATTTGCAGATCATGCATTTGCGGATCAGCCTGCGCTTACTTTCGGCATGGCCGGGAGCACAGGCTGGTACCGCAATTTTCTTGCGGTAACCGGTGCGTGCATGATGATACGCCGCGAGGTGTTCGACGAACTCGGCGGCTTTGACGAGAAGTTCACGTTGTGCGGGAGCGATGTTCAGCTTTGTCTACGAGCGTTTGAGCACGGCTACCGCATAGTTTATAATCCATTCGCTGAACTGATCCATCACGAACGACAAACACGTAGTAGTGAGGTGCCTCCGCGAGATTATCTTGAGTCTTTTAAGCATTACCGACGCTGGCTAGTAAGTGGTGATCCTTACTGGAACATCAACCTCTCGATTTGGCGGAACCAGCCTACTTTTCGGAGCCGTGGTGAACAATCGAGCCTCGAATTTGCTGAAAAGTATCTGGATGGCATGAAAGACGCAATTGAACAATTGACTGTGCCGCGTCCGGCCACCGACGAGGAGGGCTACGTCTCGCGTTTCGACTGTAGTGAAGAGCAGATTGACAAGCTGCGCAAGCACGCCGACACTCTTCAGGGTTTTCGATCGGTAACACGTGTTATGTGGTTCATCCCCAGCTTTGAGCACGCGTTCTATGGCGGCATGTTTACTATTTTGCGCTTTGCGGAGTACTGGAAATGCGAGCATGGCGTGCGAAATTGTTTTGCGATATGCGACGATGCAAACGAACAGCTCATGGCTGATCGGATTCGTTCCGTATATCCGGATTTGAAAGATTCAGATCTTTTCGTTCTTCGGGCGAAGGAACAGGCCGCTGCGCTGCCGGCCGTGGATGCCAGTATCTGCACTCTTTGGACAACCGCCTACTACGCTCTTCATCACGAATGTGCGGGGCGCCGTTTCTATCTGATTCAGGATTTTGAGCCGGCCTTCTATCGGGCCGGATCAATAAGTGCTCTGGTGGAAAACACATATCGCATGGGACTATTTGGCATTGCAAATACGATCAGCTTGAAAAAGACTTATGAATCTGAATATGGCGGGAAGGCGGTTGCTTTCAAGCCTAGCGTTAATGAGAGAATTTTTTATCCATCCGAATCTCGAAGGACGGAAAACGAGAACAAGCCATACCTCGTATTCTGTTACGGTCGCCCGACACACCCGCGCAACTCGTTCGAGCTCTTAACGGCAGCCATGAAGCGACTGAAAGCATCGATGGGTGATCGTGTGCGGATTGTAAGCGCCGGCGCAGAATGGAATCCGTCGGACTATGGGGTTCAGGGTATTATCGATAACTTTGGAATTCTTCCTTATGAGGACACTGGGAGGCTCTATCGTGACAGCGATATCGGCATTGTCATGATGCTTACAAGACATCCTTCTTATATTCCGCTTGAACTCATGGCCAGCGGTTGTTTGGTCGTCACCAACGTAAACTCTTGGACCTCGTGGTTGCTCAAAGATGGTGAGAATTGTTTGTTGGCACCGACTACTGCGACAGCAATCGCTGAGATTGTTGAACGTGGTCTCCTCGACACCTCTCTACGCGAACGGATCACTGAAAACGCACTTGCGCTGGTTCGCTCCGAATACACAGACTGGCCTCGTCAAATAGAGAACGTTTATACCTATATGTGCAATCCTGATAATTTTGACGAGCCATACCTTGCGACGGAAGCAATCGCCGCTGTAAGTTAGCAACCCTTATGCCCTTGAAGGTAGATATCGGCTGCGGCGTTCATAAGCGAGATGGCTATTTCTTCAAGTTGATAAGGCGCGAACGAAGGCAAGAAGTCCTCAGATACCAGTACGCGAGCTTTGCACCGGACGGTATCAGCCCGTGAAAGTTATCTGAACTCGTTTGCTGGGTCCAACTTACTTAGACGAAGCCTTGAGCATGAATTTTGTTTGTTCAGTGTTGGCGGCGCGATCCAAGATTTGTTCGTCGCTTCTCTCCTCGCGCCCTCCAAAAACGGCTGAATCGATATTGGTAGCGTACCGGTTCCAGTTATAAGCTTCGCGAGCATGTAGATATGCGCACTCGGCGAGATCGGCATATTGCGCTCCAGCGCTAACGCAGTCCAAGGCAGTGCGAATTTTATCCTCCCATTCATGGGCATGGGCTAAGAACCCGTTCTGGCCGTCACGAATAGCGGTTCGAAATGCAAACGTGGGGGAGGCAATCGTCGGCGTACCTACAATTGCCGATTCAAAGTACTTTAGCTCAGATTTGCAGTTTGTGAATGTATTAATCTGAAGAGGCGCAAGATTAATTTCCACCGCACCAGTTATTTGCTGGAGGTTCAGGAAATCTTGAAATGGATACGTTTCGATGCGATCTCGATGCCGCAGTAAGGGGCTCTTGAGTTGCATAAAGCCGGCGATGCGTAGAGCGATGCGCCGATCCTCGTCGAGGAGTTTTGAAAGTACGCTGGATATGATCTCGAAATCGCGATTGTGAGTGGGTGTTCCGCTAAAATATCCAAGGTGAATCCTGCCGTCCCGTGCGAAACCCGATTGGCGCTTAGAGTGCCAGATGCTTTCCGATATCTCTTGCTGCGCCCGGTTGAGGTAATTCGGGATAATTCGCGGTATAACGGACGGCGCGTAAGCTGAGACGCGTTCTGCAAGGAATTGATTCGGAACAATTGCGCCATCGCACAGCCGCAGAGTTGCTCCAAGGCGGGCCACCGCACCAAACCATGCAGTCCAGGTCCGCTCCGCTTGCGACGGCTGATCTAAGGTTTCTAACATCAGATGAACGTAATCGGGATCAAAGGTTAGATCGTCGACATCAAAATACACTCGTATTCCACGAGCCTTGGCCATGCCGATGAGCCGATTGATTGCAGCGTCGTAATGAGTGCGGCAGATTACTAGCACGTCCGTGCGACTGATGAAGCGCTCCGCGTGCCGAAGATCGGCACGTGTAAACCAGGCGGCAGAAATTCCTAGAGAAGGCGCAGCTGCCAGCGCCTCAATCATGTTTAGAACGCGATAGCGGAATGTACCAGTATCAGGTTGGTTATAAAAATAGGCAATCCGCCGTTCCCCGGCACATAGCGCAGAAAGCCTTCCCTCAAGGTCGGCAGTCCAAGGGGGATCGTAGGGAATCGGTTCAACGCGGGCGAAGGTCAGCATCTCTGGAGTGGCGCGATCCCTGCGAGGAATATTATGCGGTCGACAGCCGCTTCAAGAGCTGTAGTCCAATCCCTCCTAATCTGCTGACGAAAATAGTTGCTAGATCGCATTTCGTCATCGCCGGCAAGGCGAATTGCATGGCCAATTGTGCGCTCTAGGCTATCAATCGATGGATCAGCGCAGAGGATATTATCTGAATAGAGTGCGGGGGACGCCTTCGTCCGACGCCGATTCGTGACAACGATCGCGCCATTCGCAGTGAGTTCCGGAATCGGATAACAGAAGTAAGGGGTATCGGCCAAGCAGAGACCCACATCCACGTGAGTAAGCAAATTCGTGCACTCGTCGTCCTGCAGCGTTGTCATGATCCGCGGTCGGATATCCCGGGGCAAGACGAGATCATCAGTGAAATTACTTATAAAATTGAAATCCCAATCGCTTCCTCTAAATAAACCTCCTTCCATAGCCCCCCGGATTACTTCAAGCCCACGCCAATAGAGACTACCTAACGAAGATTGCCTCGCATCGAAAAAGAAACTGCGCTTTGCGCTGCTGTGTCTCCAACTCGAAGGATACGGTTCAATCGGAATGGCGCGCTCAAACCACACTCCTCGCCGACGAATAGTTTCGATCGGGGTTGGCCCATTTGTTAAATGTTCAAACAGCATTTCCGATAGAACCATATAAAGCAGTTCAGGATCAGTAAGAATTTCATGGCAGCGCAGACGATCATCGCCGGATGGATAAGCCATTCGTTCATCATCTTGTACCAGGTATATGATGCGGCAAGGGTTTACACTGCTTCTTACGAGCCGCGTTGTCTGCCAGGAAGTAGTCAGGAAGAAATCGTTTTCTGATACTCCAAGACCGCGGCCGCTATCGAAAGCGGTGCTTACAAACTCGATTTCGTCAGACCACGTGATTCCATTTATCCTCCAAAGGTTAGTTAACATAGAGGCATCGGGAAGTACGGGCATAGCGAATTGTAGGCTGGCCCCCATGTGCTGGGCTAACAAAGCCCCGAGGATAACGGCGATTCGATTACCGCTACCGGCGCACTTTAGATCTACACCGTTTAAAACGATAGTGAGTCTTCGAGCTACCGATGGAATGAGAAAAGTACGAAGTGGCTTCAGCTCGCAAAATCGCGCTTCTAACTTCTTTTCTACTGCATTTGCAGGGATGGCGCGACGAATCTCGCGTCCTTCCGCTGCACCGGCCTCCAGATAGTGGACTAACGGATTCAAGCCCGCCGCAGCGACGTCAGTGTTGCATTCGAGGTACCAGCTTCCGTCAAAGCCCGGTCCCGGATTTCGTCCCTCCCCGGCGCCAAAAGCTAGATAGTGAATGGCCGGATCCTCGTTAGCCGCCGCCACATCCGGATTCTCTCGGAGATACCAATCCGGATCAAATAGCGAGGATTCACTGATTAGTTGGACACGCGCCGCGAACTCATCGCTCCGGATCGAGTCAAATTCACCTCGTGTGACAGGACGAATTTCTCGCCCCTCCAGCGCGCCGTGCTCGAGATAATGGATGAGCGGATTTTGACCCGCGGCACGAACATCCGGATATCGTTCGAGATACCAGTTCCCATCGAAGTCGGGCCCTGGGTTCCGCCCTTCCTTAGCACCCTTTTGGAGATAGTGCAGAATCGGATCGTTGCCACTAAGTATTGGGCCCGGGTTCTGATTGAGATACCAATCAGAACTGAACAGGCGGGATTTCGCTAACAGTTGAAGATGGCGTGCAAGTCGATGTCGTTCTCGAACTTTCAACAGGAGGAGTGAGAGTTTTTGCAAAGCTATAGAAAATGCCATCCTCTAGAATGGAGCAGAACTAACAATCTCTTCATGTTTGCCTTGTAACTCGGCCATTTCCGCATCCACCAGTAGCCTTACAAGCTGGGGAAAGTCCACGCGGTGCTCCCATCCAAGGTCGTGTCGTGCAAGCGTTGCATCGGCCCTGAGGTTTTCGACTTCTGCCGGACGATAATAACGAGGATCAATGCTCACGTAGTCACGCCAGTCAAGCTCTAGCCATTCAAATGCCAACTGAAGAAAATCGCGAACAGAGTGGCTTTGCCCTGTTCCTATCACATAGTCTCGCGGTTCATCCTGCTGGAGCATTCTCCACATCGCATCTACGTATTCGGGAGCATATCCCCAGTCGCGCCGGGCCTCCAGGTTTCCCAAATATAACTTGGCATCGATGCCTAATTTGATGCGAGCAGCCGAGCGCGCGATCTTCCGTGTTACAAACGTTTCGCCACGACGAGGCGACTCGTGGTTAAAAAGAATTCCGGAGCAGGCAAAAAGTCCGTAGCTCTCGCGATAGTTAGTGGTGATGCAATGAGCAAAAACCTTGGCACAAGCGTAGGGGCTGCGTGGATAAAATCGAGTGATTTCGCTCTGAGGTGCGGGAGCCGAGCCGAACATTTCGCTGGACGAAGCCTGATAGAATCGCGTTGTTAAACCAAGGTGACGTATACCTTCAAGCAGCCGCAAGGCTCCATTTGCCGTGATGTCACAGGTGTACTCAGGAATATCAAAACTGGTCCGGACGTGACTCTGGGCCGCCAGATTATAGATTTCGTCTGGCTTCACATCGTATAGCACTTTCCAGATACTGCTCGATTCCGAAAGATCCGCAAAATGAAGAAAGATCCGACTCGTCCTGTCATGCCAATCGGCATAAACCTTGTCTAACCGTCCCGTATTAAAGCTACTGGATCGGCGTTTCACGCCGTGAACCTCGTAACCTTTGCTTAGCAGGAATTCCGCCAAATAGGAGCCATCCTGCCCGGTAATCCCCGTTATCAACGCGCGCTTCACGTATTTCTTTCTTCACCCGCAGCACGAACGGCCTGAAACAGCGGTGCGGCGCACAACCCGTCCTCTTCGATCATGCAGCGCAGGGTATCCGGCGCAAGCACCTTTCGTCGAAACAGTCCAAGCAAAAAGCGAAGACTCTGAAGGGCATCCGACACTCTCATCTTCGAATGTCCCTGAATACGCGCTGGCAGAGTAATCGGAACTTCTGCGATCGAAACTTTGTTGAACCACAAAACGAACAAGCTCTCGAAGAAGAACGAGTAGCCACAGGATCGAACCAGCTTAAACATCTGACGAGGTATATGGTCTAACCTGTAAACTCTGAATGCCCCGGTCGCATCCAGACGCATTTTCAACAGTAAGACTGTCATAAAATGCCCAAGGTAAGTGAGGAACCGTCGAAACACGTTCCATCCAGGAAGGCTTTCCGCTCCAAGGAACCTAGAACCTATAACAACGTCATAATCCTCCGCTTTCCGCAAGAAGCCGGGAATCGCTGCAGGAGAGTGTGTGAAATCGGCATCCATCGTAAGAAGAATTCTATAATCGTGGTCATAAGCCCATTGAATTCCGGCGTCATGGGCACTGCCGATTCCCTGCTTGTTTGTTCGCTGTAAAACGCGTACCCAGGAATGCTCACTTGCCAGCCGTGCCACGATTGCGTCGGTTCCGTCTGTTGATCGATCATTTACAAAAAGCAGATCGGCATCCAAGCCTAACTTCGCGATTTCGAGAAGCAGCGGCTCGACGTTCTCCGCTTCGTTATATGTTGCGATTAGGATCAGCAGCCGACGTTCAGGAAACAATCTTCAACTCCGCTTCTATCATTACGCGTACAAGTTCTTCGAACCCAACTTCCGGTTCCCAGCGAGTGGCACGGCGCAGTGCGCTCGCATTTCCGCACAAGGTCCCCTGCTGCTTCGTTACCATATCCGCTCGTTCTGTAACATACCTGGACCATTCCAGTCCAAGCATTTTGAACGCTGTTGCAACGAAGTCACGAACGGAATGCAAAACCCCCGTCGCGATCACAAAATCAGCAGGCGATTCCAACTGCAGAATGCTCCACATAGCACGAACATAATCCGGAGCAAACCCCCAATCCACAAGCGTATCCAAGCAGCCCAATGCCAAATGGTTCTGCTCCCTGCGCTTGATCTTCACTGCGGCCTGGACAACCTTTTTCGACAGGAAATACGCGGACCGGCGAGGCGACTCATGATTGTATAGGATACCAACGCAGGCATGTAGACCGCGGTTTTTGCGAAAATGCCTGCAAACATGCACTCCGGCAGCTTTCGAAATGCCGTAGGCGTTCACGGGATTAAAGGGTGTCGCTTCATCCTGGACCACACACTCAGGTTCACCAAAAATGTGTGAAGATGCAGCGTAAAAGAGCCGGGCTTCTCGATTGTGACTGTCAATTGCGTACAACACCTCGGCCAGCCCAAGCGTATTGATCTCGAAAGACTTTTGCAAGACATCGGGTTCGGCCCTGTTCGATTTCTCGGATGAGTGGTGGAAAGCGGCAAGATAATAAATCTCATTTACGCGTTCGGCATGAAGCAGCGGACCGATCTCCTGATGCTTCAAGGAAATACACGGATACCTCTCCGAACAGGGGCCCTCAACGCCGCCTCGAGAAAAAGGTATTATATCGTACCCTTTGCTTTCTAGTAATTCACAAAGATACGCTCCGTCCTGCCCTCTAGAGCCGATGACTAGCGCCTTTGGCACGGTATACCTCGATTTCCGGTAACGGAAAGATGAATGCACCCCCTTTTGAAAGATACTCTTGCGAGCGCAGGATAAAATCATCTCGAAAATGCCAGGGCAGAACGAGAAACGCGTCTGGTTTCAGCTCCATTGCTTGCATTTCTGAGATAATCGGGATCTCAGAACCGGGCGTCACTCTTCCGAACTTATCATCGTTTACTTCAGCTATATAGGGTAGATCGCGGGAGTCGAATCCGCAGAACTGAAGGATAACATTGCCTTTCGTGGATGCCCCATAGCCTACGACCATTTGCCCATCCCTCCTCAGCGTTCCGATCACGCTGCGCAGTTCGTCTCGATGCCGCTCGATTCGACTATTAAATCGCTCGTATACGCGATTCTGGGAAAATCCCCCCTCTTCTTCCCGCCGCAGCATAGCAGCGACGGCATCAGATTGGTTCCCGCTAACGTTGTGGCCGGCGACGACTCGAAAACTGCCGCCATTTGCCGCATTCAATTCTATATTTCGGACTTCAAGCCCGACCCGGCCGGCCATCCAGACGATCTGTTTGAGCCGATAATATTCTAGGTGTTCATGGCAGATTGTGTCATACGAGTTTTGGCTCACCATTGCCGGAAGATAGCTTTGCTCGAAGATCCATATGCCATCTTCAGCCAGCACATCCTTCACCTGTTCCATAAATTGTAACGGCGTTTCGAGATCATAAAACATCGCGATCGATGATACGATCTTCGCGCGCTTCGATCCGACTTGGCGGAAGAACGTGGCAGACGAAAAAAACTCAGGAATCAAATGAATATGTGGCGGGTAGAACTTTTTGAACTTAAGCCCGGTTGGGTCCATACCAACGGCAGTTATCCCGGGCTCGTACATGGATTGAAGCAGAGTGCCATCGTTGCTTCCGATATCCAGGATTACGTCGCCGGAAGAGAGCGGGGCGGCAGCTTTCGCCGCGCGCGCGATCCCAGCTAGATGCGCCACCATCGCTCGATTTAAACCGGAACGGTAACCGTAATTCGATCCGTACATTTGGACTGGTGCAAATGAGTGTCGCAATTGCACGAGGCCGCAGGAATCGTCCTCATTCTCGCGACACTTGACCAATTCGAGTGGCCCTCTATCAACTGTTTCGCCTGGCCACGAAAACACGCCCGTAAGAGCTTGCATACCTAAATTCAAGATTGAGTCGAGGTGATGATTCCCGCATATTCGGCATTGTTTGATTTCTTGGTACATGAGAGATTTGCGCTCTTATTGCTCCTAACTGAAGATTGGGTTTACGTCGACTCCGCCTAGACCTGCATTAGAAGCGATCCCTATGGGAGGCCTTGATCAGTGACTCGGCTCTTTGCGCTCGCAACAGGCTGCAATTCTGGGCAACTCGAGCACGCTGAACCAGCAGGCGCATAGAAGGTGCGAAATGAAGTATCTTGTTTCGTTGGCTTTCCGTCGACAAAAAACTCTCCGTTGGCGTAAACGTCACTTCCACTCAAAAAAACGGTTATCGCGTCTGGAGCCATAATTCCCTCAGTTGAAAGCGATACGTAATACCTCTTTCCTGCAGAATTCCGCAAAGGCGAAAAGATTAAAGGTGCGTACAAACAACAATTGGGAATCATAGTGCCTGGCAACGCTGAAGACGCGAGGGCGGGGCCGTTTGGATCCTCCGATAGAGAAATCTGAAACGAACCGTGCTTCACATCCCTACCGTAAGCGGTAACTTCGATCTCAACAGCAGTTAGTCCGTCGTGTTCCGCAACAAATGACTGGGTGAAACGATGGCCGGCCTCAAGAGGCCCAGGCGGCAAGCCTTTCATCATCGTGTCGGAAACGGTTACACCTTGAGCTCTAGGAAGAGACTTCGGCTGCCAATAGGCAGGATAAATCACGTCCGCAAGGGCGTACAAGTTTACGGTCAGACTTCCGATCAACACCACAATCGCTATGTATTTGCGCGCTCGCATGATCGCCCCTAATCCAAATGTTGTGAGCACCACAACAGCACTTAGAGCGGGAAACAACAAGCGTCCTTGCGGTTGCGGAAACGTGAGATTGAAGTTGACAACCACCGCCAGGCTCATGATAGGAATACTCGCCAAGAGCGCGATGCTACGCCTGCTTTGGGGGCGGCGCAGGAAAACAAATAACAATCCGATTGACGCGACGACAAAAGCGATTCGGTATCCCTGGTAAATTAGTTCAGGCATCGGGACATTCATCCATCCGAAGTAACCTATAAATGACTGAAAGGTGAGCTGGGGAAATGTCGAAACGAAGTAAGCTGATCCTAGTGATTGTTTGTGAACCGCCAGGGGCACCGTTCGAAGCATCGCTTCGCTCGCCAAAAAGCCACCGTACAATTCCTCGTTCCTCAGGAGCCAAGGTAGAACAATGGACCCGGATATCAGGGGGAATCCTAACCTCCGAACCCGAGTCCTCCAATCCGGCGCACTCAGCAGAATGCAGGCAATAAAGGGCGGGAGCAGTACGATCGCGTTAACTTTGGACAAGAATGCCAGCGCAATAGCGACAGAGCCGAGGAAGGCGGGGATCAGTTCAAATCCTCGAACGGCCATTCTCAGAATAAAGTAAGTTGAAATTGCGGAGAACACTGCTACTGCGACATCGTTATTGACCGTTGCGCCACGGAAATCGAACTGTGGCAGAAAACCAATCAGCGCGGCGGAAATCAGCGAGCAAGCCATACTCTGGGTGACCTCAAAAGCCGCTAGCGATGTGAATACCACTCCTACAAGCGATAGGACCACCGTGGCGAGGCGGACGCGTCGAATTGGCCAATACTTCTTGAAGTCCGTAGGGCAAGTCTCAAAAATATGCGGTGGACACTGAACGTCAAATCTACCGTTCACGATTCGAGCGAGTAAGGGCGGCGTTGCACTTGCCGAAGCCAAGGGAGCCATTAATATGTAGTAGAGAGGAGCTTGGTTTCCCTCTTGGTACACGCCATTGTAGGGTGGCAACTCCCCGTGAGAGTTTATGTATTGGGCGTTGTTCCAGTGATGCGGTTCATCCGGCGATTCAAAAATTGGGACTAAGAATGCCCAGATCGTCAGCAGTACAGCGCAGGCTAACAGGACCAATGTCAGCGGTAACCAACGCCGAATTTTTGGCTTCAAGGCTTATGATGCCACAAGTGTTGGAGTCGCTCCGCTGCAGTCGTCCGGCCATTCTAGCTGTGAGTGCGCCTCCTGCAACGTTCCTACGTTAAACTGTCCCTTTGTGGCAAAAAAAGCGCTCGTTACCGGTTCCTGCGGTCTGATCGGGTCCGAGGTCAGCCTGCACCTGGCTCGCCATGGATTTCGCATTTTCGGCGTTGACAAT
>Ga0134128_10005698_pt1 | contig 15098 bp, 27 predicted proteins | sample KB31754_FD_96462 | JGI IMG/M metagenome (GOLD analysis project Ga0134128, IMG submission 96462) | Terrestrial soil microbial communities with excess Nitrogen fertilizer from Kellogg Biological Station, Michigan, USA - KB3-175-4 | ecosystem: Environmental > Terrestrial > Soil > Unclassified ... | reverse complement strand
TCTTGATCTTATGCCTCTATATTTCTTTAATAAGTCATTGCGCCTATCTTCAACTCCTGCATTAGAGGCTCGTTGAAGTGCGCGCTTGTATTCTTTTGATTTACCTTTAATCTTAGATGCCTTTACTTTGACTCGTTTACTTGGCATTCTTAATCTTACTATCTAAATCTTTAACTTCTTCTTGAAGATTATCAATTGAGGTATTGATACCGGCCAGTTCATCAGCATGGCGTGCTAATAATCCTGTCTTTTCTTGAATCAATTGATCCATGGTATTCTTTTTAGCGTCCCGAACTTTAACTAAATCCTCTTTTGTGCCTACGACGTTCGATGCCATAATGGTTTTGATATTATTGTGTTGATTAATAAGGTTTAAGGAAATCAAGAAATTGCAGATTTATTTTAGGCCAATTCTTGTCCTTGCAATTGCCCTGATGGTAATCGGGGGAGCAATTTACGTGTTGTCAAGCCCACAAGTATGTATATGCATACCTTATCCATGGGATAGAGTATGGAATATCTTTTGGGCTGGCCTGCTGATATTGTTCCTCTGGATAGGGCTAGAGTGCTGGAAATTATATAAGCAAGGATAACCGTTCGGTTGAATTGGGTTAACTATTTAACCCATCCTAATTTTATTTTGTCTGATTCTTTTTGATTCCATTCGTATGAATTTTCTGGCGTGTTCTCTACAAGCCCAAGATGTATCTCCATCCTCCCATTCAAAAAGAGGAATATCGGCAAACTTTCCGCATGCTTTTGTTACTGTAGGCGTAACATTTGGATAACCACAGCGATAGTTTTCACTCATTTACTTTGTCAAAGATTTATTTGCGTCTGGTTTAATCTCGATTCGATTAGTTGGGCCTGCTAACGTTCCCCAATTGTCAGCATAGCGAGGCCATATAACCCAACCTTTGTCAGTTTGATAGCAATCGTATAAATTGTTTTGAACGTCTGGTTTACGTTCCTCTTTACTCGGCTGACTCAAAATCTGATCCCTCAAATGGGTCGTGATTCTTTTTTGGCCTTCTCTTTGCCTTCATATTATATTTAATTGGCTTCAACTTCTTATTCACATTTAATATTCTCATTAATTTCGCATATTTAGTAATGTAGTCTCGGCCTTTATGCGTGATAAAATAGATTCTATGGCGGTCTTTAGTGTAATACTCCTCTATCAGGTGATTCGATAACAATATAGGAAAATACATTTTGATCTGTGTGCCTGATACGCCTGTTCCTCCTGTCAAATAGGATAACCGTATACCGCGAATAATTATGATTCTGTTGTCAATATAGTCTTCGAGATCTTGCGCGTTATCTCGACAATAAAGCAGGATTTCATAAACGATCTGGTTAATGTCCCTGTTCCTCATCCTTTATTTTGACACCGCGTTATAATACGTCGATGCGTCTTCTAAACATTGAGTCGCTAACATCATTGTAAACTGATCTAGCAAGTATGCTGTTTGATTAATCCTTTTTGTATACCTGAATGTTGTTTGGTCTTTGTCATTCTTCAATACTTGCACTAAGCCATATCGTGTTAACTTGGCTAACGATTTATCTAACTCCTCTGGAGTGCACTGATTGATTCGAATTAGTTCTGGTTTATCATAATCAAATGCTTCGAATACCATTAAATGTGATACTACGCGAACAGTGACAGGATCGAATAACTCCTCTAATAGGTAAGTATGCTTGCTATCCTCATTAAGATCCTCTCGTTCAGCATCTTTTCGTTCATTCATTTTTGTAAGGCATCTCCATTAATTCATACCATTCTATAATTTCTGCCATTTTGTAAGGCTGTGCTAAATCATGATTCGTTTCTAAATGGAATGCTAATTCTTTCATTGACTCAAATTCACGAAATTCATCATTATGTAAAAAAGGACATCGAATTATTATTGGCAATTATTTGTATTCCTCCTTTACTTTAGCATCGAATTGTTTGGCCTTATGCAAGTCATTCGCTGTCTTTACTTTTGTATAAGTGCGGTATAATGCACGTGCAATTAATACGCCAGGTATCAATATGACTAAACATCCTGCTAAGAATATCACCATTATAATTTCTAAAATTGATCCTGTTGCACTCATGTTGTTTTGTTAGAGGATGTTTGTTACCTTATCACCGGGAATCGTTTCCTCATATAATAATGTGTAAATGACACCAACAATCATGGCATTTAATTTGCCCCATGGAGTATCAGGTATCACCATTTCTATATCTGGTCTTGTTTTGGATTCATATATGTCCTTACAATAGGCAAAGTAATTTTGTGTTAATACATTCATGCATTTTTGCGCAGTTAATTCTGTAGCCTCTATTGTCGTAACACCATTAGTAATAACAGATTGCAATTGTGCTTCTACGTGTGGCCGTTGTAATATGTCAGCCCACAAGTTAGCGAGTTCAATAGTTGCGCCTGAATCATCTGGAATTTTACGTTTAGCAAACCAATCAGGCATCTTCACTTTTGTATTTAATTTGCCACGTGCACAATCTGGACATGCGAATTTAATCTTCTTTGTTATGTATAAGTGAGGTGTCAATTGTAAGGACTTGACTTGTTTCTTACAAACAGGACACCATAATTCGTCAGTCATTTTATTTGCTCCTCTTTTATAGGATATCTATTCACCAATTCAACTAAATCTGATTCTATGTCTTCAGCATATCTAGCCTTGTCTATTATCTTTCTTAATTCTGAAATTGGTATACATGGCTCGTCAGTCATGCTGATACTCTTTCTGCTCCCGATTCCCCAACCTTCAATCTTTTGAGTTGCTTTTGCTTTTTGATTAACTCGTCCTCTAATGAAATAAGTTCACGTCCTGCAAATTCAATAAATTCTTGTGTTGACATTAATCCTGACCACGTGGCTTTTCTGCCAGTTGGTTTATCTTCTTCACATACTTCTAATTCCATTTTGAATTTGAACATAATTGGATATAGCGTTATAGGCGGATGTTGCCCTTGAGCAAGAGGGATAGGTATTATTGGTTTGCTCATAAAGTCATCACTTTTTGTTATTATCGTCTACCCATTTTATTTTGCCACTCGTATTAGGGAATCGTTCCCGCGCTAGTTGATCTCCAATTGTTTCTAATTGCATATCCGAATAACTATTTTCTTCTGTTCCTTCAACGTATTGAGTAACCCAATTCCTTTCCTCGCATGGCATTAATTCAACAAATAGTTTATCATAATGGTGTCCTCTTGAACAGGCTATTTGCATTGCCATTAATCTACGGCCATAATGTGCTATACCATCTGAATCCCAATACGGTGCTAAGATGGTTAATAATTCGCGTGTATCGCCTTCTTCAATAGAGGATCTAAAGTCAGGCTCTACTGCATTTGGTTTATCTTTATTATCAATATGCCACTTCATTTTTTCTTTTTGGCATGAATCACATAATACTCGAGTGCGTGGCACTACTAGGAATGCTCCTTTTGAAGGGATAAACCACGATACTTGAGTTGAAATAAGATTGCCTTCTGGTGACATTATAGGTTGCATGTCTTCCGGGCTATCTCGTTTTATTATTGGTTTAGTATGTTTGACTAAAGCCATTGAAAGTAACGATTCTATAATGATTTAAAAATGTGTTGGAAAAGTCGACTGATTATCAATTCAATCGGCAAATGATAAGCCAAGAAACTTTGAAGATTGGCATATGTGCTCTGCTTTCCAAATTGCTAATTCATTACTAACAAATTGTTTGCAAATTAAACAATGTGTATCTCCATTAGGAAGCAGGTGATTACATTCAGATGGTTCTTTCTTTGAGGAGTGGTGAGTAACTTTCTTTCTTTTCATGTCTTCCAATAGTCATTCCTTCTTGAAGGCTTGGTTAGATCACGAATCTTTGTCCTATTCGACCATTGAGTTCTAAAGAAATGATAAAGTTGTTTATTCGATGCGCCTGTCTTGCGTAATTTCGTGCACAAATACATTAACAAAAAGAAGAATTGTATCCTGCGTATAGGGATGTATATGTGAAACCATAAACGAACGCTGAGTGGTAATGGCCTAGTTGGATCTAAATCGTCGTTGGTCATTTGGCTAGCATCAAATCCCATCTGATAGTATACAATTCCATACGCATGCCTTGCTCATAATGTTCGTGACAAAGATATTTTTCTTCAACTTTTCTGCCATCGAATGTTTTGGCTGATCGCTCCTCTCCATCACACCATGTATACATCTGAATAACAGGCGAGATTAGAAATGTGTCTATTGTGCATGGCTTACCGCACATATCGCATGTTCCTTGTGGAATCATATATCCTGCGGTTAGTCCCGGTTCGCGTTCTTCAATATATTCAGCCGTTCGTTTAGGCCCGTGAAAGAATATTACCGGAACGTCATCAAATAGCGGATGTATGCTCGTATGACTCAACTATAGTCAAACCTTTTGATTCTAGTAATTTATCGTCCGTGTCCTTCTTACGTGCTCCTTTTGGTTGGACTATCCTTGTTCCCGGCACCACAATTTTGTTGCCAGTAACGGTTGACGTTTTAATTGGAATCGTTCTATGTGAACGAGAAATGCTTGTGCGAACGTCATCCTCTGCAAAGGACTCTATAATGAATGGTAATCGGTCTGCACGTGCTGAGAGTTCAGGCCTAACTTTATTTGCATATTTAATAGATTGCTTTTCTGGGTATCGAACTGATTCGCAACTCGGGCATATCCAAGAATCAATTCTTCCTGCTTTAATCGTATATGGAACTAATGCTGATCCGCATTGCCTACATGGTGCTACTTTCAAAGGGAAGTTGCGATCTGACGACGAACTTGATCCTTCAATCATATCTTCCGTATCAACAATGCCAGTATCGAATTTAGCCACGCCGAATCTTTCCATTATTGAACCGGAGTCTGCTTTGCTGGAAGTCATTGTATTTTCTTTCTCACTTCCAATTCTGTTATTGCTTTTTGATTAACCAATTGCGTATATAGTAATTGAGTATATTCGATATAACGTTTCTCTAATTCAGATCGAAAACGTGCGTATAATTCACCTAAATTGTGCATCACTTCGGGAACTGTATCAACAGTATAAGTTAGCGTGGTTGTGCCATCTGGATTAGTTGTCACCATTGGTTTTTGTAACATGTCCTCTCGGACGGATTCGGTCTTTGCTTGATAATCTAAAAAGCAATCCATTATCGAATCAAAAGTAAAATTGGCAAGCAAGAATATGTTCCTGATTGACTCGTCTTGTATCCCCTTTAGTATAGACATCTTAACAGGATCATCTAATCCAATAGCGTTCATGTTGCTACGTAATTCCTGATGGACTCGCGTATGCATGGCCTTTTGTGCGCTTATATTGTTCAACACTATCTGGCCGTCTATGTTCATTACTTTTTGTCGGGACAAATGATACAAAACTGTTTCGTTGTTGTCTTTAGTTGACTTGTTCAAAAATTATATAAAATAGATCAAAGAATCGCGATAAATGAGAGAGTTAGTTGAGCAGGATTGTGATATTACAGGTGATGGTAATGCGCGTTCATTGCGAGCGCGATTGCTCAGGCAAAAAATGAAGGCTCAAGTAATTCAGTTTCTATTATCTAACTCCCAAGAATGGTATACAATATATTCAATCGGCCGAGGAATCAAATCTACAAACCATATTTTGCTTCGGTTTACCTGTGAGCATTTAACACGTGCAGGAATATGTTTGAAAGATTCGTCAACTTTTCATAAAACTCTTTACAAAATAAGTCCTGACATTAGGGAACCTGTCGATCTGAAGGTTTCTTGGTCATTTCCTCGTTAAAGATATTTGCGCTGAAATAGCGAACAATATCCTTTTGAACGTTATATTCCCATGGAAAGATAATGTAGTCTGGTTTGGGGATTAATTTTCCATATACGGCACGTTGAGGAAAGTTAACTGAGCCTATTTCTTTCAATGTTTTGTTATGCTCGGTTCGCCTGTAGAGGAATGCCCAAAAGATATTCAGTTTAACGTCTTCGGGCAATTGGTGTTGTATTGTGTTATATGTTCGACCAGAATCAAATATGTCGTCTACAATTAGATAATTAACTGACTTGTAAAACTTGAACGTTCCTTGCCCTGCTGTTAAATCAAATGTATCGTCCCGTTCTAGGAGAGATCCAATATGCGTTAATGGAATCTTTTCTGTATAAGTATGTGCCAATAATTGCGCGGGAATTATGCCACCGTTTGCAACGCCTATTATAACATCAGGAACATAATGATACTTGTCTAAATTCTCGCGAACCTTTTGAATTAATTCCTCGACTCCTCTCCACATTATACGAACAGTTGGAGGAGTATTCAATACGCTACTTTGAACTTCTCCCCGCAATGAGGACATTTAACACGCCTTTTCACATCAACTTTGATACCTGGCTCGTCATCCTCTTCGCCTTGCTTTTTCTTTTTTGGCTCATGATCCTTAATGTCGATATCGGAAATTATCTGTATGTCTGCTTGAGGGAAACCAGTGAGTTCTGAAACGATGTTAATATCATCTGACAATTCATCAAATATGGTTTTGACTTTGCTTAAATCTAATTCGCCATGCTCTGCATTTAATCTGACTGTTAATATTTTAGCCGTCCTATCGTCACAATTTACAACAGTGCATGGTATCAACTCTTTATCACCGTATAATTCGCGCCAAGCCTTCCATCTGTGCTCCCCATTTATGATAACATATGGCGCGCCTAATTCCTTGTTGGCTTTCTGAACAACTATCGTGCCTGCGAAGCCATGTTTTTTCAGATCGGATTTGACACGCTTATACATTGCAGAATTTTCAATATTGGGGTTCCAATTGTTAGGAGTGATCTCGTCTGGTCTGATTTTCTGATAAGCGTGCTCTATTGGCCGAACGTTAACTTGCTGTCTCGATTGACCGGGCTTCTTCAAGGATAGTTGGGTTTACTTTATACTCGTTAATTTCTTTTTCTAATTCTAGGTATGTGCGTATATTCACCCAACTAAGAGCAACTCCTCCTTTTGGGGTATATTCTTTGCCTTCTGTCCCACGTGGGCGAAATAATTGTCCTCCTCCTTGAAAGTGAGTGATAGCGAATCGCTGGCCTGACTTCCATGTTGAACTGTCACACGAATCAATTTGCCTGCCGAACTTTTTGATTAGTATGATATCAGTTAAGCCGAACAAATGTATCTTTATTCCTTTAGGGATACGCGCCAATACTTCTCTGATTGCCTTTAGCCTAACTTTGCGCTTCAATCCCACAAGTCCACCAACACAAATGTAATCAGTAGTTTTGCAATACTCATCGAAATAACTCCACGGTTCAGTATAGTGCCATACAGGGAGAACGTTCTTGCATCCCCACCGAAGCATATCATTATAATTATCTAGTGATTGCTCAGGATTAAACAATACATCTAACGATGCAACGGTAGTAAAGTATTTACCAAACTGTTTAACGAAACTCGTATACGCCTCTAAAGTTATTTTGACTCCAGAATTGTATGCGCTATATGCTCCTGAATCGAGGAAACAATCTAAGCCGTATTTTTGTATATTGTATAGTATCCTGTTGCGGGCATATGGTGTTCGCATCTGCCAATAGGATACAAGAATCCTTCGTGCGCCTATGCGAATTAGGTCGGCTAAATCTGAGCCATCGGTCACTAGGTATAACTTCATTCAAATCAAATTCTCAATCTGCTGTCTGCAATTGAAGAAAGGAATTCCTCTCGTGCTTGGGGATTGTCCTTCATAACTCCACGAACGGCCGTAGTCGTAAACTCTGCGCCTTGTGTATTAACTCCGCGGGCGAATACACACGTATGTATGCATTTGAGTTGAATAGCAACTCCTTTGGGAACGAGTCGTTCTTCAATAAAATCAATAATCTGAGTGGTTAATCTCTCCTGAATTTGAGGAGTGGATGCAAATCTATCTACTAGACGTTGAAATTTACTAAGCCCGAATATTTCCTTATTTGGAATATATGCAATGGATGCTTCGCCAAAGAAAGGAAGTAAATGATGCTCACAGAATGAGAATACGCGTAAATGATTGCCTACTATCATCTGATCTCCTTCAGCATGGAACATTGAAAATTTATTGTATGCGCGCTTTGCCTGCAATTCCTGCGAGAAATTGAATACTCTTTTGGCTGTTCCTATAGGCAGACCTATGTTTGTCCCGCTTAACATTCTGTAATAATTTTGAACTGTTTCATACGTTGAGTCGTCTACGTCCTCAAAATCTAACTTACTCATAGACGCCTAGCATACTCCGTTGGATCATCTAAACGGCCTTCTAAGAATGCCTTCTTTCTTTCAATGCAACTCGGACATACACCGCAATGTATTTTTTCTCCCTTGTAGCAAGACCATGTGTCTGCAAATGGGACTGATAACTGAGCACCCACGTTTAGCACTTGTGCTTTTGACATATGCACAAATGGGGCTTTCAAAAGGATCTCTGAGTCGGTTCCTGCTTGGATTGCTTTCTGCATCAGATGAACGAACTCAGGTCTACAATCAGGATATACTGCGTAATCTGAAAAATGTGCACCATAGAATATCGAGCCTGCGCCAATATTACTCGCATAACCAGTGGCTATTGCTAAAAATATTCCATTCCGAAATGGAACAACTGTTTTCTCAAGAACCGCGAGCGTCCTCTGTTTTGGACTCTCTAGGTGAGGAATTGCTTCATTCGAACCTTGAATTAGTGAAGAATTATTTAGCAACGGCTGCAACGAATCAAGATTTACAATATAGTGAGGTATCCCCAAATTCTGAACAATTTTCGATGCGTATTGAATCTCCTTTTCGTGCTTCTGACCGTAACGAAATGTTAAGGCGTGTGGTTCCCAACCACGGTCTACAAGATAATAAGCAAGAGTAGAGGAATCCAATCCTCCTGACAGTATTACCACACATTTACCTAACGTAAATCCATCATTTTGTGGCATTGAATCATGCACCGTATATTCTCTCTTCCTTTTATGCTTTCCAAAATTTTCATTGCAATTTTTTTATCGTTATCAACTGGCTGTAAAATTAACGGTTTGCCATTGTTCGTGAAGGATTCAAAATTCTGAATGTAAAAATCTATATCCTCTTTCTTTGTAACAACACATTTTATCTCGTCAGCCAACTCGAGCATTAGTTGATGGGTTTTGTATTTCTTGACCGAGAATAGATCTTTCGGGCTTAGACAAATCCAGTCAATAAAATCTGGGCTATTCTTTGAGCCAATCTTCAAAAGATAATTTGGTATATACTGGCCTGACGTTTCGATATGAATCGATAATCCTTCTAATCTAAGTTTGTGTATAAGTGGCCGTAAATCCTGCTCGAACGGTTCCCCACCAGTGATACAAACCCAACTTGCTTTTGACTTCCTTGCACGCTTGACTATATCGGCCATGCGCACAAATTTGTCATAATCCTTTTCCGGACGCCAGGTATATTTTGTATCACAAAAATAACAGCCTACTTGACAGCCTTGTAATCTGATAAAATATTGCACGACTCCGGTATGCATGCCTTCGCCTTGAATTGAAAGGAACTCCTCATTGATAGCATAATGTTGATTATCCCAATTTGCATGCTCAGGGAAGGCAAAGGGATTATCGTTGTTCAGAAATGTCTGGATTTCCGAATTGAATTTTGACAGAGAACTTATCAGTTTCATGTAATTCTAACTCCCCAACATATTGCTTACTTGCTAATTGCTTTCCTATATCCATCGCTATATCTTCGGCCGATCTATTGCCTAGATCTGTATGGTCGAAGTTTGGCTGAACAAGTATTGCTTCAACGTCCTCCTTTATTTTGGCAAAGTCAAGAAATTGATCTGACCAACCTTGCATTCTTACCTCAAGATGATATGAATGTCCGTGCTTCTTGCCACATTTGGGATGCCCTTTAATGTAGTGGGCTGCTTCAAAACTTGTCTTATAACCCCGTAAGAGTAACATTAGTGATACTTCGTAGTTTATTTTTACCTTTTAAGTATTTCCACATGTAATATGTCAACTAGATTAAGACTAGAAAGCCCGCTAAACGTAGGAGCGCTACTATCGCTTTTTACTTTGGGGTTTTTCGTGGGAATGTTCATGTTGAACTATACCTTCGCCCAAAATAGCAGCAATGGCACTGGAACCGGAACGCCAAATGATTCAATCACATCTTTGATAGGAATGATAACAGCAATAGGAATACTATTAGGCTCAATAGGAACGGTGTTGAGTTTCATAGGCAACGAACGTGTTAAGAAAGCAAGCAAATTCTTGATAACTGTTGGTCAAAAGACGGTTGAAAATACGCATGTTATTGAGAGGGTGACAAGGGCAAGCAACGAATTATCAGAAGGAAGGCTTGCTACACAATTGGATAAAGTCAAGATGCCAATGGAAAAAATCACTGAGCACGCTAAAAAGGCGACTGAACAGTTAGATTATCTTGATCCAAACAAATACTTGCCTAACTCCCCTGAGAAAGATCCTAACATGCCAAGAGAAGCGTTCAAGATGCCAAGGAGTTTGGAAGATTAAAGATCGGATTCAATTTTTTGAATCCATTCCGGTTTATTTTTTCCTAGTTTGTTCATGCCTGAATAACATCGTTGTCCAATTTTGCCCGAGTCTGAATGATAAAACAGCGCAAGTAATGATAATGGAATATCGCACTCCTTGTTTAGAAGATAGAGATGCACGTTCCGCATTTTTCTAAGATTACTTACGCCTGCCATTTTACCATCCATTTCAGATTCTAATTTTTCAATCACTCGCACATTTTCAATCACTCGTTCAAAGTCCCTGTATTGGGATAATGTGTTATGTGTTGATCTATGCTTAGCATCGAAGTGATTTATCACGTCTGTTATTGACGCGAATTGTGTATGTTCGATAACATAATCTGAAGATCCTTCATAGGGATGCCTGTATGAATTGCCACAATCTAAATCAGTTAACGCAAATGGACATATCCTCTCGTTGAGTGCTATCATGCATTTGAACGTGGCATTTTTGTAATCACCATACTGCGCGTATTTGAGATAGAAAGCATACTCAGTATTCCCTAACACGATATCATTAGTCAAAACTTAAAGTCCTCAAAGTATTTGGTTGCTTTGGCCGCGTGACAATTACCGCACGTATATTCTGCTTTTGGATTATTTCGTAGTAATTCCTGAGCGTATTTGTTGGGAACATCGACTATTTGCTTGCATTCTTTACATTCAGTCTTCAATTGGAATTTCTCCTTCTGACTTGATTCGTTCTTTATACTCCTCTGAAAGAGTCTGCTCATAGTATTGGTCGTCATCAATCAAGCCTTTGCCTCCTTGCGCCATACCGAAATTCCTTTGCCATGGCTCATAATATTCGCCCATGCAAAACTCGATAACATCTCTCTCCTTATAGCAAATCCTTCGTTGGGGATTTACAATGTGTTCAACTTTCTTTATGCCTTTGTCGTTGCGCGTGTATGTTTTATGAGCGCCATAGATTCCAAAAAATTCGCCTTTGAATCGAAGCACGGCATTTTTCTCGTGTGCTTTCAACGTTAGCGTTTTATTAAATTCAGCATTGCCTGTGCGAATCAACTTCATTAATTCGAATTGCTCCTCTGTTTCAGCATAATACATCTCAACTGGAATAAGCCCAACGTTGGGATCGTATGCGCCAAACCGCGCAGTTTTTTCTGTGACTTTAAGATATTTGTCGGCTATCGTGGCTAAATGTGAATTGAATAAGAATCGGTTTGCTTGTGGAATATGTATAACAATATCGATATCATGAACTTGTCGTGCCATTCGTCTAAGCCCACCGCAAATTTCAATATGATTCTGCCAAGAAAAAAGATGGGTTTCGTCAACTATTTGTTGAGCGATATTATTGGCTACTCGGTGATCCCATTTGTTGGGAATATCAATTATAGACAACGTCTTTCAGCGTTCTATCTTTGTATTGTCGTTCGAATACTTCTGACAGGAGCACTTGATCCATCTCGTGATCTGGATTGAAGTGAACATATACACCGCGTCCTCCTTTTGGCTCTGTTCGCATAATTGACTGAACGTGGTCAAATTCCGATCTAGGTATCAATACCCAACCCTTGTCTAAGGCAACCGTCTTTTGTGCTTTGACAGTTTTTACTTCTAAATGCAATGCTGCGTTTTCACGCTCAAGTTGTGCGTTCCTTTTTATGATATCACTATTATTTGCTTCTTCGCCTGCTTCTTCTGCTACTTCGTCTTGGATTTCTGTCACGCCAACGCCTTCAGTGCCACCGGTCACTTTGCTTGCCCGCTTGTGGCTCAAATTCATTTGTTTGAAATCTTCACCCAATACCATCGAAAGGTATCCTCGTGAAACGTATTTCTTGCACATATGAGCAATCGCGTTCATAATTAACTCACGATGCATGCCTGCCTTTTCCAATTTCTCAGCGAGTTTGTGGACTACATCTATTTTCTTCTGCTCGAGTAATTCGAACTCACCGTTCCCCCACTCGAATACAGATTTGAATTTCGCGTCTTCGTATGTTACCTGTGCCATCTGTTGCCTACCAGATGTTTTCTTTTTCTTTTGGTTTTTTGTGCTAACCATAATTGACGTAATCCCCATACCTGTAAATAAATGACTTGCAGATTACAACAGTTGACTAATTGTTAGGCTGATGAAAAATTGGGTTAAATATTTAACCCAACTAATCGTTTTCGAATTGATAATATTTTAACTGATATTGGTAGGCATCGAACAAATCTTTAGGATCTTCCGGTGACTTGACTAATTTGCCTTCTTCGTTTGCGCGTGCTGTTTGAATATCGACAATTAAATCTCTGAACGCTTCAGGATCTATTGCCATTAAGCCTTCGGTTTCCGTTATTCCTTTCGCATGGGATAGATGTTCTCTCGTGTGATATGTTGTTACGACCGGAATAACTCGCATCTTCATAGATAATGGTAGATTTTGTTGCTTGCAATATTCAATCAGTTCTTGAACTTTCGGCGGATCTGATTCCTCGTTAAGGGAGTTTTTTAACTGCTTAATTAATGCAGGATGTGCCGAGTCCACGTAAATAGGATACGGATCAACTTTTTCAATCAAATCCCAAATCCAATCAAATATTTCAGCATACGATAACTTCATCCTTCTTTTACCATAGATTATTCGGATCATTCCTGTCTCGGGCAAATGCTCGCTGATAACGATGGCCGATCCCGATCCTGTGGCAGAGAAGCCCGGATCAACTGCCATCGGTTTTTGTGTATCCTCTCGAACAGAACTAAGATAAAGTTGTTGCAATTCTTCGCCTTTTAGATTATTAGGATTCGGTGGCCTGAATGATATGCCATACTTTTTGACCATCTCGATAACTTCGGGCGGAAATATCGTTCCTATACCGTAACCAAAATGACACAGAAATTCACGGTCAAATGTAATCTCGTCTAATTTGGCAAATTCAATATCCTCCTTTGTATAGATACGTCCTTCGCCAACGTAGACGTTATGCACGACTCGATTATACATGCATTGATCCTCAGGCTGATTCATAATCACTTCCATAATTCCTCCTGGCTCCCCTGCTGTTGAAACGAGAGATACATATGGCCTTGACTTGGTCATTGTTCCTTGAATGACATCTTTAATATGCCGTTGTTGATTTTTCGGCCAGAAATCCGCTTCGTCAACTAAAATAAAAGTAACGTTAGGTTGACCACGAGCAGAAACAGTGTGAGCAGGATACGCCATGATCCTAACATTGTTTAGAATCAAAGTCAACTCATTATAAGGAAATATTATGCCTAATCGCGCTTTGAATAAATCCTTCATTCGAGCAATCAAATCTTTTGCTAATAATACACGGACACCGGTAATGATCTGCATTTGTGTTCCTTTGAAAGTATCATCAAACAAACATAGAAAGGCCATCACTCGAATGTAAAACTCAGTTGCGCCTTCTCCTCTGAATTTTAGTAATGCAATGTTGCGATCCTTTCTGCGCTTACCATGAAATTGCTTTATGAATAATTCAACTTCATAATCGAATATTGGATTAGGTTTGCCATCCTTGTAAGGGAGGCCGATTATATGATTGAAACAACATTGACCGTTGGTTTTATCATATTCTCGTTGGTGTTGAGTAGGATCGGTTATCCAAAATGGCCTACCTTTGAATAGGAGGAGTTTGTCAGAATACTCTTTCGGAAGGTTCTTCTCGAGCAGGTAATCGTCCGCTGTCAGAACTTCCGGCTTCTGACTCAGCGTTGAGATCTGATTGAAGAACGAGCGAAGTGGATGGTAGAACAGGCTTTGCTGGCTCGTCGTTTCCGTGTCCAGTATCGCTTTCGCTACCGTTTCCATGTTCAGTATTACCGGTGTCTTCTTCCTTTCCTGTTGTTGGCTCAATTTGTATCACTCTACCATGAGCGCGATACTGCTCAAGTTCTTGACGTATGCGAGCAATAACAGGGCCTCCCAGATTGAGGAATGTTTTAGTTTTAATGAGTTCATTAATTTCGTGCGCGACTGATGCAATACTGCGCACGTCCGGGGCTTCTTTGTAAACTGATAATGTGAGAATCCTTTGTAACAGGAACATAGCATTATCTGCTTCATCCATAACTTCAAAATGTTTTTCCACGTATCCATCTTGGACATGACTAACTAGCCTCTCGTCCGTCATTAATTCTGGAAGTAACTTTTTTTTTAATCTGTAATAATGCTCCCTTCCGAAAGGCTTCTTGCTTCGTTGTTTGACAAATTGAATTGCTTCATTTTCATTGAATCGACATATCATCGTATCCTTTACAAGTCGCTCAAATACTGCTTCTTGATCTACGTCTTTGTGATTCATTTGTCTTTCTTTTTCCTCTTGTTTGAAGGGCCTAAGAATTTTATCAAAATACCGCCTAAATCAGGCATACCAATTAATTGAACTCTGCATGGCTTGTCTAACTTATAGGCTTCGGCTAATTCATTAGGCGTGATACAAACCAAACTATAACGGGAATTTGAGCCTCCTTTCCATAAGTCAGTTACATTTTGAATTTCTGACATTTATCGGGTAACATCTGTGATACTCATACTTACC
>Ga0134128_10005697_pt1 | contig 15098 bp, 16 predicted proteins | sample KB31754_FD_96462 | JGI IMG/M metagenome (GOLD analysis project Ga0134128, IMG submission 96462) | Terrestrial soil microbial communities with excess Nitrogen fertilizer from Kellogg Biological Station, Michigan, USA - KB3-175-4 | ecosystem: Environmental > Terrestrial > Soil > Unclassified ... | reverse complement strand
CCCGGCTTACGCGGGCGCCGACGTGCCGCGCGCTTTGCAGGCCTACCGCGACATCACCACCGCGCTGCGCCGCCTGCCCGGCGTCACCGCCGTCGCCGCCTCCGACAGTGGATTGTTCACCGGCCGCAACAGCTCCGATCCGATCACCGTGCCCGGCTACCCGGCGCCCGCCGACGCCAAAATGGATTTCGTCAGCCCCGGCTACTTCGCCGCCCTTGACATTCCCATGATCCATGGCCGTGAGTTCACCTCCGCCGACACCGCCCGCGGCCTGCCGCCCATGGTCATTGACCAGACCCTCGCGCGGCGCTACTTTCCCGGGCGCGATCCGCTCGGCCAGGTGGTCACCGTGCACTTCAGCGACGATGCGGTGGCCTGCGAGGTGGTCGGGGTCGCCGCACCGGTCACCCAGTACAACCTGCGGCAGGATCACACCGACCCGCAGTTCTATCTCGACCTGTACCATGGCCGCCGCTACTCCGAGGTGCCCGCCGCCCACTTCGAGGTGCGCACCGCGGGCTCCGGCACCCTCCGCCTGGCGGAGCTGAACGCCGCCATCCGCCAGGCCAGCGGCCTGTCGTTGACGGTCAGCGCGCTCGATTCGGTTTCCGCGCGGATCAACGACACTCTCGCCCCCGACGTGCTGCTGCTGCAACTCTCCGGCTTCTTCGCGCTGCTGGCCCTGGGCCTGGCCGCCCTGGGCCTGTACGCCATGCTGGGCTGGGCGGTGGCGCGGCGCCGTGGCGAAATCGGGCTGCGGATGGCGCTGGGCGCGCGCGCCAGCCAGGTGACCGGCATGGTGCTGCGGGAAGGATTGTGGCTGGTGGCGGCCGGCATTCTGCTCGGTGTGGGCGCCAGCCTTTGGCTCGGCCGCGCCCTGGCCAGCCTGCTGTTTGAAGTGCAACCCAGCGACCCTCTCAGCCTGGCGGCCGCCGCCGCGGTGCTGCTCGCCGCCGGCGGGCTGGCGGCGCTGTTGCCCGCCCGGCGCGCCAGCCGCACCGATCCCGCCCGCACGCTGCGGCTGGACTGACGGCGCGCGCGGTGCGCGCTTTAGCTCTTAGCTGTTGGCTGTTAGGAAAAACGGGGTGGGGCGACCTGACAGGGAGCTGAGGCCGGGGGGCTTTTCCTAACAGCTAAGAGCTAAGAGCCAACAGCCTCGCGGCGCGGCGCTTCGTTCTTGCCGCACGCGGCGGCTGCGTGGGCGCGGTATCCTAGCCCTTAGCCATGCCGACTGAAGCCGCCGCCGCCCGCTGGACGCTGGATGAAGTCCAGCGCATCTATCAACAGCCGTTGCTGGAATTGATCGAGCAGGCGCACGAGGTGCACCGGCAGCATCAGCAGGCGGCCGAGGTGCAGCTCTGCCATCTGCTGTCGGTGAAGACCGGCGGCTGCCCGGAGGACTGCGCCTATTGCCCGCAAAGCGCCCGCTACGACACCGGGGTCGAGGCCGGCAAGTTGATGGAGAAGGACGAAGTGCTGGCGGCCGCCACCCGGGCGCACGCCGCCGGTTCCAGCCGCTTCTGCATGGGGGCGGCGTGGCGCCAGGTGAAGGAAGGCCCCGACTTCGACCGCATGCTGGAGATGGTGCGCGGCGTCGCCGACCTCGGTCTGGAAGTCTGCTGCACGCTGGGGATGGTGAACGAGTCGCAGGCGCAGCGGCTGGCCGCCGCCGGACTGACCGCCTACAACCATAACCTGGATACTTCGCGGGAGTTCTACGGCCAGATCATCACCACGCGCACCTTTGACGACCGCCTGCGCACCATCGAGAACGTGCGCGCGGCCGGGATCTCGGTCTGCTGCGGCGGCATCCTGGGCCTGGGCGAAGACGAAAACGACCGCGCCCGCCTGCTGCTCACCCTGGCCAACCTCAACCCTCCGCCCGAGAGCGTGCCCATCAACGCCCTGGTGGCGGTCGAGGGCACCCCGCTGGCCGGGCGGACACCGGTCGAGGGCTTCGAGCTGGTGCGCGCCATCGCCACCGCGCGAATCCTCATGCCCGACAGCAAGGTGCGGCTCAGCGCGGGCCGTCTGTCGCTCAGCGACGAGGCCCAGGCGTTGTGCTTCTATGCCGGCGCCAACTCCATCTTCGTGGGCGAAAAACTGCTGACCACGCCCAACCCCGGCTTCGACCACGACCACCGTCTGCTGGAGAGCCTGGGCCTGAAGGCGCAGCCGCAAACTCCGGCGCCGGTTGTCGCGGGACGGCGCGCCAGCACTCCGGAATCGCTCGAAGCCGCATGGACCTCTGACCTGGCCGGCCTCGAAGAACAATCGCGCCGGCGGCGGTTGAGTGAAGCGGCCGGGGAGGACTTTTGCTCCAACGATTACCTCGGCCTGTCGCGCCACCCGCAGGTGCGCGCGGCGCTGGTGCACGCGCTGCAAAACGGCCTTGATTTCGGCTCGACCGGCTCGCGTCTGGTGCGCGGCAACAACCCGGCGCTCACCGCGCTGGAGGCGGACTTCGCCGCCTGGCAGGGGGTCGAGGCGGCCCTGCTCTATAGCTCCGGGTATGCCGCCAACGGCGGCCTGCTGACCGCCCTGCTCGATCGCCGGGACATTGTCTTCTCCGACGCCCACAACCACGCCAGCCTGGTGGACGGCCTGCGCGCCACCGGGGCGCGCCGCGTGGTGGTGAAGCACAACGACCCGGCGGCGCTGCGCGAGGCCCTGCTCCGTCATCCCGCGGTGGGCGGCGAGCGGCGCTGGGTGGTGATCGAATCGCTGTACAGCATGGACGGGGATTTCGCCCCGCTCGAAGACATCGCCGGGATTTGCCACGAAACCGGGGCGGCGTTGATCGTGGACGAAGCCCATGCCACCGGCCTGTATGGCCCGGAGGGCGCCGGCCGCGTGGCCGCCGGCAGTGACGCGTTGCGCAGCGTGGTGGCGGCGCGGGTGCATCCGTGCGGCAAGGCGCTGGGCGCGGCGGGCGGCGTGGTCGCCGGCTCGCGCCGCCTGATCGAGCGGTTGATCAACCACAGCCGCAGCTTCATCTACTCCACCGCCCCATCGCCGCTGCTGGGCGTGCAGCTTGGCGCCGCCATCGCCGTGGTGCGGCGCGAACCGGGGTTGCGTCAGCAGGTGGTGACCCTGGCGCGGGGGTTGCGCACGGCGCTGCGCGCGGCCGGGCTGGCGCCGCTCGGCCACGACACGGCCCCCATCATTCCGGTGGTGATCGGACCGGATGCCGCCACCCTGCAGGCGGCCGCCGCCCTGGCCGAAGCCGGCTTCGACGTCCGCGCCATCCGCCCGCCCACCGTGCCCGAGGGCACCGCGCGGCTGCGCCTCACGGTTCACGCCGGTCAGGACGCCTCCCGCTATCCGGCGTTGGCCGAGGCTCTGGCCGCGGCGCTGCGCGAGGCGCCGGTTGCCCACTGACCCGCGACCCCCGCGTGGGGTGTTTGTCACCGGTACGGACACAGGCGTGGGCAAGACCGTCGTCGCTTCCCTGCTCACGCTCGCCTGGCCGGGGGCGTACTACTGGAAACCGGTGCAGTGCGGCGCCGATCCGTCCACCGACCGGGCGGCCGTCGCCCAGGCCACCGGCCTCGCGCCGGAACGTATCCTGCCCGAGGCTTACAACCTCGCCCTGCCGCAGTCGCCCCACGTCGCCGCCGCGGCGGAAGGCATCACCGTTGACCGCGCCCGGCTCGCGCTGCCCCAGGCCGACGGACCCATCGTGGTCGAAGGCGCAGGCGGCATCCTGGTGCCGCTCAACGACCATGACACCATGGCCGACCTCATGACCTGGCTGGATCTGCCCGTGGTGCTGGTGGCCCGCACCCAGTTGGGCACGCTCAACCACACCCTGCTCAGCCTTGAAGCGCTGCGCCGCCGCTCGCTCGATGTCCGCCTGCTGGTGCTCAACGGCCCACCCGTCGCCACCACCACGGCTACGCTGCGGCAGTGGGGTAAGGTGCCGATGCTGGCCGAACTGCCACCGCTAGGGTCGCTGGCGCCGGAGCCCATGCGCGAGGCGTCACGGAGACTGGCCACGCAGATCTCTCTCGCCAGGCTGGAGGCCGCCGATGGCCGCCGCTGACGCCTACCGCGGCCGCGTCTGGTATCCGTACACCCAGATGCTGGACCTGCCGCAGCCGCCGGAGATCGTGCGCGGCCGCGGCGTGTGGCTGGAGGCGCGCGACGGGCGCCGCTATCTCGATGCCATCAGCTCCTGGTGGGTGACCCTGCACGGCCACGCCGAGCCGCGCATCGCCGAGGCCATCGCCCGCCAGGCCTCTGAACTCGAGCAGGTGATCCTGTCCGGCTTTACCCATCCTCTGGCCGAGGAGTTGGCGGAGAAGCTGGCGGCCATCACCCCCGGCCACATGACGCGGGTGTTTTACTCCGACGACGGCTCGACCGCGGTCGAAGTGGCGCTAAAGATGGCGCTGCAGTGCCGGCAGCAGCGCGGCGAACCGCAGCGCCGCCGCATCGTCGCCCTGGAGCACGCCTACCATGGCGATACTCTGGGCGCCATGTCGGTCAGCGCCCGCTCGCCCTTCACCGTGGCCTTCGATGACTGGCTGTTTCCGGTCGAGCGCGTGCCCAGCGATCGTCTGGAGCCGCTCGCCGCACTGCTCGCCGAACGCGGTTCGGAGGTGGCGGCGGTGATCGTGGAACCGCTGCTGCAGGCCGCCGGGGGCATGGTCCTGCAGGCGGAAGGCTTTCTCGCCGGCGTCCGCCGCCTGTGCGATCAGCATGGCGTGCTGCTGATCGCCGACGAAGTGCTGACCGGCTTTGGCCGGGTGAGTGATGGCGGCATTGACTGGCGCGGGGCCCCGCTCGGCTACGCCGAGCGACCCGCTTACGCTCAGCCGGCCGGGGACCCCCGAGAGCCCCGGCCGGCCGGGGCCTGGATGTTTGCCTGCGGAGCGGCCGGCGTGGCGCCCGACATCCTATGCCTTTCCAAGGGCCTCACCGCCGGTTTCCTGCCCATGGCGGCCACGCTTTGCACCGAGGCTGTCTACGAAGCGTTTCTCTCCTCCGACCGCGCGCGCACCCTTTTCCACGGCCACTCCTTCACCGGCAATGCCCTGGGATGCGCCGCCGCCCTCGCCAGCCTCGAAGTCTTCGCCACCGAACCGGTGCGCGAACGCATCGCCGCCATCGCCGCCCACCACGCCCGCCGCCTGGAGCGGTTGCGCACCCATCCGCGCGTCGCCGCCATCCGCCAAGCGGGCACCGTGGCCATCCTCGAAGTCGCCGCCGAGACACACGGTTACCTGGACGCGATGGGACCGCGCCTACGCAAATTTTATATGGATCGCGGGGTGCTGCTCCGGCCGCTGGGGCCGGTGGTCTACGTGCTTCCGCCGTATTGCATCCGGCCCAGCGAGTTGGATGAGGTCTGGGACATGATCGAACAGTCCCTGGATTGAACCTCTACAGTACAGTTACATCTTCGGCCAGCAGGCCCTTCGGTCCCTGCTTGACCTCGAACTCCACCGCCTGCCCTTCGGCCAGTGAACGGTATCCTTCGCCCTGAATTGCCGTATAGTGCACGAACACATCTTCACCGCTCATGCGCGTGATGAACCCGTAGCCCTTGGCGTTATTGAACCACTTGACAGTACCTTGCTCTTTCACTGAGACAACCTCATTCGGATAAAAGATACGCGCCGGAATGACCTGCCAACGCTCAGCAGTGCACCCGAACACGCGGGACAGAATAGCATGAGTGCCCCCAAAGCAATAGGCGGGATTCAACTGTTTCGGCTGAGGTCTTCCCGTCTCGCGCCTCATGGGAAGCACTGAGCCCCCGCTACCAGGCCGCCAGCACCTCCGCCAGGCGGTCCAGCTGACCCCGCACCTGACTCCCGGGGTGATCCACATTGTTACTGAGCAGGGAAAACGCCAGCCGCTCCCCATGTCGTGACACGACATATCCACTCAGTGTGTAGACATGGCTCAGCGATCCGGTCTTGGCCCGCAAGCGCCCGGCGGCGGCGGTGTGCTGGAAGCGGTGGTCAAGAGTTCCATCACTGCCGGCCACCGGCAGCAGCCCGCGCCACACCGCCGCATCGGGCTGTTGGTCCATATAGCGCAGCAGGCGAACCATGCCCGCCGCGGTGATCAGGTCGTTGCGCGCCAGCCCGGAGCCGTCGCTCAGCACGGTGTCGTCGGCGTCCAGCCCGGCGTGGCGCAGAAACTCGCTGCGCACGGCGCGGCCGGCGTTCTCCGGCGGACCCTCGTAGTGGCGAAGCGTTGTCCCGCGGAGCTTGCCCAGCAAGCGCAGCATGAGCTCAGCTTCGAGATTTTGACTGACCTTGGCGGTGACCTGCACGATCTGCGCCAGCGGCGGGGAGTCCCAACTGGCCAGCTCGTAGCCGGGCGCGGCAGCGGCCCGAGCGACTTGGCGTGCGCGGGCCGTACCCTCGACCGCAATCCCCTGTTCGAGAAGGGCGGCGCGCAGCAGTCCGGCGGCATAGAGCGCCGGTTGCCGCACCGCCAGCGCCTGCAACACGCCGGGGCTGTTGCCTGCGATGGTGCCGCTGATTCTGAGGGCGCCGTTGAGCGGGTCGGTATCGAGGTTGATCCGCGTGGCGGCGGTGGCCGCGACCGTCGTCAGGGTCAGCTCGACCGATGGTGTGTCCAGCGCCGGCGTCCACACCAGCCGCGGCGCATCCCCCGGCGCCGCGCCGGGATAGATCTGCAAAAACCGGGTATTGTCGTTGAGCGTCAGCGCCGACACCGGCGCGCCGTAGTCCCACAGCATGTCGCCGATGGCCCAGCCGTCGGGGTAGGGATCGGGCAGAAAATAGCTGTCATCCCCCACCACATCGCCGGTGATGCGCTTCACCCCCCTGGCCGCCAGTTCGGCGGCCAGCTTGCGCGGCGCCAACAGCGGATCATAGGGCAACGCCGGCTCGGCGGGATCCAACTGGTAGGGATATGGCCGGCCGGAAAAGCTCGGGTCTCCCACCCCGATGAGCGCCAAATCGCCATGGATCACGCCGGAGGCGTCGGGCGCGGCGGTGGACTGCACTGCGGTATGGAACCGGAAATCCGGGCCGAGCAACTGCAGCGCCGCCGCCAGCGTAAACAGCTTGGCGTTGGAAGCGGGCGTAAACCACTTCTCCCCGTTGTGATCGAACAACACCCGCCGGCGGTCGAGCGAGTACACATACACCCCCCAAAACCCCTGTTGAAACCCGGGCGCATTCAGCACCGCTGCCAGCCTCTTCTGCAAGACTCGATCCCGCGCCGTCGGCGGCGGCTGCGCCGCCATACAGGCGAGCGCGATCAACCCCAGGACAATGCCAATGCGCTTGAGCATGACTCGCATTCTCCGCCGCGACACCCCCTCTGGCAACTGGCAACTGGCGAGTGGCAACTCTCCTCCGGCTGGGGTATAATAACGACATCCAACTTCCACTACGGGCGCGAACCGTCGCCCTCACGGAAGACTCCCCGGACAAAACTCTTCCCCCTATGCAGCGACTCTGCGCACTCTTGCTCCTTACCCTGGCCCTGGTAGCCGCTCCGGTGGCTTCCCACGGCCCCAGCTTCGTGCCCGGTCCAGTGGCGGCGCCTCCGCCGACGCTGGCGCCCACGCCGTACCAGGTGGGCATTGCCAGTTGGTACGGGCCTCTGTTCCAGGGCAAAGAAACCACCAGTGGCCAGCCGTTTGACATGTATGGCCTCACCGCCGCCCACCGCGACCTGCCGCTGGGCACCCGCGTGCGCGTCACCAACCTGCTCAACCATCTGGCGGTGGTGCTGAAGATCAACGACCGCGGTCCGGTCCCCGTCTCGCGCATCATTGACCTTAGCTACGGCGCCGCGCGCGCCCTGCACTTCACCGGCGAAGGCACCACGCCGGTCCGCATTGATGTATTGCCGCAAACCGCGCGTCTCGGTACCGTGGCCGGCCCGGCGCGGTAAGCTTAAAGGCGTGCAGGAACGACTGCAGAAGCTGATTTCGCAGGCTGGGTATGCCTCTCGCCGCAAGGCCGAGGAGTTGATCACCCAGGGCCAGGTCTCCGTCAACGGTAAAATCGTCAGCGAGCTGGGCAGCAAGGCCGACTGGGATACCGACCGCATTGTGGTGGCGGGCCGGCCGCTGCGCCCCACCCGCCAGCACCATTACCTGCTTTTTTATAAACCCAAGGGCGTGGTCACAACCCTCAAAGACCCCGAGGGACGTCCGGCGATCAGCGATTACCTGCGCGGGTTGGGAGATCGCCTATATCCAGTCGGGCGGCTGGATTTTCACTCCGAGGGTCTGTTGCTGCTGACCAACGACGGCGACCTGGCCAACCGCGTGCTCCACGCCAGCACGGCGCTGCCCAAGACCTACTGGGTGAAGGTGGCGGGCAAACCCACCGAAGAGCAACTCGAGCGGCTGCGCCGCGGGGTGATGATTGACGGCCGCCGCACCGCACCGGCGCGCATCAAGTGGCTGCGCGAGAGCGGCGCCAGCGGGCGCGAACGCCAGCGGGCGGGGGTGTACCGCACCTCGGCGGACAATCCCTGGCTGGAGGTGGTGCTGATCGAGGGGCGCTATCATCAGATCCGCAAAATGTTCCTGAGCGTCGGGCATCCGGTGGAGAAGCTGAAGCGGGTGGCCATCGGGCCGCTGACCATCGGGCAATTGCGCTCCGGCCAGATGCGCCCGTTGAGCGATCCGGAGATCGCCGGCCTGCGGCGCGGGGCGCGGAAAGCCACGGCGTGAAGATCGGCGACGACATCCTGGCCGAAGTGCGCGGCGCGCGCACCATTGCCGTGGTGGGGTTGTCGGACAATCCGGCGCGGCCCAGCTTCGGCGTGGCCCGCTACCTGCAAAGCCAGGGGTACAGAATCATTCCGGTAAATCCCGGGGTGAGCGAGGTGCTGGGCGAGCGCGCCTATGCCTCGCTGGACGACATTCCGGCCGCACAGCGGCCGGAGATTGTGGACGTGTTTCGCCGGGCGGAGTTTGTGCCCGAGATTGCGGCCGCGGCGGCGCGCATCGGCGCCCGCCTTTTGTGGCTGCAGGAGGGCGTGAGCCATCCCCAGGCGGAAGCAGCGGCGGCGGCAGCGGGAATGCTTGTGGTGTCGGATGCTTGTCTATTAAAGGTGCACAGCCGCTTTGTGCGCGCACAGGAGAATACGGCATGAACGGATGGGCAAACTGGATCGGCTGGCTGCTGGTGTTTCACCTGGTCGGCATGGTGCTGTGGATCGGCGGTCTGTTCCGCGCCCTGGCGGTGGCCACCGCCGCCGGCAACGACCCGGCAGTGCGGCAGCAACGCGCCGCGCTGGCGCAGAAGGCGATGCGCGCGGCGGCGCACCCGGGCGCTGCGCTGATGATCATCACCGGCGCCCTGTTGTTCTATCTGCTGCCCGGGGTGCGGATGGCGCCCTGGCTGCATGTCAAGCTGCTGCTGGTGCTCATCCTGATCGGCTGCGACCTGGCGCTCACCGTCAAACTGCGCCGCATGCCCGATCGCGAACCCTCGCCGCAGCAATTGGGCATGTTCAACGGCCTCATTGGCCTGCTGTTCGTGCTTATCCTGGTGATGGTGCTGGTCAAGCCCTTCTAGGCCCCCATGACCCTCGCCTACCTCATCGTTCTGATCGCCTGCACCGCCGCCGTCGGGGCCCTGGTGGTGTGGCGGCTTCTCCACCTGCGCCGCCACGCCCCGGCCAGCCGCGGCCGTCTGGTCAATGAGTGGATCTGGACTCTGATCCCCGTGGCCACGCTGGCGGTGCTGCTGTGGCGCTCACTCCTTTAGAAGTTGACAGTGGCCAGTTGACAGTGGCCAGTTGAAGCCGCGGACGATACGGCAGGTGCACGGCGACGTCGCACCCGAGCCGGTCCTGGCCAGCGGAAGACGCTTGCGGACGGGGGCGCCCTGGCACGAGGCCGCCGCGCCCGAACCCGCTCTGGCAACTGGCAACCGGCAACTGAAGTCTGAACGCGGCCTATAATAGGAACTTGGCCGGCGCGCAGCAAACCTCATCGCCCCCTTATACCCGTGTGGCCGGTGCCCCATTGCGGCGCGCTGCCGCGCCTGCACAGACGCTGGGCGACTGGGCCGGCAGTTGCCTGGCCCTGACCAAGCCGCGGGTCACGCTGCTGGTCGTCCTCACCGCCGTGGCGGCCTGCTACGTGGGTGCGCAACAACCCCTCGGCGCGATGCTGCTGCTCAAGCTGGCGGCGGGCACGGGGCTGTTGGCGGGCGGCACGGCGGCCCTCAACCAACTGTGGGAACGGCGCACCGACGGCCTGATGTCGCGCACCCAGGCGCGCCCTCTGCCCGCCGGGCGCTTGCAGCCGCCGCCGGTGGCGCTGTTCGGCGCGGTGACCGTCTGCGCCGGTTACGCCCTGCTGGGCTGGGGCGTGAACTGGCTGTGCGCCAACTGCGGCCTGGCCACCACCGTCGTCTACCTGCTCGCCTATACGCCGCTGAAATTTCGTTCGCCGATCAGCACCCTGGTGGGCGCGCTGCCGGGCGCGGGGCCCATCCTCATGGGCTGGGCGGCGGCGCGCGGGACGCTCGACGCCGGCGCCTGGGTGCTCTTCGGCATCCAGTTCCTGTGGCAGTTCCCGCATTTTCTCGCCATCGCCTGGCTCTACAAGGAGCAGTACGAGCGCGCCGGCATCCGCATGCTGCCGGTGGTGGATGAGAACGGCGGGGAAACTTCGCGCCAGGTGCTGCTGTACAGCCTGGCGCTGATCCCGGTCAGCCTGCTGCCCAGCCTGATGGGCATCACCGGCCGGGTGTATTTCGCCGGCGCGCTGCTGCTCGGCCTCGGCCTGCTCTACTACAGCCTCGACAGCGTGCGCCGCAAGACGCGCCGCAGCTACCTCAGCCTGCTGCGCGCCAGCGTCATCTACCTTCCGCTGCTGTTCGGGTTGATGGCCATCAACCGCCTCTGATGTTCGGCTGGGACGCACTGCCCGCCTGGATCGCCGTCCTCAACCTTATCAGCGCCGCGCTGCTGACCGTGGGACTGGTCTGCATTCGCCGCCGCCGGTTGCGCGCGCACCGCGCCGCCATGCTGGGCGCGTTTGCGGCCTCGGTGCTGTTTCTCGCCGTGTATCTGCTGCATCACTGGCACGCGGGCATTGTCTATTACCAGGGCCAGGGCTGGCGGCACACCGGCTACCTCTGGCTGCTCGGCACCCACACCGTGCTGGCCTCGCTGGTGCCCATCCTGGCGATCATCACGCTGACGCTGGCGCTGCGCCGGCGCTTCGGCCGCCATCGCCGCTGGGCGCGCTGGACGTGGCCGCTGTGGATGTACGTCTCCCTCTCCGGCGTCGCTGTCTATTGGGTGCTGTATCGCTGATGGGCGCGGGCCCCAGCGGGAACGGCTAGAAACCGCTGTGGCGTGTGGCCCGTCAGTTGCAGGTATACAGGCAGGAGGACTCATGCGTAAGCACTTGGGAGTAATTGTGGCTCTGGGGATGGTAATTTTTGCTCTGCCGGCCCTGGCACAGCAACCGTCCCGGTATACCATCTTCGGCGGCGCCCTGCTGGGCAGCCCCAACGGTTTCGCGGCCGGCGCGGGCCTGACCTTCGATATCAACCGCAACGTCAGCTTCGACCCCGCATTCTCGCTCGGTCGCAGCGGGAACGCCGGAGTGTTTACCCTGAGCGGCGTCTTCCGCTACGAGTTCCATGTGGATGATGAAGCGGTGGTCCCGTATCTGCTGGGCGGCGTCGGTCTGGCGCAGTGGGACTCGGCCACCCACGGCTCCGCCATCGGCGGCGTGGGCGCGCGCTTCCCCATCGGCCACCGCATCTGGATCGTGCCCGAGGTTCGGGCCGCCACCCACGGCCTGGCCCGGTTTACCATCGGGATTTCCAAATCCTTCTGAGGCCCGCGTCCGCCCCCCGCGCGGCTGGCGCCGCGCGGGGCGGACGCGGTAAAATCAAGAGGTCGTGAGCGCTCCCCTGAAGGCCCCTCTGTTTTTGCTCGGTCTGGCGGCCAGCCTTGCCCTGCTGATTGTCATCACCAACGTCGGCCAACGCCCGCCCGCGGCTGCCGACGCATCGGCGGCTGCCGTGGCCCCCGAGGCCGATGCCGCCGTGGGTCAGTTGGTGCTGGCCCGTTGTGGCTCCTGCCACGGCCTCGACACCCTCAGCCATAACCCCCAGGACGCCGCCGGGTGGTCGAAAACCGTGGACAGCATGATGGCGCTGGGCGCCCAGGTTCAACCCAGCGAAAAACCCGCCCTGGTGGAGTACCTGGCGAAGCACTTCGGGTCGAGCGGGGCGGGGCGATAAGCGGCGCGGCGCTTCGTTCTCGCCGTATCCGGCTGCGGCCTCGCGCCGCTTGCTTCTCGCCCCTTCCCAAGGTTCGCTACCTAGGACAGGCAGGAAGTTAACTCTTCCACTTGATGTTGCAGCCCAGGCTGGGGCGCTGGTCGATACTCACCGCTTCGCCCGCCAGCACCGCATCGAGCGCGGCCCGCAGGTCGCGGCCGTCGCTCACCACGGCATTGCCCGGGCGGCTGCCGTCCAGTTGTCCGCGATACACCAGCCGCCGAGCCGGGTCGAAGACGAAGTAGTCCGGCGTGCACTCCGCTCCATAGGCGCGGGCCACTTCCTGGGTTTCGTCGTAGCAGAACGGGAAGGTAAAGCCCTGTTCGGCGGCCATCTCGCGCAGGCGTTCCGGTGCGTCACTGGGATAGGCTTGCACGTCGTTGGAACTGATGGCGACCATCTCCACGCTGCCCTGATAGTTCCGTCCCAGGCGCGCCAACTCCGCCGCCACATGCTGCACGTAGGGACAATGCCGGCTCAAAAACATCACCAGCAGCGGCTGTGGGCGCAGCGCCGCCAGCCGTACCCGCTTGCCGGTGATCACATCCGGCAGGTCGAACTCCGGCGCCCGCGTCCCGAGCGCCACCATGCGCGATTGCGTCGCCGCCATGCTTCAAGTTTAACGCCGTCGGATGGGGGCGTTGCGCCCTAGCGCACCTGGGCCGCGATCTCGGCCGCCAGGCCCGTCCCGGCCCCCACGGTCTCCTCGCGGGCGCGGTCCTGCCAGGCGGGGACGTCCAGGTTGTAGCGGTGCTCGGCCATGGTGAAGGCGTTGCGTGTGGCCCAGTCGTGCTGGTCAATCTGCAGTACCACCGAGGCCATGGGCACCTGGCCGGCGAACACATGCGGCCGCAGGTCCTCGAGGAAGGCCAGCGCCTCATAGTCCTGGCGCACGCTCATGGTGAAGTGCACTTTGCGGTAGAACGCCCGCTCCAGCCACAACGGCAGCGCCAACTGCACCACCCGCTGCGGCGTATCCACGTACACCGCCTTCATGCGCTTGGCGATGTTGCGGTAGTCGAAGGTGCGCGCCACCAGGTTGATGAAGCCCTGCTGCAACTGCCGCGGCGTCATCTTCATGGGGATGAACACCGTGTGGTGGGCATCGTACAGCTTGGCCTTCACCGTCAGAATGCGCCCCTCCCCCAGGAACCGCTTCCACTGGTTGGCGGTGGGGGTGAGGATGTTGAAGTACGGGTACAGGACGTTGCTGCGGTCAAAGAAGTTGTAGGCCGACTCGAAACACGCCTCGGTGTCGCCGTCGGTGCCGAAGATGAAGCTGGCGATCACCTCCATGCCGTGCTCGCGCATGGTGGCGATGGCATCCTCGTACTTGAAGGCGATGTTGTGCAGTTTGTTGAAGCCGCGCAGCGTCTCCGGGTCCTGGCTCTCCAGGCCCATGAAGATGTTGTAGAACCCCGCCTCCTGGAGCAGCGCCAGCGCCTCCTTGTCCTTGTAGACGTTGATCGTCATCTGCGACCCGAACACCGGCTTGTAGTTCGGGTAGCGTCCGCGCAGCTTGATGATCGCCCGCAGCAGCTCCTTCAGCGTCTTGGGATGGCCGAAGATGTTGTCGTCCACGAAGAAGATGGGCCGGTAGAACAACCGCCCCATCCAGTCGTTTTTGAAGATCACCTCCAGCTCGCGGCAGAGGTTCTCCGGCGTCTTGTAGCGCATGTCGTGCCCCAGCATCTGCACGATGGAGCAGAAATCGCAGCTGAACGGGCACCCGCGGCTGGCCTGCAACGTCAGCGACACCTGGTGCAGCCACTGCCAGCGCCGCACCGTGGGCAGGTGCAGCGTCCTGGTCATGTCGGTCTTCTGCGTCTGCGCGTACACCTGGCGCAGCTTGCCGTCGCGGCAGTCGCGCAGCATCTCTTCCCACACGTACTCCGCTTCCGTGGTGCAGATGGCGTCGGCGTGCGCCAGGCTGTTGTGCGGAATCATGAAGGGGTGGTAGCCGCCCATCACCACCTTGACCTTGCGTTTGCGGAAGTGATCGGCGATCTGATACGCCCGCGTGGCGTTGGTGACCATCACGGTGATCGCCACCATGTCCACATCGGCGTCCATGTCTATGTCGCGCAGGTTCTCATTAATGACGGTGAGGTCGACCCAGCTCGGCGTCAGCGCCGCCAGCGACTCCAGACCGTTGAACTGCAATCCGTAGCTCTTGCCCCGCAGCGGCCAAAAAGCCAGCTCGTGCACCCGCTCCATGCTGAACTGGGTGCGGACCTGCGATTGCGGGTCCCGTTTCGGATAAATCAACATTACGCGCATAGATTGCCCTTCGCGTTAACTCTACGTCTTTTCTGCCCTGGGCGTGTATTATTTTAAGTTTGCCGCAGTCGCAAGATCTCCCGCAAGGCCGTCACCACCGCCTGCGGTGATGCGACACCATACTGGGCCGCGGTGGGCTGACCGGTCTCGTGGTGTTCCACTTTGATGCCGATAATGTCCCCGTCGCCGAGCCGGAAGACATCTTCGTCGGTGGTATCGTCGCCAAAGTAGAAGGCCAAATCGCAGCGCAGCCGCTTGCGCAGCCGCTGTACGGCATGGCCCTTGGTCAACGAGTTGGCGGGCAATAGTTCCACCACCTGCCGCCCCAACATGACCCTAAAGTCCGACCGTTGTGCCAGTTGCGAAAAAGCGTCCCGCACCGCCCCCGCCCATTCGGGGGCGGCGCGAAAGTGCATGGCCAGAGAGTAGGGTTTGGCTTCCAGCCGGGTGCCGGGCCAGTTTTGCATCTGGCGTTGCAGTTCGGCCGCCATCTCGCGCAACTGGCGGCGCATCTGCTGCGGCGGCGCGGTGGCGGCCGAGGTGGCATCGTCCATG
>Ga0134128_10005696_pt1 | contig 15099 bp, 23 predicted proteins | sample KB31754_FD_96462 | JGI IMG/M metagenome (GOLD analysis project Ga0134128, IMG submission 96462) | Terrestrial soil microbial communities with excess Nitrogen fertilizer from Kellogg Biological Station, Michigan, USA - KB3-175-4 | ecosystem: Environmental > Terrestrial > Soil > Unclassified ... | reverse complement strand
GGTCCGTACACGTGACGGCGACGGCGACACCCGAACGCATACGCCGCTGGTCGGACGAGTTGGCCGAAATGCCCCTCCACGTTCCCGCGATCCGCTGGTGGGGACTGAACGAGCCAAGCGAGACCAAAGGGTCGAGATCATGGACGATGGTATGGGAGCAGGAATTTGATGATGTGCAAGGGCTAAACGGGCCCTACGCCATGCATCCTTGTCATTGGGCTCAGGTCGATCGGTGGTTCGATCCAGAATGTCCTGAATTCCTGGTCGATTCGCATCTGTGCCACAGTTTCGGCGAATTCAACCGGCCCGACGCCGCGTCGTTTCGGCATTAACGCCGGTAGGACTGGTGCATGTGTTGGTACGGTTCTCTGCTTTTTGGGGTCAGGTCGGCGACGGCGGGCATTTTCCTAATACATAGGTTGTGTCGCTATATCGGCGTTGAACTCAACTGAACGAATTGCTGCTTCGCATTTGGCTCCCCTCGGGCCGGAATTGGATGCAGCATCAGCCCGCCCGAGAGTTTCCAAGACTTTCGGGCGGGACTTTTCGGTTGGACGTCCGGCTCGCGAGAAGGTTGTCGCTAGCGATTAGCTGCGGACGATGCTCGTGAGCTTTGCTCGCTCGCTATGCCGTGACCAGAGCCGTGCAGTCGTCCGTCGCAATCGGGCATTCCTGTTCACGATGGCGTCAGGTTCGATCCTTGGGACGTGGATTGGCGGTTTTGCTACTAGGTCTTGCCAACAGAACTGTTTTCCTCGCCACGATTCTCATCGGCTCTTTTGTCAAGATTTGTCAACACGGCAAGCCAAGCGGCAGCAGGAGAATGAAAAACCTCAGCGGTTGTCCTGCATTTGAGGGATATGCGTAGGGACCCTGGCTACAGCGGTTGCGCCAACCGACGCTCAAGAACATTAATCAAATGAGATTTGCTGCCAAACTGAACTTTTTGGGGGGTCAAATTCTTTGCAAATCAGAAATGACTCGGCTTGGGAGCAACGCCGGGCCAACGGACCGCCAAGCACAAATCTGATTCCCAGGCTGATGTCATCGGGTTAAGGTTTAAAGTGTCTTGGAATTGCGGCGGCTTCTTTGTCGGTCAGGGCCGTCATGGTTTTGACGATGCAGGGAGACGCGAAGCCGTGCATTGGATCATCGCTGACTTTCAGATCCCAATCCAACGCTGAGCAGACCCAGCTCGAACCACGCCATTTTGTGATCAAATGGGAATTCGGCGACAACAGCGTCGGACAAGAATTTGCGAGATCAAGTCGGTAGTATTGATGCAGGTTCACCCGGATGTAGAGGGTCTTGGCGTCCCGTGCCTTCCAGTTTTCAAAGCTCCGGATAGAGAAGCACTGCGGACTCTTTGGGGTGGGCTGTGAAGTAGGCGCGGCCGTCGCCTGAGTGATAGCGATGAGTAATCCCAGTATCGTACCAGGAGTGTGAAGCACTCGGCACAAGGCGAACTCCCAAAGAAGTAGCGCCGCTCATCCTACAGCAATGACCTTCTTAAAGCATCGGTGCTCAAGCCCCAATTCCCATCGAGCCGAACCGACAAACGCTGTAGGGATGAAGCTGCCAGTTCTGGGCGGGAACGGGATCATTCGTTAGTGCATTTTTGTTATTGTGCACTAACCCACGCTGATCCGCCCATGCTCGTGTGTTGAACTCGAGCGCGTCTAAATTTGCAAACTTAACCTTAGCCGTTCGTTTATCGTTTCTCGCTAGCCTCGTCGCGCGGAATGAGCGCACGACTACTCCCCGAAACCAACGCAGTCGGGTGAAACCTCTCACGCTGACGAGCGCTCGAAAGGAATGCGATGAACTCACGCGGATATTGTGCTGTGCTGGCCATTGGCTCAGCAGTACTCTCACTCTGCCGCTTCGAGGCGCATGCAGCTCCTAAGAACTATTGCACATACGTTCCGTTTATGGAATCGACGGCCACAAATGATGCCGAGGGCCAACGCGAGTGTCGAGCTTGGTTAAAGAGCGCGGACTAAAATCGACCGCTCAAGCGCGGCAGGCCCAACAGCGTGCGGGCGAAGAAGTCGATGCAATACAAGCGGCAATTCAGAATCAGGGAAACAACGCAGCCGCAATTCAACATGCGGTCGCCGCGGCGCACGCAACATTGTTGAGTGCGATGAAAGATCCCGATTCAACCAAGTTCAATCCACATGACGGTGAGGCCTATAGTCTGACCGCGAAAGGGGCAATTTATGCGGTTTGCGGCGGCGTGAACTCAAAAAATGGATTCGGCGGGTATGCTGGCGAACAAACTTGGATTTATGTTTTGCCGAAAAACACAGTTTACACGCGGGAGACGGGCGCAACCGACGCGATGGTCAAGCGTGATTGCACCGGGCGCGTCGCTTCGCGCTAGTTTGCCCGAAGCCGAGAAGCTGACGAGGTTCCATTAGATTCGCCTCAGATATTCTAGTGATCGCCTGAGAACAATAGTATCGGGCGGACGTGTGAGAATCTGATTCCGGCCGAGCGGGCTTTGCACTTTGGTCGAACCGCTCATTGGCCTAGTGCTTTTTCGTTGAAATGCACCTTGGCTCGGTGCGGAACGGGCCAGTGCTTTTGTCGCATTGTGCACCATCTGCTCCGCAAAACTTACGCCGCGCCTTCCTCGGACTCGAGGCACCGCCCTGAGGATCTTTATTTTGATCCTGACTCAACAGCTTCGTCAGCGCGGTTACGCCCGCGAGTCCGCCAAGTTGGCGCGCAGATGAAGGGCCGTAGGGTTGTCGGTAGAGGTTCTCGCTGCTTCGCCAGGCTTTTCCGCGACTTGTCGCTTGGAATCGCCAAATATAACTTTCCGCCTGACGCTCCCGCTCTGTATTTCCTTCACTTCGACCGAGATCACATTAAAATCCCCGGGGCTCACGAGGGTCGGCAGTGTCATGAGGGCGAGGAGCGTTGCGGCGATCCATGGACGTCCGGGTTCAAAGTCATTTCCCTCAGTTTGGCTTCCGGCGAAAAAGAGAAAAAACCAAACACCGTGTAGACGGCCTGAAACACCGCCAACACCATCGCAAAACAGCTGCCGCAAATTGCATGAAGCAATGAGTAAGTCCAAATCGGGCAGCTAGGCCGCATTAAGTGAGCGCGGCATCCGATCGGTTCCAGCGAACCGCATCGTTCGCTCGCTCTCGATCATGTAATCACGGGTGATCGGAAGGGTTTCCACCCTTTTCGCAAGTTGAACCTGAAATACCACCTCGCCACCGTAACGAAACGCCATCTCCGAGCCCACCAAATAAAACTCCCACATACGACAAAAGCGCTCGTCAAATAATGCGGCGATCTGCGCTCGATTGTTGTCAAATCGTCTGCGCCACTCACGCAGCGTTTCCGCGTAGTGCAGGCGCAGTACTTCAATGTCCGTAATGATGAGACCACTCTTTTCGACAGAGGCTGTGACTTCGCTCAATGCGGGGACATAGCCGCCGGGAAAGATGTATTTCGCTATCCACGGGTTTGTAGCGCCCGGACCGTCTGTTCGCCCGATGGTGTGCAACAGCATTACGCCGTCGTCCGAAAGTAGCTCACGAACCTTGCCAAAGAATACGTCGTAATACGGGGCACCGACATGTTCGAACATGCCAACGGATACGATCCGGTCATAGCGCCCGCCCAACGCACGATAGTCGGCCAGTTCAAACTTACAATTTCTTTGTAGTTGGAACTTGGCCGCACGCGCCTTTGCTACGGCGAGTTGCTCTTCAGACAACGTAACGCCAAGAACATTTGCACCGCAGTCTTTGGCAAGATTTACCGCCAATCCGCCCCAGCCGCAGCCGATGTCGAGGACTCTTAATCCGGGCTTGTTTAGATGAAGTTTTGCAGCGACGTGGCGCTTCTTGCCGATCTGCGCTTCCTCCAGCGTTTCATCTTTTGTGGAGAAATACGCGCAGGAATACTGTTTGTCAGGTCCGAGAAACAGATCATAGAGGCGACCCGAAAGGTCGTAATGGTGTGCCACATTTTCTTTGGATTTGCTGGTCGTGTTGAACTGGGCAAAACGACGTGTCAACAAACGGAAAAAATGCACGATGTTTTCCCACCAGACGAATTGCGCATGGGCGCGTCCATTCATCAACATGCCTAGTAGATCGCTCAGGGTGCCTTCCTCAAGAGTGAGCCGCTCGTCCATGTACAATTCGCCAAGCTTTAAGCCGGGTTGCAACAGCAAGTCCATAGCCGCTCGACGATCGTGCAGACGGACCGTCACATGAGGTAGACCGTCGCCAAATGTCTCCGAAACTCCGCTGAAATGGATCACCGTCAGTGTTCCGTGACGAATGAGTTGGGAAAGTATTCGGCCAAACATATCGAAGTTCCTGGGCATTTCTATAACAGTGCTGCAATTCTGAAATGATCCCAGGCTTCCTGAGTTCCGGCCTGATACCAATATTATGTCGTATCGAGACGCCATTACCGCACGCCGAAGTGTGCGGAGGTTAGGCCAGCCATCGCGAACCTGCGCAATATTGTAGGAAAAACAATGGCAAAAGGCGAGGCCGGTATGATTTTTATATCGTGATACGATATTTTTAAGACAGAAGGGAACCGCAAATCTCCTCCTGCATTTTCTCTAGAAGGAGAACACTATTGTCGGGAGGCGTAATGACGTTCGACCGAATCGGCAATTGTATGTAGTCGAAGAACAGTGCGAGCCACAGCGCGAGCGCGATGACAGTCCAGCTTACGGCGGCGAAAAACACCGGCGGAACTCCCGCACCGCAGACAGGTTTGCGCGGCGTTGCGCTTCCGCGTCCTCGCGAAAAAATTGTACCTGGCTCATGCGCGTCTTGGTTCGACGGGGAACAAAGCGGAGAGTTTTGCGCCGCGGCTCGGCAGTGTCGGCGAACGTATAACGATAAGGCGCCGTCAAAAACACATCCCACGCCAGGCGACGATGATCGGAGCCGCTACGAGAAGCCCTCAAAAAACCGCGCATTTGCCATCCTTGCGCTGAACTCTGGCCGCTGGACCGAGACCGTGCCGTTTTAGAACGATTTCAAGCTCTGCGCGGTCTTCTTGCATCAGCGAATTGTCGTCCCGTTCAATTGCTTTGATACAAAGAAGCTCCGCGATTCTATCTGCGACATATTCAGTCCGGTGCCTGAGGTTACTGCGAAGGGGAATTCTCGCAAAGCGCAGCTGACCGGAGCACGCGTCAATCATCCGAACACGTTTTAGCGTGATTTCGGCGATCTCTGCGATGCAGCTCATGGGAAACAAGCGAGACTGCACATTTCTGGCTCTCAGTTCTTCTATCAGCAATGTCTCGCTCGTGACACTTAAGGGTACGAGAGATCCAATGGCGGTCCAGAATACGAACTTCAGTGTGATCCAAACTTCGATTGCGTCTCTCACATTCACACACTCTCGATGATTAATTCGGTCATATTTCAGATGCCCGGTTACCCAGTAGATCAATGAGTCGCCGCAGCGGTTTATCCGTCATGATGTCCTCCAGAGGAGCGCGCTACTTTTGACAGAGCTCGGGAGCAATGGCCTGGTACCGAAATGGCCGAGAATAGATGCTCGTATCGCCTTGCCAGATTTCGATGCGCTTGTATGTCGGAAGCTTCATCGCGTGCGCCATGACCTTTGCGCACGTGGCGTTGCGACACTGGACCACGAACTTGCAAAGCAGTCTGTCGTCGGCGCTCAGGTAACAGATTTCATAGCTGCGCCGTCGACTCCCACTCTTCGATCTCATCCCCAAGCCGACGCACTTAGCGCGACGGTGTGCGACGGCAGGCGGGTCCTTCTGATCCGTGCTCGGTTCGTAGGAGAACATTGTCTGGGTATGACACAAATGTGCCTTGACCGGAATTAATATCGTATTACGATGTATTTATTCTTTTGTCGAGTCAGTCCTCGCAAAGGGATCTAGTAAGGACATCCAGGTGCTGGTATGGCACGAAGTGGCGTTCGACGACGACATTCCTTCTAACCTGATGCCGCGCGTGCTTCCGAAAGTCGTGAGTCCAGACCAGATCGACCGCAAGATTGCGGCGCACCCCATGACCCATAAACCGACAGCAAAACGCACCGGTGGCAGCCTTTATCCAGCTGACTTTCGCTTGCTTGCCGAGTTTCGTTTTGTCCTGCGCAGGTTCATGCGATTTAGCGAGGCTGCAGCCGCTAAAGTTGGCCTGGAGCCTCAGCAGCACCAGGCTCTGCTGGTCATCAAGGCGTATGAGGGAGACGGCCAACCAAGTATCGGACACATCGCCGAACAGCTCGGCGTTCGTCACCACAGTGCTGTAGGCCTGGTGAACAGGCTCGTCGAGGCGAAACTCTTAACTCGCAAAACCGACGCCACTGACCGAAGGCGCGTGAACCTCGGCTTGACATCTAAAGCGGACCGAACACTGGAAGCGCTAAGTTCGGCTCATCGTAACGAGTTGCGTCGAATGGCCCCGATGCTGAGGGCCACGCTTTCACGCCTGGAGTCGCCATGAGAGCAGAGGGGGACAGGAATTCCAAGATCGGTTGCATTTGGGACGGTATTGTCGCAACGCCGGAACCTTTCCCAGAGCGCGGCATCTAATGCTTCTACCGGGTACGGCGATGGGCATTCGATTGACGTCGGCCCGGGACCGCGCCGACGTCATCGCATACCTTAGACAAGACTCCCGCTGAGTGGTCCCCTGTGGAATATTTGGCAGCGGATAACTACGTCCTTTGGAAAGGAAGGATCATGTCAAAGAAGACCCTCCAGAGAATGGAAGTTGTCACTGGATACCCAAGCGATGTTGTCGCTCTTAATTGGCACGAAAAACTGGATGAGAATGACGTGCGCAACGGTCTTTCGCTAGGCGAGCGCGATACGCGGGCAGGTCAGCACGATCTTCGCTTGCTGGCAAAGCTCCTGCCGTTCTCAGACAAAACTCTTGCACTTGCGCAATTGTCGGGCAGCGCCGGCCAGTGGCGTGATATGGGACGAATTGCAATTGTCACAGACGATCTCCTAGCGCGCTTGGTGATCCAGTTTTTCGGACCCTTTTTTCATAGCTCAATCAGAGTGTTTCCCAATGCGCAGAGTTGGCGCGCCCGTGACTGGCTACAGGGTCGTGAAGTTCGATATTGACAGCCGATACGATTGAGCGGGCAGGCCGGTCGGCCAGGTCCGCTGGTGGTTTGGCCGTTCCTCGCTATACTCAGCGGGTCACGTCACCTAATCAGTATCGAGCGGTTCAAAGAAGGCGAACTCACGCGGCGCCACCATCGCCAGCTGGCGCTCGAGCAGCTCGGCCTTGTCATCACATCCGATCCAACGAAGCTTTATGATCAGCTTGGTGAATTCGGTAGCTATGCGATGAGGATCAACGGCATTTGTCCCTTGCTGAACCCGCCGGGATAGATTTGGCTCAGGATTGTTGTTTGTGTTCCTCATTTTCCTTGCCGTCATGCGCCGGCCTCGTCATGCGATGTTCTTGTCCGTCAATCTTGCTTGGAAAGTGGACATAGACATTGCGTAATCCGCGCTCCGAGGCGGCAAACCAGACATTTTTGGGAGCTGCTCCCGGAATCTCGACCGACGCACCGTAGCGCCCGGGATCGAGCTTGATCATCAGCCAGGGCGCGTCACATCTGACATTCAGAAGCTGCTGACCTTGGCGATTTCTCAAGGTGATGTCTTCATTGGCCAGATATTGTCTATAGCCGCCTATGGTTTCCAAACGCACCGAGTAGTTTTTCACACGCGAATGTTCGCGATCATCTGTGCCAATCCCCGTGCAGTCCAAGCCGATGTTGTTGATACTTGTCGGCTTATCGAGGGGCAGTCTCTGGGGCGTGCTTACAGCCGCCTGCGCGGCGAAACTGAGGAACGTCGCGGATGCGAGGGCCGTGACGAATTTCAATTGGATCATGACAATCCTCCGTGGTTGGCATTTAGAGGCCGTTCGACCTCTGTACGCACATAGGATCGAACGCACGCCATTCCAGTTTGGGCTTCTGAGCACCCCATGAACTCTCTTTAACAGCCATCACGCATGCGCCCAGCGCCGGAAAATCAAGACGTCGGACGAAAAGATTGATGTATCCGCTGGCAGAATTCATCAAAGCGCGCCGCCGGTGAAAAAATCTGAAGCACTATTAATCAAAATCTCGCTTGCGCCCGCGCCCCCGCAATCCCAGATAACTGTTTGACTCGCTCGCCTAGTCCGGCGAAATCCTAGGGTCGAGCGAGCCGCGCAGGTCGCGACAGGCAAGCACATGGACGGCACCGACAATCGCAAACTATCGCACGTCAACGCAGTCATTTTGCTCCTCGGCTTACTCCTCACGATAGCGGCCGCCATCGTTGGCGCCATAGCAGGCTTCAGCGCGGCGAAGGCGACCGAAAGTCCCCCGCCGCTGATGATCAGAACTTCAGGCGCGCAGGCTGGATTTGCAGATCTGGTAGCGAAGATCCGGCCCGCAGTGGTGAACATTTCGACGACCCAGGCATTCCGTCCGAACCAGTCTGCACAGCTTGATCCGAACGGTCCGTTCGGCGAAATGCTGAGACAGTTTTTCGGCCCAAACGCCAATCAACTGTTTCAGAGCCAGCAGACTCCATCTCACGCTTTGGGCTCGGGCTTCGTAATTGATCCGGCTGGCTATGTCGTCACCAACAATCACGTCATCAATGATGCCGACGGGATCAAGATCACATTTGCCGATGGTATGTCCTATTCCGCGCGTGTGGTCGGGCGGGACACCAAGACCGATCTTGCATTGCTCAAGATCAGCGCCGACAAACCGCTACCATACGTCGCCTTCGGCGATTCCGACAACGAGCGCGTCGGCGATTGGGTCGTCGCCGTGGGAAATCCCTACGGACTTGGCGGAAGCGTAACCGCGGGCGTCATTTCCGCGAAAGACCGCGACATCAATGCCGGCGCCTATGACGATTTCTTCCAGATCGACGCACCAATCAATCCAGGTAATTCAGGCGGTCCACTCTTCAACCAATCGGGCCGCGTTGTGGGTATCGACACGGCGATCTTCTCACCATCAGGGGGAAGCGTCGGCGTCGGATTTGCCATACCCTCGAATGAGGCGCGTGGCGTGATTGACCATTTGCGTGAACACGGCCGCGTCGCGCGCGGTTGGCTCGGTGTTCAGATGCAGGCGATGACGCAGGATCTCGCTAAGGCCATGGGCATAACAAAGGCGGAGGGCGTCGTGGTCGATCTCGTAACGCCCGGCTCGCCAGCCGAACGTGCCGGATTGAAGCAGGAGGATGTGATCACTTCGTTTGACGGCCAACGAATCACAACTCCCAGAGCGCTCGCACTCGCCGTGGCGAACGTCGCAGCTGGTCAATCAGCCTTCGTCACCGTGCACCGTAACGGCGAGGACAAGACGTTCACCGTACAGATCGGAACGGAGCCCGCGCAAAGCGCGCTCATGGCGAGTGCCTCGCCGCAAACAGGACGCCTTGGCCTGGAGCTTGCTCCGCTGAGCGCTTACGGAGGCAACCAAATCGGACAGCGGGGAGGCGCAGTCGTGGCGAGCGTATCGCCGGGTAGTCCCGCCGACAGAAGCGGAATACAGCCGAATGATGTGGTGCTTGCGGTGGGGAGCCGCAGGGTAACCTCGCTTGACGATACCGTCAGTTCCATCCGTTCCGCAGAGGCTGACAACAAGAATGCCGTTCTTCTGTTGGTGCGCCGCGGCCAAGAAATAACCTATGTTCCGATCGAGATTGGGAAAGGATAGCTGCGGCGGGGTAAGACATGAGGCGGAGAGCACACATCTCCGGTGAGTTGATGAGCAAATCTAGTGAGAGCCGTTTGAACCATTCGGAGCCAGCGGTACGAGACTTGCGAGGAATCGAACGTCAGGCCGAGACACCAAAATCTATCAGGATCATCGGAGCGATTGTCGCCGTCGCTATCTTCGGACTCCTTGCCTTCTATGTCTATCAGCAGGGTCAGCTGAATGCGCCTCCCAAACAGATCGTAACCGACCAGGACCTTCCGTCGCCCAGCCCACCCGTGTTCCCTAAGCGAACCTGATGTCGAACGTCGCAGTTTTTACTGTTCGCATGCAGGGCAATGACCGCTTTCGACCCATAGAAGACTGTCGCAATCCGAGGTCGCACATCTCCAGCTGAGCGTCCGCTTTCGACCCAAAGTGGACATTTCCCCTTTGTCTTGGAATAGCATTTGTCGTGGCTTCTTCATTTGGCGGTTACCGCATAGGGGGCGCCGGCGTGCCATCGGACCAGTGCGTCACCGGCACCATGATCACACTGATCGCTTCCGGTGACTTCTGGAACTGCGGGTTCAGCATGGGCGGCGCGCCGACAAGATCCCGCCCCAGTTGGAGCCCGCCGCGCGCGCGAAGTAGAACATGAGATGCGGCACCCAGTTGTGCGCATCATCGTTGAGATATTGCTGCTTGGACATCATATAGGTCATCGCGCCAGCTTCGAGATGCGGAAGCGTGTGCTTTTTGATGCCGTCTTTGATCGCCGCGATTATTTCGGGTTTTTGGCGTCCGGCCAGCACCAATTCGGTGCGACGGATCGTGTACGGCAGAATGGATCGGACGGCCGCTGGGTTGTAGCACAAAGGTCCGCGCATACGCGCGTTCCAGAATTGCGGAAAATCGAATTGCGCCATCCACGAGCGCTCCACAGCGCAGACAAAACCATTGCTTCCCTTGATCGCGATGTCATAGCCGTGACGGGTTAGTACCAGGATCGTGGCCTTGTCGGCGATGGCCGGCGGCGCAGCGCTTTCGCCAGCGCGATTTCAGGGGAGCGATCCATCAAGTACTTATCAAGCGGCGCCATCCCGGAGTAGTTCGCGGCGCACGCCGCCGAGGCGCACGACAAAACCGCGACGAACACTGCCGCGCCGCCCGCTATCAACCATCTCATTGTCGCCCCTAAGACCTGCTTGCACCTGGACGGTGACCTGAAACACGCCCACCTCGCAAATCACCTATCGGCGATCTTGGATTTAAACCACTGGATTCAGTATTCAAGAAGCAGCGCCAATCGCGCGAATTTTCGTGATTGGGTCAAACCGCTGCGTTTGAGACTCTGGCGAACGTCCGCTTTCGACCCAAAGCGGACTTTCGCGCTCATGCATCAACACTGCACCTGGCCGTTGCCGACGAGCCCGAGCTTGCAGAAGTCAAGCAAAGTTAAGGCTAGGATTGCGGTGACTTCCGTGCCGCGGCGGCCAACCGCACTTCGGCAGCCTCGACTAAGGCATTGAAGCGCGGATCCGCACGCAGAGTATCGAGGTCCGGATCGACCTTGGCATGGTTCAGGAAGCCCTTTGCCATGGTTGAGAAAACCGGCTCGAGAAGTGAGATCGCGCCGTCCGAATCGTTCAAAAATGCAGCGAGATCACAAGCAAAATTGTAGCGCATGTTCGTGTTCTCCGGATCTATCAGCAGACCGCGGTTCATCCAATCCTTGGCGCGTTCGCCCTGTCCGAGAGCGGCAAGAGCGCTGGCTCCGTATCCAATGGCCTCGCCGTTGTTTGGATCCGATGTGAGAACTTTTTCTGCGCGAGAGAGTGCGATTTGGGCGACGCGCAGGATTGCCTGAGTGTTTCCCAACGCCTTGTAGCAGGTGACCAGCATAGAAGCCGAATTGATATCGGTCGCGACGAGTGCCATCGATTTTTCCCAATAACGTGTGGCGTCCTCAAGTCGACGTTGCCGAAAGCTGAGAATTCCGGCCGATTTGTTTACCTCGTAGGACTCAGGATCAATGCGGAGCGCGATCGCGGTTTCGGCAAACGCTTCTTCGTGCCGCCCGTCTTCGGCAAATATCCTGGCCTTTACGGCATGGGCCTCGGCAAGACCCGGATTGAGCGCAAGGGCGCGATCCGCGGCCGCCACTCCGCCATCGCCACTTCGTCCCTGGGCAAGGCGCAGCAGCATTTCGCCTAGTGCCAAGAGAGCCCACGCGCTGGCGTAGTTAGGATCGATTTCGGTCGCGCGCTTGCACAGCCGGACCATCGTTTCATTTCGTCTCGAATCGCCTTCATAACCGCCGGCATAAGTCTGTTTCGCCATCAGATAAAGATTGTAGGCCTCGGCGTTGTCAGTACCTCGTTGCTCGATTGCCTGCTTTTCCTCGGGCAGCAACTTCAGCTTGAGCGCCTTGACGATGGCTTCGGAGATTTCGTCCTGTAGCGCAAAGATGTCGTTGAGGTCGCGGTCGTAGCGCTCCGCCCAGATGTGACCATCGGCGGAACCATCAATCAGTTGTGCGGTGATGCGGACTCGGCCAGCCGCCTTGCGCACACTGCCTTCCAGCACATGACTGACCTTCAACTGTCGCGCCACCTGTAGCAGCTCAACATGCTTGCCCTTAAAGGTGAAGGCGGTGTTGCGTGAGACGACGCGCAGCGCGGACACCTTACTAAGATCGGTGATGATGTCTTCGCTTATGCCGTCTGAGAAATACTCTTGCTCGGAATCGCCACTCATATTAGCGAACGGCAGCACGCATATCGAAAGTTTTTGCGGAGCATCGGCCTTCTGGGTTTGGCTCTCACCTGGAGCCTTGGCGCGAACCGAGAACACATGTACTGGGCGCTCGATGTTCTTCACCGTGTGTTCGCCAAGGTCTTCGAATACGCACGACGCTTTACCCTCTACCTGATCCTTGACGATCGCCGATAGCGCTACACCGCCGACGGGAGCGAGCGCCTGTATCCGGGCAGCAACATTGACGCCTTCGCCATAGATATCATCGCCCTCGACGATGACCTCTCCAAGATTGATGCCGATGCGGTAGAGGATCGGTTTGGCATTGCCGTCGTCCGCCCCGGCCTTCGTCGTCGCCTCCTGTATGGCTAGCGCGCAATTAACCGCGGCGATGACACTGGAGAATTCCACCAGTGCTCCGTCACCCATGAGCTTGAACTGACGACCACTGTGGATGGCAACGTGAGGATCAAATATCTTGCTGCGGTTGGTCTTCAGCCGCTCCATCGTTCCAGCCTCGTCGGCCTCCATCAGGCCGCTATAGCCGACCACGTCGGCGGATAGTATCGCGGTCAGTTTGCGCTGCATCAGAGGGCGGGGCCGTTTGATTGGTTTTCGGTAGATTACCCGGTCGCAGCGGGCATGTTCACCCCCCACTTTGAATGGGAATTCCGGGCTTGGACGTCAATTCCGCCTCTCGGCCGGCCGCCAAGGCCGACTGCGGCAGGTATCTCGAACAGTCCATTGCGAGGCTGCAAATGTCCATCTTTCACCCCTAGCCGATTCCGATCACGAACGTGATCAGCCCAATAATAGTTGTGCTCCTGCTTGCCATCGCGTCACCCGGCTCCGACATGACGCCATCTCGTTTTGCCGCCGATCAATACTGAGTCTACTTCGCAAACAATATCTGATCGGCTCGGTAATTGGTGATACGGGACATTGGCGGCTCGAGCTCGTCAATTGTCCGCGTTGGGTCGAGAGCAGCCACTCAGAGTCAATCAGTCCGATGTTGCTTGCTGCACTCGGTGTACTTCCACGGGGACACGACGCTCCAGATGCTGCACTGCCGTGGATCGGCTGGCTCCTCGGGATGGTGTTTGGGAGTACCGGAATTGTTGTCATCATGAAGGACATCGCGGGGAGCGCCAACGACGTAAGCGGCTCCTTGCCTGCGAGCGCACCGCGTCCGCTGCGCGTGGTCTACGACCTGCTCAGTGTAATCATTGTCTGCTCCCTGGCGGTGCTGTTCAGCTGGATCGCATTCGGACCGGGATCGCGCCATTTCTCCGTTTGGCGGTTTGTCGATACCGACAGCCGGGGCGGGCGACACGATGGGGCGAGTGGCGTTCGGCATCGGCTCGGTACTGATCTGGGAATTCGCAATGTCATGGTTGTGACGACGGTGCGCCAATGGTGGCGGGTACGGCGATAAACCGGATTCTCCGCGACGACACGAACTGAGGGCCCGATCGACCCAAAGCAGAAATCTCTAGACGTCCAACTAGTGGCGTCAAGCCGGCTCAAATGACGCAAAAATAGTCGCCTAAGCCTCTTCTGACGGAACAGGCGTATTGTGGCCTTCATCTGATATTATGGTGTCAATGGATAGGCTTGAGCGCCCACTCGGGGGTCGCCCGCAATTCACCTACGAAAGATCTAAATTATGATACACAGAACTATATTGCCTGTACTGATGGCGATTTCACGTCGGCGGCTTCTTCCGCTCGCTTTAGCGATGCTCGCTGTGGCTGGGATCTCTTCAGCTGCACAGGCAGCAACTCCCTCCGAAACGTTCGTTTCGAGCAACATTCAGCGAAGCTTGGAAATCCTCAACGGAAAGGAACTGCGGCCAGAGCAACGCAGCCGACAGTTCCAGGATTTGCTTCTGGGCATCGTTGACATGAAGCGTATTGCGCTCTTCACCCTCGGCCAGTATGGCGGCACCGCCTCCTTGGCAGACCAAGATAGATTTGTTGCCGCCTTCCAGAACTATGCCATAGCCAGCTATCAGACGTATTTCGCTAGATATGCGGGGCAAACCCTGACCGTCTCAGGGTCTACAGAACGAGCGCCGCAGGATGTCGTCGTCATGACGATGCTGAAAGATCCTAACGATCATTGCGGACAAGGGCCGCTGGAAGTCGATTTCCGCGTTCGCTCGGATACAGGAAAGCCGATGTTGGTGGACTTCAGTGTCGCCGGCATGTGGCTGGCGCTGGAAGAACGCGATCAGTTCGTCGCGTTTCTTGATCACAATGATGGTAGTATTCCAAAATTGATCGACCATCTCAATCAGGCGAGGTGATGGGGATCCGGGCCTAAATTCGCCGGGGAGGACATGCCAATATCGACAAGAGGATTGCCCACAGTGAGTTATCTGACCAATGCCGAGTTCTGTCCTGCCGCACCTTCATTGACGCAGCAACTCCTGCACTATCGCCACCCAATTGGGACACGAGCCCTCTTCGAACTCGGTGTGACCGTCGGGCTGCTGAGCTTGGGCTGGGCTTTGATGTGGCTCTCGCTCAGTTTGTCGTATTGGCTTACGCTTGTGATCTCGCTCCCGACTGCGGGATTCCTGGTACGACTGTTCATGATCCAGCATGATTGCGGTCATGG
>Ga0134128_10005695_pt1 | contig 15099 bp, 17 predicted proteins | sample KB31754_FD_96462 | JGI IMG/M metagenome (GOLD analysis project Ga0134128, IMG submission 96462) | Terrestrial soil microbial communities with excess Nitrogen fertilizer from Kellogg Biological Station, Michigan, USA - KB3-175-4 | ecosystem: Environmental > Terrestrial > Soil > Unclassified ... | reverse complement strand
TGGATCATGGGCCAGTACGCGGGCTTTGGATCGGCGGAGCAGACCAACGCCAGGTTCCAAGAGCTCCTGAAGGCTGGACAGACCGGTTTCTCGGTCGCGCTCGACCTTCCGACGCAGCTCGGCCTCGACTCCGACCATCCGCACGCGCTCGGCGAGGTGGGGCGCGTCGGCGTGGCCATCGACTCGCTCGCCGACATGGAGGTGCTTTTCGACGGCATACCGCTGCAGGGCATCCGGCAGATCCGCACTACCGCCAATTCGATAGGCCACCTGTGGCTCGCGCTGAACGTGGCGCTCGCTGAGAAGAAGGGACACGATCCGAACGCGGTGAAGATCCTGATCCAGAACGATGTCCTCAAGGAGTACATAGCGCGCGGTACGCAGATCTATCCCGCGCGCGCGGGTTTGCGGATCGTCGCTGACGTGATCGCCCATTGCGCGCGAAATCTTCCGAGCTGGACGCCTTTGAGCATGAGCGGCTATCACATGCGCGAAGCCGGCGCTAACGCCGTCCAGGAGCTTGCCTTCACGTTTGCCAACGGGATCGCGTACTGCGAAGCAGCCGTCGAACGCGGGCTCTCGGTCGACGAGTTCGCACCGTCGCTGTTCACCTTCCTAACGGCCGATATGGAGCTGCTCGAGGAGGTCGCCAAGTTCCGCGCGGCGCGCAACGTCTGGGACTGGATCATGTCGGACCGCTTCGGAGCGGAGAACCCAGAAAGCCGGGCTCTGCGCATCTTTGCGTTCTCCGCCGGCTCGAATCTGACGGCGCAGCAGCCAATGGTCAACGTCGTGCGGGTCAGCCTCAACGCCCTCGCGGCAGTCCTCGGCGGCGTGCAGACCCTGCACACATCGGCCTACGACGAGGCGCTCGGCGTGCCCACCGAGGAGGCGGCGACGCTGGCGCTCCGAACCCAGCAGGTGATCCTCGAGGAAAGCGGTATCACCAAGGTGGTGGATCCGCTCGGTGGCTCGTACGTGATCGAGGCGCTGACGGCCGAGATCGAAAGGCGCGTTCGCGTCGAGCTCGACAAGATCGAAGAGCTTGGCGGTGCGCTGCGATGCATCGAGTCAGGGTGGTTCAAGGAGCAGATCGCCGACTCCGCGTACCGGATCCAGACCGAGATCGACAGCGGCGTGCGGAAGGTGGTGGGGGTCAACTGCTATGTGGTCGAGGACGGGCAGAAGGGTCCCGACCCGTTTCAGATCGACGAGGCGATCGAGAAGGAGCAGGTCCAGCGCCTGAGAGAGGTACGGGCGAGGCGTGATGGGCGGGCGGTGCGGGAATCCCTGTCGGTGCTCGAGCGCGCAGCCCGGGAGGGGACGTCGATCGTGCCGCCGACAATCGCGGCGGTGCGTGCCTACGCGACGGTCGGCGAGATCAGCGAGACGCTGCGCGACGTCTTTGGGTCGTTCGAGCCGGACGCGGTCATCTAGGAGGGAACGACGCCGGAGCGGTCCGGCCTGACGCGAGGTTCCGTGCAGGGATTCGCCGGCAGAGTCCGGACTAACGCCGGCGTCGCGGGTCTAGCCGTCCACCTTGACGATCACCGACTCGCCCTCGCCGATGCCGCCGCAGATCGTCGCGATCCCATAAAAAGGCCGCGCTTCGCCGGACGCCTCGCGTCGGCGGCGCAACTCGTAGACGAGGGCCATGATGAGCCGCGCGCCTGTGGCGCCGGTCGGGTGACCGATGGCAATCGCGCCACCGTTGACGTTGGTCTTGGCGCGGATCTCGTCGACCCTCTCTGGATCCTTGTCGCCAAGGATCAGGGTCGAGACAAGCGGCATCGCGGCAAAGGCCTCGTTGATCTCGATCAGGTCCATGTCGTCGATGGTGAGGCCGGCCTTCTGCAGCGAGAGCCTGGCGGAGACTGCTGGAATGGAAGCGAGCTTGTCCGGATGCCCGGACACCATCGCCCAAGCGATCAGCGTCGCGAGCGCCTCCTTCCCGCGCCGGTCTGCCTCCTCTGGCGACATCAGGACGAGAGCCGAGCTGCCCGTGTTGAGGCCGGGAGCATTGCCCGCGGTAACCGTCGGGCTGCCATAAACGGTCGGCAGCTTCGCCAGCTTCTCCAGCGAAACGTCCATGCGCGGAGACTCGTCGTCGGTCATCACGATCGGTTCGCCACGCTCCTGGGCGACCGTGATCGGCATGACCTCATCCTTGAAGTGACACGCGGCCTTGGCCTTGAAATACTTCTGATGGCTGGCGACCGCCCAGCGATCCTGCTCTTCGCGCGTGACGCCAAACTCGAGGGCCTCCTCGCCCGCCTGCACAGCGCGGGGCTTGCCGGTCATGGGATCGGCGATCACGAGCTGGTCTTTGAGGTGGACGTCGCCGAGGCGGTGGCCCCAGCGGAAGTCCGTTAGAAAGTACGGGACCTTGCTCATGTTCTCGGTCCCCCCGGCGAGCGCGACGCTCGACTCGCCGAGGCGGATCGAGCGGGATGCCATGTTGACGGCAGCGAGGGACGAGCAGCACGCGCGGTCGACGGTGTAGGCGACACGGTCGGTCGGGATGCCCGCCTGGAGGAGCACCTGGCGCGCGATCGAGCGGTCGCCACCGGGCAGGTTGACCCCCGTGGCGACCTCCTCGACCTCCGACGGTTCGATCGCGGCACGGCGGACGGCCTCGGCGAACACTAGACCGCCGAGCTGCGGGAGGGTGAAGTCCTTCAACGTGCCGCCGAATTTCCCGAACGGGCTTCGGACGGCGCTGATCACCGCAACTTCGTCGTTATGGCTCTTCTTCATCACCGGCTTGTCTTCTCCTTCGCCAACGCGATCACCCCGTCCTCCTGGAGACGGCTGACCTGCTCCTTCGTATAGCCCAGCATCTCCATGAGCACCTCGGCGTTGTGCTCGCCGAGCAGTGGCGCCGGCCGCGTCACCGGCTCGGGGCTTCCGGACAGCTTGGCCACCGGGCCGACGAGCTTTACCGTGCCGAGGATCGGGTCGGGCACTTCGATCATCAGCCGGCGTGCAGCCACCTGTGGGTCGTCATAAATCTCCTGGGCGTTCTGCACAGGGCCGATCGGAAGGCCGGCCGCGAGCAGCCGGGAGGTCGCCTCGGCCTTGGTCTGCGTCTTGAACCAGGAACTGATGATGTCGCCGAGCGAGCCCGACATGTTCTTTGCGCGGTCGGGGCCCGAGGTAGCGCCCTCGCTGCCCACCAGGTCGGGACGCTCGATCGCCTGGCAGAACTTGGCCCAGTCTCCCTCGGTCGCGACGATGACACCGATAAACCCGTCCTGGCACTCGAACGGTCCCCACGGCGCCATGTACGGCTCGCGCCCGCGCTGCAGCACGTGCTGGGTGAGCGAGTAGGCGGTGACCGACCGCTCGGCGAGGCCGATGATCGTGTCGTACATGGAGATGTCGATGTACTGGCCGCGTCCGGTACGGGTGCGCTCGTAGAGCGCGAGCGTGATCGCGTAGGCGGCGTTCATGCCGGACACGATGTCGCCCAGCGCGACCCCCAGCCATGTCGGCGGTCCGTCGGCCTGGCCGCACGTGTTCATCAAGCCGCCCATGGCCTGGGCGACGATGTCGTACGCGGGACGCTTGCTGTACGGGCCGAGGTAACCCTCCATGCTTCCGAAGCCTGAGATGCACGCGTAGATCAGGCCCGGGTTTTGCTCGGATAGCGCCTTGTAGCCGATGCCCATCTCGTCCAGGAGACCAGGTCGGAAGTTCTCGACGACTACATCCGACTTGGCTGCCAGGTTGGCGAACAGCTTTCGCCCTTCCTCGCTCTTGAGGTTCAATGTGACGCTGCGCTTGTTGCGGTTGAAGCGCAGGAAGTAGCCGCTCTGCGTCTCGCCATCTTCGTTCTTGACCTTCGGCGCGCCGCCGCGCGCGGTGTCCCCGCCTTCCGGCCTTTCGACCTTGATGACGTCCGCGCCCTGGTCGGCCAGCATCATCGTGCAGTAGGGCCCCGCGACCTGGATCTCGAAGGCGAGGACCTTGACGCCGTCCAGTGGTTTTCGATTCATCCGACTCTCCGCTCAGGAACTGTACGAGAATCCCGAATTGGCGGACGAGCGTTCATTCGCCTCGGCAAGCGTCGTCGGCGCTCAGTTGTTGGCGACGAGGTCGATGGGGTATGAGTTGAGCTTGCGGCCGCCGCCCTGCTCACACACCACGATGTTCTCGATCCTGACGCCCACCTTGCCCAGCCACATGATCGAGGGCTCGTCCGTGAAAGTCATCCCGACCTCGAGCGGCGTGTCGTCCTCTTCGGAGATGAAGGGCTTTTCGTGGACGTCCATGCCGATGCAGTGGCCCATCCGGTGCCGGAAGTAGGGCCCGAAGCCGGCCTCTTCGATGGGCTGCCGGCACGCGCGGTTGACCTCCGCGCACGTAGCGCCGGGCTTCGATGCCGACTGTCCGGCAGCCTGCGCATCGATCATGGCCTGGTGGGCTCGCCGATACTCTGCGGTCGGCTCGCCGCAGAAGACCGTCCGGCCGAAATCTGAGCAGTAGCCGTCGACGACGGCACCGAAGTCGAAAAGCACCGATTCACCTTCGCGAAGAGGAAGCCCGCCCCGCTCGTCAATCGACTCGCGCTGGTCGGGAAACTCTCCGAACGTGTTGATGTGCGTGGTGAAGGACGGCGCACGCGAACCGCGGGCACGCATCTCATGCTCTACATGCTCGACAAGCTCATGCATCGTCACGCCGGGTTGCACAAGCTTTGTGACCGCGGCCATCGTTTCGTCGACGACATTGCACGCTCGCGTCATCGCCTCGAGCTCCTGCGGCGACTTCACGCGGCGCAGGCGGTTGACCAGGGGCTCCGCGTTGACCAGTGCCGCCCCGGGAAAGGCGCGCAGCAGGTGCATCGCCGTTTCGCCCCAAAGCCGCGACCCGATCGCCAGCTTTTTGACTCTGCCGACGCCCCTGGCCAACTTCTCGAACATGGCGGCGCCGTCGTCCGTCTCGTTCACCACCACAAGGTCAGGTGGTTTGCCATGCGGCAGGTCGTATTCGGCATACATGCGTGGCAGGATGTGCACCGGCCCCCTGCCCGGGCGGAACAGCGCACCCGCCACCCAGCCATGGGCATAGGAGATGTTTCCGAACGTCGGAATCATGCGCTCGATGCCGGTCAAGTACTCGTGATCTGAGGAAGGCCCGAGGAACATCGCGTCGATGCCCTCGCCGGCGAGGACCTCGTCCATCTTGCTCCGACGGCCGGCGTGATCGAACAACGACGTCCGGCTAGCGATGCCCATCCCCCGGCCACGGCAGGGGAACCCTTGAGTTCGACATCACGCGGGGAAAATGAGGCATCCCGACCTCGGGCGCAAGGTACCTCGAAACCATCGTCATGACGCTTGCGCGGTCGGCGTCGGCCGGCAGCTCGAGGAAGAGGTGCGTCGCACCCGCGTCCGCCCATGAGGCGACGCTGTCGCGGTCGGGCTCCAGCGAACCGGTGATTGCGACCGTGGCGGGCTGGACCTGCGACTGCCTGTCGATGTGGCTCAGCTCGCGCGCGAGCACCGGCAGCCCCGGCGCGAAGCCGTCCGTCACCCAGAACGGAATCTCGATCTGGGCAGGCTTGGGTGTGACCGCGATCGCCTTGGGCGCCTGGACATTCGCCGGCAGACCCGCAGGCGCCTTCCACCGCGGACCTTCGTGCTGGAGAAAGTGGTTGCCAAGTGCCTCGCGGATGACCGCGAGCTCGTCCGCGGCGTCGGAGGGAGACAGCGTTCCAGCGCCGGCGACAACGACCGTCCGCCCGTTGTTCGTGTTGTCGAGGATCGACAGCTCCTCGGCGATCGTGACCGGGTGCTCGAGGCCGAGCTCGACCAGGACCGCGATGCGTACGAAGTCGGTCGCGGTCGACGCGTAGGCCGCGGCGGTGATCGCGGTCCTCGGGTTGGCAGTCCCGGCGAGCACGCCGAACAGTCCGTGCTCCTCGGCGAGGCGCGCCATCTCGGCCTCCTGCCGCTCGGCGAGGACGAGGCCGATCCTCAAGCCGCCACCCTGTCGCGCAGCTGCGGAAGCACGTCCTTCGCGAGGCGGTGCAGCTGTGACTCGAGTGCGGCGCGCGGCTCGCCGTCGAGGATCAGGCGGAACGCGATGTGCTTGATGCCGATCTCGTCGAACTCGCGAAGCTGGCGCACGCAATCGTCGGCGGAGCCGGTGATCGTCGTCTCGACGGTGTCGGCGATCGCCTTGTCACTCTCGTTCGCGTAGTCCTGCACCTGGTGCTCGCCGATCGCGGGCAGCGTCCAGCCGAGGCCGGCGTACTGGACGTAGCTCGCCCGCACCCAGTCCCGTGCGGCTTCCCGCTCACGAGCGTCCTCGCTGAGCCAGATGTTGCGCAGCGCGCCAAGCGCCGGCTTCTGAGAAGCAGGCTTCCCCGACTCCGCCCAACCCTCTTCCCAGATCTCGACGAGGGTCTTGCAGCGCTCGTATGGGAGCGCCGCCGAGAACAGCAGCGGATGCCCGCGCTGGCCGGCGCGTTTGACGGGGTCTGTGAGCTGCGCGCCCATCCAAACCGGCGCGCCTCCTGCCGCTTCGGCGCGCTCGAGGACCTCGAGGCCGGCGACCATGCGCGGCAGGCGCTGCTTGCGCGACACGCCATGGCCGTCGAATTCGATGTCGCGGTAGCCCATCCCGACGCCGAGGTCGAGGCGGCCACCGGAGCGCTCGCTGAGGTCTGTTGCGACGGCGGCGAGCCGATGCGGGTCATACATCGGAAGCAGCAGCATCCCGGTGCCGACACGCAGCCGCTCCGTGACAGAAAGGATGGAAGCCGCCGCCGGCAACAGCGCCGGGCAGTAGCCGTCGTAGAAGAAGTGGTGCTCGGAGAGCCACAGCTCGTCGTAGCCGAGGCGCTCGAGCAGGAGCGCGAGCTCACGCATCTCGCGATATGCTCCCGCCCAGTGACGCGGTTGCATGGCCGTGCACTGCAGGCTGAAGAGTCCGACACCGAAGCGCATTAGGCCTCCACGCGTGCCCGACGCACGCATTGACCGGATGGTGAGGGCGCGACCATAATACCCCGTCAAATAAGAACAAACACTCGTTAGTCACCGCGCATCGGTGGAGGGGCGTATGGGGGTCGCAATCGTGACTGGGGCGGGGTCCGGTATCGGTGCGGCGACGGCGCGCCTTTTGTCCGAGCGTGGAGACCAGGTCGTGTGTGCCGACGTCAAGTTCGAGATGGCAGAGCAGACCGCGCACGACCTGCATGAGGCGATCGCGGTCGAGGTCGACGTGAGCAGCAGCGCGTCGTGCGAGCAGATGGTCGAGCAGTCGGTGCGACGCTTCGGCGACGTCCACTCGATCGTCACATGCGCCGGCATCGAGAAGCACGGCGCCGGTCACGAGTTCGATGAGGACGATTTCGACCGCATCATTGCCGTCAACCTCAAGGGCACGTGGCTGTCGGCGCGAGCGGCAGTGCGGACGATGATCACGCTCGGCCACGGCGGAACCGTGGTCATGATCGGCTCCATCAATTCGGTGGTCGGAAATCCGGGCGCCAGCGCCTACTGCGCGTCGAAGGGCGGCGTCCTCATGCTCGGGCGGGCGCTCGCTCTCGACTGGGCGCCTTTCGGGATCCGCGTCAACATCGTCGGCCCGGGTGTGGTCGACACGCCCATGTCCGCGAGGAGCCTGTCGATCCCGGAGCGTCGGGCGAAGATGATGGAGAAGACCCCGCTCGGGCGGCCGGCGCCGCCGGAGGAGATCGCTTCGGTGATCGCGTTTCTCACCTCGGATGCCTCCTCCTTCATGACAGGGGCCTATGTGCCGGTGGACGGCGGCACGCTCGCGGCCTGGTGAGCCTTCGCCTCGGCGCCAAACTTCCGCACAGCGGCTCACTTCCGGCGCGACTGGGTCTCGACAGCATGGCCGCCCGGCTCGAAGAAGCCGGGTTCGACTCGATCTGGGTCAGCGACCACATCGTGTTTCCGCAAGCGGTGCCGTCTGGCTATCCCTTCTCCGTCGACGGCCGCCCGACGTGGCCGATGGACGTCGACTATCTCGAGCCCGTCGTCTCGCTGGCCGCGATCGCGCCGGCGACATCCCGGGCGGAGCTTGGAACGTCGGTACTCATCCTCCCCATGCGCAACCCGGTGTACTTCGCGAAGCAGGCGGCGTGCATCGACGTGCTTTCGCATGGCCGGCTGGTTCTCGGGATCGGCGTCGGATGGCTGCGCGAGGAGTTCGAGGCACTGGACGCAGACTTCGAGTCGCGCGGCAAGGTGCTCGATGAGTGGCTGGACATCGCGCGCCAGTGCTGGACCGGGTCGGCCGGCCCTTTCGAAGGGCGCTTCTACAGCCTCGCGGCGCCCATCTACTCGAAGCCGGCGCCGGTGCGAAATCCGCCGATCCTCATTGGCGGCCACTCGCGCCTCGCGCTCGAGCGAGCCGGCCGCTCCGCCGATGGCTGGCTCGCCCAGCTTTCGATGGACAACCTGTCCGAGCAGATGGTCGCCTCGGCGGTGGCGACGATGAAGTCGGCCGGGCGCGAACGCGCGAGCTACCGCGTCGTGCTTCGGATCAGCGGTGCCGAGCGCCGTATGGACGAGCTCGCGAGGCGGCTCGGATCGCTCGCCGACGCTGGCGCGACAGAGGTCATCGTCGACGTCGACTGGAGCGATGAAGATGGAGCGCGACGTGCGTGTGACGCACTGCGGTCGCGGGTGGCTGGAAACACGGAGGAAAGGACATGAGCGAAGACCGGACGATCACGATCAAGGGCGCGCCCGAGCCGCGCGGGCCTTACGTGCATGCGCGCAAGCACGGCGGCCTCGTCTACGTCACGGCGCAGATCGGCCGCGACCCCAAGACCGGCGACTTCGTCAAGGGCGGCTTTGAGGCGGAGTTCAACCAGGCGATCGACAACGTGGAGGCGATACTCGAGGCCTCCGGCTCGTCGCTCGACCGGGTCGTCAGGGCGCAGATCGAGTTCGTCGACGAAGGCGACCTCGACGCGATGAACCGCATCTACGGCGAGCGGTTCCACGACCCGCTGCCGGCACGGACGAGCTTCGGCGTCGCGTTCCTCTGGAAGGGCGCCCGGGTGCAGATCGACTGCATCGCCGCGCTCGACTGATGGCTCATCGCGGAGTCGTCACCCGCCGTGGCCCGCAGCCGACAGGCTCCTATCCGCACGCCCACATCCAGGGCGATATGGTCTGGGTCACCGCTCAGGCGGGCCGGGACCCCCGGAACGGAGAGCTCGTGCCGGGTGGCATGGAAGGCCAGCTCAACCGGGCGATCGACAACCTCGCCTCAATCCTTGATGAGTGCGGTAGCTCGCTGGATAGCGTCGTCAAGGCACAGATCATGTACACGGATTCCGCGGATGAAGATGTGATGGAGGCGGTCTGCGCCCGCCGTTTTGCGATGTCGCCGCCGGTCGTTACCGCGTGGGGCGTCAGGTTCCTCGCGGCCGAACCCGGCACCGAGGTCGTGCGCGTGCAGATCGACTGCGTCGCAGGAATCCCGTGAAGGAATCCGGTCGCTTCGAAGGCAAGGTCGCGATCGTCACCGGTGGTGGTCGAGGCATGGGCCGTGCGACGGCTTTGCGATTCGGCCGCGAGGGCGCCCGCGTCGTCGTCGCCGAGCTCAATGCGGATCATGGAGAGGAGGTGGCGGCTGAGATCCGGGCGGCCGGCGGCACCGCCCTCGCTCTGCAGGGCGACGTAGCCAAGACACCCGAAGTCCGGCGCATGTTCGCGGCCGCCGTCAAAGAGTTCGGGACGGTCGACATCGTCGTCAACAACGCCGGCATCGCCGTGGCGCGCCCGATCCTCGACTACACCGAAGAAGATTGGGACCGCCAGATGAGCGTCAACGTCAGGGCCGTCTTCTTCTGCTGCCAGGAGGCAGCGCGGGTGATGATCCCCAAACGCCAGGGCAAGATCGTGAACTTTGCTTCGACGTCGGCTTTCGTTTCGTCGTCAAAGCCGGAGGTCGTGTATGACGCCAGCAAAGGGGCCGTCCGCCAGATGACGGTCTCGATGGCGGCTGAGCTCGCGCCCCACGGGATCAACGTCAACGCTGTGGCCCCTGGGACGATTGCGACCGAGATGACGAAGAGCTCGCTCGCAACCGAGGATGGCCTGGCCTGGCAACTTGCCCGAATTCCCATCGGCCGCGTCGGCCAACCGGACGACATCGCCTCGGTAGTGCTCTTCCTGTGCTCGCCGGAGGCAAGCTACATCACGGGCCACACGCTTGTCGCGGACGGAGGCTGGCTGCTCTTTTAGGGTGGACGGCGAGATCACGGCCACCCAGGGAACGCTTCTTGAGCTGAGGGATGTCCACAAGTCCTTCGGTCACATCGACGTGATCAAGGGCGTGAGCCTCAGCGTCCGCAAAGGCGAGCATGTCGTGATCTTCGGGCCCAGCGGCGGCGGCAAGAGCACGCTGCTAAGGATGATGAACCTTCTCGAGGTGCCCGACTCCGGAAGCCTGACCTTTGAGGGCAAACAGTACTTTCCGCGCACCGACAGCGTGCTCAACCGTGCGCGCGTCCTGCAGCAGCTGCGCAGCCAGATCGGGATGGTCTTCCAGCGCTTCAACCTGTACCCGCACCTGGACGCGCTGCACAACGTCACCCTCGCGCTGACCGACGTGAAGAAGATGTCGGGCAAGGCCGCGCGGAAGAAGGCCGAGGCGAGCCTCGCCGAGGTCGGCCTCAAGGACCGGATGGACCACTACCCGGCGCAGCTGTCGGGCGGCCAGCAGCAGCGCGTTGCCATCGCGCGCGCCCTCGCCATGGACCCGAAGGTCATGCTGTTCGACGAACCGACGTCCGCCCTGGACCCCGAGCTGATCGGCGAGGTGCTCGGCGTCATGGAACGGCTCGCCCATGAAGGGATGACGATGGTCGTCGTCACCCACGAGATGGGATTCGCGCGCCGCGTCGGAGACCATCTCATCTTCGTCTCGGGCGGCGTGATCGCAGAGTCGGGCGGCAAAGAGATCCTTGCGAGCCCCCGAGAGCAGCGCACAAAGGCCTTCCTCGAGGCCGTGCTTTAGAACGAACGCTCGTTAGATTTTGAGCTTGACAACAAGCCAGGTTTGAACGAACCTTCCGGCCATGAGCTGGAATCCCAACGACTATCAGTTCGCGTGGAACGTCGTATGGGAGTACCGCGAGTGGCTGTTACAAGGCACCCTGCTCACGCTGAAGATCGCGGCCGTGTCGATGGGGCTGTCGATGTTTTTCGCTCTCCCGCTGGCGCTGGCCCGGATGTCCCGCTTCGTGCCGCTCAGCGCCGCGGCCCAGTTTTACATCGCCGTCCTGAGGGCCATCCCGTTGCTCGTTTTCATTCTGTGGATGTACTACGGCGTGCCTCTGGTGCTTGGCCTCCAGACTGATCCGTTTTGGTCCGGTGTCCTGTGCCTGACACTGCAGTACTCGGCCTGGCTCTCGGAGATCTACCGCGCCGGCCTTCAGGCCATAGAGAAAGGCCAGCGGGAGGCTGCGTTGTCGACAGGGCTCAGCGCCTCGCGCGCGTTCGCGAAGGTGATCTGGCCGCAGGCGTGGCGAATCATCATCCCGCCCCTCGCCAGCAACTTCATCGGCATCATCAAGGACTCTTCGCTGGTGGGCATCATCGGCCTCAACGAGCTGATGCGCCAGGCGCAGATCGCCACTTCACTCTCTTTTCGCCCGTTCGAGCTGTACACCGCCGCGATGGTGATCTACGTCGTGCTGGCGTTGATCATCTCGCCCCTGGCAAGCGTCGTCGAGCGCCGCGCCGCGCGCAGCCTGAGCGTGCAGACGCGCCGCGCGACCAGGACGAGGAGATCGTTGGGACAGGCAGCGTGAGCAATCGGAGTTTTGGAGGTAGAGAAGGTATGTCAGACGAGTTGGAGATCGGCGCCGACGACGAGTCCGCCCCCCGGCGGCGAATTGTCTCGCCCATTACCAGGCGTTCGCTCCTCGGCGGCGCGGCCCTCGCGGCCGCGGGCGTTGCGCTTGCCGCATGCGAGACCGGTGGCGCCGCAGCCACCGGCGCGGGCACGACCACGACTGAGTCGCTCCTGAGCAAGGTGCAGAAGAAAGGCACCCTGAGCGTCTCGACCTCGCTTCTCTATCCGCCAGAGTTCTATAAGGACCCGAGCGGCCAGCCGGCCGGCTACGACATCGACGTCCTGAACATGGTCGCCAAGGACCTCAACGTCAAGCTGAACATCATCGACGTCCCGGACAATGCCGCCAGCATCGCGAACGTGCAGTCCGGTCGGGCCGACATGATCAGCGCAGGGCTCGTGAACACGCCCAAGCGCGCGCTCGTCATGAACTTCACCAAGGGCTACGTGCCGTACACGCAGATCCTCATGGTCCCGGTCGGAGGCGCCACCTCCGTCGACCAGCTCAACCAGGCCGGCAAGAAGATCACAGCCCTGACCGCCTCGACGGCGTTCTTCCGCGCCCAGCTGCTGTTCCCCAAGGCGACGGTCACGCCGCTTGCCCAGGACCAGGCGCTGCTCGAGGTGGCGACCGGCAAGGCCGACGCCTGCCTGGTCGAGGACTACCTGGCCAAGCCCTTCATCGCCCAGCACAAGAACGTGCAGATGATGAACAACGGCCAGGGCATCGCGACCGAGTTTGGATGCTGGGCCGTGATCGGAGGCGACTACCTGTGGTGGCGCTGGCTGGACAACTGGATCTCGTACAACATCGACAATGCGCAGCTCCCGGCGATGTACACGAAGACATTCGGACTGAGCTGGGTTCACCCCTCGTAACGCAAGCTCATCCAACCGCATCTGAGTCGGAAGGGACTGGCGCTGCCGGTCCCTTCCGGCAGCGGATTGATTGACGTGGGCGAGCGGCCGCATCTTTCGGAAGTCATCCTCGATCTCGACGGCGCCGTCGCAACGGTAACCCTGAACCGGCCCGAGCAGCGCAACCCGCTGTCGGCCACGATGATCGCCGACCTTCGCGCCGCCTTTGCGTGGTGCAAGACCCAACCTGGCGTGGCGGTCGTGGTTCTCACGGGCGCAGGCGACCGCGCGTTCTGCGCGGGAGCCGACCTCAGCGCCTTCTCAGGAGAGCAGTCGGTGCTCGAGCTCCATCACGGGCGGCACGCGCTGGCAGACCTGTTCCTGGAGATGGCGGAGATGGGCAAGCCCATCGTCGGTCGTATCAACGGACACGCGCTTGCGGGCGGGTTCGGGCTCGCGTGCGCGTGTGACCTGCTTGTTGCGGTCGAGTCGGCGAACTTCGGCACGCCGGAGATCAACGTCGGCGTGTGGCCGATGATGATCCAGGCGCTGCTGACACGGAAGCTGCCGCGAAACGTCGTGCTCGAGATGGTTTTGCTCGGTGATAGGTGGACGGCCTCGCAGCTGCACGAGTACGGCCTGGTGAACCGCGTGGTGGCGCTCGACCGGCTCGAAGACACAACGCAAGAGCTCGCCGGAAGGCTGGCTGAGAAGTCGACCGCGATCATGCATCTGGGTCGTGACTCGTTCTACCGGCAACAGGACATGGACTTCAAGGCGGCTCTCGAATACCTGCACAGCCAGGTGACCCTTGTGACCTTGACGGAGGACTCCGCGGAGGGGCGGCGCGCGTTCTTCGAGAAGCGCAAGCCGAAGTTCAAGGGCCGTTGATGTGACGGACGTCAAGGCAGAGCTCGTCGGGACTGTGTGGAAGGTGCTGGTGAGGCCGGGTGATTTGGTGACTGACGACCAGGAGCTGATCATCCTCGAGTCGATGAAGATGGAGATCCCCGTGGTCGCCCCGCGGGCCGGGACCGTGCACGAGGTCATGGTCAAAGAGAACGATGTGGTGGCCGAGAATCAGGTGCTCGTCGTTCTGAGCTGAGGCGGGCGCGCCGGGCCACTCCCCGCCCCGGACTCCGCGATCGCGGCCTCTATCGCGGCAAGGTCGTCGCCGGTCAGCCTCAACTCAGCAGCTGGCAGCCACCCGTCGACCTGGGCTTGAGTGCTGGCGCCGACGATCGCTCCCGTCACCTGCGGCCATGACAGCACCCAGGCGATGGCGACCGCCGCCACCGTCGCGTCATGGGCGCGGGCGACGCTACGGAGCGCATCTCGCAACTGCAGGTTTCGCTCGAGGCGTGGCGACCGGAACTCGGGGTGGCGTCGCCTCCAGTCGTCAGGGTGCATGGCGGCGATCCGCTCCGGCGAAAAGGAATCGCTCAGCAGGCCGATGACCATCGGGCTGTAGGCGAGCACCGCGGTCCCGTTCGCCGCGCACCACTGCAGCAGAACGTCCGCGACATCGCGCGCGATGAGCGAGAAGGGAACCTGCAGCGAATCGACATGACCCACTGCCTCGCACCGCTCCAGCAGCCCGACGTCGAAGTTGCTGACGCCGGCGGCGCGGATCTTGCCCTCCTTAACGAGCTCCCGCATCGCCGCCCAGGACTCTTCCAGAGACGTGCGTTCAGGTGTCTCGGGCCAATGGATCTGGAGAAGGTCGATGACATCGATCCCGAGGCGGGCAAGGGATGCGTCACAGTCGTCGCGGATCGACTGTGGCCGCAGGTCGGAGTACGGATCAGAGTCCGGAGAATCCCACCGGCGCCCGCACTTCGTGAAGACGAGCGGGCGCTCCTTCCCCAGCCGCCGGGCGGCCCTGCCCACCAGCTCCTCAGAGTGACCCTGTCCGTACATGGGCGCGGTGTCGACCCAGGTCACGCCCCGGCCGCAGGCGTGAAGCAATGCCTTCAAGGAGGCCGCGTCGCGTTCAGGGCCGGCATCGTACGACCACCCGGCGCCGCCGATCGACCACGCGCCGAAGCCAAGCCTGCTGATCGGGATCACGCGAAGCGGCGGGCTGCGCGGTGCTGCGGAGCGTCGTGCGCCGCCCCCGCGGGGAAGCTGGGGTCCTCCGGTAGCGGGCTCGCGCGCCTCATGACCGCCGGCGCATCCTCCATGACAGCGCCGTGATACATCACGATCACGCGATCGCTCACGTGGCGCACGACCTCGAGGTCGTGGGAGCTGAACATCACGGCGACGTGTGACCCGATGCCGGCTCGAGAAGACCGAGCATCAGCCGTGCCAGCGTCGACCTGCCCGAACCGCTCTCCCCCACGACGCCGAGGGTCTGGCCCGGTTCGACCGCGCAGACGAGGCGCT
>Ga0134128_10005694_pt1 | contig 15101 bp, 14 predicted proteins | sample KB31754_FD_96462 | JGI IMG/M metagenome (GOLD analysis project Ga0134128, IMG submission 96462) | Terrestrial soil microbial communities with excess Nitrogen fertilizer from Kellogg Biological Station, Michigan, USA - KB3-175-4 | ecosystem: Environmental > Terrestrial > Soil > Unclassified ... | reverse complement strand
TGGCCTTGATGAAAAAGATCGGCTCGGTGGGGATCGCCGATCCCGTCTCCTTGGCGTGGTCGGAATAGTTGAGGCCGATGGCCACGAACTTGGAGATGCCGGTGACGGGGGCGCCAAGCCGCGGCTTGCCCGAGACGGCGGGCAGGGAGGCCGGGTCGATCGCGGTAAGCTTTTTCAGGGACGCCGGTGAATAGCCCTCGCCGTTGAGCTCCTTGAGCTGTCCCGAAAGGTCCCGCAACTGGCCGGATTTGTCGATCAAGCCGGGCTTTTCCGCACCCTTTTCGCCGTAACGAACAAGCTTCATGTGTCATCTCTCCCTGGGGCAGGCTTGGTTTTGTTTGGATTTCGGCAAGCTTCATGGAACAGGCGGCGGGGAAATTCAACTCCCATGGCATATTGCATGGCAGCCGGCCACCTCGCGCGGCTCGGGGACTAGTCACCCAGCGCGACGAATTTGAAGGCTTCGCCATCGCGCTTGATGTGGCCGGCATCGTAATGGCCGCCGATCACAAGCACCGGCCCGTCGGCAAAGCGCGAGAACAGCTCGCGCCGTGCAGTGATCGACTCTTTCGGGTCGGAGTCGGCGGTCGAGGACCAGTCGAGATGGGCCATCTGGCAGGGATGGTGAGCAACGTCGCCCGTCAGCAGGACCTCCTCGCCGTCGGAGATGATGTGGATGCTCATATGGCCCGGGCTGTGGCCGGGCGTCGAGATCATGCTGATCTCGTCGGTCAGCTTCGCGTCGCTTGCGATCAGCTCGGCTCGGCCTGCATCCATGATCGGCTTCACCGAATCGTTGAACACGGCGAGGTGCGCGGGCTCGACGCTGTGGTCCCGCCAATAGTCGTACTCGGATCGGCCGAAGACATAGCGCGCGTTGGCGAAGGTCGGCACCCATCGGCCGCCGGCAAGCTTCGTGTTCCATCCGACATGATCGACGTGCAGATGCGTGCACAGCACCATGTCGATGCTGTCAGGTGGGTAGCCGGCGGCGGTGAGCTTTTCCAGGAATGGTTCGTTGCGGTTGTTCCAGGTCGGCACGCCGCGGCCCTGCTTGTCATTGCCGAGCCCGGTATCGACCACGATGCGACGCTTGTCCGTTTCGACGATCAGCGAATGGATCGACATTTTCAGCCGCCCCTCGTCGGTCGCGAAATGCGGGATCAGCCAGGGCAGGTTCTGGATCTCGTCACGGCTCGCCTGCGGCAGGATGAAGCGCGTGGAGCCGACGGTCTCGAGCTCGACCACTTTGGTGATTTTGACCTTGCCGACCTTCCACTGCATCGGGCTTCCCCCTTGTCCATTTTGGCGAAGGATGCGGGTTTCCGGGTTCTCGCGCAATGGATCATCCACGCCGATGCGGCGTTATCGCATCGGCCAGACGGAGGTGCGCGATATGCCGGAATTGACCATTTCGCCGGAGAAGGTCGGCTTCCTGATCGAGAAAGCGCGGGAGTTCGACGTCAAGGGAATCGACACTGACCCCGATTCCGGTTCGAATCCCGCCGATGACGACGAGATCGATGTGCTGGAGGACAACAGCGGCGATCCCGTGGCCGCCGAACTGCGAAGCTTCATCGTCGCGCTCAATGAGGACGAACAGCTCGATCTGGTCGCGCTGACCTGGCTCGGTCGGGGCGACGGCACGATCGACGAATGGGACGAGCTGCGCAGCCGCGCCATTGACGCGCGCAGCGAATACGAGTATCCGCGTGCCGAGACGGTGCGCTATTTGCTGGGCGAGCCGATGCTCGGCGATCTCCTCGCCGACGGCCTCGCGGCGTTCGGCGTCGATTGGACGAATGAGCGGCCGGCGCCGGATTCCTCAAGCCCGGGCGAACGAGACGAGGACGATCGCATCCGGCGCCGACAGTGATCGGATTAGGTCGGATATAGAGCAACGCGCTTAGGGATAAGTCTTCCTTCAGCGCGCGCATTCGACGATCACGGTGCCGAGCTTGTCACCCTTCTCGACCGCAAGGTGTGCTTGCGCGGTATCCGACAGCGCATATTGTCCGGCGATGTTGTGCAGCCGCCTGCCTGCAACGAGCCATCTGGTGATGTCGGCCTGCGCGGCCGACAACAGCGGCCAGGGCAGCGCGAACAGCACCAGCGTGCGCAGGTTGATGCATCTTTCCATCAATTCGCGCACCGGCAGGACAGGGGTGCGGTTGCCATTGGTGGCATAGACCGCAATGGTCGAATTCACCGCCATCAATTTCAGCGTGGTCGCGATATTGCCGCCGAAATCGACGTCGACGAGATGATCAACGCCGCGTCCGTCGGTGAAAGTGCGCGCTTTCGCAACGACGTCCTCGCTCCTGTAGTTCACCACGAGATCGGCGCCGGCGAGCCGCGCCTGTTCGGCCTTCGCTTCCGAGCTCACGGTCGCGATCACACGCGCGCCGCCCCATTTGGCAAGCTGCACGGCATAATGCCCGACCGCGCCGGCGCCGCCGGTGATGAGCACCGACTTGCCGGCGATCGGTCCGTCGGCGAACAGGCCGCACCATGCGGTCATGGCGGGAATGCCGAGCGTGGCGCCCTGTGCGAACGACAATCGATCCGGCAGCGGCGTGACAAGCTTTTCGTCGAGCGCGATATATTCCGCCGCGGTGCCGAGCGCGCGGCCGTTGCGCTGGCCATTGAACAGCCAGACGCGCTCTCCCGCCTTCAGCCGCGTCACGCCGTCGCCGACCTGATCGATGATGCCCGCGCCGTCGCTGTTCGGGATGATGAGCGGAAATTCCAGCCCGCGATAATTGCCGGCGCGTCGGCCGACGTCGGCCGGATTGACGCCGGACGCCTGAAGCCGCACGCGCACCTCGCCGGGACCGGCTGATGGCGTCGGCCGGTCACCAAAGTCAAGCACCTCCGGCGCCGGCCCGCAGCGCTCGTACCAGACCGCTTTCATGGTCACAGCGTGCCGGGGAAGGCGCCGCCGTCGAGCAGGATGTTCTGGCCGGTGATGTAACCGGCCTTGGCGCCGCACAGGAAGGCGCAGAACAGACCGAACTCTTCCGGCATGCCGAAACGTCCGGCCGGATTCAGCTTGGCCCGCTCAGCCATGATCGCGTCCACCGGGATCCCGCGCTTCTCCGCTTCGGCTTTGCCGGTCGAGCGCAGCCGATCGGTGTCGAACGGGCCCGGCAACAGGCCGTTGATGGTGACGTTGTTGACCACGGTCTTGCGCGACAGGCCTGCGATGAAGCCGGTGAGGCCGGCGCGGGCTCCGTTGGAGAGGCCGAGGATCTCGATCGGCGCTTTTACCGCGGCCGAGGTGATGTTGACGATGCGGCCGAACCTGCGCGCCATCATGCCGTCCACCGTCGCCTTGATCAGTTCGATCGGGGTCAGCATGTTGGCGTCGATCGCCTTGATCCAGTCATCGCGGGTCCAGTTGCGGAAGTCGCCGGGCGGCGGGCCGCCGGCATTGTTGACCAGGATGTCCGGATCGGGGCAGGCCTTCAGCACGGCTTCGCGGCCTTGCGGCGTGGTGATGTCGCCGGCGACCTCGGTGACGGTGACGCCGGGGTTGTTCTTGCGAATTTCGTCGGCCGTCTTCTTCAGTGCCTCGGCGCCGCGCGCGGTCAGCGTGACATGCACGCCTTCACCTGCGAGCGCGATCGCGCAGGCGCGTCCCAGTCCCTTGCTCGATGCGCAGACGATGGCGCGGCGGCCCTTGATGCCCAGATCCACAGTTTCGCTCCCTGATGTCACGGATGGTTTTGGCGGGGCCGGACTTTAGCCAACCTTGGCAGCCCTGATAAGGGCGGAGCGCATCACCAAAATGCATAACAGGGCGCGCGTGCGATGATCGGCAAGCGCGGTAATGATCGTGCCTCGCCCCGCCGCTATCGCAGACGATCGATGGCTGCGACCGCTTCTGGCGGCAGCGATTGGAAGCCTCGTTTGCCGGCGGCCGAGAACAGCGGCCTCAGCTGCGAGCCCTCAAGGAACGCCGGCTCGCGGCCGACCGGAATGATGCGGTCGAATACCACGACCAGCGAGGTCGCGATCAGGCCGACGCGGAGCGCGCCGAGTGCTGCGCCGCCGAGCCGGTCGGCGATGGAAGGGTCGTCTCCGATCACCTCGTCCACCGGCATGCGCATGAGCTTGCCGAGCACCATGCCGGTGATGAGAAACGCGCCGAGGAAGAAACCGGTGTTGTGGCCGAGCGGAGAGGCGTACTGCCCGTCGAGTGGTGGCACATAGGACATCACCCATACCGCGATCGGCATCGCAACGAGGTAGGCGATGATCGTGAGCACGCTGCGGAGCAGGCCGGTCGAGAAGCCGCTGAACACGGCGACCACCAGCGCAATCATGACGGCGAGATCGAAGATGTTCATGGCGATCGTCCTGGTCCGATGCAGCACGCGTTGGTCAATGAAACGGAACCGCGATCGTTAAAATCGTGTGCTTCCTTGCGCCTCGGATTTTCGAGGCTTGCAATGGCAGGTTTATTCGAGGCGGGTAAAGAAAATATCGTCGCAATAGATCACCTCGCCCCGCTTGCGGGGAGAGGTCGAAATTCAAGCGCAGCTTGAATTTCGGGTGAGGGGACTCTCCGCGAGTCCATCCCTCACCATTTGCGCGGAAACAGCCCCTCACCCCCAACCCTCTCCCCGTGAGAACGGGCCGTGAGAACGGGGAGAGGGAGTTCGCCGCCGCGGAGGGCCCGCGCGTCACATTGCATTTGAACGATTCGCGAAAACCTTCCTCAAAGGCCGCCTGCTATGCAACCTCGCATTGCAATCGCAGGGGTATCGCTATGAGGGTTTTTGTCTGCCTGGGCTTTCTGCTCGCGGTGACCGCGGCCAATGCCCAAGGCTACACCACCACCGTCAATCGCGCTGCCAACACGGTGACCACCACCGGCAACGGCTACACCGCGACCACGACGCGAACCTCGACCTCATCAACGGGCGCGACGACCTACACCACCACCGTCACCCGCGCCCCCGGCGGCTATCAGCCGATGGGCAATGGCGGCTACAACCCGATGGGGCATTGAGGTTTGGGGCAGACATTCCGGGGCGGTGCGAAGCACCGAACCATGGTGCGCAATTGCGCACCTGAGAATCTCGAGATTCCGGGTCTGCGCTTCGCGCATCCCGGAATGACCCTGTAAATTCCTAAACCCGCATCTCCGCCTTGATCATGTCTGCGGCCTTTTCGCCGATCATGATGGTCGGCGCGTTGGTGTTGCCGCCGATCAGGGTCGGCATGATCGAGGCGTCGACGACGCGCAAGGCGTCGAGGCCATGCACCTTCAGCTTCGGATCGACCACGGCCGCAGCGTCCGTGCCCATCTTGCAGGTGCCGACGGGATGATAGACCGTGTCGACGCGCGCGCGCAGAATGCCGCGGATATCGTCGTCGGTCGTCACGCCTGATGTGACCATATCCTTCGCCTGCAGCGCGCGCAGCGCCGGCGTCTCCATCAGCCGCCGCGTCAGCTTGAAGCCGGCGACCATGGTTTCCAAATCGCTCTCCTCGCCGAAAAAATTCGGATCGATCGCAGGCGCGGCAAGCGGATCGGCGCTGTCGAGCCAAACGCTGCCGCGGCTTCCCGGCCGGAGCAGGCAGACATGGCAGGAGAAGCCGGTGCCCCAGCGCGGCTTGCGGCCGTGGTCTTCCACCATCGCCATGCAGAAGTGAAGCTGGATGTCCGGCAGCGCGAGGTCGGGCCTCGTCTTGAGAAAGCCGCCGCATTCGGCGACGTTGGAGGTCATCGGCCCGCGCCGCTCGCGCCGATACTGGACAATGCCCTTGACGATGCGCGCGAGGCCGCTCCACGACAGGCCGGAGAAATAGGGCGCGTCGGAGGCGAAGCCGAACACGAAGTCCGGATGGTCCTGCAGGTTCTGACCGACTCCCGGCAGATGATGCGTGGAGGCGATGCCGTGTTTTCCCAGCGCCGCCGCGTCGCCGACGCCCGACAGCATCAGGAGCTGCGGCGACTGGAACGCGCCGGCGGACAGGATCACCTCGCGCCGCGCGCGGATGACTTTCTTCTCCTTGCCCTGGATAAATTCGACGCCGACCGCGCGCTTGCCCTCGAACAGGATGCGCGTGGCCTGCGCGGCGGTCTCGACCTTGAGGTTTCCTCGGCTCGCCATGAACGGATGGATATAGCCGCGCGCCGCGCTCCAGCGCTCGCCGTCCTTCTGCGTGAGCTGGTAGGTGCCGAGCCCCTCCTGCTCGGCGCCGTTGAAATCGTCGCGGATGCGCAATTGCGCCTCGCGCGCGCCCTGCAGGAACATCTCGCGCACCGGATTGTCCGAGCGCGATCCCGTCACGTGCAGCGGCCCGCCCTTGCCGTGATACTCGCCATCGAGCTCGTCATTGTCTTCCGAGCGCTTGAAGTAGGGCAGCACGTCGGCGTAGGCCCAGCCGCTGTTGCCGAGCGCGGCCCACTGGTCGTAATCGGCCTTGTGGCCGCGGATATAGACCATGGCGTTGATGGCGGATGAGCCGCCGAGCCCCTTGCCGCGCGGCTGGTAGCCGATGCGCCCGTTCAGCCCCTTCTGCGGCACCGTGTTGAACGCCCAGTTGTTCACCTTGCCCGAGATCATGAAGATCATCGCGCCCGGCGTGGTCACGACCCAGTTGTCGTTCCTCCCGCCGGCATCGAGCAGCGCCACCGATGTCGCGGCACCCTCCGACAGCCGGCTCGCCACCGCGCAGCCGCCCGAGCCCGCGCCCACCACGATGAAGTCGAATGTGTCGGTCACCTGTATTTCCCCCATTCTGCTTTCGCGCACCAAACTCGCCGTCGTCATTCCGGGATGCGCCGCAAGGCGCAGGCCCGGAATCCATAACCCCAGGGCGCGCGTGGCCCCTGGGCCATTCGCGCAGACCAAAAACAGCGAAGCCCGCCATTTTTCATTGTTTTCCGCGAATGCGGCAAGCCGCAAGCGCGGCGTGATGATGGATTCCGGGTTCGCGCTACGCGCGCCCCGGAATGACGGCAATTATCACGACATAAACCGCAGCATTTTTTCCAGCCGCGCGATCTTGCCGCCATAGGGCGGATAGAGATCGGCCATGCGGTTGAGCACCGAGCGATAGAACACCGGCTTCAGCTTGCTCAAGTTGTTGAACCCCCATTCGCCGTGATAGGCGCCGCTTCCCGAGGCGCCGACGCCGCCCATCGGCTGGTTGATTTGCGTGAAGTGGAACAGGCAATCGTTGACGGTGACGCCGCCCGATACCGTCTGCGTCAACACCGCGTCGCGCACGGCATTGTCGCGGCCGAACCAGTACAGCGCGAGCGGCCGGTCGCGCTTGTTGATGAAGGCGATCGGCTCCCCGACGTCCCTGTAGCCCATCACAGGCAGCACCGGTCCAAAGATCTCCTCCTGCATCAGGCTCATGTCGGGCGTGACGCCGACCACGATGGTCGGCGGGAATTTGCGCCGCGCCTTCCAGTTCGGATCGTCGGGTTTTGCCGGCTGCAGGATCTTCGCGCCCTTGGCCGCGGCGTCGGCGACGAGGCTCTCCAGCCTTGCAAAATGCCGGTCGGAGATGATGGCGGTGTAATCCTTGTTGTTCGGCTCGGTGCCGAACATGCGGCGCATATGCGTGCGCACCTTCTCGGCAAACGCCTGCACCTGCTCGTCCGGCACGAAGGCATAATCCGGCGCGATGCAGGTCTGCCCGGCATTGAGCAGTTTCGCGTAGCCGATGCGCTCGGCGGCCTCGTTGAGATCGGCCGAGCGGTCGACGATCGCGGGCGACTTGCCGCCGAGCTCGAGCGTCACCGGCGTGAGGTTGCGGCCGGCGGCTTCGGCGACGATGCGCCCGACCCGACCGGAGCCGGTGAAGATCAGATGGTCGAAGGTGAGTGTCGGGAAGGCTTTTGCCACCTCGTCCTCGATGCCGGTGACGAGCAATTCGCGCGCGTCGAATTTTTGCGCGACGGCCTCCTTCAGCACTCCTGCGAAATGCGGCGTCAGCTCGCTTGGCTTGATCATCACGCGGTTGCCGGCGGCGATCGCGCCGATCGCGGGCGCGAGCGTCAGCTGCAGCGGATAATTCCAGGGCGCGATGACGCCGACCACGCCGAGCGGCTGCGGGATCAGGCGGTTCTTCGCCGGCATGAATTGCAGCGCGGTCATGATGCGCCGCGGCGCCATCCACTTCTTCAAATGCCGGATCGCGTGCTTGATCTCGACGTAGAGGAACAGCGTCTCGGCAATCGTGGTCTCCACGGAGGCGCGGTGGCCGAAATCGGCGGAAATCGCCTGCTCGAAGCGCGCTTCGTTCTGCTCCACCAGCTGGCGCAGCCGCCTCAGCCGGTCGATCCGCACCTCGCAGGAGGGCGTCGGGTCGGCGCGCGAGGCCTCGAACTGGGCGTGGAAAGCATCATCCAGGGCGGAAAGGGCAGGGCTTTGCAGCGACTGGTCCATGGCATTCCCCTTTGCTGGCGTCCTCGAGCGTATGATCCGGAAAACGTCGGCCCGCCATCGGGTTCGCGGGGCGGGCATCGCTTTTTCCGGCGAGCATGTCTTCGGGCTTGGGCCCGATGGCCTGCCCCCGGAGCCCGCGCCGGACATGCCCCGGGATCATGCGCCAGTTCTCAAAGGCCGCAAGGCTCCTCCTTTGCAGCCGTTCTGGCAAGAGAGGGATGGTTTCGCCGCCTTTCTGGCGGATTTTGCAGTCATAAAAAGCGAAAAAAGGGACGGTTTGACCCTTTCCAAAGCGGGACGGCGTTGGTACATACCGCCCGCACCCGCTTGGCCTTTGGGCCGCGGGACGCCTTCTCAAGGAAGCTTTTTGAGACGGAGGAACGGCGCGGCCGCCGCGTTGGTCCGCTTGGTTTCGCCACCGGCTTTCTCTTTGAGGCACGCAACGGCTTATCGCGGGGTGGAGCAGCCCGGTAGCTCGTCAGGCTCATAACCTGAAGGTCGCAAGTTCAAATCTTGCCCCCGCAACCAGTTTGATCTGAAAAGCCCGGCAATCTCAAAAGATTGCTGGGTTTTTTTACTGACGAGGCGGGTGGCCGTTCTCATGCACGTCTCGTCATATTGGTTCTGCATATTGGTTCTGCTCATAGCCGCCGTACGAGCCAACGATCGGCTTGCGCCAGCGCAACGCGCGGATGCGCTTCGTGTGGTGACCGGGTCACGAGCGGTAACGCTCCGCGCGAGTCGCGAAAACGAATGCACCTTGAAGGGATCATAGAGGCATTCGCCATCTCTCAACGAGGACGTCGAGGCGGGCGGGCCAATCAGTAGGAATGACGATGGCGTCGCGAGTTCTCTCCACCCCGGCGCGCAAAGGCATAGCGCGGATTGATGCCGCATGACGCGCGGGTGCCGGAGGCAGTCGCCATGCACTGGGCATAGGTGGCGAAGGCACAGTTGCCGGGAAAACCCCAGTGTCTTCCCTGCAAGCAGTATCTGGCCTGAGCGGCGGCAGGGCCGCTGCCGGCGGCGAGCGTTGCGATCGATGTGGCGAGAGCCAAAGCTGTGACGGCAAGGCGCATGATCGTTCTCCATTGAACTCGCACGATGCGCCGAAGCAAAACGTGTGGCCTTGCGTGGTTCCCAGACATCGTCACCGCCCGGATCACAAGTGCGTTGATTTCTGGGCGTCCGCGGATCGCCGCGGAATTTTTTGAATCACTTAACATAGTTGAGAACAACGGCTGCGATTCGGAGTTAAGGTTGCTTGTGCTCGCAGGGGGAGACCACCATGCCCGATGCCGAAACCGCCGCAGTGCTCCGCGCCGTCCTCGACGAGCTCTGCGTGAGCATCTCGCAGTATGATGCAAGCACCCGGACCAACGTCGCTTCGAGCCTTCTTGAAGCCGCGAGGCAAGGCAAGCCATCGCTCGACGATCTGAAGAGGGCGGGCCAGCAAGCCTTGCTTCAGCCGCCGACAATGTGGCGATAGCAGGCAAATCGGGTGTTGCGAGCCCCCGCAACCACGCCTTTTTCTCCCACGATGTTGACGACCACCGGTAGCAGCGCGCCTTTGGCCGCATCCCCCTCACGGGACAGAATGAAACCCCTGCGTTGCCGGATTTGGGTCGCACTGCGACCTAGGTCGGCGTCAAAGGTCTCGGGTGGAGGCGGGGCGCAACACCGGGGGATTCCATGTCCGGTCACGTGCGGTTTGGCTTTGCCGCGCTTCTCGTCATAGCCTTCTCGACGCCTGCGGCGTCGAACCCCTTCACCGACCTGTTCTCGCCCAGTCCCGCCCCCGAGCCGGCACCCGCGGCGCCTGCTCCAGCGTCCGCCGCGGATGCGTGTTTGCCGCAACCCGGTACGTCGACGGCGCCGGGCCAGCACTGGGTCTATCGTTACGATGGCCACCGCAAATGCTGGTTCCAGGCCGAGGCGAGCACGGCGCTCGCGAGGAAGCCCGTTCATCGTCACGCCGCGAGGCAGCGCGCCGCCGCTCCGGACGACACCGAGTCCGCGCCGGGCAGGCAGAAGGCGGTCGAGGATGCGCGTGACGAGCTGCTGAGCTCCGCGCCGGCGCAAACGCCCCAGCCTGCGCCGTCAGCGCCCGAGCCCAAGGTGGCCGATGCCGCGCCAGTCCCGGCGACAGGCGCCGCGGCGCAGGACCCGCCCGCGCCCGCGCCCAGGCTGGTCCATACCATTGCAGTTCCGGTGACGGGCGCCGCGGCGCAGGTCCCGCCGCCACCCGTCGTCGCCGGGCCCGCCGCCGATCAGTCCGCGCCCGGCCAGCCGGCGCTGCGCCAGGTCGACGTCGAGAAGCTTCTGGCGGACGCGCCCGCCGCGAGCGACGAGGTGACATCCGCGCCTCCGGCAACGGGCGTCGCCGCTCCCGGCGCGGAAACCGGTGACGGCGGAAGCGCGATGACAAGCGGAAGCGTGCCGACAAGATGGCTCGGTGTGCTGCTGATGGCGCTGGGATTCGCCGCGCTCCTGAGCTCGAGCCGCACCCTTCGGCGCGCCCTGTGGCCCGCGCGCTCTCCAGCACATGATCCGGAAAAGGATACGGCGGTTTTCCAAAAGCACGCCACCGGGTTTGACCCGCGGGATCATGCGCAAACGAGAATCCTGGAGCGCGATGCATCCCATCGCGGCCCAAGGTCCGGAGCCGAGTTCTCGGTCGTCGTGCACGACAGCCGGAGCGGTCTCACGTCGGTCGGATTGCATTCCATCGACCAGCGGCGGGCGAGACGGGTGGCTTAGGCAACCGATCGCAAGGTGGGCAGTCCGGAGAGGGTGTTTGTTGTGCGCCCCCGAAACGAACCGCGTCATGCCGCGGGAATGCGGACGTGTGACCTCCCGCTGTTTTGACATTGGAAATTGACTATGTCCGGATCTTCGCTCCATCGCGGAACTCCTGGACGTTCCGGGCGTGATAGGCTGAAGGCCATCAGTTCGCCTCTCGCCCTGCAGCGAGGTCGGCGCTCCATCAAGCCGGCAGCTTGGAACGCTTCACATGACCGAGTGGTATCTCGTCTGGGTCGAAGGCCTGCGCGGACCGGAGCCGCAGAAATGGTCGTCGGAGGGGCTGTGGGGCCAGATGAGCCGGCAGGATGTCATCGTGCGGTTTCCACTGTCGGAGCGGGAAGCGGAGTTGCCGCTTGATCAGCTCGCAAGGCTGCATCCGGTGCCGCCGGGATGATGCTGCGGCCTTGGGTCAACGACTAACCCGCGCAGCAGGACAGCTTGGCGACGTCCTTGCTGAACGAGAGCGCCGCGAGCTTCAGGCCCTCGACCGTGGTGAGATAAGGAAAGATCGTATCGGCGAGATCATCGACAGTGAGGCGTTGCCGGATCGCGAGCGCCGCGGTTTGAATGCTGTCGGCGCCTTCCGGCGCGAGGATATGCGCGCCGAGCAGCCGGCCGCTGCTGCTGTCAGCGACGAGCTTGATGAGGCCACGGGTGTCGCGCGCGGCGAGCGCACGCGGCACCTGGTCGAGACCGATCGTCGCGACGCGCACCGCATATCCGGCCATCCGCGCGGCTCGCTCGGTCAGCCCGACGCTCGCCACCTGCGGGTCGGTGAACACGACGGCTGGCATGGCGCTGTTGTCATAGCGCAGGCTGTCGCCGCCCAGCGCGTTCCGCGCGGCGATCCTGGCGCCATAGGCGGCCATGTAAACGAACTGGTCGTGGCCGGTGACGTCGCCGGCGGCATAGACGCCGGCCCTGGTGGTGCGCATGCGATCGTCGACCGCAATGCCGCCCTGCGGCGAAAGCGCGATGCCCTGTTCGGAGAGCCCAAGGCTTTTGATGTTGGGTGCGCGCCCGGTGGCAATCAGCACGCGATCGGCATCGATCGTCGTGGTCTCGCCGTCGCGCACAATCGTGAGCGCGGCGCCGGCCTCGGTCCTGCGGATCGCGCTATAGGATACGCCGGAAACAACGGCGATGCCTTCGTCTGCAAAATATCCCGTCAGCGCCGCGCCGATCTCGGGCTCGGCCTCGGGGAGCAGACGCGAGCGGCACACCAACGTCACCTTGACGCCGGCACGGGCGAACATCTGCGCCAGCTCCGCTCCGACGTATCCGCCGCCGATCACGAGCAGCGACCGCGGCAGCTCCGCAAGGTCAAGCGCGGTGGTGCTGGTCAGATATGGAATCGTCTCGATCCCGGGGATGCCAGGCAGCGCCGGCCGCGCGCCGGTTGCGATGATGATCTTGTCGGCGCGAACAGCCGCGCCGTCCACCGCGACGCCGCCGTCCGCGAGGCGGGCCGCTCCCTCGCGATAGGCGATGCGGTTATGGGCCGGGAGAATGTTCGCGTATTTGGTCTCGCGCAAGTGGGACACCAGCGCGTCCTTCTGGCGCACCGTTGCGCCCCAGTCGGTCACTTCAGCCTCGGCCGCGATGCCGGCGAAACGGGCGGCGACGCGCGCATTGTGCAGCGTCTCCGCCGCTCGGATCAGGGTCTTCGACGGCACGCATCCCACATTAACGCAAGTGCCGCCGATCGTGCCGCTGCCGATCAGCGCGACCTGCGCACCGAGATCGGCGGCCGTGATCGCCGCCGAAAAGCCGGCGGAGCCCGCGCCGAGCACGACGAGGTCGCAGCCGTTGCCATTGCGGAGTTTCGCCCCGTTCGCTCGTCCAGGACGATCGGCCGGCCGTTGTGGCGCCGCGTCGAGGCCCGCGAGGCTTGGCCCGAACAGCGCCCGACCCGCCTCGAGAGCTTCCGGTATCGACAATCGAAAGCCCGGCTCGTCCGCGGAACACTCGCGGCGCCATGCCGCAAGATGATCGTCCGAGCAGAAGAAGGCGGTCGTCGCACACAACGAGTCCGCAGCGCATGCGCCATCGTAGCGGACGCTTTGCCACATGACGGCGGTCGCCGGCGCGATGTCGGCGAGCGCGGTCCCCCGGTCCCGTGTCGCAATGCGGACCGCCGCGCCGCAATGGCGGCAGCGCGAGGCGACCCGGACATCGCCGCCGGTCATGGCGCCAATACCGAGCGCGTCGAGGCCGCACATGGCATTGACGTGAGTTTTAACCTGGGTTCGACCGAGCGTGACCCGATGGCCCGTGTCGCGATCGGTGTAGGGATAGGCGCCGATGATCCGCCCGCAATCGAGGACAACGAGGTCGCGGCGGCGGAGCTCTTCGAGCACCGGGCGGATGGCCGGCTCGCTCAAGCCGGCACGTTCCGCAAGCGCCGCTATCGCCGGAGCGCGTCCGTCCCCGGCGTAGAGCTGGAGCAGCGCGACGCGCACGCGGTCGGTGACAGCGTCATAGCCGCTCCAGCGATTGAACACGTGGTCGGAGCCGACCATCGCCGACAGCGCATCCTGAACCGCCGGCGATGTAACCGCCGACCAATCCGGAAACGTGACACCGGGCCGCACGGCAAAGCCCGGCCGTACCGGACGTTGGGACGCGGAGGATGTGCAGCAATCATTCATGGCTTCAACCTCGCGCGGATGGGTTGCGCCAGTTCGTTCGTTTCGGCTGTCATGCGCTACGCGCTCTCAACTTCCCTGCCTTGCGCTGTGAGCCGGATAGCCCGCATTCATGCTGGCGGTCGCAATAGTATCGGGGTTCGTCTTCGCGTCATCGAAGGTCACAGTCGCGGTCCTGGCTTTGAAGGAGACGGCGACCGTCGCAACGCCGGGAACCGCCGCCATCGAGCTCTTCACGATGTAAGGACACGAGGCGCAGGTCATGTTGTCGACGGCAAAGGTGACCGTCCGCTCGCCGGCGAGCGCGGCAGGCGCTGCCATCACCGCGTTGATCAGGACGAACGTGCTCAGATATTTGTTCATGGGCGGATCTCCTTTTGGTGTCAGACGCGAAGCAACAGTGGCGCGACGTAGTCGAAGGCGAAGGCGGCTGCCGCGAGCACGGTCGCGATCCACAACACGAACTGCACAAGCCGGTTGGGAATTGGGCGCGTGCAAGCTGCGCCATCGGAGCAGGTTTGCCGCGGCTTCCAGTAGACGAGATAGAAGCCATATCCAAGAGGCCAGCCGTCGCGACGACGAACAGCGGCTTCCAGGGCGCAAGCGCCGTCAGATTGCCGATCCAGGCGCCGCTAATGCCGAGACTGAACAAGATCAGCGGCACGATGCAGCAGGACGAGGCGGCGAGCGCGCCAACTATGCCTCCGGCAGCGATCAGGCGCTGCCGTCTTGCCTCGCTCTGCGCGGAGGTCCGCGAATTGTGTGGAACCGCTGCGGCCCCCGCCGTTTCGGGTCGTGATGCAACCATCTCCAAGGCCTCTTCGCTTGCCGAAATCCTTTGCGCTCCATACATGGCGTCTGTAGCAACTACAGGGTCAAGAGAGGTTGGGCTCATGCGTAATCACGCGGTGGTGAAGGGCCTGCAGCGCGCGGCACTCGCTGAGCGCGCCGGCTGCAATCTGGAGACCGTGCGCTATTACGAGAAGGTCGGCCTGCTCCCCGAACCGCCGCGCACGGCGACGGGCTACCGCAACTACGACTCAACGCACGAGCGGCGTCTTCGCTTCGTGCTGCGGGCGCGCGAGCTCGGCTTCTCGCTGGATGAAATCCGTGAGCTGCTGCGCCTCGTCGATGAGCGCGACCAGCCCTGTGCCGAGGCGCGGTCGGTCGCCGCCGCGCACCTCGACGACGTGCGAGCCAGGATCGCCGATCTCAGGCGCATGGAGCGGGT
>Ga0134128_10005693_pt1 | contig 15102 bp, 9 predicted proteins | sample KB31754_FD_96462 | JGI IMG/M metagenome (GOLD analysis project Ga0134128, IMG submission 96462) | Terrestrial soil microbial communities with excess Nitrogen fertilizer from Kellogg Biological Station, Michigan, USA - KB3-175-4 | ecosystem: Environmental > Terrestrial > Soil > Unclassified ... | reverse complement strand
TTTTGGAGGTCCCGGGTCCGACGCCGCATCCGTGGGATGAGACCGAGGTTCCGCACGGGATCCTGCACACGCATCGTTTCACCTCGAAAATTGCGCTGGGTCTTCCGGCAAATCAAGAGGAGGTCGTGATCTATACGCCGCCGGGGTACGATCCCCACGCGTCCAGGCCATATCCTGTTCTCTATCTACTGCACGGCTGGAGCGGGGTGGCAGCGAGCTGGTCAGGCGATCAGCAGGCGAACTTCATCCTCGATAACCTGCTCGCCGAGGGCAAGATCACACCCATGGTCGTCGTCATGCCGCTCGGCTATGGCGACATGAGCTTTGTCGAGAACGGTTTCGACGTGTGGAACGATGCAGCGAAGGTGGATCACAACACGCAGCTCTTCATGAACATGTTGACCGACGAGATTATGCCTATGGCTGAGGGCGCTTACAACATCGCGCGAGATCGGGAAGACCGCGCCATTATAGGCCTCTCGATGGGTGGACTGGAGTCGCTCGACATCGGCCTGCACAACACTGATAAATTTGCCTGGATCGGAGGCATGTCGTCGGCGGTCCATAACCTCGATTACGAGCATCAGCTTGCCGTACTCGATCCGAAAACAGCGGACCTGAAGCTGCTGTGGATCGCATGTGGCACCGAGGACGGGTTAATCGACGCAAACCGCAAGATGATCGCGTTCCTCAAGGCGAAACATATGCCCGTAACCCAGATCGAGACGCCGGGGCTGCATGACTCGCTGGTGTGGCGTGACAATTTGATTCACTTTGCGCCGTTGCTGTTTCAGAAGTAAACCGGCATCTATGACTGTGGGGTTGTGCACGATATCAGGATCTCTCGCAATCAAAGAATGCTGGTGCTTCTGGGAGGAGACGCTGCCTTCACGGAGCCGAGTTCCTATCCGATACCAGATGCGTTGAGACGCCTCTTAGACGCCGGATTCGAACTTAAACCTGGGTTGACTTTCTTGCGCTCGCTTGTCGTTGCTCGCTCTTCGGTTTTAGAGAGCTTGACGAAATCGGAAGACGAGACGGGCATCGAAACCTTCGTGAATGAAATTCATATCGAAGACTTCGTCGGGGTGGAATTCCCATTCGTCGAGTTGGCAAGGCTCGGCTGCGATTTTGCGTTCATGCTGGCGATCAGGCTGCAGAACCTAAAACCGCAAACTAGATTCCGCGTGATTGTCTCGGCAATGGCAGTGAGCCCATCAGGTTCAGTGCGTGACACGTGTGTCGTCAGGTTTCATGAGCAACGTGATGGTCAGCAGTGGTTAAGTGAAGACCTCGAACAGTACCGAGAGGAAGCTATTGAAGTCTTGGATGTTTGAGTTCACTGCGGATGTGCCGCAAGGCAACCGTAGATCCTTCGTCGCTGCGCTCCTCAGGATGACAACGGTTTGGGCTGGGGAATTCCGACACAGAGGCAGGCCCTGGTGCGTTACCCTTGGACACGCCTGAAAGTTGTTCCCCGACGTCGAGGAGAATCCATGCTGTTGAAAATCGCAGTCCGCCTTTGCTGCGCCGCTGCCTCTATCTCCATCCTGGTGCCTCGCTCCATTGCCGCGCAGGTTCCCACCCCGGTATCGGTGCTCGGCCATACGCCGGGAGATGATTTCTATCTCGCCGACTACGAGGACACGGTGCGCTACTTCCACGCGCTGGCGGCGGCTGCGCCCGATCGCATCAAGATGTTCACAGTGGGCAAGACCACCGAGGGCAAGGACATCGAGATTGCGGCGATCTCGTCCGCGGCGAACATCGCCAAGCTGGACGAGACGAAGCAGGTGGCGGGACGCCTCGCGCACGCGACAGACCTGAACGATGACTCGGCGCGCGAGCTGGCGCGGAAGTATCCCGTGATTGTGCACATTGACGGCGGCCTGCACGCGGACGAGGTGGCGGGGCCGCAGCACACCATGATGCTGGCCTACAAGTTGCTCTCTGCCAAGGACGATCCCGAAATTGACGCGATTCTCAACAACGTGATCCTGGTGCTGTGGCCTACGCTCAATCCCGACGGGCAAGACATGGTGGTGCACTGGTACCGGCAGAATTTGGGGACACAGTACGAGGTGAGCCCGCTGCCGAAGCTCTACCAGGAATACGTGGGACACGATAATAACCGCGACGGCTACATGCTCAATATGAAGGAAGAGCAGGTGGTCACGAAGGCGCAGCTCGAATACAGCCCGGTGATCTTCTATTGCCAGCACCAGACGGCGCCGTTCCCCGCGCGCATTTGGATTCCGCCGTTCTCCGATCCCATTTCATCGAACATCAGCCCGTATGTGCGGAGCTGGCTCAACGTGATTGGCACCAACATGGCCGCCTATCTTGACGCGCACAAGATGCCGGGAGCGATCTCGGAGTCACGCTTCGATAACTGGTATGCAGGATTCATGGACTGGGCGCATGTGTTCCGCGGCGAGATTTCGTTCTTTACTGAGACGGCGCTTTACGACTACGCTACGCCGCATTTTTATACCGTGAATGATTTCCCCAAGCAGTACCGCGACTTGCGGGCCCTGAGCATGTACTCCACGCCGTGGCAGGGCGGATGGTGGCGTCTGAAGGATGCGGTGGATTACATGGTGGGCGGGTCCATGTCCGTCTTGGATCTGGCGGCGAAGAATCGCGAAACCCTGCTCTACAACCGCTACCAGTCCGCCAGAGATAACATCGAGCACTACCGCAAGGAGCCGCCGTTTGCGTATGTGATCAGCGACAAGCAGACGGATACCCCGGAGGCCGCGGCCCTGGCGCAGTTGATGATCGAGAACGGGCTGGACGTCTATGCGTCGAAGGATGGGTTCACGGCGAATGGCGTGAACTATCCGGCAGGGTCGTGGGTGATTCCGATGGACCAGGCGTTTTCCGCCATGGCCAAGGAACTGTTTGAGCGGCAGCGCTATCCCGATGAAATTGAGGCGGGGACATCCAAAGCAGTAGACCTGCCGTATGACGTGACCGGTTGGACACTTCCGCTTCAGATGGGCGTGAACGTGGATGCCGTGACGGATCCATTGACATCGCAACAGCGCGGGCTGCTGGCGAAAGTGGACAAGGCAGAGCCGCCCCCGGTAAGCGTTGACGGTGCGGGCGCCGTGTTTGCGCTGAGCCATCGCACGAATGCGTCGTTCGAAATTGTGAATGCGGCGCTGAAAGCCGGCGGAACCGTGTCACTTGCTGAGGAGCCGGTGAAGACGGCGAATGGCATCGAGCGCGGCGCGTTTCTGGTGAGCGGAGTGAGCCGCGAAAAGCTTGGCGGCCTGGCGAAGCAGTACGCGGTGAGTGCGTTGGCAGCGGGCGCACCTGCGCATGCGATTGCACTCAAAAGGGCGCGCATCGGGCTGTACCGGCCGTGGGCGCCGTCGATTGACGAGGGATGGACGCGCTGGATTTTGGAGAATTACGGCTTCGAGCCGAAGAGCCTGTATAACGCGGACATTCGCTCGGCAGGTCTGCGAAGCCGCTATGACGTGATCGTGGTGCCCGACATCTCGTCGCGGCAGTTGATGGAGGGGTTCGGGGTGGGGGTGGTGCCGGGGCAGTACGTGGGCGGCATCGGGCAGGATGGGTTGGATAATCTGCGGCAATTTGTCCGCGCGGGCGGCACACTGGTGGCGCTGAACAAGGCGGCGGACGCGCTGATCCCACTGCTGTCACTTCCGGTGGAGAACGTGGTGAAGGGCGCCAAGAGTGACAAGTTCTTCTGTTCCGGCGCTCTGCTCAGGGTAAACACCGAGCACGCGGACCTGCCGGTAAATTACGGGGAGCCGGAATCGCCAGTGGTGATGTACCAAAGCGGGCCGGTCTTCGAACCGCAGCCCGGATTCCACGGCGCAGTGCTGGCGCGCTATTCCAAACAAACTGACCCGCTTGAGAGCGGCCTCCTGCTGCATCCTGAGGCGATCGAGGGCAAAGCTGCGGCGATTGAGCTGGAGTATGGAAACGGGCGAATCGTGCTGTTCGGGTTCAAGCCGCAGTTCCGTGGGCAATCGCATGCGACCTACAAGTATTTGTTCAACGAGCTGTACGTGTTCGATCACCCCAATTTGCCGGAGGAGCCAGCCGCAGGGCCCGCTAAGCAGAAAGAAGCCGCGCCAGCCGCGAAGAAGGCGCAGAACGACGAAGATGAGGACGACGATTATCCGGCGCAAGTGGAATAGTGCAGAAGTGCGGCACCATCCAGGCAACGATCGGTATCAGGTGAAGAATTGCCGTCGTGTCCGTAGTGTGGCGTTTCGAACGGCCGGCCTGTTCTTTGCGATCGGCTCTTTCTTGGCTCAGGCATCCCAAGCACAATCCCAATGGGTGCACTTTGGAGTGAATGGAAGGCTCGTCTATCACAAGACGGCCAAAGGGGACCGTATCCCCGATTTTTCCAGTGCCGGTTATCGAGGAGGCGGTGTTGCCCTTCCAGTGGCGATTGTTCGTGCGAGCGTTTCGCCCACGGGCGGACCAGATGACACGCAGATGATTCAAGCTGCCCTGGATAAGGTGGCCAAGCTCGCTCCTCAAGGCGACGCGGAACGTGGGGCGGTGGAATTGGCGGCGGGAACGTTCCATCTGGCGGGTACGCTGCGAATGCATGTTTCCGGCCTGGTGCTGCGCGGAGCCGGGAGCACGGGCGCGCACTCGACAGTGCTGGAAATGGTGGGCGCACCTCATCTTGCAATCGAAATGCAAGGTGCGTTCCATAAAGAAGATTCAGGCGCGAGCACGTGGCTCACCGATTCCTATGTTCCGGCCGGATCGACGGAGATTCACGTGGCGGATGCTTCCCAGCTTCATGCCGGCGACACAATCGAAATCGTCAAGCCGGTCACAGCCCAATGGGTCCACTTCATGGGTATGGATCATCTCCGGCGCAATGGAAAGCCGGAGGTTTGGGTCCACAACGACATTCGTGTTCGCCGCCGCATTGCGGAAGTAAGCGGAACTTCTATCAGGTTGGAAGTGCCGCTGACGGACTCGTTTGACTCCGCTTTGTACCCTGGCCTGAAGGCTGATGTGACACCGGTCAAGGTCACAGGGCAGATCAGCGAGACGGGCGTCGAAAATATCCGGATCGTTTCTCCGGCTCGCTCAATCAGTTACCGCGAAGATCCGGAATTCGATGGCATTGCAATGGATAACGTCGTCGATTCATGGCTGCGTTCCGTCAGATTCGAAGACACCACGAATTCGGTGCAAATCGATCAAGGTGCAGAGCGGCTGACGCTGGTGGGAGTGGAAGTGCAGCAACATAAGGCGGTGACCAGCAGCGCAAAGCCCTTCGATTTTCGGATCAACGGGTCGCAGATATTGCTTGATCGGTGCACGGGCGAGGGAAACAAGGTCTGGTACGTTGCGACCCAGTCCCGGTCGGAGGGCCCGGTGGTTGTGCTTCATTGCCGTTTCAGCGGCGATGGAAAGATTGAAGGGCATCAGAGGTGGTCGACCGGCTTGCTGGTCGACGGATGCTCTGTGCCGAACGGAGAGATCAATCTTCGAAATCGCGGGGAGATGGGCAGCGGACACGGCTGGGCGGTTGGCTGGTCAGTCTCGTGGAACAACCGCGCGGCGAGCTTCCTGGTGCAGAATCCACCGGGCGCGATGAACTGGTCGATCGGAGACGTCGGGACGCACACGAGCGAGCCCATGCCCGTTTTCGAGTTGCCAGTCGGTCCCATTCTTCCGAGCGGCGTCGTCGAGTCCATGGGGAAGCACGTCAGTCCGCCAAGCTTGTATCTGGAACAGTTGCGGGAGCGTATGGGATCAGCAGCCGTCTCGGCGATCGGCTATCGCTAATCGCCGAGATGGTGACTACTGGCGCCACGGTTTCTGCACAGAGATGGACTACACCATATTCATGCGCGCAGCGCGCCACAGGTCGATGCCCACATCTTTGGCATGATGGTCGATTTCTTCGAGCTCGGCGGGGGAGAATTCGAGCTTGTTGAGGGCGTCCAGCGAGTCGTCGAGCTGTGCGACGTTGCGCGCGCCGATGAGGGCTGAGGTCACGCGAGCGTCGCGCAGCACCCATGCGATGGCCATCTGCGGCAGCGATTGACCGCGCCGGATCGCGATCTGATTGAGGTGTCGCACCTGTTCGATGTTTTTCTCGGTGAGAAATTCTTTGAGCAGCGACGAGTTGCCAAGGGCAGCACGCGATTCCGCCGGCACGCCGCCCAGATACTTCGTCGTCAACATGCCTTGCGCCAGCGGCGAAAATCCGATGCAGCCCACGCCGAGTTCTTCGAGCGTAGCGAGCAAGCCCTGCTCGATCCAGCGGTTGAGCATCGAATACGAGGGCTGATGGATGAGCAGCGGTACGCCCATGGACTTGAGAATTTCGGCGGCCTGGCGCGTGCGCTCGGGACTGTACGACGAAATGCCGACGTAGAGCGCCTTGCCCTGGTGCACGGCGGTGGCCAGCGCGCCCATGGTCTCTTCCAGCGGCGCGTTGGCCCAGGGGCGATGTGCGTAGAAGATATCGACGTAATCGAGGCCCATGCGGCGGAGGCTGTCGTCGAGCGACGCGAGGAGATATTTGCGCGAGGCGCCGATGCCGTATGGGCCCGGCCACATGTCCCAGCCCGCTTTTGTGGAAATGAGAAGTTCGTTGCGCAGTCCGCTCAAATGCTTGCGCACGCCGAAGTCCTTGCGAAGGATGACGCCAAAGTTTTCTTCGGCGGAGCCGTACGGCGGCCCGTAGTTGTTGGCGAGATCGAAGTGGGTGACGCCGCGGTCGAAGGCGCGACGGATCATGGCGCGGCCGGTCTCAAAAACATCTGTTCCGCCGAAGTTTTGCCACAAGCCGAGAGTGATGGCGGGCAGCACCAGGCCGGAGCGGCCGCAGCGGCGGAAATTGGCGTTGTCGTAGCGTGTGGGATTGGGAACGTACGGTTTTTCCATGACACTGCCAGCTTACTGCTTCAGGCGCTTGGTCCAATAGCCTGGACGCCGTCTGGCGTGGCCGATAGCAAGCGTAAGGGAGGGGACTTGACCCCCGCCGCCAGCCGCCCAAACAGAGGGCTTGGGCATAAGGCCCAGAGGTTTGTGCGCAGCCCCATAACTCTCGCGCGCTTCTCCGCAGCCTCTTTAGCCTTCGCGCGGGATATCCCGATGAACGGCTTTCACCTGGTACCCCTGCTCGCGGAGCCGGTCGCTCATGTCCTCCGCCATCATGACGCTGCGATGCTGGCCGCCGGTGCAGCCAAACGCGACAGTCAGATAGCTCTTGCCTTCCTGCACATAGTGGGGAAGCAGATAGAGCATCAGGTCCGTAACGCGATCCAGAAATTCACGCGTCTGCGGAAAACTGCGTACGTAGTCCGCCACGCGCGCGTCTTTGCCGGTCTTCTTGCGGAACTCGGGAACGAAGTGCGGATTGGGCAGGAAGCGAACGTCGAACACAAGGTCGGCATCCAGGGGCACGCCATTCTTATATCCGAAGCTGAGGCACGAGATGAGGAGGCGATTGGTTTGCTCCTCATGGCCGAACCGCTGCTGAATGTGGGCGCGGAGTTCGTGGACGTTGAAATTTGAGGTGTCGATCAGAGTGTCGGCGACGTTGCGAATGGTATCGAGCAGTTGGCGTTCTTCCACGATGGAGCGCCACACCGTTTCCTGCTTGCGCAGAGGATGAGGGCGGCGCGTTTCAGAGTAGCGGCGCACGAGCACGGCGTCCTGCGCATCGAGAAAGACGACGCGCGTGGGCAGAATCATCCTGACGCTCTTGAGGATTTCCGGCAGGCGATCCAGGGTCTGGCCTTCCCTCACATCGATGACGATGGCGGCGCTCTCGAATTCCGGGGACTTGTCAATCAGGCCGGCGAAATCGCGAAGGAGCTCGAGCGGCAGGTTGTCTACGGCATGAAAGCCGAGGTCCTCAAAGGCTTTCAGCGCCGAGGCCTTGCCCGACCCGGAGATACCGGTGACGATGACCAGCTCTTTTTTGCGGGCTCTTCCGTCCGCCGTGACATTGTCGGATTGCTGCAATGGCTGTTCCGGCATGGGCCAATCCTACACTGAGCTGCCGCCGCGTTAAGCGCCCGCGGGTGGCGTGACTGCGCTGTTGTGCGAGGCGAGATAGAACGCCTGCGCGGGATCGAGTGGAGGGGCCAGAAAGAACCCTTGGCCCAGCGGACAGCCGAGGTCCTGCAGGGCGCGCAGGTGGCCACCGGTTTCAATGCCGTGCGCCAGCAGTTGCAGTCCGGATGCGCTGCAAACGTTGACCAGCGACTGCAGGACCGCTAGCTGTCGCCCCGTGCCCGTGGCTGAGGCGGTAAGCCGGATGTCCAGCTTGACCATATCGATGGGCAGGCGGATGAGGAGGTTGAGAGGCGCAAGAGTGGCTCCGAAGTTGTCCATGGCAAGGCGGACGCCGCAATCGGCCAGGCGCTGCAGGATGGCAACGGCGCGGTCCGGATTATCGTGCAGGGTATCTTCTGAAACCTCCAGCAAAAGGCGGGCGGGATCGATGCCCGTGCTTTCAATGGCTTTGCGCAACTGGGGTACCAGGTCATCGTGGAAAAACTGGCGCCGGCTAAGGTTGATGGTGAGGATCAGTCCGTTGGCGGGCAGGGCGCTGTCCCACGCGGCGAGCTGGGAGCAGGCGGCATCGACCGTGTCACGGCCGATGCTGATGGAGAGCCCGGTCTCTTCCGCGACGGGAAGCAACTCGCGAAAGCTTTCCATCGCGCCGGCGGAGTTCGGCTTGCGCAGTAGCGTCTCGAATCCCTGAAGTCGCCCCGTGGCGAGGTGATAGATGGGCTGGTACCACCATGCGAACGCGCGACGGGCAACCAGATCGCGAAGTTCGCGCTCGCGCTCCTGGACGCTGGAGACCTCAATTTCCATGTGCGCGTCGAAAATCGCGAAACCGCGGCCGCCCTGCTGCTTCGCCCGGTACATGGCGGTATCGGCGTCCTGGATGAGGCGCTCGGCGTTCTGGTGTTCCTCCCCGGCGAGCGCGATGCCGATGCTGACGGGAGAGCGGACACCGTGGCCGACCAGGTCGAATGGACGATCGAGTTCAGCCAGAATGCGTTGAGCGAGCACTTCGAGGTCTGAAATGGAGTGGATGTTTTCCACCAGGATGGCAAACTCGTCGCCGCCCATGCGCGCAGCCGTGTCGTGCGGACGGATGACGTGCTGAAGGCGTTCGGCAAGGGAGACCAGGAGCGTGTCACCCGCGGCGTGGCCGAACGTGTCGTTCACCTGCTTGAAGCCGTCCAAATCGAGGAAGAATACGGCGCATCCATTGTCGGGCCGCCGGTCGCGGCGGTTCAGGGCGAGGTTGAGGCGGTCGACAAAAAGAGCCCGGTTGGGCAGGCCGGTAAGAACGTCGTGCATGGCGTCATGCTGCAGGCGCGCCTCCACGTGCTTGCGATCGGAAATATCGCGGAAAGTAATCACGTAACCCGCATTCCCGCCGGCTATGCGAAGCGCCGCCACCTGCACCGCCACGTCGATGAGCTCGCCATTCTTATGCAGGCGGACACTTTCAACGGAGGCGTGCCCCTGCTCGTCGACCAGCTTCTGCAGCATGGTCTGCTCGTACCGGCGTGTCTCGGGGACGATGAGGTCCCGCAGGCTCGCGCCGCCCATTTCGTCGGCTGTGTATCCGAAGAGCGCAGTGAATGCCGGGTTGGTATATAGCACCCGGAAGCCGACCACGAGAGCAACGGCCTCAGGCAGGCAGGCGAGCACGTCTTCCATCAGGCCGGCGCGCGGAACGCGTTCGCGGCCGGTGATCTGGCCAATGATGATGCGTTCGCGGCGTTCGGCATTGAGGACGCTCGAAGTGCCTTCGAGTGGGATCATGCGGCCGTCGCGGCAGGCGAGTGTGGCGTGGAATGGCGTTCCATGCAGGCCTCCAGCCAGCGGTGTGCGCGGCTCAGCGGTTCCCGCCGACAGTCCCCACAAGACTTCGTCCGTGGCGCATTCCTGCCATTCGCCCTCCCACCCAATGGCGTGGCGCGCCTCCAAATTGGCATAAACGAGCTTCCCGGCGTACTCCAGAAACACGAGAACCGGCAGCGCATCGAGGATGTCCCGCTGCTGTCTCGAACCCGCGTTTTCCGGCATGTTCACGAGTGGCTTGTCCCACGCAAGCGCCGCCATTGGCATTTCCCCTGAAATGTGGTCCGAATCCAGCGCGCTCGCTGTCGCTGAATCCACTCAATCGTTAGACGGACGGGATCTGATATTCCCTGCGGACGGTTTTCCGCACGCGACGCAGGTTTCTATGCCGCATCCCGGACCGTGGAGAGATGGTAGCCGCTGAAAGGGTCCGTTTTGAATCCCTCAAACCGGTTATGGAAAAACGAAAGTACCCCGATTTAGGGGACCGGGTGAGTAGAACGGATTTTAATGCAAGTGAATCAGTTCCGGCCCTTTTTATGGGGAACTGAAAAGGACCGGCCCGGTAAAGCGATTGAGGGAAGGGCGCTACTGTTGCAGGATGACCTGGTCGCCTTCCCGCAGGCCGCTCAGGATCTCGGTCTTGGAGCCGTCAGACAATCCGACCTTCACCCCGACTTTGCGCTTGCCGTCTTTCTGGCTCTTGTCGGGAACTTCGACGGACGCATTCTTCTGGTTGTCATACACCACGGCATTTTCGGGAATGTTGAGGACGCCCTTGTGCTCATCGAGCAGGATTTCAGCGTTGGCCGTCATGTTTGCTTTGAGTTCGCCGCCGGGGTTGTCGATGGAGACCCGCACCTCGAACGTGGTGACATTGTCCTTCTCCACTCCGAGAGGCGCGATCTTCGTGACCTTGCCATTGAACACGCGATCGCGGAAGCTCTCCACCTTGATGCGCGCCGGCTGGCCCATGTAGACGTGCGCAATATCGGATTCGTCGACCTTGCCCTGGACATACACCTGGTTAACGTCGCCCAGTGTCATCACCAGCGTCGCGGTAGAGCCGAGGACGAGGATGGAGCTGACCGCATCGCCAATCTCCACATCGCGGGAGAGGACAACGCCGTCCATCGGCGCAACGATGGTCGTGTAGCTCAACTGCTCTTCCAGTTGCTTGAGGCTCGCCTGGCTCTGCTGCACCTGTGCGCGGGCCTGCTTGAGCTTGGCCATGTCCACGCCGATCTGGGCTCGCGCCCCATCGCGCTTGTTGAGGGCGGCCAGGTAGTCCTTGTTGGCATTGTCAAGAGCCTGCTGGCTCACGACGCCTTCTTTTGCCATCTGCTGGTTGCGATCGAGCGTGAGCTTATACATAGGCAGGTCAGGCGCGGCGGCGTTCACCTTGTCCTGCTCGATGTTCGCCTCGTACGTGCCTACGTTGGCTTCGGCGGAGGTAAGCGCGGCCTTCTGCGCTTCCACCTGCGCGAGGATCTCCTGCTGGTCGAGCTCTGCAAGGGGCTGCCCTTTGAGCACGTGGTTATTGATATCAACGAACAGTTTTTCCACGATGCCCGACGCCTTGGATTTGACTTCGACCTTCGTGATGGGCTGAATCTTCCCCGTGGCCACGACCGAACGCGTCACATCTCCGCGCGTCACCTTGGCAATCTTGTTGGGATCGACAGATCCCCCGGAGACCATGCGCGCCAGCGCAACCGCGGCCGCGCCGACAATGACGACGGCTACCAGGGAAACCCAGATCCACCTTTTCCTGTTCTTTCGCGCAGCCACTGGACACCTCCCAGGTTGGTCTGGACTGAAATACGCACGCAAGGATGGTGCGGTTCCATGTGCCTGCTCCAGGGCTGGCGGAACGGCGCAAATGCTATGCTCGTGAGCAAGATGCACGGGCTGGTGCTACTGCAATGCGTCGCTGTGGCCATGCTGATACTGGCCAACGGATTTTTCGTTGCGGCGGAGTTTGCCCTGGTGTCGATTCGCGACACCCGAATCCAGCAATTGCTGGCGGCGCAGGTGCCGGGGGCGCGCGCCGTGCGCCGGTTGCAGCACGATCTCGACGATTTTCTTCCCGCTGTCCAATTAGGCGTGACGCTGTGTTCGCTGGCCCTCGGGTGGATCGGCGAGCCGCTGGCGGCCAGGGCGTTTCTCTCCGCTTTCAACATGCTGCCTCGGGTGCCCGCCCATGCCCACCTGTTCGCGCACATTGCAGCCGTGGCGGCCGTTGTCCTGGGGTTCTGCGCCATCACCTATTTCGAAGTGGTGGTAGGCGAACTTGTTCCCAAGACACTCGCCCTTCGCCGCGCAGAGGCCCTCGCCGTCGCCGTGGCGCCGCCCATGTTGCTGTTCATGGCGCTCACCCGGCCGGCCGTCCGGCTGCTCAGCCGGTCCGCCGCCATCGCCCTCCGCGGATTCGACATTCCCATGACCGAGCGGGCTTCGGTGCATTCCGCCGAAGAGCTCAAGCTGCTGGCCACCGCGGCGCGCAGGGTGGGCGTACTGCCCAGGTTTCAGGAGACTCTCGTGCATCGCGCGCTCGAACTCGATGACGTCCCGGTTCGCGAGATCATGACGCCGCGCCAGAAGATCTTCGCGCTCCCATCGAACATGCCAATCGAAGATGCCGCGGCGAAGGTGATCGAGCTTCTCCACTCCCGCGTCCCCGTCTACGACGAAGCCCGCGGGCCCGAACACATAATCGGCGTGGTCTACTCGAAAGACCTTTCGCGCCTGATGTTCTTTCGCCGGCCATCCCAGCGCGGAGAGGTGGTCCCCGGCGCACCGTTTGCGCAACTCCGGGTCAGCCAGATCATGCGCGAAGCGCTGGTCGTGCCCGAGACAAAATCGGCCCTGGAGCTGCTGCGCGAATTCCAGAAACGGCGCCGGCACATTGCCATCGTGGTGGACGAATATGGTTCAACCGCCGGCTTGGTCACGGCGGAAGATGCCATCGAGCAGTTGACCGGTGAGATCGAAGACGAGTTCGATGACCCCGCCCGCCCTCTCATCACAAACGCGAAGGGCGTGCTCCTGCTCGACGGCGGCACCAACCTGCGCGATCTCGAGACGCAAATGCAGTGGAACCTGCCGCGCGAGGGAGGGGAAGAGACGCTGGCGGGATTTCTCCTCACCCGCCTGGGACATATCCCTGTCGTCGGCGAGCAGGTGGAGTTCGACAAGCGGCGCCTGATCGTGGTCGAGATGGATGGCAGACGCATCGCCAGGGTTCGCGTCGAGCCCATTGACCGGGAACCCGCTTCCACCGGGCCGTCCTAGCCCAATCGACTGACGAGTTGTGATCCCGCTCACATCGCCATGTGCTCGTCTCGTGTTTCCATTTCCACGTGCGGAACTGTCCATCCACCCTCTTACGCTGCCTGGCGATCGGCGCGTTATCCCCCGTTGCCGCCTTCCTGCTATTCCCATGTTTCGCGCACCCATCCAGCGACGTGCACGCCGCCGCCGTCGATGCGTCTGCGCTCCTTCCCATCTCGATCGACTATCCGCGCACGGGCTCCATCTTCCCTCCCGGCATCACCCCGCCCACATTTCTCTGGCGCGACGCCGCGGGAACCTCCTGGTCCATTGACATCGCGTTCGCCGGCGGCGCGAAGTCCCTGCACGTGGAAACGCAAGGCGAGCGCCTGAAAATTGGCGAGATCGATCCACAGACGATGAACGAAAACAATGCGCCGCCGAAGCTCACGCCGCGTCAGGCGGCGGCATGGACATGGAAACCGGATGCCGCGATGTGGGCGGCCATCCAGGCCCACTCGGCCGAAGGACCCGTTACGCTGACCATTACCGGCTATCGCGGCGGAGGCAAGCCGTGGTCACAGGCACACATCGAATTCACCACGTCGAAAGATGAAGTAGGCGCGCCCATCTTCTATCGCGACGTTCCCCTGATGCCGAGCGAGAACAACACCGGGCACGTCGCGCCCCTGGCGACGGCGTCCATTCCGCTGATTCACTGGAAGCTGCGCGACATCCGCAAGGCGGAGAGCCACACCGTGTTGAAAAACATGCCCACGTGCGCCAACTGCCACTCATTTTCCGCCGACGGCAAAACGTTCGGAATGGATGTTGACGGCCCCGCCAACGACAAAGGGCTCTATGCAGTAGTCCCCGTTCAGAAGCACATGACCATTGACGCCAACGATCTTCTCCGCTGGAATTCTGACGGCTCTGTCGGGCAGGTTCGCGTGGGATTCATGTCGCAGGTGTCGCCCGATGGACGTTACGTGCTGAGCACATTTGCCGGTCCGGCCGTCAAGTCGATGCGCGAGAGCTATTACGTCACCAATTTCAAGGACTACCGATTCCTGCAGGTGTTTTATCCCACCCGCGGCATTCTCGAGTATTACGACCGCACCGATGGCAAGCGCCATCCCCTCCCCGGCGCCGCCGATCCCAAATATGTGCAGACCGATGGCGTCTGGACCCACGACGGCAAATGGATTGTGTTTGCCCGCGCAGAAGCAAAGGATCCGCACTTTGACGGCCAGCACATCGCCCTGCACGCGATGGATGAGAACGAGACGCAGGTGAAGTTCGACCTCTACCGCATTCCATTCAACAACGGCAAAGGCGGAACGCCGGAACCGATCGCGGGCGCCGGCGCCAACGGCATGAGCAACAACTTTCCAAAGATTTCTCCAGACGGCAATTGGATCGTCTTTGTGCAGTGCGCCAACGGCCAGCTCATGCGCCCGGACAGCCAGCTCTACATCGTGCCCTTCGCCGGCGGAACGGCGCGCCGCATGACGGCCAACACGCGCCTGATGAACTCATGGCACAGTTTCAGCCCCAACGGACGCTGGCTCGTGTTTTCCTCGAAGGCGCGCTCCCCATACACGCAGATGTACCTGACGCACATCGACGAAAACGGCAATGACAGCCCGCCCATCCTCATCGACAACGCAACCGCGGCCAATCGCGCGGTCAACATTCCCGAGTTTGTGAACATTCCGCCGGATGCCATTGAAGACATCACCGTCAATGTCGCGGACCAGGCAACGCGCGAGGCGAACGCAAAAGACAAGCCGGCCGGGAAGGCAACGGAGAAGAGCGCAAACACTCCGTTCGCAAAGGACGGGCAGCGATGACGCGGCGCCTAGCAATCCTCCTCCTGGCCGCGCTGACCGGATCGACGGGCCTGGCCTATGCCGCGCCGGGCCGGCAGGGCGGCTGCACGCTTCCCCCGGAGATGCGATCGAAGCT
>Ga0134128_10005692_pt1 | contig 15103 bp, 11 predicted proteins | sample KB31754_FD_96462 | JGI IMG/M metagenome (GOLD analysis project Ga0134128, IMG submission 96462) | Terrestrial soil microbial communities with excess Nitrogen fertilizer from Kellogg Biological Station, Michigan, USA - KB3-175-4 | ecosystem: Environmental > Terrestrial > Soil > Unclassified ... | reverse complement strand
GAGGAGGGCCGCGACGAGGACGTCAACGGCGACGAGGACGAGAGACGGCTGCCGCCGCTCGCCGCCGGGGACTCACTCGACCCGCTCTCGCTGACGCCGCAGGGCCACGAGACCTCGCCGCCGGCGCGCTACACCGAGGCGACGCTCGTGAAGGCGCTCGAGGACCGCGGCATCGGCCGCCCGTCGACCTACGCCTCGATCCTCGGCACGATCCTCGACCGCGGCTACGTCTTCAAGCGGGGCACGGCACTCGTCCCGGCGTTCCTCGCCTTCTCCGTCGTCGGTCTGCTCGAGCAGCACTTCGGCCGCCTCGTCGACTACGACTTCACGGCCCGGATGGAGGACGACCTCGACCGGATCGCGGCCGGCGACGAGCACCGCGTCGAGTGGCTCGGCCGCTTCTACTTCGGTGACGGCTCCGACGGGTTGCACGACCTCGTCTCGGACCTCGGCGCGATCGACGCGCGCGAGATCAACTCGCTCGAGATCGGAGACGGGATCGTCCTGCGCGTCGGCCGCTACGGCCCCTACCTCGAGCGGGACGAGCAGCGGGCGAGCGTGCCCGAAGAGCTCGCCCCCGACGAGCTGACGCTCGAGCGGGCGGAAGAGCTCCTCGCGCAGCCGAGCGGCGACCGCGAGCTCGGCACCGATCCCGAGACCGGCCTCCCGATCGCCGCGCGTACCGGCCGCTACGGCCCGTACGTCACCGAGGTCCTGCCGGAGGACGCGAAGGAGAAGCCGCGCACCGCCTCCCTGTTCAAGACGATGTCGCTCGACACGGTGACGCTCGAGGACGCGCTGCGTCTGCTGCAGCTGCCACGGGTCGTCGGGGTGGCGGACGACGGCGAGGAGGTCGTCGCGCGGAACGGCCGCTACGGCCCGTACGTCCAGAAGGGGAAGGAGTCGCGCTCGCTCGAGTCCGAGGAGCAGCTCTTCAGCATCGACCTGCCGGCCGCGCTCGTGCTCCTCGCCCAACCGCGGCAGCGGCGAGGCCAGCGCGCCGCCGCGAAGCCGCTCCGGGAGATCGGAACGGACCCTGTCGGCGGCAAGGAGATCGTGCTCAGGGAGGGCCGCTTCGGACCGTACGTCACCGACGGCGAGACGAACGCCAGCCTCCGAAAGGGCGACGACCCCGAGAGGGTCACGCTCGAGCGGGCGGTGGAGCTGCTCGCCGAGCGACGCGCGAAGGGCCCGAGCAAGCGAGGCGCGCGGCGCCGCAAGGCTTCCTGAAGGTTGCGAGCAAACTTCGCCGACCGGTCCGCGTCCTATGCTCACGGACTCGTTCGACGCGCGGAATACACTTGCCCGGCGGCTCGTTCGAGCGACCGGGTGCGTGGCAGAAAGAGGCGTCCGGCCGGTTGTGGGTGGTAACCGGAGGACTTCCCTCCTAAGGTACGAAGGCTTGCGGCGAGGCGACGACGTAGGACGAAAGGACTGAGGGAACGCTGACGCAGAACCAGCTCAACGATTTGCTCGAGTCGGACCAGATCCGCGCCATCGTCGAGGGCGCCGAGGAACGCGGTTTCGTCGACCCGGCCGAGATCGAGGCATTCGCCGCCGAGCTCGAGCTGAACGAGACCGAGGTCGAGGAGCTCACGCGCGAGCTCGAGCGCACCGGGCTCGAGATCGGCCAGCCGGTGGGCGCGGCCGTCGCGCCGCAGGACGAGCCGCCGAAGGAGGAGAAGGAGCAGCAGCCCGAAGCCGAGCCCGAGCCCGCGCCCGCGCCGACCGTCGCGATCTCCGGCTCCGCCGACAGCCTGCAGCTCTTCCTCGCCGACGTCGGCCGGCACAAGCTGCTGACCGCCGCCGAGGAGGTCATGCTCGCGAAGCGGATCGAGCGCGGCGACGTCACGGCCAAGCGCCACATGATCGAGTCGAACCTCCGCCTCGTCGTCTCGATCGCCAAGGGCTACCGCGGGCTCGGCGTCCCGTTCCTCGACCTGATCCAGGAGGGCACGCTCGGCCTGAACCGCGCCGTGGAGAAGTTCGACTGGCGGCGGGGCTACAAGTTCTCCACCTACGCGACCTGGTGGATCCGCCAGTCGGTGCAGCGCGCGGTCGCCAACCACGCGCGCACGATTCGCGTGCCCGTCCACGTCGTCGAGCGCCAGCAGAAGCTGTCGCGCGCGGCCCGGCGGCTCGAGGTCGAGCTCGGGCGGGAGGCGACGAAGGAGGAGCTCGCAGAGGCGACCGGGCTGCCGATGCAGCACGTCGACGAGGCGCTCGGCGCGGCGAACGCATCCGTCTCGCTCAATCAGACCGTCGGCGCCGACGACGAGGGCGAGCTCGGCGATCTGTTCGCCGACCGTGAGGCCGTCGATCCGTTCGACGAGGCCGAGGAGTCGCTGCGCCGGCAGGGCGTGCGGCGCGCGCTCGAGGCGCTTCCGGAGCGCGAGCGACGGATCCTCGAGCTGCGCTTCGGGTTCGAAGGCGAGCCGTGGACGCTCGAGGCGATCGGCAACGAGCTCGACCTGACGCGCGAGCGGGTTCGCCAGCTCGAGGGCCAGGCTCTCTCCCGGCTCGGCGCGCTGCGTGACCTCATCTCGGTCGCTGCGGCGTAGGCCGCGCACACCGGCTCCGACTTGACCCCGGCTTGCCGATCCGGTTGGCTTGAGGGTCCGGGGACGATCGACCGCATCCCGCACGCAACAGTCCACCGGTCGGAAGGGAGTTCCATGGCCAAGAGAAGGTTGAGATGGCTGCTGGCCGGTTCGGCAGTGGCCGCAGTGACGCTGACGGCTGCCCTCGCGGCGACCGCATACGGCAGTGGCAAGGCCAGCAGCAAGATCGTCATCGACGGCACCACGGGCACGGTCGTCAACATCGACCCGGCGAACGAGTACGACTACGACTCGTTCACCGTCGACCTCCCGATCTACCAGGGGCTGTACGGCTTCCCGAGCGGAGCGAAGCTCAAGCCCGTGCTCGCTAAGGGCTGCACTCACACGAAGAATCTGAAGACGTGGACGTGCCAGCTTCGCCACGGAGTCAAGTTCTCCAACGGCGATCCGATGACCTCGGCGGACGTCAAGTACTCGTTCGACCGGGTGCAGAAGATCAAGGGCGATCAGGGCATCTGGACGCTCCTCACGTACCTGAAGAGCACGACGACCAGCGGGCCGTACACCGTCGTCTTCCATCTGACGAACCCCGACTCGGTGTGGCCGTACATCCTGTCGACGAACGCCGGCTACGTCGTCGACAAGAACACATACCCGGCGGACAAGATCCTGGCGAACACCGATACGACGCACCTGGTGGGGACGGGCCCGTACAAGCTGACGAAGTTCACGCCCGGTCAGCAGGCGGTCCTCACGCCGAACACGCACTACTGGGGACCGAAGCCGAAGAACGGCGGCGTCATCATCAACTACTACTCGAAGTCGTCGACGATGAAGCTCGATCTGCAGAAGGGCGCCATCGACATGGCGTTCCAGACGTTCACGCCGACGGAGATCGCATCGCTGAAGAAGACGAAGGGCGTCAAGGTTCACTCCGCTCCGGGCGTGAACATCCGCTACCTCGTCTTCAACGTGAAGCGCCCGCCGTTCAACAACATCCATGTCCGGAAGGCGATCGCCTACCTGATGCCGCGGGCCCAGATCGCGGGTCGGGTCTGGCACCACACCGTGAGCCCGCTCTACTCGATGGTGCCGAAGGGCCTGCCGGGAGCGACGCAGGCCTACAAGAAGATGTACGGCGCCAAGCCGAACCTCAAGAAGGCCAAAGCGGAGATGAAGGCCGCGAAGGTCAAGAAGCCGCTGCCGATCACCCTCTGGTACACGCCGACGCACTACGGCGACGCCTCGGCCGACGAGTACGTCGAGATGCAGCGGGCGCTCAACGCGTCGAAGCTGTTCAAGGTGACGCTGAAGTCGGCGGAATGGGCGCAGTACAGCGGCGCGCTCGGGAAGACGTACGGCGCGTTCCAGCTCGGCTGGTTCCCGGACTATCCGGACGCCGACGACTACACCGTCTCCTTCTACCAGCCGAAGTCCTTCTACAACAACCAGTACGCCAACAGGCAGATGAACAAGCTGATCTCGAAGGAGCGGGCAGCTCCGACGACCAAGAAGCGGCTGAAGTATCTGCGGGGCATGCAGACTCTCGCGGCGAAGACCCTGCCGACGATCCCGTACTGGCAGGGGAACATGATCGCTGTCGGCCGCAGCAACGTCAGCGGAATCCCAGCGACGCTGGATGCGACGTACTACATGCGCTTCTGGCTCATCTCCAAGTCATAGAACCGACCACCGGAGGGGCGCTCCGCGTGCGGGCGCCCCTCCACCACATTCCGCCGAAAGACCCGTGACCGGCACCTCGCTCAGGACCTACCTGCTGACGCGCATCGCGCTCGTCCTGCCGATGGTGTTCATCCTGCTGACGCTCGTCTTCCTGCTCATGCGGGTCGCACCGGGGAACCCGATCCAGGCATCGCTCGGCGGCCACGTCCCGGCCGCTTACGTTCACCAGATCGAGCACCGGATGGGCTTCGACAAGCCGCTGCTCACGCAGTACGGCCAATACCTCTGGGACATCCTCCGCGGCAACTTCGGCTCGACGATCACGGACAACCGGCCGCTCTCCCAGATCATCAAGCAGAACGGCGCGGCGACCCTCGAGCTGACCTTCTTCGCAATGCTCGTGGCGCTCGTCGTCGGCATCATCGTCGGCCTCCTCGCCGGACGCCACAGGGACACGCCCCTCGACGTCTCCGGCCGGCTGTTCGGGATCGTCATGTATGCGACGCCCCCGTTCTTCCTCGGCCTCATTGCGCAGCTCGTCTTCGGTGTCTGGCTGGGTTGGCTGCCGATCTCCGACCAGGCCAGCCCCCTGACCCAGGCCCTGCTCAAGACGCACACCAACATCCTGTTCCTCGACGCGATCATCGACGGCAACTGGACTGCGCTCTGGGACGTGACGAAGCACCTGATCCTGCCTGCCACGACGCTCGGGCTCATCACGGCGGGAGTCTTCATCCGCCTGATCCGCGTCAACGTGATCCGGACGTTGCGCGACGACTACATCGAGGCGGCCCGCGCGCGCGGGATCGTCGAGCGAAGGGTCGTCTTCCACCACGCGTTCAAGAACGCGCTCGTCCCGGTGATCACCGTCGTCGGCCTGAACCTCGCGATTCTGCTCGGGGGCGCCGTCCTCACCGAGACGACGTTCAACTGGCCGGGCATCGGCCACGAGCTCTATGTGTACCTCCAGAACCGCGACTACACGGCCGTGCAGGGGATCATCGTGGTCTTCGCGCTCGTCGTCGTCGCGGTGAGCGTGCTCGTCGACTTCATCAACGCGTACGTCGACCCCAGGATCCGATACTGATGGCCGCGGACGCTCAGTCGGCTCCGAGGATGCCGTACGGCCGCGCGCGGCTGATCGCCCTCGGGCGTGCGACGAAGCCGATTCGCGAGGCGAGCGGCATCGCCCGAGCCCTGTTCTGGGCGGGTGTCGTCATCACGCTCTTCTTCGTAGTCCTCGCAGTCTTCGCACCGCTCATCTCGCCGTACCACTTCAACCAGTACCGGTCGAACGGCATCCGCTTCCCGCAACTTGCGCACCCGTCGGCGGCCCATTGGATGGGGACCACGGTGCAGTCGAGCGACGTGATGGCGCGCGTCATCTACGGAGCGCAGACCGAGCTCAAGGTGGTCGTGATTGCGCTCGCGATGTCGCTGGGCGTAGGCGTGCCGCTCGGCCTGATCTCCGGCTACTTCGGTGGGATCCTCGACCGGCTCCTCGTTCTGGTCATGGACGCGATCTTCGCCTTTCCGTACCTGCTGATCGCGATCGTGATCGCGTTCGTGCTCTCCACCTCGAGCATCGGCGGAGGAGTTTTTACGGCTGCGATCGCCATCACCGCGGCGTACGTCCCCTTGTACTTTCGGGTCGTCCGCAACCACGTCATCAGCGTCCGCGAGGAGCCCTACGTCGACGCGGCCCGCGCGCTCGGGGCGCGCCCGCGCACTGTGATCCGCAAGTACGTCTTCTTCAACGTCGTCCAGAACGTGCCGCCGATCGCGACGCTGAACGCTGCAGACGCGATCCTTCTCCTCGCCTCGCTGGGCTTTCTCGGCTACGGCATCCAGCCGTCCCAGGGGGCGGAATGGGGCTACGACGTGTCGCGTGCCGTCTCGGACGCCGCCTCCGGGATCTGGTGGACCGGTCTCTTCCCAGGGTTCGCGATCGTTCTGCTCGTGGCGGGACTGACGTTGCTCGGCGAGGGGCTGAACGAGACGCTCAACCCGGTCCTGCGACTTCGACGCTTCGGGCAGTTCGAGTTCGCTGAGCGCGAGCCGCGGGAGGAGGCCCTGCTCGACGAATGAGCGGCGGGTCCATCCTCCAGGTTCGGCACCTGCGCGTCTACTACGGGACGCCGGGACGTCCGGTGCGGGCAGTCGACGACGTCTCGCTCGAGATCGGGGAGCGCGAGGTCGTCGGCCTGGTCGGCGAGTCGGGCTGCGGCAAGTCGACTCTGGGCCGCGGCATCCTCGGCCTGTTGCCGCGCGGGGCGCGCGCCGACGGCGAGGTCAACTTCGACGGACGGAACCTCGTGGGCATGCCGCCGCAGGCGCTGCGCCGGCTCCGTGGGCCCGAGCTCGGCCTCATCTTCCAGGAGCCCATGACCCGGCTGAACCCGCTGCTCCGCATCTCCGACCACTTCCGGGAGACACTCGAGCAGCACGAGCCGCGCCTGACCGACGCGGAGATCAAGAAGCGGTCGCTCGAGACGCTCGGGCGGATGGGCATACCGCCGACCCGGTTCCGGCAGTACCCGCACGAGTTCTCCGGCGGGATGCGGCAGCGGATCATGATCGCCCTTGCGCTCGTCCTGCGGCCCAAGCTCCTCGTGGCGGACGAGCCCACGACGTCGCTCGACGTGATCGTCGAGGGGCAGATTCTCGCGCTGCTCGCCGACCTCAAGCAGAACTTCGGCACCGCATTGCTGCTGATCACGCACAACCTCGGCATCGTCGCCGAGGCCTGCGACCGGATGGCGGTCATGTACGCCGGGCGCATCGTGGAGGAAGGGCCGGTGCGGGACGTCTTCCGCGAGCCTGCACACCCCTATACGCGTGAGCTGCTGCGGTCGACGATCTCGCTCGAGACCAAGGAGCTGCATTCGATTCCGGGCGCGCCGCCGAACCTGATCGATCCGCCGCCCGGTTGCCGCTTCCATCCTCGCTGTCCGGACGCGATGCGGGTCTGCCCCGAGCTGGAGCCTGTCGAGCAGCGGCTCGACGAGCGGCGTCGGGTGCTCTGCTGGTTGCACGGTCCGGCACAGCGGGTTCCGGCAGGGGGCGAGTCGCCGCTCGAGCGGGAAGCGATCGGGATCGCGGATGAGGCCTGAGACGGTCGTGACGCCGGAGTCGAGGGGCGAGCACGCGCCGCTCGTCTCGATCCAGGACCTGAGGACCTACTACTCGATCCGCGGGAGCTTCGCCGACCGTCTCGTCGGACGGGAGGCGGGAGTCGTCCGCGCCGTCGACGGGGTCTCCCTCGACATCCGGCGCGGCGAGGTGCTCGGGCTCGTCGGTGAGTCGGGCAGCGGGAAGACGACGCTCGGGCGGACGCTGCTCGGACTCGTCCGGGCGACGAGTGGGAGCATCGAGTTCGAAGGACGGCAGATCGCGCGCCTCCCGGAGCGCGATTGGCGGGCTCTGCGGCGCGAGGTGCAGGTGGTCTTTCAGGATCCTCATGCTTCGCTCAATCCGGCGATGACGCTCGAGCAGGCCGTCGGACATCCGCTCGTGATCCACGGCCTCGAGCGCGACCGCGAGCGACTCCGGCTTCGCGTGATCGAGGTTCTGGAACGCTGCGGTCTCGCGCCCGGCACCGATTTCCTCGACAAGTACCCGTCCGATCTCTCGGGCGGCCAGAAGCAGCGCGCGGTGATCGCCCGCGCGATCATCCTCAACCCGACCCTGCTCGTCGCGGACGAGCCCGTCTCGATGCTGGACATGAGCGTCCGGGCGAAGATCCTCGAGCTGATGCTCGAGCTCAAACAGGACTTCGAGCTCACGTACCTCTACATCACGCACGACCTCGCGACCGCTCGGTTCTTCTGCGACCGGATCGCGATCATGTATCTCGGCCGGATCGTCGAGATCGGCCCGGCCGAAGCGATCTATGCCGAGCCGAGGCACCCCTACACGCAGGCGCTGTTGCGTGCGATCCCCGAGCCCGACCCTGAGCGTGTGGTGCCGCGAGACCTGCCCCGAGGCGAGGTGCCGGACGCCGCTCTGCCGCCGCTCGGTTGTTCCTTCCATCCCCGTTGCCCGCGCGCCTTCGAGCCCTGCGGCTGGGAGTCGCGCGATCTTCGCGAGCTGCTCGAGGCGCGCTGGGCTCGTGCGGCGGGCGCGGCCGGCGTGGAGGAGGAGCAGGCACTCGTCGGCGATCTCGACGTGCTCGATCGCTCGACGTCGGAGGCCCGTCTACCCGCGCCGCGTGGCCGACGACCCGAGGACGTCGTCGCGCTCCTCGAGCGCATCCGGGCGGAGGATCCAGCGGAGCCGTTCTGGCGAGGCGTCGAACGCCTCGAGGCGAGGGGAACGCGTACGGAGGTCGACTTCCACAATCCGCAGGATCCGCGGCTCGAACCGGTAGGCGGGGTGGAGGTCGCCTGCCACCTCTACGGCACGACACCGCCCGAGACGTAGATCGACCCGGCTGCGCGCAGAATCGCGTCACGCCGGAGCGGTTCAACGCGCAACTCCGGCGGCGGTCGGCGCAGGAACGAGTCGACGAGGAGGAGCTCGTCGAGGTCGAGCTCTCCGGGACGGTGGGCTGCCGCGAGCCCGGCCTCGATCTCGAGTGCAGCGCCTCCTCCCGGCGGCAAGGTCCGCTCGGACGCCACCCGGCCGCCGGCGACGAAGACCGCGCGGAGGTAGCCGGGGTCGACGGCCGGGACGAGAACGCAGCACTCGAGCTGTCGCACCCGGTCGAGGCGGCTCAGCTCGCGGCACACACGCTCGAGGGCCGAGATGCGGTCGCGGAGGCGGCCCGCGTCCTCGAACCTCCGCGCGTCGGACAGCTGACGCAGGCGGCGCCGCAGGCGCGGCAGCGCCGACTCCGGCCGGGCGAGCTCGTCGGGGAGGAGCAGCCGCGCAGCGAGCTGGGCGGTGCGGCGCGAGCGCAAAGGGCCGACCGCCGACGGCCGCGCCGAGGCGACGACCGAGTCTCCTCGCTGCCGCAGCCACACCTGTCGCTCGGGCCGCGAGACGCGCGCGTTTCCGGGCGGACGAAGATCACGGATCAGCCGCAGCTCCTCGAGAGCCGCCTCCAGCTCCGAGCCCGTCACGTGCCACTCGATCCGCTCCGCCGCCGCGAGTGCTGCTTCGACCGCCGGTCGTTGCCGGTCGCTGCGGAAGTACGAGCGCAGGCGCGCCCGCAGGTCCCGCGCACGTCCGACGTACAGGACCTGCTCGTTGCGCCCGAGGAAGCGGTAGACACCGGGCCGGGTCGGCGCGCCGAACGCCAGGTGGCGCTTGTCGAGCAGGCGCCGCGTCCTCGTCGCGGCGAGCGCGGTGAGGTCGGCCACCGTGTGGGCGCCGCGCTCCTGCGCGAGCCCGATCAGCGCGAGCAGGAGCTCGGCCGTCGCGCGTGCGTCCGGCAGCGCTCGGTGGCAGGGACGCTCGGCCGTGTCGAAGAACCAGGCGAGCTGCGCGAGGCCGAAGCCGGCGACGCGCCCGGCGACGAGCGTGCGCGCCAGCCGCACCGTGTCGACGACCGCAGACCCGATGCGGGAGCCGGTCAGGCGCTCCGTCTCGCGATCCAGGAAGGCCAGATCGAAGCGGGCGTTGTGCGCGACGAGGACGGCGTCGCCTGCGAAGTCGAGGAACCGTCGCACGGCCTCTGCCGGGCCGGGTGCGCCGCGCAGCTGCTCGTTCCGGAGGCCGGTCAGCGCGCTCGCCCCGGCCGCGATCGGCAGCCCCGGATCGACGAGTGTCTGGAACTCGGCCTCGACCTCGAAGCCGCGGAGTCGCACGGCGCCGATCTCGCAGATTCCGGACTGCCCGGGCCGCAGTCCCGTCGTCTCGAGGTCGACGACGACGTACGTCGCGTCCTCGAGCAGGAGCGCCGCGCCCGGCGGCTCGGCGAGGGAGACCGCGTCCCCGCTCCACGCGAGCCTCGCGTCGGTCTCGACGACGTCCGCCAGCAGGGAGCGCGCGAGGGCGACGGGCGCCTGCCGGAGGGCGAAGAGCCGCCGCGCCCCGTCCTCCGCGAGCACCGGGCCGCGGTGCTCCTCGACGAGCTCCACGAGCCGGTCGGCCGCATCTAGCCTGAGCTGCATGTCCGAGAGCCTAGGCGAACATACGTTCGCACGCCAGCTCGCGCCTCTTCGCGCCGAGCCGTCCCCGGCGGCCGAGCAGGTCACCCAGGCGCTCCGCGGCGAGCCGCTCCGGGTGCTCGAGGAAGAGGGAGAGTGGGGCCGGGTGGAGACCGCCTACGCGTATCCCGGCTGGGTGCGGCTCGAGCAGCTCGGCGGCGAGCCCGACCCCGACTGGCTCCGGCCCCTCGCCGCCGAGCCGGTGCAGCACGCGCGCACGCTGCTCGGCACGCCCTACGAGTGGGGTGGGATGACGTCGGCGGGGATCGACTGCTCGGGGCTCGTCCACATGGCGTTCCGTGCCTGCGGCGACCTTGTCCCGCGGGACGCGGACCAGCAGGAGGAGGCGGGCGAGAGGCTCCCGGAGGCCGACCTCCGCGCCGGGGATTTCGTCACGTACGGCCCGCCGGAAGGCGCCGACCACATCGCCTTCTGGCTCGGCGGCGGACGGATCCTGCACGCGACGGGCCGCGACCGGGTCCGCGAGGTCGTCGAGGAGTCAGAGCCGCCGGAGCTGCGCGAGCGCCGGCGCGCGCTCGTGCGTCTCACGCCCCGCGGCCGACCGTCCCCCTGGCGCTAGATTTCGCCGCTCGGGTGGATCCGACCGCTTCCCCGAGGAGGGCGGCCGCGGTCTCCGCGGCGCTCCCGCTCCTCGCCCTCGTTCTCGTCGCAGGCTGTGGCGGCTCCGGCCACGCCGCTCCGGCGCCGACTACGCGTACCACGACGGCCGAACGGACACCGACGGCCGCCTCGACGCGCACGACGGCGGCCGCGGCGACCGAGCACGAGTTCCCCGAGTTTCGGATCGCGATGGACGAGGCGACGGACTACCTCGATCCGGGCCTGTCGGACACCACCGAGGGCTGGGGCGTGATGTGGAACGTCTACCTCCCTCTGCTCGGTTATCGCCATGCCAACGGGCCGGCGGGCGCGAAGCTCGTCCCGTACCTCGCGACCTCCCTCCCGCGGATCTCGAAGGACCGGCGGACGTACCGCCTCACCCTGCGTGACCACCTGCGCTACTCGAACAACGCCAGGGTCAAGGCGAGCGACTTCAAGGCGACGGTCGAGCGCGACTTCCTGCTCGACTCGGCCGGAGCCGCCTTCTTCCGGAACGTCGAGGGCGCGAAGACGTTCGCCAAGAGACAGAAGGGCGGGATCCGCGGGATCAAGGTCGACGACGCGACCGGCGCGATCACGATCCGCCTCGTGACGCCGCAGGCCGACTTCTCGAACGTCCTCGCCTCGGAGTTCGCGGCGCCCGTGCCGGCGGGCTCGCCGCCGACGGACACCTCGCTCCATCCGCTGCCCGCGACGGGCCCGTACGAGATCAAGAGCTACCAACCGAAGTCACGGATACGTCTGGAGCGCAATCCCAAGTTCCAGGCGTGGCGATTTCAGAAAGCGGTACCCGTCGGCAACCCTGACCGTGTGACGTGGGACATCGTCCCGAGCGCTGCGGTCGCGCTCCGTCGCGTCCTGAGCGGCAAGGACGACTGGATGAGCTACTACCAGGTGCCGAGCAAGCGGCTTCCCGCGATCGAGCAGCGGCACAAGTGGCGCCTCAAGGTCTTCACGCCGCCGAACCTCATGTACTTCTTCATGAACACGCAGGTCGCGCCGTTCACGAGCCTCAAGGTGCGGCGGGCGGTCAACTACGCGATCTCGCGGCGCTGGCTCAAGCGCCTCGCCGGCGGCCTCGCTCACACGACCGAGAACATCCTGCCGCCGGGCTACGCGTCTTTCCGTGCGCACGACCTCTACCCCCACGACCTTCGCAAGGCCAAGCGGCTCGTGCGCGAATCCGGCTTCAAGGGGAAGCGGGTCACCGTCTGGAATCACGACGTCCCCGCCGACCTGCCGTACACGAAGTACCTCGTCGCGGTGCTGAACCAGATCGGCTTCCGCGCCACCGAGAAGGTGGTGACCGCCGGCAGTTACTGGACGACGATCGGAAACGAGAAGACGCGGGCGCAGATCGGCTTCGCGAACTGGGTCCAGGACTATCCGCACCCTCTCGACTGGTTCGGCCTGCTCGACGGCGATACGCGCACCCCCACGCACAACTCGAACTACGCGAACTTCGACGTCGGCTGGGCGAACCGCGAGATCGAGCGACTCACGCGTCCGAAGAAGCTGACGCGAAGGATCGACGAGAGGTGGGCGGCGCTCGACCGGAGGGTCATGCGACTCGCGCCGTGGGCCCCGTTCCTCAACCAGGAGGAGACGGATTTCTTCAGCACGCGGGTGGATCTCGCCTGTTACGTGAACAACGTTCTCTACGGGTTCGACTACGCGACCATCTGTGCGAGGAAATAGGGCGGATTGCTGAGGCTTTCGCCTTGGTCGGCACTCGTCGGCGGAGGCCGGTGAGTCGGCGCTGCCGCAGGCCACGTCGGGCCGCTCCAGCCCGGCCGTTGCGCCCGATACCCGTTCGAGGTAGCCCCACGCGCTAAAGCGGCCGGAATCGGCCGCCGATACTCGGGGCGTGGATGCTGCGGAGCGCAAGGAGATCCTCAGCCGGTACCTGACGCACTCGCGTCGCTTCGAAGAGGTTGCGGCGCGGCGTCGCGGTGCCGGCGGTGCAGACGTGATCCCGCTTCAGAGCCCGCTTCGCGAGCTCGAGCAGGAGCCGACCGGGCGCGAGATCGAGGTTCTGCAGCTCATCTCGGACGGCCTCGTGAACCGCGAGATCGGCCAGAAGCTGTTCTTGTCCGAGGAAACCGTGAAGTCGCACGTACGGCACCTGCTCGCGAAACTCCAGGCGCGCTCACGGGCGCATGCAGTCGCGGTCGGCTTCCGCCGCGGTCTGATCGGCTAGTTCCGTCCACAGCCGCGGTCGATCCGCTGTGGACAAAGGAAAAACAAAGCGCCGGGTGAAGATCACCCGGCGCCCATGAAACCGCGTATCCGCCTCTCAGCCCTTATCCGGATCCCCCGCAGGGGGGATGATCACAGGCTGTGGATAACGGACTATCCGACGGCTCTACCAGACTCTTGTGCTCATCGCGCTCGCCCGATACACGAGGCGCAAAATTGAATGACGCATTGAAAACTCCGATCGATCGGGGACTGACGGCAGTCGCAGCCTATACCCCTTTTGGGGGAGGCGCAAGGCTGAGAAGCCTGGTCAAAGGTCTAGTTAGCTCCGACGGGCCCACCTTGATCTGGGCGCTCGTCCTGTGGGCGGTGTCTGTCGCGGCTGTGGGTCTCCTCTGGCATCAGGGCTACGACCTGCCACCCATCTGGGCTGGCCTTGTCCTCGCGGCGGTTGCGGCGCTCGCGGATCGCCAGCACATCGCCGTAACCGAACGCGCCACCCAGTCGGCCTCTTCTCTGCCTCTTGTCTTCGCGGCTGTGGTGTTCGGGCCGCTTGGCGGCTTCGCCGTCGGAGCTTTCTCAACGGCTCTTGACCTTCGTGAAGACCCGCTCAGATGGAGCGTTTATACGCCGATTCGTGGCCTGACCGCGGCCGCAGCTGGGCTCGCTGCGTGGGAGATCGTCCCAACGCCGAACAAGTTCGCTGGTTATCTCGTCGCGAGCCTCGTTGCCTGCATTGCAGATTTGCTCGCCGAGGCCGTACTTGTGGGCGGGACCGCTGCTGTCCGGCGCGTGAAATTAACGCGGGATGCACGGGCCTTCGGCTCCCTCTTCATCTTGACCATCCCGCTGTACGTCCCCATCTTGGCGGTGTTCGTCTACGGCTATCACCGCTATTCCCTCTGGCTTGCGCTCGTCTTCTTCGTCCCGGTTCTCGCGGCACAGCGGCTACTGCACCTCTATCAACAGGAAAAGGTCGTTAGCCAAGATCTCGCGGCTGCGAACGAAAGGCTGCGACGAACGAGCCTTTCCTTCGCCACCGCCCTCGTGGCAACGCTCGATGCCCGAGATCAGTACACAGCGGGTCACTCGGCAGCCGTCGCAATCTACGCCCGGGACATCGCTGAACGCATGGGCCTTTCGGAAGAGCAACAGGAGCTGGTTCATCTGTGTGGTCTGGTGCACGACATCGGCAAGATCGGCCTTCCTGCCGGCCTCCTCGAAAAGCCTGGCCCTCTTACACTTGAAGAGCGCCGACAGATGGAGCAGCACTCGGAGATCGGCGAGAAGATTCTTCGGAACGTCGACGATTACTCAGAGATCGCCGACGTGGTGCGCTCTCACCACGAGCGTATCGACGGTATGGGATATCCGGACGGGGTGCACGGGGACGACATTCCTCTCCTCGCACGGATCATCGGCGTCGCGGATGCGTACGACGCCATGACCTCGGACCGCCCGTACCGCGAGGCACTGCCGAGTCGGGTCGCCCGGATGCGCCTTGCACAGGCCGTCGAAACGCAGTTCGATACCTCGGTCGTCGCGGCCTTTGAGGCGATCCTTGCAACGGCCGACGACGACTATCGCTCCGGGGATGGCTCTTCGTTCATGCGCGACCGTACGCGGCTCACGCAAGGCGAGGAAGCCGTCGCCTTGGCGCTAGACATCGTCACGTAGAGCCCGAGCAGCCTCTAGCCGCGATCGCACACCGAGCTTCTCGTAGATGTGCTTGACGTGGACCTTCGTCGTCGACAGGCTGATGTAGAGGACCTTCGCGATCTCTTCGTTCGTCAATCCTTGAGCGACCAACTCGTGTACTTCGCTTTCGCGCGGGGTCAGGCCCGTGACGCGCGTGGCTGCCCGAGGCACTTGAAGGCCGAATCTCCTCGCGAGTGAGGTGTCGCACGATGCAGCGAGAACTCGCTGAAGCCAGCCACGCCATTCCGT
>Ga0134128_10005691_pt1 | contig 15107 bp, 20 predicted proteins | sample KB31754_FD_96462 | JGI IMG/M metagenome (GOLD analysis project Ga0134128, IMG submission 96462) | Terrestrial soil microbial communities with excess Nitrogen fertilizer from Kellogg Biological Station, Michigan, USA - KB3-175-4 | ecosystem: Environmental > Terrestrial > Soil > Unclassified ... | reverse complement strand
GCCCGCGAACTCGACACCATCGATCGTGCCGGTGAAATCGACGCGGACCCGATCGCCGCTCTGCGCAGGGCGCGTGACCGGCTCGTAGGTCGCACGCTGGCGGCGCAGGATTTCGATCGTGCGCTCGATGTCGGCTGCGGTCACCTCGGCAACCGGCCTTCGGACAGCGATCTGCGACAGATCGCCGAGCTTTACTTCGGGGTAGACCTCGAACACCGCCGAGAATTCGAGCGCATCGGGCGCAGCGCCCGTCGCCCGCTCGATGCGCGGCGCGCCGGCGATGCGCAGGCGCTCCTTCTGCACGGCCTCGTTGAAGCGCGACTGCACCGCCTCCGAGATGACGTCCGAGCGGATTTGCGGGCCGTATTGGCGCGCGACGATGCTGACCGGGACCTTGCCGGGGCGAAAGCCGGCGATCTTCGCCGTCCGGGCGAGATTCGACAGGCGCTTCGTGACTTCGCCCTCGATGTCCGCCACCGGAACGGCGACGCTCAATCTGCGCTCGAGGTCGCCAAGCGTTTCGACTGTGCTCTCCATGCGACGCCAACCCTCGCTCGTTGTGGTTCCGTTGTGTTGGTGCGAAAGGGGGGAGTCGAACCCCCACGGGTCGCCCCGCCAGCTCCTAAGGCTGGTGCGTCTACCAGTTCCGCCACTTTCGCAGCCGCGGGCGCACTGCTCCCGCGCGGTGACGCTGCACCGAGCGTGTCAGTATAACCGACCGATCCTCGGTTCGCCCCGCTCGCGCAGGCGCGACGACCCTGGCCGGGATGGTGCACGATGACGGTCCCGCATGACTCCCGACGACTACTGTCGCGAGCGCGCCGCCCCCCGCGGCTCCACGCTCCATTACTGCCTGCGGCTGCTTCCTGCCGAACGGCGCCGCGCGATCACCGCGCTCCACGCGCTCGGCCGCGAGATCGGCGACGCCGCGGGTAATGCAACGGACACCAGCATCGCCCTAGTCAAGCTTGCATGGTGGCGAGGCGAGATCGCCACGATCTACGAGGGCCGGCCAGCGCATCCGGTCGCCCTCGCGCTGCAGTCGGCCGCGGTCGCGCGAACGATCGGGCGCGCCGAGCTCGAAGCCCTCGTCGACGGCGCCCAGCGCGGTGTCGAGCGCCGTCCATTCGCCGATTTCGCGGCACTCGAGGCGCACTGCGCCCGCACGGCGGGTGCGCTCGGCGCGTTGTCGGCGAAGCTCCTCGGCGCCCGGGCGGACGCGACACTTGGGTGCGCCTGCGAGCTCGCCGTCGCGACGAGGCTGATCGAGATCATTCGCGACGTCGGCAGCGATGCCCGCGCCGGGCGGATGCTCATTCCGCTGGATGAGCTCGCCCGTGCCGGGCTTACCCCTGCCGAGATCGTTGCGCGGCGCAGCTCGCCGGCGTTCACTGCACTGATGTCGCTACAGGCCGCGCGTGCGCGCGAGCGAATCGAGCGAGCGACCGCCGGTGCCGGTTCCGGCGACAGCAGGGTGCTGGCTCCGGCGCTCGCCGCCGCAGCGATCCAGCGTGTGCTTCTCGACGAGATCGAGCGCGACGGCTTTCGTGTACTCGAGCGCCGCGTCGCGCTGACGCCGGTGCGCAAACTGCTGATCGCGACGCGCGCATTGCGTGCCGCGCGGTCGAGCTGACTCGGCGGTCGCTTCCTATCCGCCGTCGCCCCGCACGCGGCTTCCACGTCCCGTCGCCGCACTGCGAAGGAGGCGCTGCTGCTCGCGGTTCCATTCGCGCTCGCGGATCGTTGCCCGCTTGTCGTGCTGCTTTTTGCCGCGCGCGAGCCCGATCGCGAGCTTGACGCGCCCGCGCGTGTAGTGGAGATCGATCGGCGTCAGCGTATAGCCCGCCCGCTCGACCTTGCCGATCAGCCGATTGATCTCCTCGCGATGCAGGAGCAGCCGCCGCGTCCGCGTCGGGTCGGGATGCACGTGCGTCGAGGCGGTCGCGAGCGGCGAAACATGTGCGCCGATCAACATCAACTCGCCGCCCTTCACGACGACGTAGGCTTCCTTGAGGTTCGCGCGGCCGCCGCGCACCGCCTTGACTTCCCAACCCTCGAGCGCGATCCCGGCCTCGAACCGTTCCTCGATAAAATAATCGTGAAATGCCTTGCGATTCTCGACGATCGTCATGATGCGCAATCCGGCGCGGGCGCGCCCTGCTCGCGGCAGCGAATGGAAGCGGCGTTCGGCGCCCGCGCATTCTACCTGCCGGCCACGCCGGACTTGCCCGCAGCGGGCGTGCGCGCGCCGGCCGCGCTCCGTCGCGCGCGAAAGGGTCGCTCGATGCAGCGGGTGAACCGTTCGGTGCTGGTGCCGTACCCTGCGACCCGCATGTTCGAGCTCGTCGACGACATCGAGGCGTATCCGCGCTTCCTGCCGTGGTGTGCGGGCGCGCAGGTGCTCGAGCGCGACGATCGGTCGAAGACTGCGCGCATCGACATCGACTACCACGGCGTGCGCGCGCACTTCACCACGAAGAACGTCAACACCCCGCCCGAACTCATCGTGATTACGCTGACCGACGGGCCGTTCCGCGCGCTCCATGGCGAGTGGCGCTTCGTCCCCCTGACCGACGCCGGCTGCCGGGTCGACTTCGAGCTCACCTGGGAATTCGCGACGCACCTGCTCGAGCGGGCGGTCGGCCCGGTGTTCGGTCATATCGCGCGTACCTTCATCGACGCGTTCGTTCGCCGCGCCGAGACGCAGAACGCCCTGGCCCGGACAAGCCGGTGAAGGTCGAAGTCGCCTGGGTCGGTCGCGAAGGCAGCACCTGCGTCACCCTCGAGCTCGCGCCCGGCGCGCGCGTGGCCGACGCGCTCGCTGCGTCGGGCCTCCTCCGCCGCAGCGACCTGCCCGCCGAGCCGCTCGTCTGCGCGCTGTACGGACGCACCGTGACGGCAGAGCGCCTGCTCGTCGACGGAGACCGCGTCGAGATCACGCGGCCGCTCGTCGCCGACCCGGCGACGCGCAGGCGCCTCGCGACAAAGAAAGTTCGCGGGCCGCGCTGAGGTCCCGTGGGTCGCGCCGAGGTCCCGGGAGTCGCGCCGAGGTCTCGCGGGCCGCGCCGAGGTCCGGGGGGTTGCGTCGAGGTCCGATTCGTGGAAAATCGCGCGGTGCCGAACGCGCTCGCGCCCGCCTTTTCGTCCGCCGCAGTGGACCCGCGAGTGCTCTGCATTCGCTCGGTGGCACCTCGCCTTGCGCACCGGAGCCGCGGCCTCATCGTCGCCATCGCCGCGCTCTCGCTCGGACTCCACAGCGCTGCCGGGGTCGCCGGCGAGCCTCCCGCCGACCGCTCGCTCGCCGAGCTTGCCCGCGCGTCGCTGTCGTCGGCGGCCACCGAGGCGCTGCGAGGCGCCGAGACCGTAGCGACGTTCGCGCTGTCGCTCGTCGGCGTCGACTACCGCTGGGGTGGAACGACGCCTGCGCAGGGATTCGACTGCAGCGGCCTCATCCGCTACGTGTTCCAGGAGACCACCGGAGTCGCGCTGCCGCGCACGGCGCGCGGGCTCGCCTCGCTCGGCGAGCGCGTGACGCGCAGCGAGCTTGTCCCCGGCGACCTGGTGTTCTTCAACACGCGCCACGCGCCGTTCTCGCACGTCGGCATCTACCTCGGCAACGACCGGTTCATCCACGCGCCGCGCCGTGGCGGCGAGGTTGGCGTGGCCGTGCTGTCGTCGGCGTACTGGAAGAATCGCTACGACGGTGCGCGACGGCTGGTCGGCGTGCTCCCCGCGCTCATGCCCGAGGTCGTCTCGACGGCATGGGCGGCGGGCACCGATGCGCCCGCGACCGTGACCGCGAACGCAGGTGCGACGCCATCGCCGAAATCGCTTGCGGCGGCCGATCACCCGGCACCGGAGACGCCTACCGCGCCGGACGCCGATCCCGCGCCGAACGCCTCGCACTACTCCGACGACCAGCCCTGAGCGTCGCGCGGGAGACCCCGCGCCGATGCTACTGCGTCGCCCCGGCCTGGCGCAGCAGCTGAGCGAGCTCCGTCTCGTTGCCGCGAGCTGCCCAGGAAAGCGCGGTCGCCCCGCTCTGGTTGCGGTGCGTGACATCCGCGCCCCGCTCGATCAGCAGCCGCGCGGTCCCCGGATGGTGCTCGTGGATCGCCATCATCAACGCCGTGGTCCCGTTGGGCGACTCCGCGTCGAGGTTCGCGCCATGGTCGATCAGGAAATTCACGACGTCGTCGTGGCCGCCGGTTGCCGCGTAGATGAGTGGCGTCCATCCATCCGGATTCAATTTCGCGCCGCGGCTCTGTAGTGCCTGAACCGTCGGCAGGCTCCCATTCAACGCTGCGAGCATCAGCGGCGTATCGCCCCAGCGGTTCGCGAGATTCGGCTTCGCGTGGGCGTCGAGCAGTGCGATCGTCGTGGCCGCGTAGCCACTGCGTGCGGCGATACAAAGCATCGTCTCGCCATCCCGATCGACCGAATCGGGGTCCATCCCGCGCGCGAGCAGCGCCTTCACGGCGTCGACGCGATCGTTGGCGACGGCGGCGGCAAGATCGGCGAGCAGATCGGCCGATGCCGCCCGGCCGATCGCGAGCCCGACGAACCCGAGCGCACACGCAAGCAGCCGGCGGCGGGCCGCGCCGCGATCGTTGCGGTCAATGGACATCGGGCAAGCGCTGTGCATCGGCTTCGAGGCCGAACAGGCGGAAGAAATTGGCCGACGTGGCGGCCGCGACCACCGCGACGTCGACTCCGCGCAGGCGTGCAATCTCCTCGGCGACGTGGCGCACCCACGCCGGCTGGTTGCGCTTGCCGCGCCACGGGACCGGAGCGAGGTACGGGCTGTCGGTCTCGATCAGCATCCGCTCGAGCGGGACTCGCATCGCGGTTTCCCTGAGCGCGACGGCATTCTTGAACGTGACGATGCCGGAGAACGAGATATAGAAGCCGAGTTCCATCGCCTGCTCGGCGACCTCCCACGATTCGGTGAAGCAGTGCATCACCCCGCCGGCTTCGGCAGCGCGTTCCTCGCGCATGATTGCGAGCGTGTCGGCAGCGGCAGCGCGCGTGTGGATGACGAGCGGCCGGCCGGATTCACGCGCCGCGCGGATATGCACGCGAAAGCGCTGACGCTGCCACTCGAGATCGCCGTCGACCCGATAGTAGTCGAGGCCGGTTTCGCCGATGGCGACGATTCGCGGATCGCGCGCGGGCGCAGTAAGCGCGGCGACAGTCGGCTCCACCGTGTCGGCATAGTCGGGGTGCACGCCGACCGTCGCGTAAAGGTTCTGGTGTTCGTGCGCGAGCGCATGCACGGCCGGCCACGCGCTCATCTCGACCGCCACGCAGAGCGCGTGCGTGACGGCGTTCTCGCGCATCGCGGCGAGAACCTGCGCGAGATCGTCGCGCAGATCGGGAAAATCGAGGTGGCAGTGCGAATCGACGTACACCGTACGGCCGTCCGGACGCGACGGCCGGCATTCGGCCGCTCACCGGCACGCAGTCACATGGTGTGGGTCGAGCGCGTCGACGCGAGGTGCTCGCCGAGGATGCGCTCGATCGTCGTTTTCGCGGCCGCGCCGGTCTCGTCCAGCGTGAACTGCACGCCGATACCCTGCGTGCGGTTGCCCTGCCCGCCATCGGGCGTGATCCACACGACCTTGCCCTGAACGGCGATCCGGTTCGGATCATCCATCAGCGACAGCAGCATGAACACCTCTTCGCCGAGCGAGTACGGGCGCGACGTCGGGATGAAGATGCCGCCACCCTTCAGAAACGGCATGTACGCCGCGTAGAGCGCGGCCTTCTCGCGGATGTTGAGCGAGAGCACGCCCGGCCGCGCCATCGGCGATCCACCCGCATTGCCCGCAGCCTTCTCGGCCATCATTCTGCGAAGAGCTCCCGGTATTCGATCAGCATCGCCTCGGCGACGAGACGGGGCTGCAGCGGTTGCACGAGCGCGGCACGCGTTTGCATCAGGCGCCGATGATAGCGAAACAGCGGCCGGGGTGCCACCGACTTCGCGAGGGCGGCAAGCTCGTGCGCGAGGTCCGGGTGGAACCGCGCCGGCGCACCGAAACGCACGTGCGCGAGGTCCGCGCACCACGCGGCGAGCCATTCGACCACCGCGACCAGGCGCTCGCGCCGCTGCTCGCGCGGCGCCTGATCGATGCGCGCGCCCCAACTCGTCACCGCGAGCCCGGCCGGGTCGGCGAAGGCGGCGAGCCATCGGTTGCGCTCGTCGCGAAGGTCGCCCTCGGCGAGGGCCAGCGCAGTAAGCGGAGCGAAGCCCGCACGGGCGAGCGCCGTATCCGGCTCGGCGACGCCGTGTTCGACGAGCCACGCGCGCGAGGCGGCCGCCGACGGCTGCGGGGCGACGAGCCGCTGGCAGCGGCTGAGCACGGTCGCCGGCAGCCGCCCCGGCTGCGCGGTGACGAGCATCACGCAGGTGCCCGGCGGCGGCTCCTCCAGCGTCTTCAGAAGCGCATTGGCGGCCGATGCATTCATCCGCTCGGCCGGATCGATCAGCGCCACCCGCGCGCCGCCGCGATGGCTCGTGAGCTGCGACCATGCGGTGAGCGCACGCACGGCATCGACCTCGATCCACTGCTGCGGCTTTGCGTTGCCTTCGTCGTCGATCGCCACCGGCTCGACGACAAAGAGGTCGGGGTGCTGACCGGCATGGCGGTAACGGCAACCTGAACACTCGCCACAGGCCGAGCCGTCGACGCGTGGGCGCTCGCAGAGCAGCGCCGCAGCGAGGGTGTCCGCGAGGCTGCGCTTGCCGATGCCCGGCCGCCCGGTGACGACGAGCGCATGCGGCCACGCGTCGCGCCGCGCGAGCCATCGCGCAACGATCTCCCGCTGCCAGGGAAGGGCCTCGCTCATGCGGATCTGCAGATCGCTTCGACGACGCGCTTGAGCTCGATCCGGATGTCCGAAACCGGTCGCGACGCGTCGATTACTCGAAAGCGCCCCGGATCGGCGGCGGCGCGAGCGCGGTAGGCGGCGCGAACACGCTCGAAGAACGCATCCGGCTCGCGCTCGAATTTGTCGACGGCGCCGTCCTCGACGCGCGCGCGGCTGCGGCGCTCGCGCGAGACTGCTTCGGGCAAGTCGAAAAGGAGCGTCACGTCGGGGACCACGTCGCCGACGACCTCGCGCTCGAGCGCCACGATCAGCGAAGCCGAAACCCCGTGGCCGCCGCCCTGGTAGGCCCAGGTGGCATCGGTGTAGCGATCGCACAGCACCCAGTCGCCGCGCGCGAGCGCGGGCGCGATCGTGCGCACGATGTGTTCGCGGCGCGCCGCGAACATCAGCAGCGTCTCGGTGTCGTGCTCCATGCGCTCGTTCAGCACGACCGCTCGCAGCGCCTCGCCGACCGGCGTGCCACCCGGCTCGCGCGTGGTGACGACGCGCAGACCGTATCCGCGCAGGAACCCGGCGATCGCCGGAACATGGGTGCTCTTGCCGGCGCCGTCGATCCCTTCGAGGGTCACGAATCGGCCGCGCGCAGGCGCTGGGGTCGAAGTCGGCATCGGCGGATCGAACGCCGCTCAGCGGCGAAGCTTTTGATATTTTGACACGGCGCGGTTGTGCATGACGAGGGTCTCCGAGAATTCCGAACTGCCGTCTCCGCGCGCGACGAAGTAGAGATAGGGCGTCTGCGGCGGGTCGAGGACAGCGTCGATCGACGCCTGCGACGGCAGCGCGATCGGTGTCGGCGGCAGACCGTCCCGCGTGTAAGTGTTGTACGGCGTGTCCGCTTCGAGGTCGCGCTTCTTCAGGTCGCCGTCAAAGGCTGCACCGAGGCCGTAGATGACCGACGGATCGGTCTGCAGGCGCATGCCGCGGCGCAACCGATTGACGAACACCGACGCGATCATCGGCAGATCGGCGCGCCGCCCGCTCTCCTTCTCGACGATCGACGCGAGGATCAGCGCTTCGTAGGGGGTCGCGAATGGCAACCCGGGCGCGCGCTCGCTCCACGCGGCGTCGAGGCGGCGCACCAGGGCGCGGTGCGCGCGCGTGAGGAGCGCCATGTCGCTGCTTCCCGCAGGCACGAAGTACGTGTCGGGGAAGAACAGACCCTCGGGACTCGACGCGGACGCGCCGATGCGCGCGAGGACGTCGGCGTCGGAGAGACCGTCGAGCGTATCCGCAAGCCGCGGAACCTCGTGCAGCTCGCGGCGAAGCTGCGCGAACGTGATGCCGTCGACGATGGTAACCGCGATCTGCGTCACGTCGCCCTGGGTGAGCTTGGCGAGAAGCTGCGGCAGATCGATGCCCCGCTCGATCTCGTAGCTCCCGGCCTTGATGCCGCGATCGACTCCGCGCAGGCGCGCGAGCCAGACCAGCGCGGCCGGATGCGCGAGCACGCCGTCGGCTTCGAGTGCGCGCGCGACGCGCACGAGCGTCGCGCCGGGAGGCACCTCGAAGTCGTAAGGACTGCGCGGCAGCGGGAGCGGGCGTCGATAGGCATCGAACCCGAGCGTCACCGCGATCACCACCGCGGCGATCGCGGCGACCGCAAGAAGACCGATCGAGAACCGGAGCAGCGTGCGCGTTTGCATCGTCTGGGGAGCCTGCGCACCCCCGAGCGCGCGTCGGGGGTGCCGCGCAGCACCCGGGCGCGGTGCACTGCGCCGATTATAATGGCCCGATGTCGACACCCGCGCGTCATCGCAGGGCGCTTCCGGCGACGTGCGGCCGCTCGTGGCGTGGCTTCACGCTGATCGAGATCATGGTGGTAATCGTGATCCTCGGCGTGCTCGCGGCACTGATCGTGCCGAGCGTGATTTCGCGCACCGACGATGCGCGCATCGTCGCCGCAAAGAGCGACATTGCCGCGATCCGGCAGGCGCTCAAGCTCTATAAGCTCGACAACCTCGCCTACCCGACACAATCGCAGGGATTGCAGGCGCTCGTCGCCAAGCCGGCCGACCCGCCGATGCCGCCGAACTGGAAGCCAGGGGGCTACCTCGAAAAGCTGCCCGACGATCCTTGGGGGCGCCCGTACCACTACCTCAATCCTGGGCTCAGAGGCGACATCGACGTGTTCAGCTATGGTGCCGACGGCCAGCCAGGCGGCACCGGCGTCGATGCCGACATCGGCTCCTGGGACCTGTGAACGCCGATGGCGCGTACGCGGCAGCGCGCGTTTACGCTGATCGAGATCCTGGTGGTGATCGCGATCGTCGGCATCGCGACCGGAATCACCTTCGCCCTCGCTGCGCCTGATCCGCGCGACGTCGCGCTGCGCGACGCCCGTCAGCTCGCTCGCGCCATCGACCATGCAACGCGGCGCGCGCAGTGGCGCCGTGAACTCCTCGGCGTCTCTGCCGACGGCGGCCGCATCCGCTACTGGCGCCGCGATCCCGGTGGAGCGCGCTGGCTCGAGGCCGACGACGGGACGCTGCGAGCCTGGACGCTGCCCGGCGTGGCGGTCGCGCGCGCGCTCGACTACGCGGGGCGTCCGGTTGCCGGCGACAGCGTGATCCCGCTTCGCGCGTCGGGACGCAACGAGCCGTTCGCCTTTGCCGTTGACGCCGGAGGCTGGCGCACGCGGGTCACATCCGACCCGCTGAACCGCGTCTCGATCGCCGACCCGGTGCGCGTTTCGCCATGATCGACCGATGCGCCGGTGCGATCGGCGGCCGCTCTTCGCGCCGCGCCACCGAGGCACGGCGCCGCGGCTTCACGCTGATCGAAGTGCTCGTCGCTCTCACCGTGCTCGCGGTCGCGCTTGCCGCCGGCATGCGTGCGCTCGCGCAGAGTGCCGATGGTGCGACGACGCTGAAGCTGCGCACCATCGCGCTGTGGGTCGCGCAGAACCGCCTCGCCGAGGCCGAGCTCGAGCGCCCGTGGCCGCCGCCCGGGACGCAAGCGGGAACCGCGCTCGAATCCGGCATCGCGTTCGCGTGGCACGCCGACGTCGCGTCGACGCCGAACCCGGCGTTCAGGCGAATCGAAATCGTCGTCGCGCAGGCGGCGGTGCCCGATTACGCGCTCGCGCGGCTCGTCGGCTACCTCGGCGTGACCGTTCCCGAACGGACCTCCAGCGATGCGCCACGGCGTCCGTAGCCCGGGCGGATTCACGCTCGTCGAGGCGCTTGTCGCGATCGCGATCCTTGCCATCGTTGCGGTGCTCGCGTGGCGCGCGACCGACGCGCTTACCGGCAGCGAGGCGGCCGTGTCTGCGGAGAGCAGGCGGTGGCAGGATCTCGACGCGCTGCTCGCGCGGATGGAAGGCGACATGCGCGAGGCGCTTCCGCGGGTCACCGAGGCCGGCGCGTACCTGCGCACCGACGCCGGCATCGTCGCCGCCGGCGCGGTCACGACGGTCGCCCCCGGCTGGGCGGCTGCGCTCGATGCGAACGGCGACACGGTGCTCGTGTTCTCGCGCGCGGGCGCGAGCGCACCGGACGAGCCAGGCGCCGGCGGCCAACGAGTCGGCTATCGGCTGCAGGGCGACCGCCTGGAAGTGCTGTACTGGCCGCAGCTCGACGACTCGGCAGACACCGCGCCGGCGGTCTACACGCTGGCGCAAGGTATCCGCCGTTTCCGCGTCCTGCAACTCACCCGCGCGGGAGCCTGGTCGCCGTCGTGGCCCGTCACCGGCGACGCGCCGATCCCGCGCGGCGTGCGCATCGAGATTACGCAGGCCGACGGCAGCGTGATCGACCGAATCCTCGCGCTGCGATGAGCGCCGCGCCTCCGCGTCGTTCGTGCGGGCTTGCACTGATCGTCGCGATGCTGGTGGCCGCGTTGACCGCTGCAGTCGCGACGGCGCTCCTCGCCGACGAATCGCTGTGGTCGTCGAAGGTCGCGCATCGGCGCGATCAGGTGCAGGCGCAGTCGCTCGCGCGCGCCGGTATCAAGTGGGCTCGGCAGATTCTCGCGACAACGCCCGGCGCTGCGCCGATCGTGACGCTGAACGATCCATGGGCGCTGCCGCTGCCGCCGACGCCGATCGAAGGCGGCAGCGTCGAGGGCCGCATCACCGATGCGCAGGGTCTCCTCAACCTCGGCAATCTCGCGCTCGACGAGCCGGGAAGCGGCACGCGCGCAGGCTTCGAGCGTCTTGCCGCGAGCCTCGGTCTGCCCACCGACACGGTGCCGAGGATCGCGAACTGGATTGCGTCGCGTCAGCCACTTGCCACTGACTCCGGCAACGGCGCGTTCGTGCCGCTCGTCGCCGACGAACTCGCCGCGGTTCCCGGCGTCCCAGCGTCGACGCTCGCTCGGCTCGCCCCCTACGTCGTCGCGCTGCCGCCGCGCACGCCACTCAACGTCAACACCGCACCCGCCGCCCTGCTCGCTGCAGCGCTCCAGGGTCTCGGCCGCGACGAAGCCAACGCGCTCGTCGCGGATCGGCGCGCGAGGCCCTTTGCGTCGGTCGCCGATTTCCACTCGCGGTTGCCGGCAGGCACCTCGGCCGGCGACCTCGCGCGTTTCGCCGTCGGCAGCGAATACTTCCTCGTCGAGGTGCGGGCGCAGGAAGGCGACACGCTCGCCGACGCGAGCGCGCTCGTGCATGTGCGCGAGGGCGCGGTGACGACCGTCTGGCAACGCGTCGACTGAGAGCGCGTCGACCGAGCATTCGCTACACTGCGCCCGCATGATCCTGCGCATCCTCGCCGACAACCACCTCGACCCGGGAGCCGCGCACCCCTGGGTCGCCGTCGCCACGGACGGGCGCGCGCTGCGACACGGAACGTCGAGACCCGACCAGTGGCCCGCCGCCGAGCGCGTCGAGGGCGTCCTCCCGGCCGCGCAGGCGCGACTCGTCTCCGTGAAGCTACCGGCGCTGCCGCGCCAACGGCTCGATCGCGCGGCCGCCTACGCGATCGAGGACCAGCTCGCTGCACCGATCGAGGCATCGGCGATCGCCGCCGCTCCGGGCGCCGACGGCACCACGCTGGTGGCAGTCGCCGATGCTGCACTCGTCGCGAGCATCACCGCAGCGATCCCGCGAATCGCCCGCTTGATTCCCGAGGCGGCGCTCGCTCCGGCGAGATCTGGTTGGACCTGGTACGCGTCGGGCGCGACCGGCGGCTTCGTGCGCCGCGGCGATGGCAGCAGCTTCGCCGTGGCCTCGGGAGCTGCCGCCGATGTCCCGCCCCCGGACCTCGAGGCGGCGCTCGCGCTCGCGCGGCATGCCGGCGCTGCGCCGGCAACGATCGGCGTCGCGTTCGACGTTGCGCCGGCGACGATCGCACGTTGGAACACCACGTCGGCGGTACCGTTCACATCACTGCCGGCGTGGCGCTGGCAGGACGCGCCGCCGAATGCATGGCGCGACGCACCCGACCTCTTCGGGCGTCGCGATGCGGAGGCGCGCGCCGGCGCGCCACGAGTGCTGCCGCGCACGCTGCGGCTACCCCTGCTTCTCGTCGCCGCCGCGTTCGCCGTGCACATCGCCGGACTCGCGATCGAATGGACCGCGCTCGCGATCGAGCGCTGGCAGGCGACGAGCGCGCTCGCCGCCCTCGCGCGACAGGCACAGGTCCCCGCGACCGGCGGTGCCGAAGAGGTCGCGAGCGCACTTGCGAGACGTCATCGCGACCTTCTCCGTCGCGCGGGCCGCGAGGCCCCCGCCGACGCGCTGCCGCTGCTCGCGCGCGCCGTGGCGCCGCTCGCGACGTTCTCGCATGCGACGGTGACCGACGCCACCTACGCCGACGGCGCGTGGACACTGACCGTCGCGGGCATCGCCGGCAAACCGCTCGACGCGCTGATCGTGCGCCTCAGGGATGCGGGCATCGATGCGCTCGCCGTGCCGGTCGCCGCTGGTGCGCGGCTGCGCCTGGCGCTCGATCCGGCCGCTTCATGATCGGAAGAGGCGCACTCGTCGACGCATGGTATCGCCGCGGGGCGGGCGAGCGTACGGCGTGGGTGGTGCTCGCTGCGCTCGTCGCCGCGGTGATCGCCGTCTTCGCGGTGATCGTTCCGCTTTCCGGCGCGGTCGCGCGAATGCGCGCCGACACGGCTCGCGTGGAAGCGCTGGTCTCCGTCGCGCGTGCCCATCGCGCAATCGACGACGCGCTCGCGCGCGCCGCACCGGCGCCGCAGGTCGGCGCGCCTTCGGCGACTGTCGCCAGTACCCTCGCGGGGCACGGGCTCGTCCCGCTCGCTCCACCGCGGTCGGCCGACGACGGCAGCGTCGAACTCATCGTCGCCTCGGCGCCTTTCGACGCGCTGGTGCGCACGCTCGGCGCGCTCGCACATGACGACGGCCTTTACGTCGAGCGCGCCGTGCTGACGCGCCTCGCCGACGGACAAAGCGTACGCGTCGAACTCGCACTGCGCCCGGGCGCAACGCATTGACGATGCGCGCTCGCATCGGGCGCTACGCGATCGCGATTGCGCTCCTCGCCGCCGCGGCGGCACTGCTCGCGCCGGCTACGCTCGTCGACGCGCTCGTCGTGATGCGCACCGGCGGCGCGCTGCGGATCGCCGATGCGCAGGGCCTCTGGTGGAACGGCCGCGGAACCCTCGTCGCGACCGGCGCTCCAGCACGACTTCCGCTTGGCTGGCACGTGAAGCTCGCCGCCCTGCTCCGCGGTGCGCTCGACGCGACGTTCGTGACGCCGGACGGCGTCCCCTTTGCCGACGTCGAGGCCACACGCTCGCGCGTACGGCTGGCACACGTCGACGCGCGCATCCCCGCGGCGATCGCGGTCGCGCTCGCCGTCCGGTCCAATGCGATCGCCGACACCGTCGCTGCCGGTGGCATGCTGTCGCTCGAGTCGCCGGGCTTCGAGTGGGCGCACGGGCGTGCCAGCGGCAGCCTCGGCGCGCGCTGGCAGCGCGCGCGCATCGCCTTCGCGGGGTTCGACCTCGACGTTGGTGACATCGAGCTTGCGCTGCGCTCGCCGGCCGGCAGCGGCGACCTTCGCGGCACGCTCGCGAATCGCGGCGGCGAGTTCGCGCTCGCTGGCGACGTCGTGGTGAGCGGATCGACGGTCTCGACCCGTCTCGCGGTCACCCCGCGCGTCACGACGCCGGAGGTCGTTCGCAGCGCGCTCGCCCTCCTCGGACCACCCGACGCGTCGGGGACCGTGCACGTCGCGTGGACGAGCCGCCTTTGACGCGCGAAGCGACCCGTCGCGTCCCGTCGCTCGACCAGGCGCGCGGCATTGCGATCGTCGCGATGGTCGCCTATCACTTCTGCTTCGACCTGCGCTACTTCGGGCTGCTGCGGGCGAACTTCGAATACGACCTGCGCTGGCTCACGGCGCGCACGCTGATCCTGTCGTCGTTTCTCGCCATCGCCGGAGTGAGTGCAGTGCTCGCCGAGCGAGCGCATCCGGGGTCGCGCCGCTGGCTGCGGCACGTCGGCGTGATCGCGGCGGCCGCGCTGCTGGTGAGCGCCGGAAGCTGGCTGATGTTCCCGCAGACGTGGATCTGGTTCGGCGTCCTGCACGGGATCGCCGTGTCGCTCGTGCTCGCGCGGCCGCTCGTCGGGCGCCCGCGCACAGCGGCGCTCGCCGGCGTCGCCGTGATCGTCCTCGGGCTCACGCTGAAGGATGCGGTGTTCGACAACCGCATGCTGGGCTGGCTCGGCTTCATGACGGCGAAACCGCCGACCGAGGATTACGTACCGCTGTTCCCTTGGGCAGGGGTGCTTTTGCTTGGCGTCGCGGTCGGACACCTGCTCGTACGGACGCGCTTCGCGGCGCTCGCCTGGCTTGCCCGCACGCCGTCCGTGCTCGGACAGCTCGGTCGCCACAGCCTCGCTGTCTACCTCGTCCACCAGCCGATCCTGATCGGCGCGGTATGGCTCGCGCTGCGTCTAGGTTGACGGCGGATCGGTTCCGGGACCGCGCGCAACGCGCGCGCGCTGGCGCAGCGCGCGGAAGGCCGGGTAGACGAGCGCCAGGATCGTCAACACCATCACCACGCCGCTGATCGGCCGCCTGAAGAAGATCGTCCAGTCGTTCTGGTACGCGATCATGCTGGTCATGAACGACGTCTCGGCGACCGGCCCGAGGATGCATCCCAGCACCATCGGCGCGACCGGAAAGCGGTGGCGCTCGAACAGATAGCCGACAACGCCGAAGATCACGATCATCCACAGGTCGGTGGTGCTGTTGCGCGCACTGTAGGCGCCGACGAAGCAGAACAGCGCGACGAACGCCGAG
>Ga0134128_10005690_pt1 | contig 15108 bp, 15 predicted proteins | sample KB31754_FD_96462 | JGI IMG/M metagenome (GOLD analysis project Ga0134128, IMG submission 96462) | Terrestrial soil microbial communities with excess Nitrogen fertilizer from Kellogg Biological Station, Michigan, USA - KB3-175-4 | ecosystem: Environmental > Terrestrial > Soil > Unclassified ... | reverse complement strand
TCCCCTGCCACTCGCGCATCAGATACAGGGTCTGCTTGAAGACGTTGGCGTTCAGCGCGCCGGCAAGCCCGCGGTCGGTGGCGACCACGATGATGCCAACGCTTTTGGCCTGGTCACGGGGTTGCAGGAAGGGATGACGATAGTCCGGGTTGGCCTCGGTGAGGTGCCCGATCACGTTGCGCATCTTTTCCGCATAGGGACGGGCCTGGCGCATGCGTTCCTGCGCGCGGCGCATCTTGCTCGTGGCCACCATCTGCATGGCCTTGGTGATCTTCTGAGTGTTCTTCACACTCGCGATCTTGGAACGGATTTCCTTGGTGCCTGGCATGTTATGAATTCGCCGTTCGGAGCGCCGAGCCACACGCGCTTTCCGGGAACGCCGTGAATCCGTCCCTGGAGGCTAGCGCAAAAACGTCCATGTTTTTGAGCTTCCCGGAAAGCGCGTGTGTCCCGGCGCTCCTCATGTACGTCAATACGTTCCGGTCTTGATGAAGTCCTCGACGCACTTCTTCAGCTCCGACTCGTTGTCCTTGAGCTTCGGGTCCTGGTTGATGCGATCGAGCATCGGCTGATGGCCCGTGTGCGCGAAGGCCTGCAGCGCCGCCTCGAAGGCGACCACCTTTTTCAGCTCCACCTTGTCCATGTAGCCGTTGTTGACGGCATAGATGGAAAGCGCCATTTCCGCGACCGACATCGGCGCGTACTGCTTCTGCTTCATCACCTCAGTGACGCGCTGGCCGCGCTCGAGCTGGCGGCGGGTGGCCTCGTCGAGGTCCGATGCGAACTGCGAGAATGCGGCGAGCTCACGGTACTGCGCGAGGGCGAGACGGATGCCGCCGCCCAGCTTCTTGATGATGTCGGTCTGTGCGGCGCCACCGACGCGTGACACCGAAATACCGGCGTTCATCGCCGGCCGGATGCCCGCGTTGAACAGGTCCGTCTCGAGGAAGATCTGGCCGTCGGTGATGGAGATGACGTTGGTCGGCACGAACGCCGTGACATCGCCCGCCTGCGTCTCGATGATCGGCAGGCCGGTGAGCGAGCCTGTCTTGCCCTTCACCGCGCCCTTGCTCACCTGCTCGACGTACTCCTCATTCACGCGCGCGCTGCGCTCCAGCAGGCGCGAGTGCAGATAGAACACATCGCCCGGAAATGCCTCGCGGCCCGGCGGACGCCGTAACAACAGCGAGATCTGCCGATACGCGACCGCCTGCTTCGACAGGTCATCGTATACGATCAGCGCATCCTCGCCGTTGTCCATGAAGAACTCGCCCATCGTGCAGCCGGAATAAGCTGAGATGTACTGCATCGCGGCCGGGGTCGAGGCCGACGCGGCGATGACGATGGTGTGCTTGAGGGCGTCGTGCTCCTCGAGCTTGCGCACCACGTTGGCGATGGTCGACTGCTTCTGACCGATCGCGACGTAGATGCACTTCACGCCCGAGGACTTCTGGTTGATGATCGTATCGACGGCGAGCGCGGTCTTGCCGGTCTGACGGTCGCCGATGATGAGCTCGCGCTGGCCCCGGCCGATCGGCACCATGGAGTCGATCGCCTTGTAGCCGGTCTGCACCGGCTGGCTGACCGACTTGCGGTAGATCACGCCCGGGGCCACGCGCTCGATGGGCGAGGTGCGCGTGGCGTTGATCGGACCCTTGCCATCGATGGGGCGACCGAGGGCATCGACCACGCGGCCGAGGAGCTCCCGTCCCACGGGCACCTCGAGAACACGGCCAGTGGTCTTGACCTGATCGCCTTCGCGCAGGTGGATGTAGTCACCCAGCACCACCGCGCCGACGGAATCCTGCTCGAGGTTGAGCGCCAGGCCGAAGGTGTTGCCCGGGAACTCCAGCATCTCGCCGTAGCGCGCATCGGCCAGACCATGGATGCGCGTGATGCCGTCGGTGACCGATATGATCGTGCCGACGTTGCGCGCCTCCGTGACGGATTTGAAGCCTTCGATCCGCTGCTTGATCAGATCGCTGATTTCACTTGCCTTGATGGCCATGAGAGTGTTTCCCCGAAAAATTGCTTAGGCGGTGAGGTCGTAGGCGATGCGCTCGAGCTGCGCGCGCAGCGAGCCGTCAATTACCAGATCGCCGGCGCGCAGTACCGCGCCGCCGATGAGCGCCGGGTCCGTGACACATGTCAACCGGACCGAGCGCCGCAGCCGCCGCTCGAGAGCCGCGGCCAGCTTGTCGCGCTCAGAATCATCGAGCGGTGCAGCGGAGGTGACCGTCACATCGATGACGCCCTCCGCCTCGCCCTTGAGCTCATCGAAGCGTGCCGAGATCTCCGGCAGCAGAGCCAAGCGCCGATTGTCGGCGAGCGTACGCACGAAGTTGCGGCCCTCGTCATCGAGCTGCGAGCCCGTGATCCCGCTGACGAGCGCAGCCAGTTCCTCCGGCGTGACACGCGGGTTGCCGAGCAGATCCCCGACTCTCGAGTCGCCGATAACGGCAGCAGCGGTCCGCAGCGCATCCGACCAGGGGCCGAGCCGCTTGCGGTCGCGCGCCTCCTCGAAGGCCGCCTTCGCGTAGGGTCGGGCAATCGTGCTCTTATCCGCCATCCGTCAACGCTCCGTCAGATCTGCGCCGCGAACTTGCTGATGAGATCCTGGTGCGCGCTCGGATCGATCTCGCGCTCGAGGAGCTTCGAAGCCGCCGCAACGGCGATTTTGCCGATCTCACGCCGCAGGCTCTCACGCGCACGCGAGGTCTCGAGGCCGATCTGCTGCTGCGCGGAAGCCACCAGGCGCTGGCCCTCCTGCGTGGCGGTCACCCGGGCCTGCTCCACGATGTCGTTCGCGCGGTGCTGCGCCTGCTCGATGATCTGCCCGCCACGCTCGCGCGCCTCGCGCAGTATGGCGTTGGCACGCTCCTGCGCCTGTGCGAGCTCATGCTCTCCCTTATCGGCCGCCGCCAGACCCTGTGCGATCTTGCGCTGGCGCTCCTCGATCTTGACCATGAGGAACGGCCAGCCCCAGCGCATCGTGGCCCAGACGAGCACGGCGAAAACAATCATCTGGATGATGAGAGTGAGATTGATGTTCACGCTCTATTCCTCAAGGACTCGCACTGATCTCGCTCGCGATGTCGGATCGGGCCAGGCTCAATGCACGCCCGACAGGAAGGGATTCGCGAACATGAAGAAGAGCGCGAAGGCGATGCCGATGAAAGCCACGGCATCGAGCAGTGCCGCCACGATGAACATTCTCACCAGCAGGGCGGGCGCGAGCTCGGGCTGACGTGCCATACCCTCGAGGAAGCGCCCGCCGAGGATGCCGAAGCCGATGGCGGTGCCGAACGCTCCCATGCCGAAAATCAGGCCGCATGCGAGCGCGGTCATCGCTTCTACAAATGCAACGTTACTCATTCAAATCTCCGTTGGGTAATACCGGAATTGTGCGACGGTTGGATGCCGATCAGTGGTGCTCGGAGGCCTGCGAGAGATACACGATGGTGAGCATCATGAAGATGAAAGCCTGCAGCAGACCGATGAATATGTCGAAAAGCGTCCAGGCGATCCCGAGGATCACTTGCAGGAGGATCCACACCCATCCGGTCAGCGAGTGAACCGCCGCGGATGCGCCCGAGAGCGTGAGCAGCGCGAGCAGCGCGAAGACCATCTCGCCCGCGTACATGTTGCCATAGAGACGCAGAGCGAGCGAAACGGGCCGCGCGAGAAAGCTGGGCAACTCCATGACGAAGTTGATCGGCACGAAAAGCGCCTGGACGACCCAGTTCCTGCTGCTGAAGGGATGCAGGGTGAGGCTGCCGATGAAGCCGCCCAGGCCCTTCATCTTGATGTTGTAGAAGATGATCAGGAAGAAGACGGGGAGCGACAAGCCGAACACCACGTTGAGATCGGTGCTCGGCACGATGCGCAAGTGCCCCAAGCCGACAGATTGCGCTGCGCTCGGCAGCAGATCGATCGGGATGATGTCCATCAGATTGAAGAGAAACACCCAGCAGAATATCGTGATCGCGAGCGGTGCGATGAGTGCGCTCGCGCCGGCGAAGGCGTCCTTCACCTGAGTATCGACGAATTCGACGATCATCTCGATGAAGCACTGGAGCTTGCCGGGAACGCCGGCAGTTGCGCGTCTCGCGACGCCGAGGAAGACCCCCCCGAAGACCGCTGCCAGCAGTATCGAGAAAGCCACCGTGTCCAAATTGACGACGGAGAAGTCGACGAGTCCGTGCGGCCCGTGATTCGTCAGGAACGTGATGTGATGCGTGATGTAGACGCCGGGGCTCTCGGCCGGCGTCCCTTCGCTCACGAACATGAAATTCAACATGGTGACGTCCTCAACCCTGCGCGCTGCGCAGCGGTATCCTGGCGGGCAAGGCCAGTCCAAGGGCCAGCCAATAAACGACGAACGTTGCGCCGAAAGTGGCGAGGAGCGCGAGAGGAGCGGGATGCAGCCAGTGCAGGACGGCCACGAAGAGCGCCACTACCACTATGAGCTTCAGTATCTCCCCGCCGAAGAAAGTCGCGAGCAGTCGCGCCGGGCTCGCTGCCGCCGACTGCCGGAAGGCAACTGCCACCATGGCAAAGCTCGCCACGGTCGCGATTCCACCGCCGAGCAGCGCGGACAGTGCCGCGCCGCGGCCTGCCAGCAGCCAGCCGACGAGCGCCGCGATGAGGGTCACTCCCGCCTGTCCGAGCACGACTGTGAAGGCCAGCCGCCTCGCGGCCGGCAGATCGATAGCGACCGCCACTCTCTATAACCCCAAGTCTTGCGACACGCCCGCACCCCTCCCCGCACGCTCGAGCGTGTCATCAATCACGTGGGGTTCGATCGGGGCGCCTGTCCGCCGACAACTGCAGCACCGAGCTGCGATTTTGCCTTATCCGACAGGTACTTGCGCCCGATCGAAGGGCAAAGCCGCGGAATTATAGTGATCCCGTTCCGAAAAGGCCATACGCGCCTCGCATGCGAGCGGGCGGGTCGCGGGATGCCCGCAAATGGCGCAGCCGCTCATGTGATGTGCGCGAGGATTCCGTCGAGCTCGTCGAGGCTGTTGTAGCTCACCACGAGCTTCCCCTTGCCGCCGCGCGAGTGTTGAATCAGCACCTTCGCCCCGAGCTTGTCGGCCAGGTCCTGCTCCAGCCTGCGAACGTTCGCGTCCGCAGCCTGAGCGGGCTCCACGCTGGCCGGCGCCGGATGCTGCAGGCGCCTCACGAGTGCCTCGGTGTCGCGCACCGACAAGCCCCTCTTCGCGACGATCGTCGCCACTTCCACCTGCTGGCGCCGGCTGGAGAGCGCGAGCAGTGCCCGCGCATGACCCATCTCGATCTCCCGCCGCTCGACGAGCGCTCCGACTTCCGGGGCGAGCTCGAGCAGACGCAGCAGATTGCTGACGGCAGCACGCGAGCGGCCGACCGCCTCGGCCGCCTGCGCGTGCGTGAGCTCGAACTCGGTGATCAGCCGGTCGAGCGCGCGGGCCTCCTCGAGGGGATTGAGGCTCTCGCGCTGGATGTTCTCGATCAGGGCGACGGCGATCGCCGCCTCATCCGGTATGCGGCGGATGACCGCGGGAATGTGTGCGAGCCCTGCGATCTGGGCGGCGCGCCAGCGTCGCTCGCCCGCGATGATCTCGTAGCGCTGCGCGTCTCCGGGGGCGGAAGCCGCGATCGGGCGCACGACGATCGGCTGAACGACGCCCTGCGCCTTGATGGAGGCGGCCAGCTCCTCCAGGGTCTCCGGCCGCATGTCGATGCGCGGCTGATAGCGGCCGCGCTGCAGGACATCGAGCGGCAGCCGCGCGAGCTCTTCTCCGGCCGCCGCGGTGGGCGGGACGGGGGCTTGAGCCTCCGCCGCCGGTGGCGGTGCCGGACGCGGCCCGCTCACCTGGCCGAGCAGATCCGCCAGGCCCCTACCCAGAGTCGGCTTCTTCTGGATCATGGCGCGCCGCCTCCGGCCGCCGCCGGGTCGCTTGCCTGCGGCCCGCGCTCTACGTCAGTGCCCTGCTCGGCCGCGACGGCACTGCCCGCAGAGCCGCCGGGATCGGCGCCGCCTGCAGCGGCTGCCATGGCCGGCCGCTGGGGCTGCAGCGCTTCCTCTTCGCGGCGGATCATCTCGCCGGCGAGTGCGAGGTAGGCCAGCGCGCCGCGGGATTCCCTGTCGTGAAACAACACGGGCCGACCGAAGGAGGGCGCCTCCGCGAGACGGATGTTGCGGGGAATGACGGTGCGGAAGACCTTGTCGCCGAAATGCATCAGGAGCTGCGCGCTGACCTCGTTCGAGAGGTTGTTTCGCGGATCGAACATGGTGCGCAGGATACCCTCGATCTCGAGCTGCGGGTTGGCGGCGACCCTGATCTGCTCGATCGTGCCGAGCAGAGCCGACAAACCCTCGAGAGCGTAATACTCGCACTGCATGGGAATGAGCACGCTGTCGGCAGCGACGAGCGCATTCACGGTCAGCATGTTGAGCGCCGGTGGACAGTCGATGAGGATCACATCGTAGCCGCCGCGCACCGGCTCGAGCGCGCGGCGCAGACGCGTCTCGCGGCCGATGGTCTGGGTGAGGAGCCGCACTTCCGCGGATGTCAGATCCTGATTGGCAGGCAGCAGCGCATATCCGCCCTGCTCCACGCTGCAGAGCGCCGAGGCGAGCTCCGTTTCGCCGAGCAGCACCTCACAGGAGCCGCGCTCGAGCTGCGCCTTGTCTATCCCGCTGCCCATGGTGGCGTTGCCCTGCGGATCGAGGTCCATCAGCAGGACGCGGCGGCGGGTAGCCGCGAGCGAGGCGGCCAGATTGACCGCCGTGGTGGTCTTACCGACGCCGCCTTTCTGGTTGGCGACCGCGATGACGCGCTTCATGGGCCACAGTGTACTTCACCGTCGCCTCCAACCTACGCGACCTTCCGATGAGAGGCGCTGGCCAGCCGCTCACGAGCCAGCTCGTCTGCTATGGCGCTGGTGGGGCGGGACTCGCGGCGAGCCCGCTCGAAGATTTCGGTGACCCGCGCGGGGATTTTTTCGATCTCCGCCCTCACCTGGGCCGCAGTCGCGCCGCCCTGATACTCGTGGGCGACGCTGATGATCCCGCCTGCGTTGATCACGTAGTCCGGCGCATAAAGGATCCCTGCCCGCATCAATGCCTCGCCATCCTCATGGCGGGCGAGCTGATTGTTCGCAGCACCTGCGATGATCTGCGCACGCAGGGCCGGGATGGAATGCTCATTGAGCACCGCCCCCAGAGCGCACGGGGCCAGCACATCGACGTCCTCGGCGAGAATCGATTCAGCAGCGACTTCCTGCGCGCCGAGCTCCTGACAGACGCGTTGCACGGCAGCGGCACGCGAGTCGGCAACCCGAAGTAATGCGCCTTCCGCCGCAAGCAGGCGGCATAGCGGATATCCCACCCCACCCAGTCCCTGCACGGCGATCCTCAGCCCCTCCACGCTCGCCCGGCCGAGACGGAAGCGAACGGCCGCTTTGAGGGCGAGAAACACGCCGAGGGCAGTCTTCGGCCCCGGATCCCCGCCCGAATGCAGCGTATGACCGGTGCCGGCCGCCATCTCACGAGGAAGCCCGCTCACGAAGGGCGTAACGCAGGCGACCTGCTCCATGTCTCCCATAGTCGTTCCGACGTCTTCTGCCGTGATGTAGCGACCGCCCAGGGAATCGACCAGCCGCCCGAACGCCTCCATGTGCTGCCGGCTCTTCTCCCGTGAGTCGCCGATGATCACGGCCTTGCCACCGCCGAATGGGAGTTCCGCCATAGCGTTCTTGTAGCTCATGCCCCGTGATAGGCGCAGTGCGTCTGCAACGGCGTCTGAAAGGGTGGCATACGGCCACATGCGACAACCGCCCGCCGCCGGACCCAATGCGGTGGAATGAATGGCGATGATGGCTCGCAATCCCGATGCTGCCCCGAAGCCGAACACCACCTGCTCGTGCCCGTCGAAATCCTGCATCTCGAAAAGGTCCATCGCGCATGCTCCGCCTGCCCCACAGGGCTTCCACCTTACCCGTCGCGCTTTGCACTGCGCGTGACAAAGGTTGCCCTTTGGCGCGTCGCGATGAATCATTCATTGCACTACCAGCTTCATGCGCGAGATGAGCGATGCAGGCAGACCTCGACCGCGGCGACGCGCGGATCCTCGACCTGATCCAGGAGCATGGCGACCTCTCCGCGGCGGAGATCGCGGAGCGGCTCGGGATGACGGCCTCGACGTGCTGGCGGCGGGTGAGCCGGCTCCAGGAGCTGGGTGTCATCCGCAAGCGGGTGGCGCTGCTCGATCGCGAGAAAGTGGGGCTCAATGTGCTCGTGTTCTCGCACGTGAAGCTGAGTGGCCATGGACGCGATGCGCTGCTCAAGTTCGAGCAGGCCGTACGCCAGCATCCCGAGATCCTCGAGTGCTATACGCTGATGGGCGAAACCGATTTCCTGCTGCGCATCGTCTGTCGCGACATCAAGGCGTACGAGGCGTTCTTCCTCGACCATCTGTCGCGCTTCCCGGGCGTACAGTCCGTTCATTCCTCCATTGCGCTCTCGGTCATCAAGGAGACGACGGCACTGCCGTTAGTGCGCCATACCTGACATGAGGACGATCAGACAGCGCGCTTCCGCCAGTCCGGGCACGGTGAGCGTGTGCGACTCAGCCACCCGCCAAAATCGGGGCACGAGGTCGAGCTCGCTCTGCGGCCACTTTCCCTTCATGGCGAGCACACGGGTCTCGGCGCCACAAAGCGGCGCGACCGTTTCCAGCAGCTGCGGCAGGGGAGCGAACGCGCGCGCCAGCACGGTGTCGAACGGCCGTTCGGGGCGCAACATCTCCACACGCGCCTGCAGCGGCTCGGCGTTCATCAGGCCAAGGGTCCGGACCGCATGCGAGACGAAACGGATCTTCTTGCCGTTCGAGTCGATGAGGGTGAACCGGCGCTCCGGGTTGACCAGTGCGAGCGGCAGCCCGGGGAAGCCCGCGCCCGTGCCGACATCGGCGATGGCCGTGCCCTGCAGATGGCGGTGGACGGCCAGGCTGTCGAGCACATGATGGCTGATCATGCTCTCGAGGTCTGCGATGGCAGTGAGATTGAACTGGCGGTTCCAATGCGCCAGCTCCTCGAGGAGCTGGCGCAGCCGGGCGGCGTCGTGCTCCGTCAGTGCCACGCCCAGAGCGGCAGCATCGTGTACCAGACGCTGAGGCATCGGCCGATGATAGTCCCTTACGAATGAGACTGCTCCTGGTAGAAGACGACGCCATGATCGGCGAAGCGATCCGCACCGGCCTGAAGCGGGAAGGCTTCACCGTGGACTGGGTGCACGACGGAGAGTCCGCCCTGCAGGTGCTGCGGACGGAGCTCTTCGACCTGCTGTTGCTCGATCTGGGTCTGCCGCGCCGTGGAGGCCTCGAGGTATTGACCGCGGCCCGTGCACGCGGACAGGAGCTGCCGGTCCTCATCATCACCGCGCGCGATGCCGTCTCCGACAGAGTTCAGGGCCTGGATGCCGGCGCCGATGACTACCTGGTCAAGCCCTTCGATCTCGACGAGCTGGCGGCGCGCATCCGGGCGCTCCTGCGGCGTAAGTCGGGGCGCACCGCCCCGGCCGTCGAGCATCTGGGCGTTGCCCTCGATCCCGCCACACACGCGGTGAGCCGCGATGGCCGGGAGATCGCGCTCTCGCCGAAGGAGTTCGCGCTGCTGCAGCTGCTGATGGAGCGGCCGGGAACGATCCTCTCGCGCAGCCGCATCGAGGAACGCCTGTATGGCTGGGGTGAAGAGGTCGAGAGCAACGCCGTCGAGGTGCACATCCACGGTCTGCGCCGCAAGCTCGGTGCCGACTTCATCCTCAACGTGCGCGGTGTCGGCTATCGGGTGAGGCCCACATGAGAGTGAGCTCACTGCGCGCGCGCCTTCTCGCCTGGTTGCTGGGCGGCGTCGTGCTGGTCGGCGTGCTCGGCGGCCTCGTCGTCTATCGCAATGCCCTCGCCGAGGCGAGCGCGTTCTTCGATTATCACCTCAAGGAGACGGCGCTCATCCTGCGGGACCAGCCGGTCGATTATCACTGGCCGCCGCCGATTCCCTCCAACAATGCGGCGTATGACTTCGTCGTGCAGGTCTGGACGCTCGACGGCGAGCTCATCTACATGTCCCGGCCCCATGCAGTGCTGCCCACTTTCACGACCATCGGATTCTCGACGGTCAACACCAGCAGCGGCCAGTGGCGGGTGTACGGCACGGAGTCCCTGACCAAGGTCGTGCAGATCGCGCAACCCATGAGCGTGCGGCGCCAGCAGGCCGCGCAGCTGGCGCTGCGCACGCTGGCGCCGTTCGCGCTCCTGGTGCCGGTGTTGGGACTCATCGTGTGGCTGGCGGTCGGTCATGCGCTGCAGCCCCTGCAGCGATTGGCGAGAGCGGTGAAAGCCCGCCGCCTGAACGCGCTCGAGCCGCTGTCCGACGAGAGGCTGCCGGACGAGGTGCGCCCCCTCGTCGGCTCTCTCAACGATCTGCTCGTCCGGCTCACCGGCGCGCTCGACCGGGAGCGGGCCTTCATGGCCGATGCGGCTCATGAGCTGCGCACGCCGCTCACCGCTCTGCATCTGCAGCTGGGCGCGTTGACGCGCGCGGGCAGCGAGTCGGAGCGCACGGAGGCCATGGGCAAGCTCTCCGAGGGTGTACAGCGCGCGATCCGACTGGTCGAGCAGATGCTGGCGCTGGCGCGGCAGCAGCCGCGGGCGGAGCCAGTGCCCACGCGATTTGCGCTCGATGAGCTCGGTCGGGAAGTCGTCGCGGAGTTGGTGCCGTTGGCGGACGCACGACGGATCGACCTCGGGATGTCCGAAGCACAGCCGGTGATGGTGCGAGGCGAGCGGGACGCCGTGGCAACCCTGATCAGGAATCTGGTGGACAACGCCGTGCGCTATACACGGGAGGGAGGACGGGTGGACGTGTCGGTGGAGCGCTCAGCGGGCACGCCCGTGCGGGCTCTTTTGAGAGTTGTGGACAACGGGCCGGGCATCCCGCGGCAGGAACGGGAGCGGGTGTTCGACCGCTTCTACCGCAAGCCCGGAACGCGCTCGCCCGGCAGCGGGCTGGGACTGGCGATCGTGAAGGCGATCGCGACGGCACATGGAGCCAGCGTCGAGTTGGGAGAGGGGGTCGACGGCCAGGGCCTGGCCGTGACCATCACCTTCCCGGCGGATTAACGTCTTCCACTCCCAAAAGGGAGAGGATTTCCAGTCGGTGCCGCGGCCGCGGACCGTCATTTGGCGAGCATGCGCAGGAACTGGGCGGCGGTCTCGAGGTAGGCCTCGCGGTCGGCCGGGGTCGTGAACTCGTTGCCCGCATCGGTGGCAGTGAGATACCAGGCCTGATTGCCCTCGGAGCGCAGGCGCCAGACGAGCTGTTGGGAATCGGCCGCCCGTGAGCCAGGAGCGTCGAGTCCCTGGACGATGAGGACCGGGTGATGGATCAGAGCGACGTTACCCAGGGGAGAGATGCGGTCGAGGAACGCGCGCATGTCGGTGTCCTGCACGTCGCCGAACTCGGCGACCCGCTCCGCCCGCTCGGCGGCGGGCGAATTGCCGACGAAATCGACCAGGTTGGCGATCCCGGCGACATCGACCGCGCCCCTCAGGTGATCGCCATAGGTCGCAAGGGATGCCAGCGCGAGAAAGCCGCCATAGCCGTGGCCCATGACGACGACGCGGCCTGAATCGAGACCGGGCTGCAGGCCGAGCCAGACCAGCAGCGCCCCAACGTCGCGCACTGCGTCATCTCGCAGCTTGCCGCCGTCCAGTGCGCGAAAGGCCTTGCCGTAGCCGGAAGAGCCGCGCACGTTGGGAGCGATGACGGCGTAGCCGAGGTCGTTGACGGCGAACTGGATGAATGGGTTCCAGTCCGGTCGGGATTGCGAATGGAGGTCGTGACCACCGGGCAACACGATCAGCACCGGCACCCGCGTGGCCCCAACGGCTCCCGCCGCGGGGACGCGCGGCAGATAGACATAGGCCGAGAGAGTGCGTCGATTCAGGCCGTAGCGATCCCAGGTCGGATAATGCACGAGCTGCGCGTTCGCGAAGCTGGCGGGATCGAGCGGCCCAGCCTCGCTGTGCGTCCAGCGTTTGACCGTACCCTGGGCAACATCGTAGACATACACGTCGCGGGGAGATCGGGCCGACTCGTAGGAGAATGCGAGCCGCTGGCCGCTGTCGTCGAAGCGGATGTTTGTGATACGACCGTCGTTCAAGCCCGGCGGCTTGAACTCCAGATTGCGCAGCGTATCGAGGACCGTCAGGAGACTCCGGCCATCGTCATTGACGACATATGCAACGTAGTGACCACCCGCGCTCACCGTGAATTCCTCGACGTCCCAGGGAACATCGGCTGAGACGCGACGGGTGACGCGCGTGATGGGGTTGTAGTAGAGAAGTTGCTCGAAGTCGCTCTGGGCGTCTGAAATCAAATAAAAGCCCACGCCGTCCGGTGCAAAGGCCGCGCCGACGATACGGGACTCGGCCACGGCCACCGGCATCAGAGCGCCCGTTGCAACCTCAGCGGTGTAGAGCGCGCTCTTCCGGGGTGAAACGGCGTTCAACAACAGCAGCTTGCTGTCATCCTGTGACCAGTCGAGCGGGCGCCAGCTCCCCGTAGCGCCCGCGATCGCCAGCTGCGGGCGCGTTGCCGCGGAAACGTTCGCGATATAGATGTCCTCATTCACGCCGTTGCGATCGGTTCCATAGAACGCAACCCGTTTGCCGTCGTGAGACCAGACCGGGCTCCCATGCTCGAAATTGCCCTGTGTGAGCTCACGGGACGCGCCGGCACCCGCATAGTCGTAGAGTTGCGAGTAAGCGCCCGCCTGCCGGATGAACACGAACCCGCCGCCGCTATGAGGAGCGCGAGCCTCGATCACGGAACCGTCGCCGAACGTGAGCTGCTCGCGCATTCCGAGAGGCGAGGAGACGCGGTGCACCTGGCTCTCCGCCCCGAAACGCGTTGCGACCAGCATGCTTCCGTCGGACAGCCAGTCGAGGAAGGTCGCTTGCCGCCATTCCTCGTACCGTCTCACTCGCGAGGCGAGTGTCGCATCGGCTCGGGGGATGCCGTCGAAGACGAGCGTGCCGTCGACGCGATGGGTCGGGATGGCAAAGGGCTGAGCGTGAGCGGAGAGGCCGAAGGCAAGCTGCAGGGCGGCGAGAACCGGGACGACAGCGGTCCGGCGCCGCGGGACGTATTGGATCATGCGGTCAAGCTTGCCTGAAATCCGCCACTGCGAGGAGTGCCGACTGCTCACCTGCTAGGCTATGGACATGCCGGTACACTCCGCAGCCCTGCCTACCCCGCGAATGTTCCGTCACCCCGATGGGATCACGGCTGTCGATACCGAGTACGTACAGCCCGGACACGCCGCGGCGCATATCATCGAGCACCGCGGACGCGCAGCCTTCGTCGACGTAGGGACCAATCACTCCGTGCCCTACCTCCTCGCTGCGCTGGAGGCGCTCGGCATCGAGCGTGAAGCCGTCGACTATCTCCTGCTGACGCACGTTCATCTGGACCACGCGGGCGGCGCAGGGCGACTGATCAGGGAATTGCCGAATGCCACCGCGGTGCTGCATCCGCGCGGCGCACCCCACCTGATCGATCCGGAAAAGCTCATCGCGGGCTCGCAGGCGGTGTACGGCAAAGAGCGCTTTCAGCGGCTGTATGGCGACATCGTCCCCGTACCGGCGGCACGGGTGCGGGTGACTCGGGACGGAGACGGGTTGAGTCTGGCGGGGCGTGAGATGGAGATCCTGCACACGCCCGGGCACGCGCTGCATCATCACGTGTTCGTCGATCGGGCAAACTCCTGCATCTTTACCGGCGATACCTTCGGCATCTCGTATCGGGAGCTCGACTCTCCGCGCGGCGCGTTCATCATCCCTACCACCACCCCGACACAGTTCGATCCCGGGCAGCTCATCGACTCGATCGACCGGCTCCTTTCGTACTCGCCGCAGGCGATGTATCTCATGCACTTCAGCCGCGTCACGGACGTGCCACGGCTGGGGGAAGCGCTCAAAGGCCAGATCCGCGAGCTCACCGCCATCGCCGAGCGCAGCGCGGCCGCCCCGGACCCTGGCGCCGCAATCCGTGCGGCAATGGCCGACCTCTGGCGTGAGGCCGCGGCCCGCCACGGGTGCCGCCTGGCGCCGGCGGCGGTCCTGTCGCTCCTCGAAGGCGACCTCGACCTCAACACCCAGGGGCTCGTTGCCTGGCTCGGCCGGCGCCGCGGCTGAGGCCTTAAGCGTCATTTAAGGGTCCGCGCCTATCCTCACGGTCATGAATCCACGCAAATTCCGCAGGAGATCGCAATGACAGTGAGGACCGCAGTTCGCAATCCCCTGGTCGCAGCGGTGCTGGGCGTCGTGCTCGGCGCGGCGCCGCTGGCGGCCCTTTATACCGTCGGTGCCGCGCCGATGCCGGCGCACGCGCAGGGCTCACCTCCGCCCGCAGCCGTCACCTCGGCCCAGCCGCGTGGCGGCGTATCCGTGATGCTCCCGGATTTCACGACACTCGTTAAGAAGTACGGGCCCGCCGTGGTCAACATCCGTGTCATCGAGAAGTCAACCGATGAAGGCGAGGGCAACCCCTTCGGGCCCAACAGCCCGTTCGCGCCCTTCTTCCGCGGCCTGCCGTTCCAGGCACCGCCGGAGCAGCCGGTGCGCGGCGAGGGCTCGGGCTTCATCATCCAGCCCGACGGCCTGATCCTCACCAACGCCCACGTGGTCTCGGGCGCCAGCCGGGTCACGGTTCAGCTGACTGACCGGCGCGAGTACATCGCCAAAGTCATCGGCGTGGACAAGGTCTCGGACGTGGCCGTCATCAAGATCTCCGCCAACAACCTGCCGACCGTCACCCTGGGCAATTCCAACAGCCTGCAGGTCGGACAGTGGGTGCTCGCGATCGGAGCGCCGTTCGGCTTCGACAACAGCGCCACCGCCGGCATCGTCAGCGCGAAGGGTCGCACCCTGCCCGACTCCGGCTATGTGCCCTTCATTCAGACGGACGTGCCGATCAACCCCGGCAACTCCGGCGGCCCGCTCTTCAACATGAACGGCCAGGTGATCGGGGTCAATTCGCAGATCTACAGCCGCACTGGCG
>Ga0134128_10005689_pt1 | contig 15108 bp, 11 predicted proteins | sample KB31754_FD_96462 | JGI IMG/M metagenome (GOLD analysis project Ga0134128, IMG submission 96462) | Terrestrial soil microbial communities with excess Nitrogen fertilizer from Kellogg Biological Station, Michigan, USA - KB3-175-4 | ecosystem: Environmental > Terrestrial > Soil > Unclassified ... | reverse complement strand
TCGGCCCCAGCGCCGGGATCGGCCGCTCCCAATTATGCCGAGGATCGATGTCCTCGGGCTTGATGATCTTCGGCTCAACCGGCCGTTTCGCCATGGCGCGCTCCTGTGGTAGGGTAAGGAGAGTTTCCGATTGGATGCGCGCCGTCAACCAGGGGCCGCCGAACGAGCCCCGCCGCGCCGGAAACTTAATAGGCCGGGAGGCCGATCGCTCCGCCAAGCGGGGCGGCGGGGAACCACCGTCATCAGTCGGGGGCCACTGAAAGGAATGGCCCTATGGCGATTGTCGTAGCCGCATTTTGCACGCGAAATGCCTTGCCGGAGCTGACCTTTCCTCATCAGCTCGGTCAGACGGGCAACCGGTCGATGGCCGGTTTCGTCAGCCATCTCAATCGATGCGCCGATACCGCTTTCGCACGAGGCGGCAAGAGATGGACCGCGACCACCTTCGAGGTGGCGCAGCACTTCATGCGCACGAAGCACTTCTTGGAGCTGACATTCGAGCGCGACGCCCTTGGTCAATTTTCGAGTTGGGCCTATGAAGCGAATGCCATCGTGATGAGCCACGCGGGAGCAATCTGCGACCCGCTCGGCCGCGTGCTGGTCGGGCTCTCGGGCGAACGAGATTCGGCGGCTCAGGTCCCTTATCCGCCGGAGGCTTGGGCGCGCAAGGCGCGCACCGAAGAACTCTTGAAACGCCGCGGCATCCCCCTGCTTTCGCAGCTGCCGCCCGTCGTCGGTGACTCCGAGGCGGTGATGCGGGAACCGAGGGAGGTGGCGGAGCGTGCGCTTGCTGCCTTCATCGTCGCGCACCGTTTGACTTCAGCGGCGGAAGGTGACCCAATCTCGTTTTCCGAGTTGGGAAGCGCTTGGCCCAGCGGCATGCTTGCGCTTTCGGCCCGGGAGAAGGTCGCGCTCGGTCTCGAAGAGGGTGACAAGACGCGGCAATCGATTACCCCGGCCGTGGCCACTGGGGCGGCGCAAGCCCTCTTTTGGGCGCTCGGCGTAGCCGGGCAGCAGTCATTTGCAGTCGAAGCCGCCAAATTGACCACTCTTTCCGAATTCCTGTCCGCGACCACCGAGATGGCGTTCATTGAGGGGGCGCGGCTGCGGCAGACCACCACCCTTCTCGATGAGCTTGACTTCCAATACAGGGTGAACGCGGCTCAGCGTCAGGCCACGCTGAACAGCCGTCCTCTGCGCCCGCTCGTTGATGAAACGGTCGTGCAAGAACGGCATCACGCGCTGAATTGGATTTCGCTGTACACGGACGCCGGCTGGGACGAGGTGCAGACCAACACGTGAGGCACCGATCCCGCCCGTGTCAGCGCGGCAGGTCGGAGCTTCCCATCAGGAATTCGTCGACCGCGCGGGCGCATTGGCGGCCTTCGCGGATCGCCCAGACGACCAGCGACTGGCCGCGCCGCGTGTCGCCGGCGGCGAAGACCTTCGGCACCGAGGTGGCGTAGTCGCGGTCGGTCGCCTTGACGTTGCCGCGCGGGTCGAGCTCGACGCCGATGCCCGCGACCGCGCCGCCATGGACGGGATGGACGAAGCCCATGGCGAGCAGGACCAGATCGGTCTTGATGGTGAACTGGCTGCCGGGCAGCTCGCGCATGGCCATGCGCCCGTTCTCGCTCACCCATTCGACGCGCGCCGCCTCGAGCCCGCTGACCCGCCCGTCCTTCTCGACGAAGCGCTTGGTGGTGACCGCGAAGTCGCGGTGGCAGCCTTCCTCGTGCGAGCTCGAGGTCCTGAGCTTCAGCGGCCAATCCGGCCAGGTGACCAGCTTTTCCTCATGCTGCGGCGGCAGCGGCAGGATCTCGAGCTGGCTCACCGAGCGCGCCTTGTGGCGATTGGAGGTGCCAATGCAGTCGGAGCCGGTATCGCCGCCGCCGATCACCAGGACGTCGCGGCCGGTGGCGAGGATCGCCTCCTCATCCGGCACCTTCTCGCTGGCGACCCGGCGGTTCTGTTGCGTCAGGAAATCCATGGCAAAGTGAATACCCTGGAGGTCGCGTCCCGGTACCGGCAGGTCGCGCGGATGCTCGGCGCCGATGGCGAGCACGATCGCGTCATAGCCCTGCATCAGCTTCTCGACAGGCACGTTCACGCCGATATGGCAGTTCGGATGGAACTCGACCCCCTCGGCGCGCATCTGCGCGATGCGCCGGTCGATGACCTGCTTCTCGAGCTTGAAGTCGGGGATGCCGTAGCGAAGCAGCCCGCCGATGCGCGGCGCCTTCTCGAAGACGGCGACCTCGTGCCCGGCGCGGGCGAGCTGCTGGGCGCAGGCAAGGCCTGCCGGTCCCGAGCCGATCACCGCCACGCGTCTTCCGGTGCGGTGTGGGGCGATCTGCGGCTCGACCCAGCCTTCCGCCCACCCGCGCTCGACGATCGCATGCTCGATCGTCTTGATGGTGACCGGCTGCTCAATGAGGTTGAGCGTGCAGGCGGCCTCGCAGGGCGCCGGGCAGATGCGGCCGGTCACGTCAGGAAAGTTGTTGGTCCGATGCAGCACCTCGAGCGCGGTGCGCGCGTCGCCCTCGTAGGTGAGCTCGTTCCAGTCCGGAATGATGTTGTTCACCGGGCAGGCGTGATGGCAGAAGGGGGTGCCGCAATCCATGCAGCGCCCGCCCTGCCGGCGCAGCTCCTCGTCCGGCAGCGGCCGGACGAATTCGCGCCAGTGCTGCACCCGGTCGGCGACCGGCGCATAGCCGCGCTCGCGCCGCTGGAACTCCAGAAACCCCGTCGGCTTGCCCATACCCTCAGTCCCCTACCGCCACGCTCACCTCGGGACGCTCGGTGGCGCGCGTCTTCGCCTGAAGCTGCTGCAGCGCGCGGCGATACTCGATGGGCATGACCTTGACGAATTTCGAACGATAGCGATCCCAGGCGGCGAGGATCATCTTGCCGCGCGGGCTGTCGGTGTAGCGCACATGGCGCGCGATGAGCCGGCGCACGATGCCGGCATCGGCCTGGGTGAGGCTGTGGGTGATATCGACCAGCCCATGCCCTTCGAGATCGCCGCCGCGATGCTCCAGCACTTCGAGCGCGTCGTCCTCGTCGGCGATCGGTTCGAGCTCGACCATGGCGAGGTTGCAGCGCCGCTCGAAATCGCCGCGCTCGTCCAGCACATAGGCGATGCCGCCGCTCATGCCGGCGGCGAAATTGGTCCCGGTGTCGCCGATGACCACGACCGTGCCGCCGGTCATGTACTCGCAGCCATGCGCGCCGACGCCTTCGACCACGGCCACGGCGCCCGAATTGCGCACCGCGAAGCGCTCCCCGGCGACGCCACTGAAGAAGCATTCGCCGCCGGCAGCGCCGTAAAGCACGGTATTGCCGACGATGATGCTCTTGTGCCGCTCGAGCGGGCTGTTCTGCGGCGGATAGGCCACGATGCGCCCGCCCGACAACCCCTTGCCGCAATAATCGTTGGTCGCGCCCTCGAGCTCGAGCGTCACGCCCCGCGCCAGGAACGCGCCGAAGCTCTGGCCCGCCGTGCCCTTGAAGCGCACATGGATCGAGCCGTCCGGCAGCCCATCATCGCCATAGCGCTTGGCGATCTCGCCCGACAGCATGGCGCCCACGACGCGATGGACATTGCGGATCGGCATCTCGATCGTCACCGGCCGGCGCTTCTCCAGCGCCGGCTTCGCCTTGGCGATGAGCTTGTGGTCGAGCGCGTCGTCAAGCCGATGGTGCTGCTGCTCGCATTGGTAGGTCGCGGTCCCGGGCGCCGTCTCGGGTCGGTGCAGCACGCGCGAGAGATCGAGGAGGCGCGCCTTCGGGTGATTGAGCCCGCGCCGCATCTCGAGCCGATCGGTGCGGCCGATCATCTCGTCGATCGTGCGGAAACCCAGCTTCGCCATGTATTCGCGCACTTCCTCGGCGACGAACATGAAGAAGTTGGTGACATCCTCGGGCTTCCCAACGAAGCGGTGGCGAAGCTCCGGATTCTGCGTGGCGACGCCGACCGGGCAGGTGTTGAGATGGCATTTGCGCATCATGACGCAGCCGGCGGAGATCAGCGCCGCGGTGGCGAAGCCGAACTCGTCGGCGCCAAGCAGCGCGCCGACGATCACGTCGCGGCCGGCGCGCAGGCCGCCGTCGACTTGCACGGCGATGCGCCCGCGCAGCCCGTTCAGCACCAGGGTCTGATGCGTCTCCGCAAGGCCGATCTCCCAGGGCTCGCCGGCGTGGTGGATCGAGGTCAGCGGGCTTGCGCCGGTGCCGCCCTCATGCCCGGCGATGGTGACGTGATCGGCATAGGCCTTGGCGACGCCGGCGGCGATCGTGCCGACGCCGATCTCGGAGACGAGCTTGACGCTGACCCGGGCCGCCGGATTGGCGTTCTTCAGGTCGTGGATAAGCTGCGCCAGGTCCTCGATCGAATAGATGTCGTGATGCGGCGGCGGCGAGATCAGGCCCACGCCGGGGGTCGAGCGCCGAACGCGGGCGATCCAGTCATCGACCTTGTGGCCGGGGAGTTGGCCGCCCTCGCCGGGCTTGGCGCCCTGCGCCATCTTGATCTGCAGATCGCTGGCGTTGACGAGATACTCGATGTTGACGCCGAAGCGGCCCGAAGCGACCTGCTTGATCGCCGAGCGCATGGAATCGCCATTCGGCATCGGCTTGTAGCGTATGGGATCCTCGCCGCCCTCGCCGGTATTGGAGCGCCCGCCGAGCCGGTTCAGGGCGATGGCGAGGGTAGTGTGCGCCTCCCACGAGATAGAGCCGAAGGACATGGCGCCGCCGGAGAAGCGCTTGGCGATCTCGGCTGCTGGCTCGACCTCGTCGAGCGGCACCGGCTTCTCGGCCCATTTGAAGTCGAGGAGGGCGCGCAACGCGATGACGCCGGCGTCCTGCTCGCCGACCTTGCGCGTATACTCCTTGAACTTGCGATAATCGGCGCCGCGCACCGCATGCTGCAGCAGCGACACGGTCTCCGAAGTCCAGATATGCGTCTCGCCATTGACGCGGAACAGGATCTCGCCGCCGGGATCGAGCGCATTGCGATAATTGGGCGCGTCACCATAAGCGAGGCGATGCCGTCGCGCCGTCTCCTCGGCGATCTCGTCGAGCCCGATGCCTTGCACCGGCGAGACGGTGCCGGTGAAGTACTTGTCGAGCAGCGCGCTGGAGAGGCCGACCGCGTCGAAGATCTGGGCGCCGCAATAGGACTGGAAGGTGCAGATGCCCATCTTGGACATCACCTTCATGATGCCCTTGGCGACCGCCTTAATGTAACGCTTATGCGCTTCGGCCTCGCTCACCTCGCCGAGCTCGCTGCGCAGCGCCGAGATGGTGTCGAAGGCTAAGTAAGGGTTGATCGCCTCGGCGCCGTAGCCGGCCAGCAGGCAGAGCTCATGAAGCTGCCGCGCTTCGCCGGTCTCGACGACGAGGCCGACCTCGGTCCTGAGGCCGCCGCGGATCAGATGGTGATGGACGGCTGCCACCGCGAGCAGCGAGGGCACCGCGATGTGCTCGGCGTCGACCCCCCGGTCGGAGAGGACGAGAAGGTTGTGGCCGGCGCGCACCACCTCTTCGGCGCGCTTGCAGATGTGCTCGACCGCGCGCGCCATGCCGGCGGCGCCTTCTTCCGCGTCGTAGCAGATCGAGAGCGTATAGGTCCGGAACTTGCCGCCGGTGTTGTCCTCGATGCGGCGGATCTTCTCGAGGTCGACATTGGTGAGGATCGGCTGCTTCAGCTCGAGCCGGATGTGCTTGCCGCCGGTGTCGAGGCCGAGCAGGTTCGGCCGCGGTCCTACCAGCGATACCAGCGACATCACCAGCTCCTCGCGGATCGAATCGATCGGCGGGTTGGTGACCTGGGCGAAGCGCTGCTGGAAATAGTCGAACAGCAGCTTCGGCCGATGCGACAGCACGGCAAGCGGGGTGTCGCGCCCCATCGAGCCGATGGTATCGTCGCCGGCGAGCGCCATTGGCCGCAAGAAGAACTTGATGTCCTCCTGGGTGTAGCCGAAGGCCTGCTGGCGATCGAGCAGCACGCCGGCCGGCGGCGCCATCGGCGCGATCTCGTCCGGCAGCGTTTCGAGCTTGATCTGAGTCTCGTCGAGCCATTGCTGATAGGGCTTGGCCGAAGCGATTTCGGCCTTGAGCTCGCCGTCGTCGATGATACGGCCCCGCTCGAGATCGACGAGCAGCATTCTTCCGGGCTCGAGCCGCCATTTGCGGGTGATGCGCTCCTCGGGAATGTCGAGGACGCCCGCCTCGGAGGCCATGATGACGAGATCGTCGGAGGTCACCATGAAGCGCGCCGGGCGCAGCCCGTTGCGGTCGAGCGTGGCGCCGATCTGGCGGCCGTCGGTGAAAGCGAGCGCGGCCGGACCGTCCCAGGGCTCCATCAGCGCGGCATGGTATTCGTAGAAGGCGCGGCGCTCCGGATCCATCAGCTCGTTCCCCGCCCAGGCCTCGGGGATCATCAGCATCAGCGCGTGCGGTAGCGAATAGCCGCCGGCGATGAGCAGCTCCAGGCAGTTGTCGAGCGTCGCCGAATCCGAGTTGCCGTCGCCGATCAGCGGCCAGAGCTTCTCGAGATCGCCGCCGAGCACGGTCGAGGTCATGGAGTGGCGCCGCGCCATCATCCAATTGATGTTGCCGCGCAGCGTGTTGATTTCGCCGTTATGCGCCAGATAGCGGAAGGGATGCGCCAGTTCCCAGGAGGGGAAGGTGTTGGTCGAGAAGCGCGCATGGACAAGCGCCAGCGCCGATTCGAAGCGCTTGTCGCCGACATCGCTGTAATAAAGTGCGAGCCGCTCGGGGATGATCATCCCCTTGTAGATGATGGTGCGCGCCGAGAGGCTGGCGATGTAGAAGGCGCTCTGCTCCGGCAGCTTCCTCGCACGGATGCTCAGATGCGTCTGCTTGCGGATGACGAAGAGCTTGCGCTCGAAGGCGTCGAGGTCGGCGCAATTCTCGCCTCTGCCGATGAAGATCTGGCGGATCACCGGCTCGACCGGCTTGATGCTCTCGCCCAGCACGGAGCTGTCGACCGGCACGTCGCGCCAGCCCAGCACGGTCTGGCCCTCGGCCCGGACGTAGTACTCGAGCGTCTCCTCGCAGGCCCGCCTCGTTGCCTCGTTGCGTGGCAGGAACATCATGCCCACGCCGTACTGGCCGGACTTGGGCAGCGTGAAGCCGAGCCGCGTCGCCTCGGCGCGGAAGAGCTTTTCAGGAATCTGCACCAGCAGCCCGGCACCGTCGCCGGCGAGCGGGTCGGCGGATACCGCGCCGCGATGGGCGAGATTCAGCAGGATGCGGATGCCGTTCGCCACGATGGCATGGCTTTTGCGGTTCTTGATGTGGGCGACGAAGCCCACGCCGCAGGCGTCATGCTCATTGCGAGGATCGTAAAGCCCCTGCCGTGCCGGCATCGACAAACCCACCTTTTCACCCCCTCGGTCGTGCACTCGCACCCTGCGCGGACGCGAAGACCGCCCATCGGCGCCCGACGGGGTACCCCGACATGCCTACGCCGTGGCGATCGTTCTTGCCTGGCGCTGTCGCCCGGCGGGCAGTGCCGCCGGTCTTGCGCCTGACCAGCGAGCATCGCGGTCCGGCCCCCCTGGAGTCAAGAGCCGCCGGCCGGTGAAACCTGCCGTTTCAGTCCTCTCAGCGGCGCTGCCGGGCGAAGGGATGGGTGCTTGACAACCCGCCGTCGACGGCAATGGCCTGACCATTGACGTAGGAGGCCTCGTCGCTGGCGAGGAAGAGGGCCATGGCGGCGATCTCCTGCGGCTCGCCGTGCCGCTGCAGCGGGTTCAGCTGGCCGATCTTGCCCTCCGTACCGTGCTCGCGGGCGCGCTCGAAGAGCGGCCGGGTCATGCCGGTCTCGATCAGCCCGGGGCAGATCGCATTGATTCGGATGCCGGTGCCGGAGAGCGAGTTCGCCGCCGTCTGGACCAGGCTGATCACCCCCGCTTTGCTGGCGCTATAGGGATGGCCGCCGGCATTGGCGCGCAAGCCCCCCACGGAAGCGGTGCAGATGATCGAGCCTTTGCCCTGCTTCGCCATGACCGGCGCGCCATGGCGGATGGCGAGGAACGGGCCGATCAGGTTCACCCGCAGGATCTCGCGCCAGAGCTCCACCGATTGCTCGAAGAGCGGCACCAGCCCGCCGCTGATGCCGGCATTGGCGAAGATCACGTCGATGCCGCCGAGTTCCTTCACCGCCTTCTGGATGAAGCCCTGGACGTCGGCTTCGGCGCCGGCGTCCGCGGCAACTGCGATAACCTTGCCGCCGGCCGCCTTGATCTCCGCCGCCGTTTCCTCGATGGCCGGGGGCGTCTTGTCGACCGCCATCACCGCTGCGCCTTCGGCGGCGAAGAGCTTGGCGCTGGCGCGGCCGATCCCGCTGCCCGCGCCGGTGACGATCGCCCGTTTTCCCTGTAGCCGCCCCATCCGCTTCCCCCGATACGCGTTCCGTTCCGCGCGATGGTGCGCGGCGGGGCGGCGGAATGCAATTCGATATCGCCCGTGCCTCAGGAACCCGTGGCGAGCACCGGCGCCGGCGCCCCGAGGCGTTCCGGCGGCAAAGTGACGGTAACGGTGGTGCCGAGTCCCGGGGCGCTGTCGAGCAAGAGCGTTCCGCCATGCTTCTCGATGAGCATCTTGGCGAGCGGCAGGCCGAGCCCCGTGCCTTCATAGGTGCGCGATAGCGCGTTTTCGATCTGGCGAAACGGTTCGAGCGCGATCGGAATGTCCTCGCGCCGCATGCCGATGCCTTTGTCGGCGACCGTAATCGCGAGCTCGCCGCCTTCGGTCTTCCGGGCGGTGAGCAAGATGGTGCCGTCGTCGCGCGAGAATTTGACGGCGTTCGATAGCAGATTGACCAGCACCTGCTTGAGCCGTAATTCGCTCGCGGTCACCGAGGGCAGATCCGGTGGCAACTGGGTCGCGATGGCAATGGATTTCTGCCGGGCCTGCGACATGACGAGGCCGACGCAGTCCTGCAGCAGTGCGCGGATATCGACCGGCGCTTCCGCCAGTTCGAAGCGTCCTGCGGCGAGCTTCGACAGGTCGAGGATGTCGTTGACGAGGCGCAGGAGGTGCTGGCCGGAAGCGTTGATGTAGCCGGCGTATTCCCGGTAGCGCGGCCCGGCATCGGGACCGAAGATCTGGCCGTCGAGCACCTCGGAGAAGCCGATGATGGCGTTGAGCGGCGTGCGCAGCTCGTGGCTCATATTGGCAAGGAAGCTCGATTTCGCGCGATTCGCGGTCTCCGCATCCTCCTTGGCGCGGATGAGCTCGCTCTCGCGCTGGCTGATCGCCTCGGCCATGCGGTCGAAGGCGCGGCCGAGCCGGCCGAACTCGGCCGGCCCCGCTTCCTTTCCGACCCGCGCCGTCCAGTCGCCGCGGCGCCACCGGCCTGCCGCCCGCAGCAAGGTGCCGACGGGCCGGCGGACGACGAGGTGAAAGCCCAGCCATGACAGCGCGCCGCCGACGGCCAGCGCAGCCAGCAGCGCAAGCCCGTGCAGGACGGTGCCGCGGTCGATCTCGGCGAGGGCGCTCGCACTGTCGAGTCCCACTTCGATGTAGATGCCTTCGCCGGGCGGCGCATCGATGGGGTCGTAGCCCCAGATGCGCGGCGCACCGCTGCCGCTCGTGGTCTCCAGCGAACCCGCCGCGACGGCGTGCAGCAGTGAGTGGCGCACCGGCGGCAGCGGCATGCCAATCTCCGCGGAGGGGTCGCCGGGCGGCTGGTGAACGATAATGGTACCGTCGCGATCGGTAATGTTGATCACCGCATTCCGCGGCAGCACCCCAGGCGGAAGATTGGTCGTGAGTCGCTCGACGCGCAGCCCCGCCAGCGCCAGGCCGGTAATTTTTCCATCGGCGTCGTGGAGCGGCAGCCCGACCTGAAGGACGCGCGTGCCGTCCGGCATGGCGGCGGCGCGGCCGACGGCGAAGCGGCCGCTCGTGAGCGGCCGCCAGAAGAAGGGTCCGCGGATCGGCAACGCACCCGGGCCGGTCTGGCCCGTCGAGGAGCAGAGCACGTTTCCATTGAGGTCGACGGTTGCGATATAGGCGTAGTAGGGAAAGCGCTCGGCCAGCCGGTGCAGCAGGGCGTTGCCGGCGGTCGGATCGTGCGCTCTACCCACCCGCAGCTCGGTTACCGTGGTCAGCATCTCCCGCGCGCCTTCGAGCACGCGGTCCTGCTCCATGCCGATGAGGGTGGCCAGGCGCTGCGCATCGGCGCGCAGCTCGGCCTCGCGCGCCCGGCGATGGACGAGCTGATCATGCACTTCGATCGCCGTCACCGGCGCAAGCGCGATCACCACCAGCAGGAAAAACCTTGCGAGGATGCCCATGGTGTCCGAAGCCGCTTGGTCTTCCTGCAAGCATGGCAAATAATGGTTAACAAATTTGAACGCCGGAGCCCCTGCCAGGATGGCGCAATGATCCGTGTGACCCCCCGCATCTTCCTCGATGGGAGCGAAATCGAGGAGAGCTATATCCGCGCCGGCGGTCCCGGCGGGCAGAACGTCAACAAGGTGGCGACCGCGGTCCAGCTTCGCTTCGCGGCAGCACAGTCGCCGGCGCTCGACGAGGGTACCCGCCGGCGGCTCGCCGTGCTGGCCGGGCGGCGGATGACCAAGGAGGGGGTGCTGGTGATCACCGCCGAGCGCTTCCGCACGCGCGAGCGCAACCGAGCCGATGCGCTGGCACGCCTCATCGACCTGATCCGCCGCGCGGCAATCGTTCCAAAACCCCGTCGGCCGACGCGGCCCACCGGAGGATCTCGCGAAAGGCGGCTCTCGGAGAAAGCGGGGCGCTCGCGCATCAAGCGCTTGCGTCAGGCCCGGCCTGAAGCGGAGTGAGTGGGGCGCCGCGAACCCGGTCAGGCGCGGGGCTCGCCTAGCTCAACGGCCAGAGATTTTCGATGAACTGGTCGGCCGACGCGGTCCAGGTGTAGCGCAAGGCGTGCTCGCGGCAGCGCTCGCGCGAAATATCGAGCGCGGCGAGCGCGGCGCATCGCAGATCCTCGTCGAGAACGCCGACGCCGCTGGCACCGATCACGTCGAGCGGACCCGGAACGGGGTAGGCGGCGACCGGGAGCCCGGAGGCGAGTGCTTCGAGCAGCACCAGGCCGAAGGTGTCGGTGCGGCTCGGAAAAACAAAAACGTCGGCCGATGCATAAAGCTGCGCCAGGTCGCGCCCCTCGCGCTTACCGAGGAAACGCGCCTCGGGATGACGCCGGCGCAGCTCGTCGAGCAACGGCCCGTCGCCCACCACCACCTTGGAGCCCGGCAGGTCGAGACCGAGGAAGGCGCCGAAGTTCTTCTCGACCGCGACGCGGCCGACGCTGAGGAAGATCGGTCGCGTGAGCCCGTCGAGATCGCTGCGCAAGGCCGGATCATAAAGCTCCGCGTCGACGCCACGGCTCCAGCGCCGGAGGTTGCCGAAGCCGCGCGCTGCGAGCTCGCGCCGGACGGTGTCGGTTGCCACCATCACGCCCTAGGACGGCGCATGGAATCGGCGCATGAGCGCGTAGCTCCAGGCGGCCGGCACCGAGAAGCGGGCCGCGACATATTCGGGAAAGCGCGTATGGAAGGCCGTGGTGAATCCGTAGCCGCGGCGCAGGCAGTAGCGCCGCGCCGCGATTCCGAGCGGCCCTTCGGTGGTGATGTGGATGGCATCCGGCTCCGCCTCCTCAATCAGCTCGGCGACGCGGGCGGAGGGGCGCAGCGCAAGGCGGATTTCGGGATATGTCGGGCAAGGCAGGGTGCGAAACAGGTCGGGCGTGATACGGGCGACTGTATGCTCGCGTCGGGCCAGCTCGCGCATCAGTGCCGTCAAAGTGCGGACAACGCCATTCACCTGGGGTGCCCAGGCGTCGCTGACGAGGGCAATCCTCACGGTTCTTCCGCGCCCAGCGTCGCCAGCTCCCGCTGACTGGCGCTGCGCAAGGCGAACGGATCGAGCGCGCGCAGGTCGGCCCAGCGCAGGATCTCGAGCCTGCCGTCCTCATGCTCGACAAGCGCCGTGCAGCTTTCGACCCAGTCGCCGTCGTTGCAGTAGAGCACCCCGCCAATGCTGCGCATTTCCGCCTGATGGATATGTCCGCAGACGATGCCGTCGACGCCCCGATTTTTTGCCTCGTCGGCAATCGCATCGGCGAAGTTGCTGACGAATTCGACCGCATTCTTGACGCGGCTCTTCAGATAGGCTGAAAGCGACCAGTAGGGATAACCGAAGCGTCGCCGGATCAGATTGAAATAGTGATTGAACTGCAGCGCCGCGGTGTAGGCCCAGTCGCCGAGCAGCGCCAGCCAGCGCGCGTAGCGGACGACGCCGTCGAAGGCGTCCCCGTGCAGGACCAACAGCTTCCGGCCGTCGGCGGTGATGTGCACGACCTCGTCGAGCAACCAGACCCCGCCGAGCTGCAGCTCGGTATAGTCGCGCAGCCACTCGTCATGGTTTCCCGGCACGTAAATGACTTTCGTGCCCTTGCGCGCCTTGCGAAGCACCTTCTGGATGACGTCGTTATGCGTCTGCGCCCAGTACCAGGAGCGCCTGAGCCGCCAGCCATCGACGATGTCCCCGACGAGGTAGAGATACTCGGACTCGGTATGGCGGAGGAAATCGAGCAGGAACTCCGCTTTGCACCCGCGCGTGCCGAGATGGACGTCCGAGATCCAGATGGTGCGGAACTGCCGGGGCAGCTTCAGCATCGGCTGCTCTTTCCTGCCGGGAGCCGGCGGTAGCGCCAGATTTGCACCGGCAGGAAGTGTGCCCAGATGCGCGCGACTTCCTCGCCGGAGAGACCGAGTTCCGCGGCCGGTATCGGCGACGCCAGCGCGTTGGTGAGCTGAACGAAATTGCCATCTGCGCCGAGCCGGGCGAAGCAGGCGTCGAGGAGGGCGCGTTGTGCCGGGCGCGGGAACCACTTGATCGGCAGGCTTGAAACGACGGTTGCGAGCTGATCGATGCCCGCTTTGGCGAGCAGGGCGTCGGCGTCGCAGGCATCGCCCTCGATGACTCTGAGGCCGACGAACCGCCGCGCCAGATACACGGCAAGATCGGGCTCGCGCTCGATAGCGGCGAGCCGCTCCAGCGGGCAGCCCGCGGCGAGTAGGCCGCGGGTCACTCCGCCCGTGCCGCCGCCGAGTTCGAGCACGAGGCCCGGGCGATCGAGTCTCAGCTCGCGCGCCATCGCCCGTGCGACCTTGGTGCCGCTCGGCAGCGCCGCACCGATGCCCAGAGGATTGCGCAGCCAATGGCGGAAGAAGATCTGCCGGTCGCCGGTGGAGGCGCCGCGGCGGCGGCCCGCCTGTCCGTCAGGCGGCGCTGACGGCGCGTCTTGCACCAGTGTCCTCACCGGCAATGACGACGTCGATGAGCCGATCGGTGGTCCGGGTCTTCTGCATTTCGGCGAGCGCTGCGCGGAAGATCTCGCCGATGCGCGCGTCGGGCACTGTGACGGTAAGCGGCTTGCCGTTCGCCACGGTGCGCAACGTCGCGGGTCCGAGCCGGTTGACGGCGAGTACGGTGAGCGCGACGGGATCGATGCTCTCGGGCAGCGGTTCGACCAACGCGCCCATGGCCGGGTGCCGGCCCTGCCGGCGTAGATTGAAGCGGTATCGCGGCCGTGACGCGCTGATCAGCCGGGTCCAGCCATACTTTACCGCCGTACGGAGGCGGCGATCCGGTGTCATGAACTGCATGCGCTCCTCGGATGGGTTGCGCTCGCAGCTTGCTATCACGCTTCGGTGACAGTTTTTTGTCCGGCCGCCTGCGCGGCGCGCGCTCCTGCCTCGCGCTCGGCGACTACACCCGGAAATGGCCGATTTGCGCGGCTTCGGCGCGCGAGGCGAAAGTCACCCGGCGCGTGACGGGGACCTTCGCGCGGCGCAAGCCGCGGGCGATTCGTTGCGCGACGGGGGCTCGGATCAGGTTTTCAGGCAATAGCGCGCGTCGAGTGTCGGGGCGTCGTCGCTCTCGACCCGGCCCAGCTCGACGAGCTCGACCAGATGCGCCAGTACCGAACGCGCGGCAGCGCCTTTGAGGCGCGGGTCGAGACCGAGATAGACGTGCTCGACGATGTCTCGGATGACCTCGTCGCCGGCGGCGAGCCGTTGCAGGATCGCATCCGTACGTTCCTGCCGATGATCGAGAAAGGCTTGGACGAAGGGCTTCGGGTCGGGAATGGCCGGACCATGCGTTGGCCAGTAGACGGCATCCTCGCGCGCCAGCAGCTTGGTCAGCGAGCGTCGATAGGCGCCCATATCGCCGTCGGGCGGCGCGATTACGCTGGTCGACCAGCCCATGACATGGTCGCCCGAAAACAGGGCGCGCTCTTCGGCGAGTGCGAAGCACAAATGATTCGAAGTGTGGCCCGGCGTCTCGATCGCACTGAGCCGCCAGCCGGGCCCCTCGACCGTGTCACGCTCCCGCAACACGACATCCGGCTTGAAGGTGTGGTCGCCGCCTTCCTCGGTGACCGCGCCGACGCCGGTGCGGTCTTCGGTCCGGCCGGAGCCGTGCGGGCCGAAGCCATAGGTTCGCGCGCCCGTCGCCTGCTTCACGGCTGCGGCCGCCGGCGAATGGTCGAGATGCGTGTGGGTGATGAGAATATGCGTCACCGTCTCGCCGCCGAGCGCCGCGAGCAGCGCGTCGACATGCCGCGCGAGGTCCGGACCGGGATCGATGACCGCGACCTGGCCATGGCCGACGATGTAGGTGCCGGTGCCCTTGAAGGTGAAAGGGCTCGGATTCTTCGCGACGACGCGGCGGATGAGCGGAGTGAGCCGGTCGACCGCTCCATAGTCGACCTGCAGGTCGCGCCGGAAAGGGATCTCGACCGCCATGGCCGCGCCATAGCCCATTGCGGCGGCGGTGCCAAGCTGCGTGAAGCGGGAGAAAGATGCCCCGCCGCCGGGGACGGCGGGGCCAGGTTGGGAACGGAAGGCGTGTGGAGGCCTTCCGGTATGTAGGTAACCGCTTCGGGTGACCGGAGGGTGTGACGGGCGTCACAGCGGGCGCATGCCCCATCCCGGCCCGAGGATAGATAGGCCGATTGCAGCCGATGCGGTCAGCCCGCCGGTGCGGTGAGACCGGCTGCCGATCGCGCCGCAACCTCGG
>Ga0134128_10005687_pt1 | contig 15110 bp, 17 predicted proteins | sample KB31754_FD_96462 | JGI IMG/M metagenome (GOLD analysis project Ga0134128, IMG submission 96462) | Terrestrial soil microbial communities with excess Nitrogen fertilizer from Kellogg Biological Station, Michigan, USA - KB3-175-4 | ecosystem: Environmental > Terrestrial > Soil > Unclassified ... | reverse complement strand
GCACCTTGCGGCGCGCGGGGCTCCGTCAATTGCCGCTAGTCGGCGTAGCAGGCGCCGCGGCCGCGCTTTTGATCTCGACGGCGCGCAGTTTATCGAAGAACTGACTGATGTTGGTGCGGATGGAACCTTCATTGGCGAGCCGCAAACGCTCGACCCCCACAAACGCATCCGAGACTTTCGCGGTATAGGGCGCATCGACCGTGGCCAGCACGACCGGCTGGCCGGACTGGTCATAGACCTTGTAATTGACGTGCGAGGTCACGGTCATGTTGAAACCTGCGAAAGGCTGCGACAGGCCCAGAAGGTTGACATCGACAGGAAAGCTGCAACCCGGGCTCGTGCCCAAGCCGGCGCCATTCAGCGAAGACGTCAACGCGGCCTGGAAGCCTTGATTGTCCACCTTGGAAGCCCAAAGCGGATTGGTCTTTTCGCCGCCGGTCACGGTGCGCACGCACATGGCGTGCTGCAGCGCCTGGGGGAACGGCTTGTCGGTTTGCGTCGGCGCCACAATCATGGCTTCCGGCTTCGCCCCGGTGGCGCATGCCGCCAGCCCCATCAAAGCCGCGCTGACCACCGCAGCACGGCCACCATTTCTTGAGATCGTCTTCACGGCATTCACCCCCTGTTTCATAACTTGCACCCTTTTTGCTTCGACAAATTCCTCAAGCGCTCGTCCCGATCGATCAGGGCGCGCGCCTTGATCTGCTCTTCATTGGAAAGGTCGGTGGAAAGAACCAGCAACAGGCCCAGGCCGGGAATGACGCCGCCCACATTCTTGGCGGTGTTGGCCTGTTCGGCCCGCTTGTCCTGCTTGATGAAGACCGATGCCGCTTTCTCATTGTCCGCGATCTCGCGGTCGAGCGCGGTGCAGTCCAAGGCCTCGTCACCGGGCTGCGCCATCTGCACCGGCACGACAGTCTTTGCGGCACAACCGCAAAGCCACGCGCAGGCGAGCAAAACCGTTCCAGCAATGTATGACTTCACGTCCGGCCCCACACCCGAGCGGCAAAATGGACGCAACGTCCGCTCCCCCTCTACAACCTAGGCGAGCCGCGAAAAAAAGAAAAGTAGGGCCATTTCCCTATTGCGCCCCCGGGCAAAGAAAAACCCCGCGCGGCTTTCGCGCGCGGGGCCCTCTTTCAAACCTCCTCATGCTGAGCTTGTCGAAGCATGAGCCTGTCGAGCACGAGGGGCGATTGACTGCTAATCGGGATAACGATCATCCCGGTCGTAATCGCGCCGGTCATAATCGCGGTCGCGATAATGCTCGCGCTCATATTGCTGGCGATCTTCATAGGCCTCGCGGCGGCAGTCCTCGCGATTGTTGGAACGGCCGATGCTGTTACCGATCACGCCGCCGGCCACACCGCCCACCACCGCGCCGACCACGCTATGGGAGGCAAGACCGCCCACCACCGCGCCCGAGCCCGCGCCTAGCGCCGTCTCGGTGCCGGTGTCGCCGTTGCAGGCGGCATTCGCGGAAATGCTTGCCGAGGCCAGCATCGCGGCGGCGGCAGCCATGATTTTGAATTGGGTCATAACGAACCTCCTGACTTCCGTTTGAAAGCCGTCATAAGTGAAAACGTCCCGCACCGCCGCACTGTTCCGGCAACCATCTGGGCAACAATGGGGCGAGGGAACCAAAGCTCAACCGGCTTTTTTCTTGTCCCGGTTGGTGGTGGTCTCGGCCCGTTCATCATCCTTGATGTCGGGCATCACGCCTTTATCCAAGACATGCGCCACGAAATTCGCCACCCAGCGATCGAACACGGCCATGGCTTCCGTTTCTTTGACCATGTCGTCCGCCTGATCGTCGAGCACGCGCAGCGGCCGCTCTTGGTTCGGCGCAATCGGACTTTTCTCGTCCTTGGGCATGCAAAGCCAACGAGCGGCGGCAAGCGAAGTTCCGTGTTCGCCACGGGACCGGAACTTACATAGTCACCGCACGTTCATGGCAGTCACCACGCCACATTCGCTCGGCGCGCAATTCCTCGGACAAAGACCGGAGGCACCATGAGCACGCTTCTTATCATCATCCTGCTTGTCATTCTTCTGGGCGGCGGCGGCTTCGGTTATAGGCGCTACGGCATGGGTGGGCTTGGCGGCGCGCTGGGTCTGGTCCTTGTGATCGTCCTCATTCTCTATCTTCTGGGCGCGCTAGTGCCGCGTTGAATTCACCCCTGCGGCTTACACAACCTCTCGGTTGCTACGTTCGTACGCTGCCGCTACTCACCCTCCCCTATCAGCGCGCTGCGCGCGCATAGGGGAGGCGGTTGAATTCACCCCTCCGGCCTACGCAGCTTAGTATTGCGCACCGGCTCTCGCAGATCGGCAGATTTTCGATTTTACTCAGTGGCAATTCTCTCAGGCTCGCCGCCATAGCAAATGCGACTGATTTGCATTAGCAAATCCTTTCTTCCACCGCGTTGGGATTCTATGTGCAGGCTCGCGCGCCGTGTACGGAACGGTGCGGGGTTAACAGCATTTATACATCCGGAGCGTCCTGAACCCGCATCGCGAGGTGTCCTATGCGCAGTCTTCGCCGCAGCCTTTTGCTCGCCTCCATGCTTGCGGCCGCACCGCTGACAATGATCGCAGCCCTGCCCGCCAGCGCGCAGGTTTCCGTCAGCATCGGCTTCGACTCTTTCCACAACGAACTCGCGCCTTACGGCGACTGGGTCTACAGCGACCGCTGGGGCGAAGTGTGGCGGCCTTTGTCGCAGGATCGCGACCGCGATTGGCGTCCCTATTGGGCGGGCCATTGGGTCGACACCGACGAATATGGCTGGACCTGGATTTCCGACGAAGGCTCGTGGGGCGACATTGCCTATCATTACGGCCGCTGGGTGTTCGATCCCGATGACGGCTGGCTGTGGATTCCCGGCTATGTCTGGTCGCCCGCCTGGGTGGTGTGGCGCAGCTCCGGCGAGAATGTCGGCTGGATGCCGATGCCGCCCGATGATCCGTTCCTGGGACGCGGCGGCATCTCCATCGGCGTAAGCTTCGGCGATTGGGGCGATATCGGCGGCTATTACGGCTATTCGCGCTGGTATGGCAGAGACTTTGACGATGCCCGTTTCGGCGCGCTTTGGACCTTCGTGCCCGGCGGGCGGCTGGCCGATCCATCCTTCCGCAACTTCGCGGTGCCCAGGACCCAGACCATCAACATCGTGCGCCAATCGACCAACATCACCAATTACACGGTGGTCAACAACACTATCATCAACCGCAGCGTGACCCCGAATGTGGTGCAGAGCGCGGGCGGGCGCGCGCCGCAGCCGGTACGCGCCAACACGGTGCTGCGCTCGACGCGCTTTATCGCGCCGGTCAATCAGGGCGAACAGATCCAGCAGCGCGCGCGCCAGGAACGGCCGCACGGCAACGGCCAGGTCAACAGCGCGCCGCCGCCCACCCAACAGCAAGTCCAGTCGCTCTCCACCCGCGCCATTCCGGTGCGCAACCAGACCAATGCCCCAAGCGCCACGCCGGGAGCGGCCCCGAACAATGCAGCGCCGGGATCAAACAATGGCAATCGCGGCGGCGGCAGTCACCTCTTCAATCGCAACACGGTCCAGCAATTCTCCGCCCGCCAACAAGGACAGCCAAACGCCGGGGCGGCGCCGCAGCCCAATGCGCAGGCTCCTGGCACACCGCAAGCCCAGCAGCCCAATGCATCGCCCGGCGGCAATGACAATAATCGCGGGCGGCCTGGCCGGGAAAATAATGGCCCGGAAAATCGAGGCGCCCAGCCCACGCCGAATGCAGCCGCCCCTGCTGGCGCCCCCAATCCAGCGGAGCGCAATCGCGAGCCGCAGGCGCAACCGAACGCGGCGCCCAACACGCCGCCGCAACGCAATCGCGCCTTGGAGCGGCAACCGGCGCAGGCGCCCGCGGCGTCACCCGCCACGCCACCGACACCGCCCGCCGAGCAACGCGGCCCGGATCGGGGACAAGATCGCGGACAAGATCGCAATTTCCAGCGCGGGCCGCAACCTTCCGAGCCTCGTCCGCAAGCCGTGCCCGAACGCGCGGCGCCGCCCCGGCCGGAGGTGCAAACGCCGCGCGAGCAAAGACCGCCCGCGATGGAGCAGCAACGGCCGCAGGCCATGCCCGAGCGCCAGATGCCTGAACGCCAGATGCCTGAACGTCAGGCTCCCGAGCGACCGATGCCTCAACGTCAGGCCGCGCCGGAACGACCCGCGCCGCAGCCGCAAGCACAACCGCAACGGCCGCCCGAAGCCGCGCGTCCCAATCCGCCGCCGGATCGCGGCGCCGATCGCAATCCGGACCGCGGCCAGCGGCGTGGCAATGACAATCCCAACAACGACAGGGACAGATAAGCGCCGCGGGGCGGCTCGCACATCCAGAGGTTGACCGTTTCTGGTTAAGACAAAAAGGCGCAACCGGCAGATGCGCGAACAACCGCGCAAGCATAAATAATCTCAATTAACTACGCCCGGCCCGTGACGGCGCCGCCCGCCTGTGCAATCGTTTGAACGTTCAAACGCTTTGCCTTGCGGGGGGCGAAGACATGCAAGGCAAACGATCGCGCGGAGAAATACCCCGCGCCGAATTTCCGGACGCCAGATCTCTGGGCATCCGGCATCTGGCGCGCGAATTGATCACCGAATATGGCGATCTGGCGGGCACGGTAGCGCTGCAAAAGGCCGAAGGGAGTTCGACCGAGGACGAAGCACGCCGGTGGCGCCAGGTGCTGGAGGCGGTAAGCAGCCTTCATCCGGGGCCGCAACGTTAAAGCCTAATACTTCTAAACCGGCGCGTCGCATGATCTACTGCCCCCAATGGGGCGCATCTTCATTTCGGGGTCGGCAGACGGACTTGGCCGCATGGCGGGAGAATGGCTGCTGGAACGCGGCCATCAAGTCACCTTCCATGTGCGCAGCAAGAAACGCGCCGACGAACTGAAGCGCAAAGTCGCGGGCGCGACCGATATCGTCACCGGCGATGTCTCTACTCTTGCCGCCATGCGCGACGTGGCCGATCAGGTGAACCGCATCGGCCGTCACGACGCGGTGATCCACAATGTCGCGATCGGTTATCGCGAACCGCACCGCGCCGAGACCGAAGACGGAATTCTGGAGATCTTCGCCGTCAACACCTTGGCGCCCTACCTGCTCACCGCCCTGATCGAAAAGCCCAAGCGCCTCGTCTTTCTTTCGTCCGGACTTCACAGCAGCGGCAATCCGGATGTGAGCGACCTGGAGTGGCGGCACCGGCATTGGAACGGCATGCAGGCTTATTCCGACACCAAGCTTCAAGATTGCTGGCTCGCCTTCGCCCTGGCCCGGCGTTGGCCCGATGTTTTATCGAACGCGCTGGAGCCTGGTTGGGTGGCGACCAGGATGGGCGGGTCCGGCGCGCCTGACGATCTTCAGAAAGGCGCAATCACCCAAGCCTGGTTGGCGGTCAGTGACGATGCCGCCGCCACCGTCTCGGGCGGCTATTTCTTCCATCAGAAACCCAAGGCCGTGAGCCCCAATGCGCGGCGCACCGATCTGCAGGACCGGCTGTTCGATGCCTGCCGCAAACTGTCCGGGGTGGCGATCGGTTAGCGTCCCGTCGGATTGGGAAAAATATATATCCCAATGTTGCGGCCCGACCGGACCGGCATCGGCGAAAGACCGCCTGAAATCCGCAGGATTGTCCTTAAGCGCGAGAACCGCTGCGTGCAGGCCTTGCCCGATTTGTCGAAAATTGCCGACAACCGCGTAACCCCTGCGCAAGCGCAAAGTCCTAGTTTCGAGACGCTTGGGGACGGGACTGGCCTGTTCCCGCAAGAGCTGAGCTGCGCATGGGCAAAGTGGGCATTTGGCGTCGCTTTCTGGGCGCGAAAAAGGGCAATGTCGCCATCCTGACGGCGCTTGGAGCGCCTCTGCTGATCGGCTTTTGCGGGCTGGGCGCCGATGCCGGCTACTGGTTCTATCGCCAGCGCGATATCCAAGGTGCGGCCGACATCGCGGCCTACAACGGTACGGTGGCGCTTTCCAACGGCGCCACTGCGGACGCCATCACGACCACTTCGACCGATGGCGCTTCCAGCAATGGCTGGACGCAAGCCAAGGGTACGATCACCGTCAACACGCCTCCCGCCTCCGGGCCCAACCAGAACAACCAATCGGTCGAGGTTCTCCTGACCGAGAATGAAGACCGCTTTTTCACCGCGCTGTTCGCCCAGGGCACCGTTCCCGTCAGCGTGCGCGCCGTCGCCACCTATCGTGCGACCCAGGCGGCCTGCATGGTGGGCCTCAACAAGAATAAGGCCATGACGGTGCAGTTCTGGGGCAACGCCTCGGCAGATTTCACGCAATGCAACATCGTCTCGGATTCCAGCGCCAGCAACGCCTTCGCCGTGGGCGGCGCCGCCAACGTCACCGCGCCCTGCGTGGATTCGGTGGGCGGCAGCTACGTCACCGCCACCTTGACGCTGACCTCCTGCAGCAGCGTCACCACCAAGGCCCATTTCGTCTATGATCCCTACGCCAATTTGGCCGTGCCGCCCGTCGCTCCCGGCTGCGCCAACGGAAACGGTTCCGCGCTCAGCGAGGGCACTTATTGCGGCCTGACGCTTCAGGGCAATGTCACGCTCAGTGCCGGCGTCTATGTCATCAATGGCGGCTCGCTGAAGATCAATTCCAACGCCAATATCAGCGGCACCGGCGTCACTTTCTATCTCACCAACGGCGCCACGCTGGATTTTAACGGCAATGCCGACATCAATCTGACGGCGCCGACCTCGGGCACTTATTCCGGCATCCTGTTCTATGGCGACCGGACCCAGCCTTCGGCGGTGAACAAGATCAATGGCGACGCCACCTCGAACATGACGGGCGCCTTCTATTTCCCCAGCCAGGAAGTGGACTTCCAGGGCAATTTCAGCGGCAGCGGCGGCTGCACCCAGGTGGTGGCCGACACCATCTATTACACCGGCTCGGCGACCTTCTCGACCAATTGCTCGGGCAAGGGTCTGAAGACGATTCCGGTGCCGGGCAGCGTGACATTGGTGGAGTAGGACATGCGCAGATTCTTATCCTGGATCAGAGATTTCCGCGGCTCGGCTTCCGGCATCGCGGCCACCGAATTCGCGCTGGTGCTTCCCTTCCTGGCGGCCATCGTGGTCACGCTGCCCGATATCGGCCAGGCCGCGTCCGGGGTGGAAGGAATGGAAAGCGCGGTGCGCGCCAGCATCCAATATGCCATGGGCGGGGGCAGCGACATGTCGGTGGCCCAGACGGTGGGAATGCAGGCATGGTCGAGCAAACCCAACAACGCCCAGCTGACAGCCTCGGTGTCCTGCACCTGCAATGGCGGGGCGGGTATTTGCGGCCAGCTCTGCGCCGACAGCTCGACGCCGCAGACCTATGTCACGGTGGCGGCGTCCGGTTTTGTCGGCGGCAGCACGGTCGGCTTTAACGACAGCATCAGCCGCACGGTACGCGTCCAATGACCCAGCCTCGTCGCGACCTTCGGAGCTTCAAGCGGGATCAGGCGGGCGCCACGGCGGTCGAATTCGCGTTGGTCTCCACCGCGCTCTTTGCCTTCATTTTCGGCATCGCCGCGCTGGGGATGATGCTTTTCAACGATCTCAGCCTGCAATGGGCCGTGACCAAGGCGTCGCGCATCGCCGAGATCAACAACGCTGCCACCCAGAGCGATGTGTCCACCGCCGTCAACGCCTATCTGGCGCAAATGAGCCTTCCCACCGCCACGGTGAGTTATTCCTCCAGCGTGGGCGTCAATGGCGTGCGCACGGCCAACATCTCGGCCAGCTACACCCAGACTTATATGGTGCCGATGATTTCGACCTTCACCATCAATTTCAACTCGGCCGTCACCGTTCCCCAGCCGAGTTAGCACCCGATTGCGGGCCCGGCCGATTCCGTCAATCCGCACTGAAATCCAACTCCGCCGTCTTCACCACCCCGGCCCGGCGGCCGGGCGCGCGATGGTACGCCCAATGAAGGTTGGTGTGGGCGATCACCTTGTCAGGAGGCGGCGCGCCCCACCCAGTCAGGTCTTCCGTGGTGTGGGCATCGCTCACCAGGATTGCGTCATAGCCCCTTGCGATGGCGCCATGAAGCGTGGAGCAGATGCATCCGTCGCTCTGGGCGCCGGTCACGATCAGCCGCCCGATCTTTTGCCGCGCAAGGATCTCTTCCAGCACAGTGTCCTCGAAAGCGTCGGGATAGCGTTTCTCTACGATGGTTTCGCCCACCGCGGGTGAAAGCTCGGGAACGATCTGCCAGGCGCCGCTGCCCGGTTCCAGATTCGCGCCGGCGTGGAGTATCCAGATCACAGGCTGGGCCGCCGCACGCGCTTTTTCCACCGCGCGCTTGATGTCGGCGACAATCGCGTCGCGCGCAAAAGCGGCCGCCACCACGCCGGTCTGCACGTCCACCACCAAAAGCGCCCGGCCAGGCCGTCCCGCAAGCGTGCTCATCGTCCTCGCAACCTCGCATCGGCTTCTCAGCATGGGCAAAGCCCACCTGTCAGGCAAGTCCAGGCTGCTTGACACCTACACTTGTAGTAGTAGCGTCTATCCTGGCGGACGTTGGGATAGCGGGGATGCAGCCCAAACTCACAAAGCTCGAACTGCGGATCATGGAGATTGTGTGGGCGAGCGGCCCGCTGGCGGTGCGCGACGTACAGGCGCGGCTGCCCACTCATCGGCGTCCCGCCTACACCACCGTCCAAACATTGATGTACCGGCTGGAAGCCAAAAAGGCGTTGAAACGCACGGCCAAGATCGGCAACGCGCATCTGTTCGAAGCCACCATCACCCGCCAGTCCGCCCATCGCCATCTGATAGACGAGTTCATCGCACTTTTGGGCGGCAGCATTCGGCCCGTCATGGCCAATTTGGTGGATGCGGGCAAACTCACGCTCGACGATGTGCGCGAAGCCGAAAAGCATCTGCAGAAAATCTCCAAGAGGGGCAGCAAACCGTGACGGCCCTGCTGCTGGATCATCTGTGGCAATCCTCGCTTTGCGTCGGCGCAGCCGGTCTTCTGGCGCTGGCGTTCCGCCGCAATGGCGCCCATATCCGCTACTGGCTGTGGTTCGCGGCGTCGGTCAAATTCTTGCTGCCGTTTGCCGCCCTGACCGCGCTCGGCGCTTATCTGCTGACGCCAGTGGCGCGCCCGGTGCCCGCCGCCGCGGCGACGCTCACCTTCGTCGAACCGCTGGCAAAGCCTTTTTCCGCGCCCACAACGGCTCTGACCGGAACGCAATTCATCGCCCTGCCCGCTTTAAGTCCCACACGGACGCAGCCCCGCCCAGTGCCCCATGCCGCGCCAATGACTTCCCCGCATCCCAGCCTGCAATCCTGGTTGCTGGCGCTTTGGGCGGCCGGCTTTTCGGTTTTCGTCCTGCGCTGGCTGGTCCTGTGGTCGCGCGTGCACCATCTGCTGGCGGATGCTGTGGCGATGCGGATCGATGCGCCCATCCCGGTGAAATGCCTGCCGTCGCGGCTGGAGCCCGGCCTGGTCGGCATCCTGCGCCCGGTCATCCTGCTGCCCATGGGCATCGAACAACAACTTTCGCCGGCGGAACTCGCGGCGGTTCTGGCGCACGAACTCTGCCATTGGCGTCGCCGCGACAATCTTCTGGCGGCGATCCACATGCTGGTGGAGGCGCTGTTCTGGTTCTTCCCCCTGGTGTGGTGGCTGGGCGTGCGCCTCAATACAGAGCGCGAATGTGCTTGCGATGAAAGCGTGCTGGCACAAGGCAATGATCCTCAGCTCTATGCCGAAGGCATTCTCAAAGTGTGCCGCGCCTATCTGCAATCGCCGCTTGCATGCGTTGCCGGCGTTTCGGGCGCCGATTTGAAGCAGCGGATCGAAGCCATCATGGAAAACCGGCTGGTCCTGCAATTGAACGCCGCGCGCAAATGCGTGCTGAGCGTAGCTGCCGCCTTGGCGCTTGCGCTGCCGCTCGCGCTGGGATTGATGGCCACGCCAGCGTTTAAGGCACCCGCAAAGGCGGCGCCTCTCCTCGCCGCGAACACAAAAAGAGAGGCCGGGCCAGCGGCACTTTTTCCGCCTGCCCTGCCCGCCGAAAACCAGTCCGCCAAAAATCCCATCGCAAAGCCGCTCGCAAGGCAAACGCCGCCGGAGACAGGGCCGCGTGTGGCGCCGTCGCATGACGAGACGTCTGCGCCGCAAGCAGCCGTGCCGATCGATCCGCCCTCGCTGCAACAGGCGCTTGCCGCGCTTTCTTCCGAACCGGCCTCGCTGCCAGGACCGAACAGCGCCCCGCTGCCGACCTTGGCTACGCATGCGCCCGCGCCTTCCCGGACATGCGCCCTGCCGGCCGTCGCCGACCAGGTGAGTTTGCGCAAAATATCCGGAAGCGAGCTGATGACAGTGCCGGTTCGGATCAATGGCGTGGAGAAGCAATTCCTGCTTGATTTCGACACCGATCCCACCGAAATCTCTGCGCCCGCCGTGGCCGAACTGCATCTGCCGCATGTGAACCGCATGCTGGCGTCCCAGGTGTTGGACGGTCCGATCGCTTCGCAAGCGCCCTTTTTCGACGTCAAAGGCGCAGGCACGCCCAACGATTATCGTGGCCGCGTCGGCATCGCCGCCTTCACCATGGGCGACGCCACGCTGCATGACATGCAATTCCTCATCGCCAATGATCGCGACATGGGAAATTCCGCGCCTTATGACGGCCGCCTGACGCGGGCCAACTTCCCCCAATATGACATCGATCTGGATTTCGGCGGCCGGCAGCTGAGCTTCCTCACGCCCACAAGCTGCGCCGATCCCGACCAGGTCGCTTACTGGCCGCATCAGGCGGTCGCAGTCGTGCCCCTGACGCTGGCGGACGGCAAGATGCAAGTGCAGGTGACGATAGCGGGGCATGTGATCGACGCGGTGATCGACACCGCCTCACCCCGCACCATCATGCGCCGCGATATCGCCGAATTGCTGCTCGGTCTGAAAAGTTCGGACATGCCGCAGGCAGGCGATCTCACCGACGGATATGGGATGCAGATCTACACCCATACCTTCCCGCAAATTTCCTTTCCGGGCGGCGTCACCGCCAACAATGTCCCCGCCCTGATCCAGGCCAACAGCATGGTCCACAAGCTCGACAGAAGTCCGGTCCTGGGAAGCCGCGCCACCTTCGCGCGCGATCCGGGCGAACGCATTCCCGACCTCGCGCTGGGCATGGATGTGCTGCATCAGCTGCATCTCTATGCCGCGTTCGAGCAGAGCAAGCTTTATGTGACGCCGGCCGAGAACAAGCCCACCCTGCTTTCCGCAGACTGACCGCTGCCTGTCCGGTTTGCGCTGTCAGCATGACGGAATGAGGCGGGAATGCCCCTTCGCCTCGACACAACTCCGCGTTAGCATGCGCGCACGGGCAAGGGCAGCGACGGGCTGATCGGCACAATCGGGGGATATTATCATGCGCAAGGAAATCTTTGGCGCCTTCGCGGCGCTGTTGGCGGCTAGCGGCGCGGCCGAAGCGCAAACGGCTGCGCCGCCGGCCACCTGCGCCCTGCCGTCCGTGGTCGCATCCAGCGACTTGAAGGAAGTGGCGGGAAGCAATCTCTTGACGGTGCCGGTGGAGATCAACGGCAAGCCCCAGCAATTCCTGCTGGCGGTCGGCACCAATCCCACCGAAATCTCAGAAGCGGCGGTCGGGGCGCTGGGCTTGACCGGGCCGCAATCGACGGAGGTTTTCCAATCCGCCGCGGCGACACAATCCGACGCCAGCATGTTCCGCAACTTCGACACCGGCGCGACGATGCAGGTCACCATGGTCGATGCCAGGAACGCCGTCGCGCAGGACACCAGGGCGCGCATCAATGTCGCCTCTTTCACCATTGGCGGCGCCACGGGCCACAATCTGCGCTTCGTCGTCGCCCCCGACAGCGAGATCCCGAAATCGGCGCCCTATGACGGGATCATGAGCGGCAATTTCTTCAAGCAATATGATGTCGAGATGGATTTCGCCGGAAAGAAGCTCACCTATCTCACGCCGAACAGCTGCCCCGATCCCAACCAGATCGTGTTCTGGTCGCACAAGGCGGTGGCGCAGATCCCCATCAATTTGTCGGACGGCAAGATCGAGCTTCAAGTGACGATCGATGGCCATCAGATCAACGCGATGGTCGACACGTCTTCTCCCAATTCCGTCATGCGCCGCGACGTGGCCGAGGACATGCTGGGTCTCAAGGCCGGCAGGGACATGACGGCCGATGGCGACCGCAAGGACGGGGAAGGCCAGCAGATCTACACCCATACTTTTCCGCAGATTTCCCTGGCGGGCGTTACGGTGCTGAACATTCCCGCCGCGATCCAGACCAACGGCATGGTTCACAATCTGCACCGCGAGGCGATCCTGGGCAGCCGCGCGCAATTCAAATCCGTCGCCCGCATCCCTGCGCTGACGCTGGGCATGGATGTGTTGCGCCAGCTGCACATGTACGTCCTGTACGGACAGCAGAATCTCTATGTGACGGCGGCCAATTAGGCGGCACCGCTAGGCAACCGTGCCTTCCTTCAAGAGCTTCGCCAAAGGATTGGCCATAGGCGGCGCGATACGCCTCAGCGTGTTGGTGTCGCGATGGTCGAAGGCCGGCGCCTTGCCCTTCACCGCCAGATCGGTGCGGGTGACATAACTCCAGCTATCGTCATCATGGAAAGTGATGTCGATGCGGTAATAGTCGGTGCGGAACGCCTCTTCCAGGAATGTGGTGGAGCAGATGCCGAACCGCGTATCGCCGCGCCTTGCCTCGACGGAAATCGCGCGGTCGTCCGGCTTGGCCATGCCGCCCGCCAAGACCACCTGGCCGCGCGGAATGGCGATGCTCTGCATGATGAGCCCGGTGGCCGGCTCCCACAGCCAGTACCCCACTTGATCGTGGAAGGTGATGGCCTCCTCCGGCGTGTTGATGTGGATGTGATAGCGCAGCCCGTAAAACAGCTGCGGCCCGTTGGCCTGGGGGTCGATAGGGTCCATGCGGATATGCTCGCGGAAGACCCGCCGCTCCGGCCCCTCCGCCTTGGGCGAGAGATCCACACCCTGATCGGATTGCCACACGCCCGCCAGGCGCCTGAGCGGTCCCAGATTGGCCAGCGTGTCCGGCGCGACATCCTCCGGTTCGGTAAAGACATCGTCGGGAATGTTCGCCATGGCCTTCGCTACCCCAATATGGATCCCACGAACATGGCCCGAACTTGACCGGCCCGGCAAGGCGATGCCTTCGTGGGGGTTCGCAGGGAGGGGCGCATGCCCTAATCTGCACGCCGGCGATATGAGGGGGACATCATGTCGAAGCTCTTGTTCGCGACATTCGTGGCATTGTTGCTGTCGGACGGCGGCGTTCTGGCGGCGGAGACTTGTGCCCTGCCCCAGGTGGCCGACACCGCCGCCCTGAACCCGGTCGCCGGCAGCGACCTTATGACCGTGCCGGTCGCCATCAACGGCAAGCCGAAAAAATTCCTGCTCGATATCGGTAGCGGCCCGATGGAAGTCAGCCAAGCGGCGGTGACCGAGCTCAGCCTGCCCGAAGCCGCCAAGATGACCAGCACCATTCAGTTGGGCGGCACCGGCAGTATGGCCAATATGGGCTCGCAACAATCGCTGCACATGGACGCGCCGGTTTACGACGTGAAAGGCAATCAGGTCGCCAACGCCATGCGCGCGCGGGTGCGTGTCGGCGCCTTCACCATTGGCGGCGCCACCGCCAACAATCTGCAATTCATCGTCGCCAGTGACGGAGAGATCGCCAAGGACGCGCCCTATGACGGCCTCTTCTCCACCGATATCTTGCGCCAATATGACGTGGAGCTGGATTTCGCCGGAAAGCAGATCAGCTTTCTCACCCCCGTCAAATGCACCGATCCCAACCAGGTGGTGTTCTGGTCGCATTATGAGATCGGGGTGATCCCCATGAGCGTGCTGAACGCCAAAATCGTCGTGCCCGTGACGGTCGAGGGTCATCCCCTGGATGCCGTCATCGACACAAGCTCGGCGCGCACCGTGCTTCGCCGCGACATCGCCGAACTCACGCTGGGTTACAAGGCGGGCGCGCCGGGCATGATGCCTTCCGGCGACCTCAAGGACGGCAGGGGCGAAACCGTCTATGCCCACAATTTCTCCCAGATTGCCTTCGCCGGCGGCGTCACCGCCGTGAATGTCCCCGCCTTGATTGAGACCAACAGCATGCTGCATGACGCGGACAGCGGCGTGGTCTTGGGCAGCAAGGCGCGCTCGACCGACACCCGCATCCCCGACCTCACGCTGGGCATGGACGTGCTGCACCAGCTCCACATCTATGTGGTGTATGGGCAGAAGAAGCTCTACGTCACCGCCAACCAATGAGGGCCGCGGCGGCTTCAGGGAATAACACCGTGCGCCAAGTTCTGCTGCGCTTTGCAGCGGTCGCCGTCCTGATTGGGAGCCCCCTTCAGGCGCAGCCCGTATCGGCGCAAGAGGCCGACACGTCGCCGCATAAGGTCCACTTCGTCGCGACCAACGACCATATCAAACTGGAGGTGCTGGATTGGGGCGGCACGGGACGGCCTTTGATCTTCTTGGCCGGCCTGGGCGGCACCGCGCATGTGTTCGACAAATTCGCGCTGCAATTTAGGGGCAAGCATCATGTCTATGGCATTACGCGGCGTGGCTTTGGCGCCTCGGACAAGCCGGCGCCGGCAACCGACAATTATGCCGCCGACCGGCTAGGAGACGACGTGCTGACCGTGATCACGGCACTCAAGCTCGACAGGCCCGTGCTGGCCGGCCACTCCATCGCGGGCGAGGAAATGAGTTCCATTGGGACACGCCACCCGGAGCGGATCGCCGGACTGGTCTATCTCGATGCGGGCTATGCCTATGGCTTCTATGCGCCGGGAAATCTCATCCCGCTTGGCTCCAATCTCACCATCGACGCCAATGACATCAACCGCAAGCAACGCCAGGCGAGCATGGCCGGCATTACACCCCAGGCGGCTGCCCTATTGGATGATTTGAACCGCACAAGCCTTCCGCAACTCAAGACCGATCTCGCCGCCACCCGGCGCGCCATGCGGGACATGGGCAAATTCCTGCCCGATTCCGGCTCGCCGCCG
>Ga0134128_10005685_pt1 | contig 15113 bp, 12 predicted proteins | sample KB31754_FD_96462 | JGI IMG/M metagenome (GOLD analysis project Ga0134128, IMG submission 96462) | Terrestrial soil microbial communities with excess Nitrogen fertilizer from Kellogg Biological Station, Michigan, USA - KB3-175-4 | ecosystem: Environmental > Terrestrial > Soil > Unclassified ... | reverse complement strand
AGCGAGGCGTTATCTTTACACTGCGGAGTTTGCTTCCCAGGTTAGCGCGTTCGCAGCCGAAGATCTGATCCTCGATCTATATAACCATGCCGAGACCGAGGAAGCCGTAGAAGCCAGTTTGAGTGTGGACCTGCAACTATACCTGCCATACGCTCTATTGGCGAAAGTTGATATCGCATCGATGGCACATGGCTTGGAAGCCCGGTCCCCAATGCTGGATCACGAATTCGTGGAATTTGCCGCGCGCTTGCCGCGGCAATTCAAAGTGAGCGGCCGCACCTCGAAAACGATACTCAAGCGTGCATTGAAAGAAATGCTACCGCGATCAGTCCTCAGAAGACGCAAAATGGGATTTGGTGTGCCATTGGACCGCTGGTTCAGAAGTGAATTGCGGGAACTCCTTCAAGATACATTGCTCAGCCGACGCTCAGCTCGACGCGGATATTTCAAACCGCAGGCAGTCGAAGACCTGATCGCGGCGCATATCACCGAAGCGGGCAATCATCAATCGCAGCTATGGAATCTGCTAGTGCTCGAGCTGTGGCATCGCAAGTATATTGACGCGCCGAACGCACCGGCGAATCGCTCAGATAGATGGATGTCGACCGCGCACGCTTAAGCGGGCGAGCAGATAAAACAGAATTCATATATTGCCGTGATTTGAGCGTCCCACAGTCTGTCGATTGGAGGCTAGCTCTCGAAGATCGTCGTGCCGAGATCGAGATGCCACGTTTGCCAAAATCACTACACACACGAATCCTGGCGGCGTTAATCACGGTTGGCGGCATGACGGTGATCGTGAAGGGTGTGACCCTAAGTAAGGAGATTCTGATTGCGCACCGGTTTGGCGCCAACGAGGCACTGGATGCCTTTTACCTGGCGTTGCTGCTGCCGGCCTTTCTGACGAATGTAATTGGGGATTCGATCAATTCCGCGTTCGTCCCGATATATATTCAGCTCAGGGAAACCGAAGGAGCTGCAATTGCCCATCAGCTGCTTTCGAGCGTAGCGGTGATCAGTCTATGTGTCTTGGTTGTGACGTCGCTTCTGCTGGCAGGACTACGCCACATCGTTATGCCGGCGCTGGGATCGGGGTTCAGTCCACACTCACTGCGCATGGCGGAATCCCTGTTTAGCGTCTTACTTGCACCTTTGGCAATGAGTGGACTTGTGGCGTTGTGGCGAGCGACTTTGAATGCAGAAGAGCGGTTCGCAATCAGCGCTATCACCCCACTGATGACACAATTGGCGATCATGATCGTGCTGCTCTTATTCAGAGCGACATGGGGTGTTTACGCTTTGGTTGCTGGCATGGTTCTGGGGATGACCGGGGAGTTGGCAGTGTCCGGTTGTGCACTTGCCCGCGCGGGGATCCCGCTTATGCCTCGGTGGTACGGAGTGGATGCATCGTTGCGACGAGTTCTTTCGCAATATGCTCCAATGGTGGCAGGTGCGTTATTGATGGGTTCGACCGTTCTGGTAGATCAATCGATGGCGGCAATGCTGCAGACGGGAAGTGTGTCGGCTTTGAACTACGCTGGTAAACTTCTCTCAGTACCACTGAACATTGGAGTGTACTCACTATCAATTGCTGTATTCCCGGTGTTCTCGCGCCAGAGTGCTAGCAAAGATTGGCGGGGAATGCGGCGGATCCTGTCGATCTACACGCGGCTTATTCTGGTAGTCAGCCTACCATTGACGATTGTGCTGATGATGTATTCCGAGCAATTGGTCGCACTAATGTTTGCAGGCGGTGCATTTGATGCGGACGCCATTCATCTCGTCGGGAAGGTACAGGCGCTATTGTGCCTGCAACTGCCGTTCTTTGCGCTCGGCTTGCTGTACGTACGCGCTATCTCGGCGCTGGGGCGTAATCAGATACTGATGTGGGGCACGATCATTAGTGTAGTAGCGAATGTGTTGTTGAACGTTGTCTTCATGCGCATCTATGGCCTTGCGGGAATCGCGCTGTCGACCGCCGTGGTCTACGCTCTGTCGTGTGGGTATTTGGCGATGATGCTCTTTCGCACTCTTGGCCAAAGAGAAACAACGGTAGCTTCGGGTTTCACTGTGTCGTCTCCGCAGGTTCGTTCGGTTGAGCCAGGCCTGGCGCGATAATGGCTACCGAATTGTATTCAACGACGTCGGGAAAATGAATCGCGTATATCTGGCGGGTGCTATACAACTAGGATTCGCACTGGTGCTTATCGCACTGGTGTTTACCAACGCGTTCAGTTTCTTCACCGGATTAACGGATTTGCCGTCATATTCGGCAGCACATCCGGATCTGTTGGACGTGCGGCAATTTGGTATTCCGCCATATACAATTCGCGCACTGGGGTATGGAGTCGCTCTCATTCAGGTCATACTCGTTCCTGGCTTCGCTTCTCGACTGTTTCAGAGACCGGTGTTTCGCTGGGTATGCGTCTGCCTGGCAGTCTTTACTTGGGGCATGTTGCTGCGGACGATCAAGGCTCCTTTTGCGATATCGGATCGCGATTTTCTGATGGCCTTTTTCTCGCGCGTTAATGGACTTGCTTTTCTGGTGAGCTGTCTGATCATCTTCGATGGAACGCCAGTGCTACGCCGCGCGAGAAGTTGGATCGCCTGGGCTACGCTATTTGGAATTGGAATGAATCTTTATGAAGCTGCTTATCCCGGTACTTTCAGTACAGTGGTTGGACGAGCGGCCGGTCTTTACGCGAATGCTAACACCTCGGGAATGGCGCTGGCCATTGGCTGCCTTGTTTCCTTGCCAGCGGTGCCGCGACGGTGGCGAGAACTTATGCTGTTGGCTGCCGTCGCGGGGATTTGCGTGACGTTTTCGCGAGAGGCCATGATTGGTGTTCTGATCGTTATCGCGGGCGGGATTGCTGCGAAGATCTGCTCTTTACGGCGGTTTATCTTGAGCGCTGCGCTCGGCGTTACGTTGTTGGTCGGACTGAGCGCGTTAGAGATAGACGCAGATTTCAAAACGTTCGACGGCGACAATCTTTCTCGGCTGATGTTCGAGTCGTCGGACCAGAGTGCGCAAGATCGGCTACGGATTGCTTACAGGGTATTGCAATCGTTCGAGGATGCGCCGCTGCTTGGCCAGGGATTCGGAACAGCAACCTATTGGGGTGACGAGGAGTCGCATAATCTTTACTTGAGCCTGATGGCCGACCATGGAATATTTGGTGTCTTACTGATACCCGCATTGCTTATGAGCGTGTGGAGGCGATCGTGGGAATCGTGCGCATTTGTTACACTCTTCGCTCTCTGGTGCTTCTTTGATCATTTTGTGTTCAACACGCCGTTGGCCTGGATTTGCATAGCGATCGAGGCTAACGAGACCGCCTATTACCGGAGGGAAGCGGTACTCCGGAAAAAGTGCTCGACGCGCTCCCGCGATATGTGGGCTGTCCGAAACCCGGCACCGATCGGCATCGTGCTGCTCGAAGATGTAGTCGAAGAGTCGCCCGATGACTTGTGGCGACCGGTTCGGGCGGTCTGAGGTGGACGCTCACTCGCCGATGGACGCTGGCGGCGAGCCTCCCGCTGGAAAAGTTATTGATGGCAAGACCCTGAAAGTTGTGCGTGTTCGATGCCAAGCATCAGCTTGCTATGGGTATCGCAGTCGAAAGATCCCCAGTCGTTAGGCCTCCGCCGGATCAGCACGAGGTCGCTGTGCCGGTTGATCTGCGGATGTATGCGAAGCGTGGCCGACGCATAAAAGTGGTCTTCCTCATAAGAGTCTTGGCGTACGGCGGGGCGGAACGCCAACTCACGACGCTTGTTAAGAGTCTGGATCGCGAGTTGTTCGATATTACAGTTGTGAGTGTATATTCCGGCGGCGCATTCGCGACGGAACTGGCCAAGGCCGATGTGCCGCTCGTCTCGCTCAAGAAGAAGGGACGCTGGGAGGTATTACGGTTTCTTTGGCGGCTTACGATGGTGCTGCGGAAACTGCAGCCTGATGTCCTTCATTCGTACCTGACAGGGCAAAATCTGATGGCGATGGCAATGAAGCCGTTGCTTCGATCGACCCGGATCGTCTGGGGCGTGCGGGATTCGAATATCGACCCGGGAAGGGCCGACTGGCTCGCAAAGCCGCTGTTTCGACTCGAAGTGCTACTTTCGCGCTTTGCCGATCTTATCATCTTTAATTCGTTTGCGGGTGAGCGATCTTACGTCTCAGCTGGATTCAGGAGTGCTCCCCGAGTGGTTATCCGCAACGGAATTGACACTCGGCGTTTCGTCCCCGACCGAGAGAGGGGCAACTCGCTCCGCCTCAGATGGGAGCTTCCGCGAGAGGCTTTGGTGATAGGTATTGTTGGGCGGCTGGACCCAGTCAAAGACCATGTTACCTTTCTTCGCGCGGCGGCGCTCTTTAGCAAATCCAGACCTGAGGCACGGTTCGTATGCATTGGCGCCGGCTTGGATCAGTACACACGTGATTTACACGCGGTATCCAAAGAGCTTGGCCTCGGAACGAAGGTGGTCTGGGCCGGCATCATAGAGGATATGACCTCCGGGTATAACACCATGGATATCTGTTGTTGCTGCTCGGCGGCCAGCGAAGGTACCGCTAACTGTGTAGCGGAAGCGATGGCGTGTGGTATCCCATGCGTTGTGACCGATGTTGGCGATCTACCTTTCATGGTTGGAGATACCGGAGTCGTTGTGCCAAAACGCGATCCCGTATCTCTCGCCGCGGGGTTCGTCGAAATGGCGCAGCGCCTCGAACGTGATTTACAAATGCCTGATTCTGCCCGCGCGCGTGTCCTGACCGAGCTGGATCTCGGCACATTGGTCGAAAAGACCTCGAATGCTTTAGCCAGTCTAATATGATCAACGTACTTCATTTGATCACAAGCTTCGGAATTGGGGGCGCTGAGACAAATCTGTCGCGGCTTGTGAGCGGCATGGATCAGACTCGGTTTGCTAATAGTGTTGTGACGATGACGACTCCGCCGGGTAGGGACCGGCAGGTGCTGAAGGATCGGCTGGCAAGTGCGGATGTTCACTTTGACTCTCTCGGGATGCGTCCGGGATTACCGAACCCGCTCGCGGTGGCGCGCTTGCTGCAAATTATTCGCCGTGTACGTCCGCATATTCTTCAGACCTGGCTCTATCATGCCGACCTGTTAGGACTGCTCGTTGGAAAGCTGGCGCGGGTTCCAGTTATTATCTGGAACGTACAGTGTTCGTTTATCGATCTGACGCAATATCGACGGATGTCCTCACTGGTGTTGCGAAGCCTGATTCCACTATCACATATTCCAGATATCGTTCTTACAAATTCTGAGTCTGGGCGGCGGTTTCACGAAGAACTTGGGTATCGGCCGAGAAAGTGGCTGTGTCTGCCCAACCCGCTCGATGTCGAACACTTTAAACCCGATGTTGAGGCGCGTCGCGCACTACGCCATGACCTTTCGCTCAGCGAGGATGCGTTTCTGCTCGGTTTGGTGGCTCGATATGATCCAATGAAAGACCACGCGAACTTTGTTGCGGCGGCAGGGTTGCTATCAGAGTCGAACCCTAACCTTCACTATGTGCTCGCAGGACATGGGGTTGATGCAAACAACCTGGAGCTTAAAAGAGTGATTGCCGCGACTGCCGCCGACAGGCGGTTCCATTTGCTCGGCGAGCGGCCGGACGTCAGCAAAGTTCTCGCTGGGCTCGATGTAGTGTGCTCTTCGTCCTACGGAGAAGGATGCCCGACTGTCATCGGTGAAGCGATGGCATCCGGCGTTCCCTGCGTAGTGACCAATGTTGGCGACTCTGCGCTTCTCGTTGATGGCACAGGTAGAGTCGTTCCTCCGGGAAATCCCGTCAAACTAGCCGAGGCTTGTCGGGAACTGCTGGACATGCGGCCGACTGAAAGGCGGCGCCTCGGCGAAAGTGCGCGCGACCGAATAGTGCGCAAGTCTTCGCTTCCAATCGTGGTTGGCCAATACCAACGGCTGTACGAGGAATTGGCTGGCCCGGCGATGGACTGAAAAACCTCGGTAGAGTCCGGCGAAGCGTGTGGAAACGCCGACGCCAGGCGCGATACTCAATACATCGTTCTTCTATAGGAATTTCCGTGCCGAAAGAGCTCCAGGCGCGATGGGTAGCACTATTGTGTGGCGACGTGTTCGCAACGCTTTTAGTTCCATATCTATTCGTCGCAGTGATAGGCATGGCGGACCAGCAATTAAAGCCCACGCCTTTGTATCTCGCGGGCGCACTGTTCGCGGCAGTATGGTTAACCGCGCTTTATTTTGAAGATTTGTATGCGATCGATACTTATCGGCCGCGTTCTCAAGTTGCGATTCGACTCTTGGGAGCCGGTGGCAGCGCATTGCTTATCGTCATCGCGGTCGCGCTCCTCTCGCCGAGTATCGAGCTCGACGTCAATTCACAGATCCTGTACGCAGCTGTGGCAGGTGTTGCTCTAGGGGTATGGCGGTTAAGCCTTGCATTTGTGCCGTGGCAAAACGTTGGGGTTGCGGTGCTGGGCACCAGTGAGTGTGCGGTTGAAATAGCACGAGTAGTAAAGCGCAATCAGCATCTGGGCTATCGATTGCTTGGCTATGTCGATCGTTGTGGGAGTGGGCCGACTGAGCTTGTGAACGGCGCGCCAGTGTTACGCGTATCCAGCCTGATGCACTTTCCGCAAAGAAGAGTTACCAACGTGGCGGTAGTATCCTGTGGCGCGCGAGATTCATTTTCCCCGATGGAATTGCTCCAATGGCGGCTCGAGGGTACCAAAGTAATTGACTGCGACAGTTTTTACGAGAGACTAACCGGCAAGCTGCGCGTGCCGAACGTTCAGGAGAGTTGGCTCGCGTTGGCGCCGGGGTTTTATCGCTCCAATATCGCGCTTCGGCTTAAGCGAACGTTGGATATTATAGGGGCGCTTGCGCTGCTCGGCCTGTGTTCACCGATATGCGCGGTGTGCGTGATTGCTATTCGGCTGGAGTCGCGTGGTTCTATATTCTACTCTCAAGAGCGCGCTGGGCTGGCAGGAAAAACATTTCGCATTTATAAGTTCCGATCGATGCGCGATCGCGCTGAGAAAGAGACCGGTCCTGTGTGGTGCCAAGTCGATGATCCGCGAGTTACCCGGGTCGGCCGGCTTCTCCGCCGCTTTAGAATTGACGAAATACCTCAACTCGTTAACGTTCTGAAAGGTGAAATGAGCCTCGTCGGACCGCGACCCGAGCGCCCCGAGATGACCGCGGAGCTATCGAGCCTTATACCGCTTTACGAGTACAGGCTAAGCGTACCTCCCGGCCTGACGGGATGGGCTCAGATATGTCTGCCATACGGCGCGAGCATCGATGAGGCTCGCGAGAAGCTCTGCTTCGATCTCTACTATGTAAAAAATTGGTCCGTCACACTGGATATGCAGATCCTGTTGCAGAGTATCAAGGTGGTTCTGTTCGGTCGGGGGGCCCGCTAACTTCCGTGCGCTCCACCCGAACGTTCGATAATTGATCGACGCGCGACAATTATGACATACAAGGCTCCAGTGATAGTCGGTGATGAACCTGAAGGGCTTGAGCAGAATGGCGGAACACACTGCGATAAAGCTGGCAAGGTCTATTGGGAGAAGACCTGGCGGGGCACGACGAAGCTCCCGCTGCCAATTAATCCTCGCGACACAACATGGCGCAACTATGTGAATCGCGAACTGCACAAGTTTTTCGCTGGCTGTGTACCGAGCATCGTTTCTCGACACGGTCGGGTATTGGAGATCGGATGCGCATACTCTGCGTGGCTTCCATATTTCGCCCGCGAATTTCACCTAGAGCCATGGGGGTTGGATTATCTGGACACCGGATGTGCCGCATCCCGCGAGATACTACGCCGCGCCAACCTACCCGTGGATCATATAGTCTGCGGCGACCTGTTCACCCCGCCTGCAGGAATGCTGGGCATCTTCGACCTGGTGATCTCGTTTGGCTTGGTAGAGCATTTTCTGGATACAGCCGACTGTGTGCGTGCATGTTCACGCTTTCTGAAGCCTCATGGCGTGATGATAACCGTGATACCCAATATGCACGGCGCGACTGGATTGCTGCAGAAACTAATGTCACCGTCGATTTTCGACAAGCACGTTCCGCTCGATCTGGAGCAGCTCGTCCACTCTCACCGCGCAGCGCATCTGATCGAACTTCATGCGGCATACCTAGTCCCCTTTAATTTTGGGGTGGTAAACCCAGGGACGTTTGCAACTCCACTAATCCGTACCGTGATTAGCAAGTGTGGCAACGGCATCACGGCATTGATCGGCGCCTTGCACGAAGCCGGGTTGCCGCTGAAGCCGAATCGATTCACATCGCCTTTTATAGTGTGCGTCTTCCAAAACTCTTGATTGGAGGTGAATGGCCGCTCGGGCCTCACCTCCAGTTGCAGAAAACTTACAATCACTTTGCGATCCATGTTTTGCGGTGGCGCCGAACCCGAACGAACACAGCAAGCTGAGCAGGCCGGCATATTCACCATTTCGCTGGATTTTGAGCTTTATTGGGGCATGCGACACTTATCGAATGTCGCCAATTACTATCCAAATCTGGTTGGTGCGCGATCTGCGGTTCCAGCGATGCTCGATATGTTTTCGGAATATGACATCCACGCGACGTGGGCAACCGTTGGGTTCCTGTTTGCCGACAGCACCGAGCAGTTGACCGAATGGGCTCCGAAGCGCCGTCCGGACTACCGCGATCGAAGTCATTCTCCGTATCGCGACCTACCCTCTGTTGAGAGCCACGAGACCGCGGCATCGATATACTTTGCACCGAGCTTGATTCGCTTAATCGCTGCCACACCGAACCAGGAAATAGCGACCCACACTTATTCGCATTATTACTGTCTGTCAGAGGGTCAGGACCTTAACAGCTTTCGCGCCGATTTGATGGCGACGCGCGCGGCCGCTAAACAATTAAGTTGTAATATCCGCACCATGGTCTTTCCGCAAAACCAATACCGGTCAGACTACCTGGCATCCTGCCTGGAGCAGGGCATCCTCGCCTATCGCGGAAATCAGCCTTCGTGGATGCATCGCCCCAGCTCGCGCGGCCGATTTCGATACCTGTCGCGGTTCGCTCGGCGAATGGACGCATACGTTCCACTCGGCAATTGTAACTGCACCGCACTTCCATTGAAGAACACTCGACTGCCGATTGACATTCCTGCGAGTCGGTTTCTGTTGCCGTATTCACGTCGGTTACGGTGGCTCGAACCTCTACGACTGCGGCGCATCCTGAGCGAGCTAACTTGTGCGGCATCGCACGGCCGGCTGTACCATCTATGGTGGCATCCACACAACTTTGGCGTGAATACCGAGCTCAATCTGGCGTTTCTTCGACGGGTCCTCAATCATTACCGGGTTCTACAAAGGCATTTTGGGATGGAGAGTCTGAACATGGGAGAACTGGTCGATCGAGTACGTAACTGAGTGATCTACATCTTTCAAGGGTGGGTAGCTTGTCCGAGGACTTAAACAAACGCTTAGGAGAGATACACATGGCGGGCATCGGACTAATTCATACGAGAGATTTTCTCAGATTAATTGGCGTCCCCGAGATTAAGCCATCAACAAGCGTCTTTGATCCAGGATACGATCCCGTGACCCTGGCCGGACATCTGGAACAAAGCTCGCGCTTGATCTCCATCCTGAAAATCTCAATGGCTTGTTGGTTGATTGCAGACGAAACCGTGACGCGGAGTAAAATTGCGACTGCAAATTCATTCAATGTTCCGACCGTGACCGGCGGCGGCCCGTTTGAGATCGCCGTAGAGCAGGGGCAACTGCCTGCCTATCTGGACTTGTGTGCGGATGTGGGAGTGACCCGAATTGAATGCGGTGAAGGCTTTACCGAGATGCCCTTGCAAGCGCGCGAAGTGTTGCGGATGGCGCACCGGAGGGGACTCGAGGTCCAATTTGAAATAGGCAAGAAGCACGGCGGTGCCTTTAGCGAGCGAGTCGTTGGCGAGTTGATCGACCAGGGCAAGCGATGGATGGACGCAGGAGCGGTAGAAGTTGTCGTGGAAGCTCGAGAATCGGCAAACGGTGTGGGTCTTTTCGACAACGATGGAATACTGAACGCGGAATTCGCGGACAGATTCGCGAAAGCATTCGGTTTGGCGGCTCTCGTGTTCGAGGCACCCAACAAATCAAGCCAATTTGCGTTGCTCGATCATTTCGGCCGTCAGGTACAATTGTCTAACATCAGGCTGGAGGAGTTGCTGCGCGTTGAAATATATCGACGCGGGCTTCACTCCGACGCCTTTGCGAAAGCAAACCTCAGACCGGCGCGAATTAAAGATGAAGGACGATCAGATGCGAAAGTTAGTCTTCATTGATCGTTTCGCTGAGAGCGCCGCGCGTTATCGGCGCGGCTATGCAGTAGTCGCGATAGACGTGGTGCGTGCGACGACAACGGCAATCACAATGGCCGCGTCCGGGCGCCGATGCTTTCCAGTGCCCACCATGAAGGCGGCGCGCCTGTTGGCTGACAGGCTCGACAACGCTCTGCTGGCTGGTGAACAGGACGGCATCATGCCTTTGTCATTTGACGCGAATAATAGTCCCACGGAATTGTTGGCGCGTAGCGATATCGAACGGCCAGTGATCCTGCTGTCATCCTCAGGTACTACGCTTTGTCACGAAGCGTCGAAGTGCGAAGTTGCGATTCTGGCCTGCTTGCGAAACTATCATGCAGTCGCGCGCTACCTGACTCGATATCCGGCGGTCGCGATTATTGGCGCCGGGACCAAAGGCGAGTTTCGAGAAGAGGACAGAATGTGTTGTGCGTGGGTAGCGGAAAGTCTTCTTGACCTTGGCTTTGCGCCAGGAAATCGCGCCACACACGAGATCATCAACGAATGCAGCAGGATCCCAGTTGATTCGTGGATTGGAAACAAAAGTGCGGCATACCTGAAGGCCAGTGGACAAGAGGCCGATCTGGAGTTCATCCTGAACCACGTGGCCGACCTCGACGCTTTGTTTCAACTACGCAACGGGGAAGTTGCGATGAGTCAAGTTCCGCTTGAGTTCAGTGCTTGGCGCCGGTGAATGGGATGGCATGTTGCGGTATAGCTCAACACCAGTGGTCGTACTCGGATGTTTTCGGCAATGCGGTATCGGCGTGATGCGGAGCCTGGGACGGCTGGGTATTCCAGTTTACGGCGTCGATGCCGAACGTTTCACTCCCGCGTTTTTTTCGAAATACTGCCGGGGAAAGTTCGTTTGGGACATAGACTCAGCGCCGCCCGACTCGTCGTTGCATTTTCTAGACGAAGTAGGATCACGCATCGGTCAACGATCGATCCTCATACCGACGAGCGACGTTGGGACAATGTTCGTAGCGGATGAGGCCGATCGACTCGCTGATAAGTTCATCTTTCCCGTGCGGAGCGCGAGCCTTATGCGTTCGCTCTGTAGTAAACAGGAAATGTATCATTTGGCGAGGAAATTCAACGTTCTGACTCCTGAGACCGCGTTCCCCAGATCAAGGATGGATGTAGTTGAATACCTGCGCACCGCGCGGCTGCCGATTTTGGTTAAGCCGATTTATAATCGCTCCTCATCCCGCACGGCCAAGCCCTGGCGAATGTTTCTCGCCCATTCACCTCGGGGTTTGCTCGACCGTTATGGTGCTATCGAAGATCCATCCGCACCGAATGTAATGCTGCAGGAATACATCCCGGGCGGCGACAAGATGACCTGGGCGTTCAATGGGTATTTCGACCGGCATGGCGACTGTCTGCTCGGATTCACCGGGCGAAAACTCCGCAATTATCCATCCTATTTTGGCCAGGCGTCGCTGGGTATCTGCGAACGCAACGACGAGGTTTACAATATTGTAACCACATTCATGAAAAATATCGGATACGCGGGTCCGCTGGACATCGGTTTTCGCTACGACGCGCGTGACGGGAATTACAAGCTTCATGATGTGAATCCCCGGCTGGGCGCGATGTTTCGGGCGTTTGTCGGCACCAAAGGCATGGACGTGAGCCGCGCGCTGTATCAGGATATGACTAATCAGCCGATAGTCAGTGACAGTGTTCCCGATGGTCGAAAGTGGATAGTGGAAGATGTCGATTGGATTTCGGCGCTCCGCTACTGGCGTGACGGAAACCTGAGCATCAGCGAGTGGTTACATTCAATATCTGGAATTAGTGAGAGGGCATTTTGTTCTCAGGACGACCTATGGCCCATTGCAGGCGTGTGCCTGCTGGACGCTAAGCGCGCATTGCAGGCAGTAGCAGGTGCGCTTCGACTCCCTTCTCGCGCCAACGTCTGATCGCACCCGGTTTACACTAGAGTGTATTAGTGTGTTGACAATATCGGCTATAGGCCATCAGGAAACCACGTGAAACTGTCGACGGCCAGAGTCTATCTCTTGCGGATCGGAAGCCTTCATCCGATCTTGCTCGAGCTGGTTACTGACGATGGCCTGGTTGGTGTCGGAGAAGCGGGAGTTGCTTATGGGATCGGAGGCACGGCCGCCGCCGGTATGGTCAAGGATTTGGTTGAAGCCGTGCTACCGGGACGTGATCTGTCTCGCATCGAGGAGCTGTGGTCAGAAATGTATGATCATAGCTTCTGGGCAAAAGGCGGTGGCCCATTCGTATTCGCCGGTATCAGTGCGATCGAACAGGCGCTATGGGACATCAAGGGAAAATCCCTCGGCGTCCCAATCTATGAGCTTCTGGGTGGCAAACTGCGTGATCGAGTCCGGGTATATGCAAACGGGTGGTCGTATAGTTGTGTCAGTCCCGCAGACTATGCGAAGGCGGCTGAACGTACTGTCCGCGACGGTTATGATGCCCTCAAGTGCTATCCCCTGGCGACGCCTGGCCCATCCGGCGGCATTAGACACGTGTCGCGGCGTTCCGTTGACCGGTCGTTTGTGGATCTAGCGGTCGAGAAAGTAAGAGCTGTCCGTGACGCCGTTGGACCGACTGTCGACATAATGGTTGACCTGAGCGGAGGTCTCACGACCGACGAGACCATCCGATTGTGCCGAAGGCTGGAGCAGTTCGATTTGTTCTTCATCGAAGAACCCGCGGATCCATTCGACATCGGCGCGTTGAAAAAACTTTCCCGACACATCGAAATTCCCATCGCTCTCGGAGAAAGAATTTATACCCGCTACGGGTTTCGTCCAATCCTGGAAAGCCGCGCGGTCGATATACTTCAGCCCGATATCGGCAACACGGGTGGAATTATGGAGACGAAGAAGATCGCTTCGATGGCAGAAGCGTTTAGCGTTCGAGTCCAGCCGCACGTGTGTGCGAGCCCGGTATCAACAGCCGCAGCCCTTCAGATCGATGCGTGCACGGCAAATATCGCGATCCAGGAACTCTATCCGTATCGCTCAGCGGAGCACTTTGCGATCGTGGATCATCCACCCGAGTCTGATGTCAAGAGCGGTTCGATTCCGATTCCGGAAGCGCCTGGCCTCGGCCTTAGTCTGATCTCTGAACGGGTACGATCGCACTTATGGTCAGAATATAGGTCTAGCAACTAGCGCTGCGAAAAGTGCAAGGGTTGCCCTGTTCTCAGGATCGAGCCCTCCAGCCAATTAGCCTGTAAATTCAGTGAATCCAAGGGCAATACGGCCTGGCAAATGCGAACATCAACCCGAATAGATTCGCTACAAGAGCAGCAGGCGCGCAACCGTTACTTCACGGAGGAAGCGTCGTATTGGGAAGAGATCTATCAACGTCAGGGCGTCAAAGACTTCGTACACCAACAAAGGCTGCGCCTGACGCTCGACATGATCGACCGAACCTGCTTACCGGTTGGCTCACGCATACTTGATGTTGGCTGCGGCGCCGGCATGGCTGCAACCGCATTGGCCGAAAAACATTATATCGTTAATGCGATCGATCCGGTCCAGGCGATGGTCGATCTGACCTGTGCTCGGGCGAAGAATCGCGGCGTCGAAGACAGAGTACTGAGTGGCCTGGGCGACGTATGTTCGCTTCCTTTCACAGACAACACCTTCGCCATAGTCATTTCGCTGGGCGTGCTTCCGTGGCTGGCGTCCATCAATGAACCATTGAACGAGATACGCCGGGTACTCAAGCCGGACGGTTTTGCGATCCTTACAGTGGATAATATGTGGGCGCTACGCTGGTTCCTGGACCCGCTTTCGAACCCGCTCTTCAGACCCGCAGGAGACCTCGCCAAGAGCCTGCTTCGGCGATTAAGCCATCGAGAACCTCGCGCCAGATGGCATTCTGTCTCCTGTGCAAAATTCGATATGGCGTTGAAGTCCGCCCGGCTTGACAAGGTGTACAGCACGACCCTCGGCTTCGGTCCGTTTACCTGTTTCTACCGCGAACTATTGCCGCGCCGCGCAGGATTAAAACTACATCGTGCGATGCAATATCTGAGTGACCGCTCTTTGCCCATGCTTCGCCGGTCGGGGTCACACTACCTGGTTCTGGCAACGAAACGTGCCGACACTTCGCCACGGTGACTATCAGGTACCGACCAACTTCGGTCAAAAGATTACAGCTAGCTGATAGGTGAGTTCTCATCGCCATTCGCCGAGCCTGGGCGGCGGATGTCTAGCTCCTCGAAAGTCCTTGAATCGAAGGCGGCGCGCGCCAAACGATCGCGGGTCAACTAGGATGTTCGAATGCGCGAGAATAGCCCAGATAGTCCCATGGAAAGGCAGTGTAATTGCCTGCAATGAATCATCGATTTGCGTCTGAAGCTCCTGCGTTGAAAGCGGCGCCGTGCAGTCGGCGCGAAGTCGGGAGGTTATCATTACTATACGTAGTAATGGCGATCCTCGAGGTTGCGCTAGTGCTCTTGTCGGCGACGAATTACGTGCGTGCCGCGGGGCCGCCGAACGACGCGCCAGCAGCCTATCGCGACGGGGTGGTACTCGTTGCCTTTCGTAACGGCGTGTCCCAGGAGCAACAGAGGGCGATCCTGGCCGCTATCGGCGCAACCGAAATCAAGCGCATCGGCGTCGATGTGCATGTGTTGAATGTTGGTCCCGGGCGTGTGATGGGTGCAATCAGATCACTCAAAGCGCGCAATGAGATTCGTTATGCCGAGCCGGACCTCACTCAGTATCTGGATGGCGGCACCATCGCGAATGACACATTCT
>Ga0134128_10005683_pt1 | contig 15114 bp, 23 predicted proteins | sample KB31754_FD_96462 | JGI IMG/M metagenome (GOLD analysis project Ga0134128, IMG submission 96462) | Terrestrial soil microbial communities with excess Nitrogen fertilizer from Kellogg Biological Station, Michigan, USA - KB3-175-4 | ecosystem: Environmental > Terrestrial > Soil > Unclassified ... | reverse complement strand
TGTCGACAAAGTTGGGATCGTTCGAGAGTTTGAACTGCCGGACGCGATGCGGTTGCAGCCCGTGCGCCCGCCAGATGCGCTGCGCCGAGCTTGCGCTGATGCCGACCTCTTGCGCCATCATGGTTGCGGTCCAGTGCGTGGCCTCGGTTGGCGGATCGGTCTGCGTGAGAGCCACCACGCGGGCCGCAATGTCCACGCCGAGCGCCGGAATCCGCGAGGGGCGTGTCTTGTCGCGCAGCAGCCCTTCGCAGCCCTCCTGCATGAAGCGTTCCTGCCAGCGCCAAACGCAGGTCTTGGACTTGCCGGTCCGGCCGATGATCTCATGGGTGCCAAGCCCATCCGCGCTCAACAAGACGATCTCGGCTCGCCAGACGTGTTTCTGCGGTGCGTTGCGATCCCGCATGAGCGTCTCCAGCCAGAGGCGATCGGATGGTGTAACAGTGACGGGAATACCGGTGCGCATGCGCAAGATTCGCATGCAATCGGCCTCCAAGGAATCCCTCAAGGGATTCAAACGTCAGATTTGATCCACTAGTGCGTTCCGGCCTGGTATCGGCAAAAAAATTCCTACGTTGCCGGCGTGAAATCGAGTTCAGAACATTGGCTAGAACATGATGTTTCCATACGGAAACGTAGCCTGGGTTTTCTGGGGCGCATCGCGCACTCTCCGCTGGAGAAAAGATCCAGGAACTCGCCGATCTTCCGCCAGGTTTCCTCGACATCGCGAGACTCTGCCGCTCGAAATCAAGTGTTTGATTTTGGCCTTGGAATTGGCGGCCTCAGAGTGCTGCCGACGCCGCAGGGTGGAGACGTGGAGATATCCTGTATCGTCGACCCACGTAGCATTAGTCAGGGGAACGACGAGGACGACTACGTGTTAGCCGACACAACGGTTCATTCTTCTCGGGGCATATCGAATGTTCTAGCGGCGGTGAGAGCGGAGAGGATTTGGCGCAGCAACAGGCTGAGCCAACGGATGAGGCGGCGGAAGTTGTGGCCGGCGGCTGCAAGGACGGCGTTGGCAGCGTCTCCCTGGCGGAACCAGAGATAGTTGCGACCCATGCGGTGCTCGGTTTTGAGATGGCCGATGACGGGTGATCGGTGTCGTCCGGCGACAGTCCCGCCGCATACAGGTTCAAGACGTAACGCGCTTTTGCGGCGGCTTCCGGCCACGAAGCGGCGTGCTGCGAGAGGAGTTGGTTCTCGATAACAGCTTGCCGATCGCGCAAATCCTTCGCGTGGCTTTCCACGTCGGCCAAGATACGACGGTTATTGGTTGCCTTCTGAGCAGCCATGCCACGTCGCATATCGAGATCGACCGGCTCATCCTTCATCAGGCGTACCTGCGATGGGAAGTGATATCCGACAGCAAGAAAGCGCGGGTCCCCTGGGCTGCGAGTCCCCGTCCCAGGGGCCTTAGCCAATTGCCTGTCCTCAGCCCATGCCCCGAAAGCCGTTAGAAGCACCGCCCGAGATCGCGCCCGCCAGCTTGCGTCTTTATTTTTCAGCGGCCCTGTTTTGAATGAGGCCCGGTATCCATATGTAAGATATCACCGCGATGACCCGGCATTTATCGGTGACCGAGAGTATTGCGCTCCCGCCCTCTCAAACTGCGGAGAAGTGCTATGCGACGCCGGGATTCCAAACAAACTCCAACTCTGGCAGAGCGGCTTTCCCGATTTGCCCGACGCGGGCGCGAACAGGCACAGATCATGTGTCCTGGCAAGGACCGGGACGATGTGCTTCAGAAGGTTCGGCAGGCTGAGGCAGCTCTTCAAGTCGACGGGTGGCTGAGGCTCCCAGTTGCAGCCCCCGAACCAAGGATGCCTGCCCGCGGTTCTCGGACCTAGTGCCCCCTGACGCGAATCCGGACTTATCGAGACGGCACCCGTTCTCGTCACTTCGATCTGGTAGGCGATGGCGACGATCCCTGGTCAGTTGACCTGGTCGTCGAAGCGGTTTCCTGTGTTCTACTGTGTGGTTTCGCTTGTGCCCTCGTAGCTGTGTGCATGCGCTGAGAGCGTCAGCAAACCCACATTACCCGTGACGCCTTCAGGGGCAATTAGCTCACCGCCAAGAAGGTGACGATTCTGCAAATGAACGGACGATGCATGACCATGGCGTTGCTTCTGGCTCTTGCCATCGCTTTCTGGCTGCCCGTCGCAGCTCGAGCCGCCGAACCGTTTTCAGCAAAGCCGGAGCCTTCCGCCCGCGACCAAATCAAAGCCGCGCGCGCCAAAGACGATAATGCCGAGAAAGATGCGTCTCCGGCGCGCCCCTGGGATCGCGACTTGAATGGTAAGCGCCCATGGGACCGGAAAGAGGCGCCGAAATAAATGCGTTCCAACGTCGCGCGCGGCATTACGAGCCAGAGCATGCGGCGCCGGCCCTGCTCCGGCGTGCCGCAGCTCGGCCTGCGCGAGGCACTCCCGCTCAGCGTCGGCATTTTTTGATGCGGCGATTGGTGTCCATGCACTCATTTCGCGCGTTGCTAATTGACTCGTCTTTGGGGCCCCCTGGGCGCATGGTGATGGAATCACCATCCAGGCTCCATATCAACTTATCGGTGACAGAGTGTTGCACTCCAGCCTGTTAAGGCGGTTTTGCCTAACATCAGGTCAGCAAGGGACTCACTGTCGATAGGCCAAAAAGGTAATTCCCACGTTGAGGCCCTAACCCGAGTGGCGCAAGCGGTGACATCGTGCCGAACATCGAGCCCGTTTGAGGCTGCAGTCCGTTACAATGAATAAACAGGAACGATACCTCCACTTAGCTGCCAAGGCGAACAGAGAACGTCTTGCGGCCGCACACCGCGACGCGGTCATTCAAGAAGAAGCAACGAGGGCTGTTGATGTTCGCCGAAACATGGCGCGCCTCAAGGCGCTAAGGCTAGCCAAACAAACAGAAGAAATCCGGACAGAAGTCTCCAAGGCAAATCAATCTGCAAAGCCGAACTCGAAAAAGCAATTCAGATAAACCGTCGCCTTGGCTGGAGCCTCACGTGAGAGCGCGGGACGGGAGCCTCGCTCGTTGGCAAAGGGCGCTGTCGTGACAGATGATTTTCATTTCAACGGCGAAGATGACGCCAAGGCAGAGATCCGGGCAGCGGCCCGCTATCTGCTCAAAGGTGCCGCCGGGAGCGACCGCGGTGATATCGTGAACGAGATCATTGCGATCGTGAACGAGGTGGCGCGCAGTGGCGGCCTAGATCCGCTAGATGATGGCATGCCCGGCGGCTAAGGCAGAACATGGACCATCAGAGCGTCGAATATACAGTTGTCCCAGCCATAACCCATTCGGCTGGAAATGGTCGTTTGGGCGAGAAGGAGAATCGGACTTGCTCATAGTCGTACAGAGACTATTCACGCCGTTAGACGGGTAATCAACGAATTTATCAACAAGAATGACCAGAGCGTCGGGCGACTGTCGAGAGAGTTGGCCCTCAGCCAATACTTAAGCGGCAACTCTGCCTGGCCGTTTGTCCAATCGATCACCTCGAAGATCATTCCGCGCCGAAGCATCTCCTTCTCGAGACCCGCGGCATGCTTCCTCCATCGGGCGTCTCGCGAACGCGGAACCTCGTCTCTCCGCCTTGGGCCGTGCGGTATGTACGCGGGCGCGTCGATGCTCCAAGCGATCGGCCTCGGTGATCTGCGGCTCGATTTGCCGCACGGATTTAGCCATCGCAAACACCGGCGGACCGCGGCCGCTAACTTTACGTCAGAGAGCGTAGTCTGGACGAAATCAGCCACTCTTTGATCTCTGCGGCAGCATCTATCTGAGCCGCCATCCGCAACAGCTCATCGCGCCGAATGCTGGAAGGCATTCCGTCAGCCTGGTTGCGCAAATTGATTGCCTCTTCTTCCAGACGATACTCGAATTTCGACAACTGTTTGGGATCTCCGCATCGCATCGCACTTCTCCGCAATTGAGGGCGGGAGCGCAATACTCTCAGTCACCGATAACTGCCGGGTCAACGCGGTGATGCCTCACATATAGATACTGGGCCTCATTCAAACAGGGCCACTGAAAAATTAGGCGCGAGCTGGCCTGCGGGATCGCATCGACTTTGATCGATCTCCTTTTTGGCGTGTCACCTGCATCTGCGGGTGACTGGTACCAGGTGCCAATTGCAAGGCAGCTTTACATACGTGTTTTTCAGAATGGAACGTCGAATTATATAGACATCGGTACATAAGAGGCGCCTATTCGCGACATCACCGCGCTGCCTCTGGCTCACATCGGTGACTGAGAGTTCGGTAACGCTCCCGCCCAGCTTTTGGAAGGAGCCTATGTATGCCTCGATCTGCAACCAAATCCCCAGCACTGTACGAACGCCTCGCAAACGAGAAGAAGCGCACTGAGGATGCGATAGCTCTCCTCGGGCCCGGTTTGATACGGAAGAAGCTGTTGCAAAAGCTTCGTCAACTTGACGTCGCTGTCCACATTGACCGATGGCTGTCCTCTCCAGGTCTGCAAGCGCCGCGATAGTCCTGTTATGAAAACAGAAAACGTTGCGCTCCGCTATCGCCGCGAAGCTGCCAAATGCGAACTTAGCGCGGGGACCGCAACGAACCGGGCTGATCAAGAGGCATGGGAGCGCCTCGCCGAAGATTGGAGGGAGCTCGCGCGTGCGGCCGAGGCAAATTCCTTTATGGAAAGGCTTCAAGTCGGCTAGCGCAATTCAGGTCTATCAAGGCCCCCCGGGTTGCTTCACTCCCGACCCGGCTGTCCTCTTATGGGCAGATAACCCGTTCGATCGCGCGCTTTAGCGCTTCAACTTGAAAGGGTTTTTGGAGTACGCGCCGATCGTCGAAAGGCGCTGGAAGGCCCGTCGCGTTTTAGCCGCTCACAAAAATAGAAGGGAACGCCTCTCGACGATCGCTGCGATATCGGCGCTGTTGTCGCCACCGACGTTGATATCGAGAAGTGCGAGATCGAACTCGGCTTGTTCAGCCAAGGGCAGTGCCTCGGAGACACTACCGGCCTCTGCGACGACACGATGCCCGAGTCTCTTCATGGCGCAGCGCAAACGTCGACATCCAGGTCTCCTTCGCAAATCCGAAAAGGCGGGATCGTATCGGAGCCAGAAGAGGCTCGTCACCCCGGGCGACATCTGCCGGAATAGCGGGCGAGATCATCTCGGAATGCGCGCGACATCAAATCGGAATGGTGGGCGAGATCATTCCCGAATGGTGGGCGACCTCGAGCGGAATCAGCAATCCTTCCGGTCTATCTCGGGACTTGTCACGCAGAACGGCGTTCAGAAGCGAGCTATGAACCTCAATTTTCCCATTGTAACTGATGAAGCCTAGCTTGCGGAACTTATTCATGAAAAAGCTAACCCGTGATCGGGTCGCGCCGATCATTTCAACAAGCATTTCCTGGCTGATATTGACGCCGATGGGCTGCGGGCTGGCTTCCTTGCCGAAATTTGCCAGCAGAAGCAACAGACGCGCCAAGCGTTTCTCGCTCGAATTGAATAGCTGGTCGATCAGGTCTTCTTCAATCCGGCTGTTGCGCGCAAGCAGGTACGCTATAAACAATTGAGAGAACCTGGGCTTGCTTTCGAGCGCTGTGATCATCGCCGTCTTCGATATTCTTGTGATGGTGCAGTCCTCCATTGCCCTGGTTGTGGCAATACGCAATGGATGCCCGTTGAGGCAGCCTTCGCCAAAGAATTGTCCCGGCTCTAAAATCCCGACGACAGCTTCCTTACCTTGGTCAGAAACGACCGTGACCTTGATCTTTCCTTTTTGAATGTAGAATACCGCGTCCGCGACACCCTGCGCAAACACGTTCTGACCTTTGCTAAATTTAGAAATGGATTTTCCGGCCCCAACCTTGGCGAGGAAGGCTTTGGGATCAAACAAGTCCTTGGCCGGCTTAACCAAAGCAGCACTCTCGTTCGCTGGACGTTAGCCGCCATCATACTGCCAAAATTCTGCACGGGGTTCATCTATTTGAAGGCGCACGGCGTGCAGGAAATTGGGAACCGAGATGAGAATTCGCGGATTTCGGCCGCCTCGAGTTCTACGACGGGTTTTGATACTTGACGACCTAGCGACGACCAGCTTTGCAAGAGCGCCTTCGACCGGGCAAGATGTGGGCATGCCGAAACGCCGGTGTCTGCAGGCAGATCGTACCCTGCCGTGCCGGCCTGATTATCCGCGGACGTCCACAGCTTTCTTGCTGCTAAGCGTCTCGGCACAAGCCTTTGCAACGGCGGAGTTTGGCTCAGTGCCTCCCGGCATCGTGGCCCAACCGCCTCTTTCAACGAACTTGCTCTGGTCCCATGAATAGGTCGCCTTCTTCATTTCGGCCAAGTTCGCCGAAGCATCAGCGGCTTGTCGGAACCGGTCGACGCAGATGGGTGTGAGAGCTACGACGACAGCCGTCGCAGCGCGGTTCGTCGCGAGGGTCTCGGCAGCCCCACCGGTCATCCAGCCGCCCCAGCTGAACCCCACGATCGCCAGAGCAATTGCTCCGGCCGCAGCGCCCCACAGAACGGAGCGCGCGGTAGCTTTTGTCTCCTTGGAGATGGCCATGATCAAGCCTTTGACTTAGAGGTATAGAGAGCTTCACGACGCTAAGGCACGTCGGCCGATCGGCGTCTGTACCAAATTGCTCACTTAGCGGGTGCGGACACTCTTTGGATGGCTTGGATGCGCCTAATCCGGTCGGTTCGCTGCAGTCTGGCGCCTGCGGCTGACGCCATGCGGTACGTATGTGCCCCGCGATAATTCGGAGCTACACGCTCGTTGCGAGATTCCCCGCCGTTCGCCGTTGAACGGCCGGCGCCCACTGGTCGGTGCGGTGTTCCTTTTTGAACAGACGGCAACGTTTTTCCCCTATTTATTCCCTGCATTGCCTGACATGAAATGTATATTTCCGATCAGCCCGGCCCTGGTGGCCGGGCTTTTCGCTTAACGCGCCGCCGTCCTACTCAACAGTGGATTGGCCAAGATAGAAGCTGCACAGTCGCTTCCACCAGTCGATGAAGTGGCCGTTACTTTGAAATAGCCCGGCTGAACCAATAAAGCCGCCGCAGCGGCCTCTTCGCGAGTGAGCCTTTGCGCGGGAGCACACTAATATCTAAGCGGGATTTTGTTAGTCCCCTCTCGGGGGCGAGACCCAGCGCCGCCGCCGATCGTTTCGACGGCTAGGCGGCGTTGCATTGCGTCTCGTAAGTAGGACAGACCTCATGACAAGCTGCGGGAAGCAGGTGACACCTGCGCGCTTCGCCAACGGCACAATCTGCTTGGCATTTGAAAGCTCACCGCGTTGGTGGTGGCGCTGCCTTAATCCATTCCGCAGACCAAGAGGCGGGACTGTCGCTCACGGGAATGCAGCGGGACCCACGATTGACTGCGCTTCGGCCGCTGGGCGCACCGCGAACGAGCTCGTGCTGCGATGCCATCGCTTGTGGGGTTGCGGCAACTCAGAGAGTTTGGTCGGCAGGCACAACACCCGCAGATTTTTCACACCGCCTCGACTGCCAGTCATTATTAATTAGGTGTTGGACCGGAAACGGCGTAGTGTCCTTGTAGCGGTCAAGCGGATTGCTTGCTCGACAGCTGCCAGAACGGCGACGCACCGAAGTCCCCGCCTCCATCTAAAATGGCAGTACATTGCCGTCGGTAGGCAACCTCTTTCCAAAATTGCTGTTCCAAACACGTGGAGTGCCGACCACGTCGCGCGTCAGGCTCTCTGCTGAAGGAAGAACGACATGAAAATGAGCAATGTAGTTCCCAGCGCTCTGTCCGTGGCAAAGTATACTTATGCCGCGGCGACCATATGGGTAGCTCCTTCTCCTCTCGTCAAATCGGCGCATCTACTTGAAAGAATCGGACTCGCTACGGTTGGAGGCTCGTGCGGCATGTTTGTGGCCGCAGCGTTGATGCGCCTCGAACATGAACTGTTTGGAAGTGGCTGGTTCATCTTGCTGATGATGCTCTACGGAGCTTTCAGCTTCTATATCGGCATCGACCTGCCCCGCCATCGTGCTCAGGGGCTCCCGGAAGAGCGAAGCCATACCGATGCGGCTGAAATCTTCAGTGCAGCAGGCACGTTCGTTGCCGCGATTGCGGCGTTTCTGTCTGTCAGCATGATTGTCGTTGATCAGGTCGTATCTCACGGTTCGATCGTTGTGATCGCATGCTGTTGGGCGATTGGTTCGTCGGTTCAAATTGCTGCCGGCACCATCGCTCGCAACTACATGGTCGAAGCTGATGGCGGTTAACTTCCGATTGCAATTGGACTGACGCCACTGGTCTCTTTTGAGCGGCGCGATGGTGAAAAACAGACGGACAAGACAGAGCAGCTAGAGAAAGTTATTGTGACGAGTAGTCAATGTGCGACCTATTCTCCAGAAGAGCTTGCCAGCTTCAGAACGGTTTTTGAGGAGGCGATAGAGTCATTCTCACCTATGATGCTCACGACCTCTAACCGTTTGCAGGTTGCGCAGAACATCCTCGCTCGCGCTGCGACCGGTGAGCGCGATCAAAGGGAACTGCGGCTTGCGGCATTGGCAAACGTCAACGAACGTAGCCGCTATGGCGGCGGCGTCCCGTAGCCAATGTGCGAGAATGGCGATGACAGCGGTCCGATCGCGACGTGAAACGTTGGTTTTCAAGTATCCATTCCGGATCGCGAGTATCGAGCGACTGTTGCCGGCGGGCTCGTATGAAGTCATCACCGACGAAGAGTTGATGGAAGGCTCGTCAATGCCGCCCTATCGGAGCATCGCCACCAGGATGATGGTGCCCGCCCCGCGACGTAACTCTGTCGTCGAGACGGTAGCGATCAGTCCGACCGACCTGTCCGCGGCTCGCGAGACGATGCGCTGGCGTGCCGAATGTGATGTGCCTGTTGACATCGACAAACATCGCGACATGCCCTCGCCAGACTTCCGGCGGATGCTGGCGGGGATCGAAAGCAAGGCGTTGCGCGGTCGGGAGCCGCAACTTGAATCCGAGCTGCTTGCGATACCTGCGCAGTCATTGGTGGGCGCGCTGCCAGAGCTGAAAGCGTCTGGCCGGGATCTCCGCATCGATGTATGCCGTGGTATCGCGCTGTGGTGCATCTTTCTTGACCATGTCCCCAACAACATCGGAAGCTGGCTGACGCTGCGGAATTATGGTTTTAGCGACACAGCCGAAGTGTTCATGTTCCTCTCGGGTGTGACTTGCGCGTTGGCTTACGGCAAGGCAAGCCGGTGCGACGGTTGGGCGAGTGTGGTCAACCGTACGCTGTGGCGAAGCTGGGACATTTATGCAGCATTTCTGCTGCTCACTCTCGCTTGCGCCATCATGGCTTACCTCGCAGGTGGCGGCAGGGTTGCCGACGAAAGCAACACGCGCATTCTGTTGGAACATCCGGGCGCGGCGCTCGCGTATGCAGCGATCCTGCAATATCACCCAGTCAACTCCGATGTCTTGCCGCTCTTCGTGATTTATCATCTTCTATTCGCGCCGCTGCTGTGGCTGATGCTGCGAACGCCGAACGTGATGCTTGGCGCCTCGCTGTTGCTTTATGCTCTGGTGCACGTCTTCGGCTGGTCCGTCCCGGCATGGCCGAATAACGTCTGGTTCTTCAATCCGCTGGCGTGGCAGCTGCTGGTTGTTCTTGGCGCCTGGTGCGTCCTCGCGGGCAAGACGTTCTGGCCGTGGGTTACCTCGCGCACGGCGCTCGTAATTGCCGTTCTCTATTTGGTTTTTAGCCTAACGATCGCGTTGAGTTGGAGCATTAGACCTCTGGCTCCACAAATGCTGGCGGAGCTGGTTTACCTGCTGGACAAATCGAATCTCGCGCCCTTGCGGCTGCTGCATTTTGTTGCTCTCGCGATTTTGGTCGCGTGGGTCGTGCCTCGCGATTGGCGTTGGCTTACGACCCCAGTGATGCGTGGGGCGATCCGCTGTGGCGAGAACTCCCTGGCAATCTATTGCCTCGGCGTCCTGCTGGCGCTTGCCGGCCAGATAGTACTGATTGATATCTCGCATAACCTTGCCATGCAGATCACGCTCAGTACCGCTGGCGTCTTGGTAATGATCGCGGCCGCGACGCTCCTGAGCTTGATCAGGATCAAACCCGGGCGGCAACCACGATCGGCAGGAAGATCATGATCCCTGAGAATGGGAAAACGCGGCAACCTGATGAGATTCGCCGCCGCTTACGCGGTGGCAGTTCGTCTTGGAGGGATGGAAGTCCGCATTCGGTCATTCGCGACCGGGTCGACTGTGGTCCCCGCACCACTTGTTACAATCGCTTCGTGCGCTGGCGGCGGGCTGGCGTCTGGGACCAGATCATCATGCGCTGGCCGCCGGTCATGATACGACGGTGCAGATGATCGATACATCCGTCGTGCGCGTGCAACAGCACGGAGCCTGCGTCGCGGGCAACATTCATCAAGATATGGCCCGCTCACGAGGGGATTCACGCAGTCGTGGATACCAACGGCCTGTCAGTCCATCTCGCCCTCACGCCTGGTGAAGCACACGACAATCGGTTGACCAAGCCGCTCGGCTTGACGCAACCCCGAATGCACGGAGGGAACCCGCTTGAGCCGCTTGGTCGTCGTCTCCAACCGTGTTGCGTTGCCGGGAGAAGCTGCGCAGCGCAGCGGTGGGCTTGTGACCGGCCTCGTCGACGCTCTGCATCAGGCTGGTGGCTTATGGTTTGGGTGGAGTGGCAAGCTAGGAGAAACAGCACCACAGCCGAACGTTTTCGAAACCGAGGGCGTGACGTACGCCACCGTCGATCTTACCCGCGCGGATCATGACGGTTACTACAGTGGGTTCTCCAATGCGGCGCTCTGGCCCCTATTCCACTATCGGCTTGATCTCATGAACTTTACTCGCCGGGACCTGGCCGCCTATCGACGGGTGAATGGCCTACTCGCCCACGCCCTCGCGCCCTTGCTCAGGCCGAGTGATCTTATTTGGGTGCATGACTACCACCTGATCCTCATGGCCGAGGAACTTCGCCGCGCCGGGGCCGCACAACGGATCGGGTTCTTCTTGCATACGCCGTTTCCGTCTTTGGGAGTGCTGGCGACCCTTCCTCACTACGGCGACCTACTGAAATCACTGTGCGCTCACGATCTCGTCGGATTCCAGACAGTGGAGGATTTGACCGCCTTCCATGACGCCATCTTTCGCCGTGCAGGCGGCACGATTTCGTCCGATGGCCACGTTCACGCTTTCGATCGGGATCTACGCGCCGGCGCCTTCCCGATCGGTATCGATACTGAAGCCATCGCCGAAATGGCCAGCGGCGCCGTGAAATCCCGAACGGCACGCCGGCTGCAGGAGAGCCTGCGGGGGCGCCGGCTCATCATTGGGGTGGACCGGCTGGATTACAGTAAGGGTCTCGAGCACCGGTTCAAAGCGTTCGCCGCCTTCCTCGACGGTTATCCCGCGTACCGCAACCATGTCCGCTTGCTGCAGATCGCCACCGCAACGCGCAGCGACGTTCCTGAATACCGTGCGCTTCGGCAGAGGCTCGGTGCGCTGGCCGGCGACGTGGCCGGTCGCTACGCGGAACTCGATTGGGCGCCAATCCAGTATTTGAACAGGAGTTTTTCGCAGCGCTCGCTTGCTGGCTTCTTTCGGCTCAGCGGCGTCGCTCTCGTCACTCCGTTGCGCGACGGAATGAACCTGGTTGCCAAGGAGTATGTCGCTGCACAGAACTCCGATGACCCGGGCGTGCTCATTCTCTCGCCCTTCGCGGGCGCGGCCTACGAACTCCACACTGCCGTGATCGCCAATCCGTATGACCCCGACGCCGTCGCCGAAGCATTGCAGACAGCGCTAGGGATGCCGCTTGAGGAGCGATGCGAGCGTTGGCGGGCCATGATGGCGGTACTGCGTCGCAATAGCATTGCGGCGTGGCGCGAGAGTTTCCTTGGGGCTCTCAGCCGCTAGCACGGGATGTCGTTCGGCAGGAACGTGGCATTGGTGCAGCAGGTGGCGACAATCCGTTCGTCAAGGAGGTTGCTCCAGTCCGCCGATAAGGCCTTACTTCGAAATCATCTCCGGGGCGGAAATGATCCACGGGTAACGGGACCACTTGCATCCGCTTCATCGTCGCGCTGAACCAGATAGACCAAAGGCAAGTCGCCGACGGCGTTCTCCGCTTTCGCGTCAACGTAGTACACTTCTTCTGCTGGCTCAGCGCGACGCACCCTTATCGGCGACTTCCCATCCCAAAGCGGCCGGTACCCGATCGTCATTCGCTTCAAGTCCTCTTGCAGCCAGTCCTCCTTGCCGAGTTCTCTGGCCTGGCGAAACGTCGCGGCCCTGAACGCCAGAATCGGCTGACCGTCGATTTCCAGCACGAAGACGGGCAGAGGTGACGTCTCGGTTTTAGCTTGCATCATCATTGAACCGCCGCTTCCTCGGCTGGTCGACGCGCCCTTCGCGAAATTCGGACGGTCGTCTTGTCAGCTGGCGCTTGCGTTTCCTACGTTCCTCGCCGGTGGCAGATGCATCGCCCATCTTGTCGATCTGAGCTCCGGCAAGCCCCTCTGCGCGCGCTCCGCGACTGACATCGAAAGATCGCTTCTGCCCGTCGAATTGAAGCCCGATCTCGATCAGGCGACGGATGGCTTCGGAGCGGGAGGCGGCGTCGTTTCTTTCCGACCATCTCGCGATTTCGGCCAGGAGAGATTCTGGCAGACGAGTGCCGACAGAAAAATCGAGTCCAGTTGCCGGCCGGCCCTCCGTTTTTGTTTTACAAATATTGACTTCGCCATAAAAGCCCGCCGGTTTACGGCTCGCGGATCTTCTTTCGTAGAAATAGGGGCATCAACAACCGTATGTCAGCGAAACACAGCGACCGCGAGTATCAATAGTCCAAAAAAGACCGGCAGCACTATTGGCGGGACGAGCCAGTCGCGCAACGTACTTTGGCCATTGTATTTCATCTTGTAATCCTTTCAAGAGAGGCATCTTTGGTGCGGGCATTTTTCCTTTGCGTTGGTCACTGCAAGCTTGGCTCTTTCTTTGGCCAATAAATCGGTTCTCGTTTCGCAGGGCCGATCTGTTACAGAAGCTCGGCCTTGAAAAGAGAGATGTTCTCATTCGCGATGAAACGGTCCATGGCTCTGAAATGGTCCATGAAAGCCTCCTCAAGGAGGTTTTGCGCGCCGTGTGCGCACCGCTCCAACCTCGTTACTGCGGCGGGAGCGCGATCGGTCTCTCAGTCACCCATAGGGCCAATGGGCAGGACGGCGATGTTGGTACTAGACTCCTTTAATCTCCGATAGTCTACACTTAAACGGCCATCGGTCTGGCTTATTTTCAAGCGGTTGCAACGCATCTCGCTCTCCCTGACATGCCGGAATGGGGCCGGCGTGTCACGCACTTGTCTCCCTTATCCTACGCAGCCGACCTCATCCGCATAGGAATGGGCGGAAACAGATATTTTCCTCCCTGGCTGGACGTGAGTGCATTGGCGGCGTTCGCTTGCGCACTCATGTTCTTCGCACATCGCCCTCCATCGACGTGCGCAGCGCGCCGACTAGGAGCGACCTGACCGGTTGCGACCGAACCAATGCAAGCACGCCGACGGCACGTCGTCTCCACGTCGAGCAGGATGGCTGTCTTGGTGCTTCGACCTGTGGTCGGAGCGGAAGTCTCGCGGTGAACCAAGCGCCTGCGTCCAGGTGATACAATTCCTGTGAGAGATAGTGGACCATTGCGCGGAGCCTCACGCTGACATTGATCTCAGGACCCCACCTCGGAGTTCAAAAGAACGATCGGCTATCTGTGCCATGTTGCGCTCGTGAGTGACGAGAAGCAGGGTCCTGCCGCGCTCACGGACTGCGCTCGTCAACAGTTCCATCACGTTTTGCGCGCTCTGGTCATCGAGATTCCCTGTCGGCTCGTCAGCTAGAAGGAGTGCGGGATCATTGGCCAATGCCCTGGCGATGGCCACTCGCTGCTGTTCGCCCCCGCTGAGCTGGGAGGGATTGTGATCACTACGATTGGCCAGACCAACAAGATCAAGAAGTTCACGCGCACGGTTACGGTTCGCTCGCCCCACGGCGATCATCGGGAGCAGAACGTTCTCCAGCGCGGTTAGTTGCGAGATCAGATTGTAGGCCTGAAAAATTATTCCGACTTGCTCGGCGCGGTGTTTTGAAGCGCGGTTCATCGGCAAACTGGCGATATCTGTTCCGGCCACAACGACTTCTCCCTTGTCGGGGCGATCAAGTCCTGCGATGAGGTTGAGAAGAGTGGTTTTTCCTGAACCGGATGGACCGCTGAGCTTCACGAATTCGCGTTCTCTAACCTCAAGCGAGACATCGTGCAGCGCACCGATCGTGGCGTGATGGCGCCGATAGGCCTTGGAAACCAACCGTACGCATAAAAGTGGCTCCGCGCTCACGAGTTCTCCTCCGATAGCGTCGTTGCAAGAGGCTGCCAGACAAGGCGGATGCTAGTCGAGGCCAGGCCGACGACGACGGCTGCGATCGCGATCGCCACGATCGATGCTGCGACCAGCCAATCGATCGTCGGCTCGGTGGGACCAAGATCCGCCATTAGCGATGGCATCGCGAAAGATCGAGGTACCAAAATTCTGGCGACAAGGCCGCCGATCCCAGCAGCAGTAATTCCTAGCATCAATCCGAAAGCGAGGGCCGGCGCTATACCCATCGCCGGCGAAAAGCCGAGCGCCATCAGGGTGGCATATTGCCTGCGCCTATCGACATAAATGTCATGCAAAAGATTCGCTGCGAATGATCCAGCCAGTAAAACGGTGAAGACGCTCACGGTGGAGAACAGCGCGAGCGTCAGGACGAAATCGCGCACCTTGCGCTGGTATTGGCTGTATCGGACGCCCGCAAGACTCGGTCCCGGCTTGCCTGCTGCGGCTTTGGCCGGATGGGACTTGCACCCACAAGCAATCATCAGCTTGGCATGACGTACTCCCCAGTGATGGTGTAGCTCGGTAGAGCAAAGCCGCCCGTACGCGCGCCCCCAAATGGCGCCGTAGCGGGCGGGCGGCTTTGCGGTGGTCACCGGCGATTCGCCGGTAGGATCGGGTTGCGACACGCCAACGCAACCGAGGAACCACCGATGACCGACGATATGATGAACCTGCGCACGC
>Ga0134128_10005678_pt1 | contig 15120 bp, 9 predicted proteins | sample KB31754_FD_96462 | JGI IMG/M metagenome (GOLD analysis project Ga0134128, IMG submission 96462) | Terrestrial soil microbial communities with excess Nitrogen fertilizer from Kellogg Biological Station, Michigan, USA - KB3-175-4 | ecosystem: Environmental > Terrestrial > Soil > Unclassified ... | reverse complement strand
CAGTTGTGCCTGGCGAAATCGCCGAACCTGGTCCAATGGACCCGTCTCGGGGTAATCATGCCGGCGGACAAGGGCCGCTGGAACGTGCATTGGACGAAATCCGGCGCAATCCTCGATCGGAAAATCGACGGGCATTACTGGATGTACTTTATGGGCGATGCCGCTGGAGAAAACGGCGCGAATCAAATGGGCGTTGCTTATTCGGACGACTTGATTCACTGGACAGAGCCGTTGGATCATCCTATTCTCGGCCATCGGCCCGGCATGTTCGATTCACGTGTTGTCGAGCCGGGGCCGCCGCCCGTGCTCACCGACAAAGGCATTCTACTCATCTACAACGGCGCCGACGACAAACTCGCCTATCGCACGGGCTGGGCTCTGTTCGACAAAGATGACCCGATTCACGTGCTGGCGCGCTCCGACAAGCCGGTCTTCGAGGCCAAACAGGAATGGGAAAAGGTGGGGCAAGTGCCGAGCGTTGTATTCGTTGAGGGACTGGTGCGCGAGCCGACGCGCTGGCTGCTTTACTACGGTGGCGCGGATAAATACGTTGGGGTGGTTTCCACACAACTGAAGTATTCGGAGATCAAAAGCTGGCAACCGGTTGCCTTGACACAGAGCCGCATCGCGTTAGCGAACGGGTTTCTTCGGACAACCGAACAACCCGCACACTTGTATGTTGAAGGAACAGAGAAACAGAGCCTGGTTTTAAGAGAACGAGGCTCTGTGGGTGGCGCAAGGTCGTCCGCGCACTAGGCTAGAGATTGCCGCATTGGCGGGACTGGCTCCCTTTGCCTGCATATTAAGGCCAGCTGGCGAGGTTTAATACGCTGAGGCGAGCAGCGAAGCAGGCGCGCCTCAACCATCTCATTAGAACCGAAACCGCAAGCTTAAGTTAATGCGGCGATTGTTAGTCGGTGTCTGCTCGGCTCCGTATCCGCCCGCGATGCTGGTCGGCTGCAGAAACAGCGGCGAAGTCAGCACGCCGACAGGCGTATCATAATTCACGTTATTGAAGATGTTACGTGCGCTGATAGAGAGCGTCAGGTTGTAGCGGTGTTCGGTCGTGGAGTTGAATCCACCGTCGCCAAAGCGCCCGTGGCCGCCGCCTTCCGCGCGAGCGCCGCCAACAACGCCCTTAATCTTGGTTGTGCCAAAGCCCCATGTGCGGCTCAATCGAAGGTTCGCTGAGAATTGGCCGGATGCGTTGCCGGTGTTGTAGGGGAGAATCGCCTCGCCAGGCGTCGGCGTCGGATTCAAATATCCGTAAGGCGTTGCGATAATGCCGGGTCCCGGACCGCTCGCCACGTAAGGCCGATCGTTTACAACACCGTCGGCATTGTAGTCGAATCCAGTGTTGATGTTGTACGGCATGCCGGAGCGGACAACGATAAACGGTGAGAGTTGTACACGCCATGGCGCCATGATGCTTCCGCCGATGAACGCCCGGTTCTGGATGTCCATCGATGACCGTCCCCAGTCCGCGTTCAGATCGTACTGGTTCATGGGAAGCGAGCCCAGTCCGGCGGCGTTGGTATGCACGTTGTTCCAGATATATGCGCCAAAAAGAGACAGGCGTGAGCCAATCCGGCTGTTCACCCGGAAAAACACCTGAGATTGTTTCATTAACCCGCCGGATTCGAACTGATACAGATCGCCGATATCCCCCAATGGCCGAACCCCCAAAGGCGGCTGACCGGGCAAACCCGTACCCGGCGCATTGATGTTCCGCGTGTCGTATTGATGAATGCCGCGCGTATTCGTATAATTCACCGAAAGCGTTGTTCCCTTAAAGAGCTGCTGATCTACGCCAATGGCGCTTTGGATCAGATAAGGCGCGCGCAGGTTCTTGTCGATCTGATAGACGATCTGCTGGGTGAGCGGCAGGCCGGTGACTGGCGGAATGTTGGGATAGAAGGTGGGATTGCTTACCAGATAGGATTGCTGATTGATTCCGTTATTCTGTTCGGCAAGCAGAACGTCGCTGTCATCAAAGCGAACATAGAATAGTCCAAAACCGCCGCGGATCACCGTCTTGGGCCGGCCCGATGCCCCCGATAGCTTCGGCGACCATGCGAAACCGACGCGAGGAGCGAAGTCGCCCCGATCACTAATGTTGGTCTGCCCTTCCCAGCGCAGGCCGGTGCTCAATGTGAAGTTGGATGCCACGCGCCAATCGTCCTGTACGAATAGGCCAGCATCGATTTGATTCACGCCGAGCGCCGGATTGCCGGCGTTGATTGTGAACTGGAGCGGCTGGCCCGCCAGATACGCTTGCGAGCACGTGGGAGTTACTGCCAAACACGCAAACTGCCATGTGCCGTTGAAATTCTTCGGTTTATACGTGTCGAGAATGTCGCCTCGAATCCTCGCTCCGAACTTGATGTTGTGAGTTCCTTCCGAAAGAGTCGTATAGTTTTGAAACTCGTAATTACTTTCCGACAGAGTGGTGTGGCCGTTGATCGATCCGCCGCCGGTGAATGCTCCGGGCACTGTGATCTCAGGCGCATCGGTCACCGCGCTTTGCGCCAAGTCGCTGCGCGTGAACTGAAAACGCGTCTCGTTTACGGCCTTGGCAGAGAGAACCGCGGTATCCGTAATGCGGGCCTCGTGTTCCGTCGCGTTGTAGCTGTAGCCATTAGCGGGTAAATCGAACCCGAAAACACCATACAGATCGCGGTCGTTGCCCTGATAGGAGTAACGCATGCTGAGCGTGTTGCTCTTCCCGAGTTGCCAGTCGACCCGAGGACTGATGGACATGCGCTGTTGCGGCGTCGGCACAAAGCTCCGGTCGTTCACAATGTTGCCTGAAGCGTCTGGAACGAAGGCGTTCAGAATGCCGTTGTCCTCAATTTGCCTCCGGTCGAAATCGAAAAAGAAGCTGGCGCTCTTGCTGATGGGACCGCTGACATTTCCGCCGTAGCGCTGCGTCCGGAAATCCGGTGTTACGTTGAGAAAGGGGTTGCGGGAATTCAACGCGCCGTCGCTAATGTCGTAATACGCCGTCCCGTGCAGTCTGTCCGTACCGGGCTTTGTGAAGATCTCGATCCGGCCATATCCCAGTTTGTCGTATTCGGAGGAGAACGGGTTCTGATTGATGCGGATTTCGCGTATGGTGTCTTTCGGCGGCAGAGTGCCGGATGAGAACCCGTCGATATAGATCTGCGAACCGCCAGGACCGGCGGACGGCCCGGCGAGCGCCTCCAAATCCTGCTGCAGGTCGTCGGGATCGTCCGGCAGAGCATCAAGATCTTCTTTTTTCAACACCAATTGGCTTGCGTTTTGGGTTGGATCGACACTCACCTGCGTCGTGTTGTTTTCTTCGACCGTCAATTCCTGTTTGACGGACGACGGCTTCATGACCACGTCGCCTTCGGCGGATTGGCCGGAACTCACAAGAATGGCGACCACGCCGGTTTGCGTCAGTCCTTTGTATTCGGCCGAAACCGTGTAGGTACCGGGGGCAACGCCCCGTAAGACGTAAGCGCCGCCGCCGTTGCTCTGCACAGTGCGAGTGGCCCCATTTTGGTCGGTTAGCGTAACCGTCGCATTCGGGATCACGGCGCCGGTGTCGTCTTTGACCGTACCGCGGACAGTGCCTCCATTTGTGACGCGCGCGGTGTGCGGCGCTTTCGGGCTCTGCGCCGGCACTGTTGTCTGGGCGGAAAGGAATGCCGCCGGCAAAAACAGACACAGTAATATTAAATGCACTCTATGCTTTGTCATGAAACCTCGTAGCGGTTATTTGTTGGGCGAATCGCCGCCTGCTCCACCGCTGTCTTCGCCCGGCGTCCCTACGTCCAGATTCCACATGCCCAGAGCGGCGGATCGGCCGGCTTTGGACGGAGCGGACGCGAATAGCGGCTCCACACCTGCAATGATGTTGATCGCCGTAAGATGAGATTTGTCGTCGCCGACGCCACCCGAGATCACCACGGCATCGCCCGGCTTGAGATCCGAAGCGGGAATCTTGGGTAGTTGTTCGACATCCTTCGATAGATCGCCGCTGAAGCCGCCGCGGTTTGGCCTTGCGCCCTCTCCCGCTGGGGCATTCGGGTTAGCGGGCTGCTCCATGTTCCCGTCATGGGCGCCCGATCGTTCGGAACCGCCTGCTGGGGGAGTCTCGCCGTTGGCCTCTGTCGCGCCGCCTTGCGGCTTGTAGTTCGCATTGAGCCGGCGAGCGAGACGGTTCGCCATCATGGGAGGCAGGCGCCGGACCGATGAATCGTCAGTAAGCGCAACCGTGACCGGCTGCTTCGTCTGCAGATCGGTCACCTGCAATTGCTTTCCATCCGGATTGATGGAAACGATGGTTGCGGCAATTGTTTTGAACGCGCCCGAAATTACCTGTTCGGCAGCGACGTCCGCGCCGCCATTGGTGCTATTCCCGAGCACTCGAAGTTCGTCGCCGGGCTTTAGCTCAGAGAAAGAACTGGGTTTCGCATCCGAGTATTTCGCCGAGGCCGAGGCATAACGGGTAAATTGCGTCTCCGGAGTCGTCGTCACCGTCACGGTTTTCGTGCCTTCCGGAGTTCGAGCCGACATCACCACCGAATGGGTAGCATCGTCAATCGCCGTGATTGTGCCGCGACTGCCGCGCTTCTGCCAGTCTTCGAGTTCGGCCTGATGTTTCTGCTGAAGGTCGCCTGACGTCATCACGAGCACGATCTCCGCATCGAGTTTCGGGGCGCTCGCGTCTTTATGCCCTCTGGCCAGAAGACGGTCACCCACGGCAATCTGGCCGGCGGTAATCGGCTGCGCTTTCTTTAGGTCTTTTTGGCCGGGTGGGACCTTTAAAAATCGGCGGGCGTTTGCCGCCGAAACACTATATTCGGTCCCGGTCTTATCTTGCTTAACCGTGAAAGTCTTGTCCGCAGCGTTCACTGCCGTGACTGTGCCAAGCACCTGGTCCAATGGGGCGTGGGCCGCTTGCGGTGAGGCTTGCGCCAACAGGAGGCCGGGCGCGCCAACCGGTAGGAGCAATAAGCCCGTTGACATCGCCAAACTTGCGGTAAGAGCGCGAACCAAATTCATTACAACTTGGGGCGAATGGAGCACCCTTTTGGTTACGCACGAAACCGTGTTTTGGTATCAAAGCCAGTGTAAAGAGTTGTAAAAGCGGCAGTTGAACAACCGCATACCTCTTCGGCGCATGGGTTATGGGAGGGCGCCCACGGCTCCGGCGTTACGCAGCTCACGAAGGCTCAATTCCGCTGGCCTGTGTGCTCGCTTCTTCCGGCCAAAGGGCGCACGCCGGGGCCGCCACACACGCCCACGCCGGTGTTCAACAGGGCATTCAGAAAGTTGAAAAGAACCGCGTAAACGACCTGTTCGGTGATTGGCTGCCGTCCTGGCATGCGGTAAGCGCCCGGCAATTCCTTCGTGATCTGCAACCGGATTGCGTGCGATAAGGGCCGCCCGCTGCGATCGCGCTGATTGGCCAGCATCAAGGGCGTCTGGAGAACCGCCCCCGTCCGGCCATCTACGTAAAACTGGCACCGCGAGAACCAGCCGAGATTGCCCGGGTCCGCCGCATCGAACAACAGAAGCGGAGCCTGGCGGTCGGCCGCCAGCAGGTCGAGCGAGATCAGCCGTTTCCCGTCGTCGACTTTGAATTCGAAACCCGTTTGCCGCGCGATATTGCCAATGAACTCCGTATCCAGTTCCAGCAGAAGATATTTGTGAGGACCAGCCTCGAGCACCTGCATTTACTTTATTGTAATGGCATTCGCTTCATGCCAGCGCCGCGCGTCGATAAACGGCATGATCCGCCGCGCTGAACTGGACCAGTTTCACTAGCCGGACGTCCCCGGGATCCATGCTAAGCCATCCGCGAACGCTCGAAATCGCGATCCTCGCGGCTTCTTCCAACGGATAACCGTAAATGCCAGTGCTGATCGAAGGAAAACTGATACTCTCGACAGCACGTTCTTTAGCGAGGTTCAGACACGTGATATAGCACGATTGCAATAACTGCGCTTCCCCGTGATGCCCGCCGCGGTATACCGGCCCGACAGCATGGAAAATGTATTTCGCCGGGAGCCGCCCCGCGCTCGTCGCGACGGCGCTTCCGGTTGGGCAACCTCCTTCACGAGCACGGATCTCGTCCAATTCCGCCATGACGGATCTCCCGCCCGCGCGGTGTATAGCGCCATCCACGCCTCCTCCCCCCGCCAGTGCGGAATTGGCCGCATTGACGATTGCATCGACCGCGATTTTCGTGATATCGCCGGTCACCAGCTCGATTCTCCCCGAACCGCAGGCCATTGTGTATGGTTGGGCGCTCACAAGACGTTAGAGGAATAAAACGGCTATAGGGCAACATCCGGAGACATCTCGACGTCGGTATCAGTGAGAGATAGAATTATTGCGGAATCCCTCTTTTACGTTAAGGTCTCAACACTTCCGTATTGATTGGCGTAGAATGGAGAAGCCGAGTAGGAGTGTCAACATACCATGCTTGAAGGTTTACTGCAGCCCCAACACCTGCTAATCATTCTCGCCGTCGCGCTATTTGTGTTCGGGCCGAAGAAACTGCCTGAACTCGGCAAGGGTCTTGGCGAAGGGATCAAGTCCTTCAAGGACGGGATCAGACAGGCGACTGCCGAGCAGAACAAGCCCGCAGCGAGCGCGACCGTAGAGGCCGAGAAGAAGGCGTAGCCTTAGGGCGCCCTTCGGCGAAATGCTACAGGCAATCTCGCCACACATGGCCCTGTTGCCTCGGCACTCGGGAAATGTGTCTTTCGCCATTGTCTAAGACCATGCCGGCTCCCGCCTTGGCGCTGTTTGATATCGACGGCACATTGTTGCGGCGCGCCGGTCGGCATCATAAGCTGGCCCTCATCGATAGCGTCCGGCAGGCGACCGGATGCGTGGCATCGCTCGATGAAATTCCTACTCAAGGCATGCTGGATTGCGACTTGCTTCGTTTGTTGCTCGCCCAGACAGGCCTACCAGTACCGGAGATTGAGGCAAAGCTGCCGCAATTAATTGAGGCGGCTCAGGAATCCTATTTATCGGGCTCACCGGACGATCTTCGTTCGAGCGTCTGCCCGGGTGTGGTATCCCTGCTGGATGAACTGGCACGCCATGGAATCGCCACTGGGCTCGTGACCGGCAACCTGAGCGCCATCGGCTGGCGAAAAATGGAGCTCGCCGGGCTCCGTGCCCATTTTACGTTCGGTGCATTTGCCGAGCACGGTGAAACGCGCGCCGTTCTGGCTGCAATCGCAATCCGAGAGGCGCGCCGTAAGGCAGTTGTCTCCGAATCGTCTCGAATCTCGCTCATCGGCGATCATCCGAACGATATCCGCGCGGCCCGCGCCAATGGCATTCAAGCGATCGCCACCGCCACCGGGCTTTCCACCCGAGAGGAATTGCTGGCGGAGGGTCCCGATATCCTCGTGGGCGATTTGACCGAGCTCGCCCCGGCACAGCTTTTATAAGTCCATCGCAACCGCTACGATAACCGTAAGGTATTTACACGGAAACAGTTCGGTTCGGCAGGCGGTCTAGTAGATACGGGATATGTCATGGCGCCGTTGCGAGCTTTCCGCTCGGAATCGGAAATTGCGCGGGCATCCTGAAGTCGCAAACAGCCTCGAGAAATAAGCAAGGTGGGGCTCTCATGTTTTCCCGTGGCCGTGTAACGCGATCGTCGCGGCAGGCGGGTGACAGTCAATTGCATGCACGAAAATAAAAAAGGCTTCTGGAAGGCTTGGCAGGACCGTCTCTCGGCGCTTCGCAATTTGCCGCCTGTGTTGCGAATTGTATGGCAGTCGGGTCCGTGGGTGGTCATTGCGGGATTCAGCGCGCGGGTAGTTGTCTCCGTGCTGCCCATTGGAGTGCTCTGGATTTCGGGCCGCATTGTCGATGCGGTAACCAACGTAGCGGTAAAGCATCAACCCATTCCGTGGTTTTTCTGGTGGCTGGTCGGCGCTGAGTTCGCGCTCGCGGTCATCGGCGGCCTTTCGAGCCGCGTTATCTCCTTCTTCGACACGCTTTTGTCCGATCGGTATTCGCGGCACGTGAGCGTGCTGGTCCTCGAACACGCCTCGACGCTCGATCTGGCTACCTACGAGAACCCGCTCTTTTACGATCGTTTGGAACGGGCCCGCGTTCAGGCGACCGATCGCCTGGTGATGATTCAGGCCACCGGAACTCTGGTTCAGCAATTCATCACGACCATTTCTCTGGCGATCCCCATTTTGTGGCTCTCGCCGTGGCTGCTTCTTTGGTTGGTTGCGTTCGTCACGCCCGCTTTCCTCGGGGAAAGCCACTTTGCTTTTCTCGGCTACGCTCTGAACTTCAGCCAGACGCCGCGCAAGCGCATGATGGACTACCTGCGGGTACTCGGCGGCAGCAAGGAAGCTGCGAAAGAGCTGAAACTCTTCGGACTGCGCGATTTTTTGACGGTTCGGTTTCGCGCGCTTTGGAACGGCATTTACGACGAAAATGTGAAACTGGCCCGCCGCCGTCTCGCAGCAAATGCGGCGCTCGGATTGTTGAGCAGCGGCGGTTACTATGGCGCCTACGTATACGTGCTGTACCGGACGTTGCAAGGACAAATCAGCGTCGGCACGATGGTTTTTCTAACCGGAGCGATTCTTCAGATCTCGGCCAACATCCAGAACATCTTCACTACGCTCGCCGGCATCGCAGACCAGGCGCTCTACCTAACCGACCTGCTTGCGTTCTTCAATATGAAACCGACGGTGTTGTCGAAAGAGAATGCCCTGCCGGCGCCGCGGCCGATCCGCCAGGGATTCGAGTTTCGCGACGTGTCCTTCTGGTATCCGGGAACAACACGCCGCATTCTCGACAGGCTGAATTTCCGCCTGGAGCCCTGCGAGCGCGTCGCTTTGATCGGCCAGAATGGGCAGGGCAAGACAACCATCGTCAAGCTCATCAGCCGGCTCTACGATCCATCGGAAGGGCAAGTTCTGCTGGATGGAGTGGATCTCCGCGAGTATTCCGTCGACGATCTATGTAGAGAGATAGGCATTATTTTCCAGGATTTCATGCGTTACGAGATGAAGGCTAGCGAGAATATCGCCGTCGGCCGCATCGAAAAGTTGGGGGACCGGAAAGCGATCGAGATCGCCGCACATAAGAGTCTGGCCGACTTGGTGATTCAAAAATTGGCCAACGGATACGACCAGATGCTCGGCCGCAGATTCGAAGGCGGAGTCGATTTGTCCGGGGGGGAATGGCAGCGGCTGGCGCTCGCCCGTGCTTATCTGCGCGACGCGCAGGTTCTCATTCTGGATGAGCCGACGGCGGCGCTCGACGCACAGGCCGAGTACGAGGTTTTTGAACGGTTCAGCGATCTGACGAAAGGCAAAATGACACTTCTGATTTCGCATCGTTTTTCCACGGTGCGCATGTCCGATCGCATCGTCGTATTAGAGAACGGGCGGATTGTCGAAGAAGGACGGCATGACAAGCTGGTAGAGTTGGGCGGCCGCTACGCCGAAATGTTCGAGTTGCAGGCGTCAAGCTATCGTTGAAGGAGCGGAAATGGCAGGAGGGAGTGTAGCAAGAAACGCCATGCCGGCGGGATGGCGGCCGGCCGCGCTCCCCGACGCGAGCGAATGCGCGGAGTTGTCTGCTCGCGCGAAGGAAGTCGCGTTGAGCTGGGTGACTCTGCCGCACAAGACGCGCTGCCCCGAACTGAAAAGACGGTACGAGAGCGCGGTTGGCATCCTCGCGGGACTGCAGTACGAGCTGTCCGCTCACAAACAGGACAACCTCAGCGAAGACCTGCGCTGGCTCTCAGATCATCTGCGCCTTTTCGCATCGGATGTTATCGAATTCCGCAGCAGCATGAAGCTGTTCAAAAAGCTTCCGGTCGCGCGTTCCGCCGACAGACTGGAAATGCCCCGCGTCTGGGTGTTGATGCGCGGGTATCTCGAGGCGGTTCAGTACCAAATATCAGAGATTACTCTGACCGCCTTTGTCGCCGCCGCCGAAGAGGTGGAGCCGCTGGAGCATCGCGAGTTATGGGCGATGGCGCTGATGCTGAAGCTGGTCATCTTCGAAGAAGCCGCGCGCCGCGGGCAAGAGGCGCTCCAGGAATTTCTAAAAGGAGCCGCTTCGTCGCGATCGACGCACATGGACCGAGTCGTCCAAAGCCTTCGTCTCACTGGCGAGCTGGACTGGGATGAATTGATCGAGCCCATTTCCTACGTGAACGCAATCTTGCGCGAGGATCCGGCCGGTGTTTACACCCGCATGGACGAGATTACTCGCGAGAATTATCTGACCGCGGTGAGCGACCTTGCGGAGCATTCGCACGCGAGCGAGATTGAGATTGCACGCATGGCCGTCCACTTCGCCCGCGAAGTGGATGCCGAGAGTCCAACCGACCGCGAGACGTTGCGGCGCCGTCACGTGGGCTATTACCTGGTCGATCGCGGAGTTGCTCTGCTTCGTTCCCGCATCCGCTACCGCCCGTCGTTCGATACGTGGTTACAGGAGTTCTTGCGCCGCTATCCCGACGAGTTCTACATTATCGGGATCGAATTTATTTCGCTGATTACCATCGTTGGAATTATCGTGCCGTACTCGCACGGTAAGTACACTCTGAGTTATTTATTTCTGGTCGCCGTGCTCCTCCTGATTCCGGTGACTCAGGCGGCCGTTGAGCTGGTGAACTACTTCATCACTTCCGTCCTGCGCCCCAGACCTCTACCGAAGTTCGATTTTTCGGAGGGTGTTCCCGCCGATTGTAAGGCCCTCGTAACGGTGCCGACTCTGCTGATCAACGAGCGGCAGATCCGGCAGCTCATCGAAGATCTCGAGGTGCGCTATCTCGGGAACCAGGATGCAAACATTCATTATGCTCTTCTGACGGACTTGCCCGATACCGCCGAACGAGCGGACGAGCGCGATCCGAAAATTGAGCTCGCCGTTCGTCTGATCGAGGAGTTGAATAAAAAGTACGCGCACCTGGGCCTCGGGGAGTTTTATCTATTCCATCGCCACCGCGTGTTCAACCCGCAAGAAGGCGCCTGGATGGGCTGGGAGCGCAAACGCGGCAAGTTACTGGACCTGAACAAGCTGTTGCGTGGCGCTTACGACCCCTTTCCCGTGAAGGCCGGAGACATGAGCCTTCTGCGCGATGTCAGGTTCGTCATCACTCTCGATTCCGATACCCAGTTGCCTCGCGGATCGGCGGCGCGGATGATCGGCGCGCTGGCCCATCCGTTGAACGCGGCAGTCGTGGATCGAACCCGCAACATCGTTACCGAAGGCTACGGTATTCTGCAGCCAAGAGTCGGCATCAGCATTCAATCGGCTGGACGCTCTCGGCTGGCCGCGTTGTATTCCGGCCAAACCGGCTTCGATATTTACACGCGGGCGGTTTCGGACGTCTATCAGGATCTCTATGGCGAAGGCATTTTCACTGGGAAGGGCATCTATGAAGTCGATGTTCTGCGCAAAGTCTTGGAATTGCGCTTCCCGAAGAATACGCTGCTAAGCCACGACCTTATTGAGGGCGCCTACGCGCGCGCCGGACTGCTTTCGGATGTCGAGGTGATCGACGATTATCCTTCGCATTACAGCGCGTACAATCGTCGCAAGCACCGCTGGCTTCGGGGCGACTGGCAGATTGCCCGCTGGTTGTTTGCCTGGGTGCCCGACGAAGCCGGCCGTCTTGTTCGTAACCCTATTTCGCTGATTTCACGCTGGAAGATGTTCGATAATTTGCGGCGCAGCCTGGTGGAGCCGGCGACCTTCGTCCTGCTTATCGCCAGCTGGTTCTTCATGCCCGGCGGCCCGGCGGCGTGGACTTGCATTATTGCCGGATTATTGTTTCTTCCCGGCTTGTTCCAATTTCTCTTTGGGTTGTTCCGATTTCTGCGATTGCGAGAGATGGTGGTTCTTCACGACACCTTCGGTAATCTCACCAACACTTTCGCCACCGTCATTCTGAATATCGTCTTCATGGCGCACCAGGCGCTGGTCGCCTTGGATGCAGTCGTGCGAACCGTCGTCCGCAGCAACATCACGCGCAGCCGATTGCTTGAATGGGAAACGGCCACGGAGGCTGAACTTGGCCTTAAAAAACGGACGCCCGTTGACAGATACCTGGACTGGATGCCGGTTCTTGCCGCGATTCTGGGATTGGTGATCTGGCAATTTCATCCGAAGGCGCTTCCGTATGCCGTGCCGGTGCTGGTCGTCTGGGCATGTTCAAGGCTCGTATCCAATTGGTTGAATCGGCCTCCGCTTTCGCAAACGTATTCGGTGCGAGCGTCGGAACGGCGGCTCGCGGAGCAGTCGTTTTTGAAAACGTGGCGGTTCTTTGTCGAATTCAGTAACGACCTCAACCATTGGCTGATACCCGACAACGTGCAGGAGAGTCCGCGAATTATTGCGGAACGCTTATCCCCCACCAATCTTGGATTTCTGCTGAATTCTCGTCAGGCGGCCTGTGTTCTGGGAGCAATCACGGCTCCCGAGCTTGTGACGCTTACCCGGAACACCTTGGATTCCGTCGACAAGCTGCCCCGGTTTGAAGGACACTTATACAACTGGTATGACAATCTCACGCTGAAGCCTCTTAATCCATTATTCATATCGACAGTGGACAACGGGAACCTAGTTGCTTCCTTATGGTCGCTGAAGCAGGGCTTGCTCGACCAGACCCGGTTGCCGATCGTTTCGCCAGCGCTTTGCGAGAACCTTGCGAATCAATTCCAGTTACTCCGGGACGTGGGCGCCATTACGCGAAGGCAAGTCTGGAAATTGCCGCGGGCCGCTGCCGGGGACGACAGGTGGGTGACCGTCATTTTGAAGCAGCCGGATACCTGGTCGTCCGAGGCGCCCCGCCGCGCGGCCTCCGATGAAGCGGCATGGTGGCTCTCGGAAGTCAGGAAAAGAGTGCAGGCCATTCGCCGCCTTGCTTCCGATTACGCCCCATGGCTGCTTCCCGACAATGCCGCGCTTCTCGAAATTCCCCAGTTGGAGTTGAAAGGCGCATTAGCGAAACTCACTCCGCGCACCGCCGGCGCTCTCTATTCCAAACTCGATGAGGACTTGCAGGCTGCGATCCGTGCCGGTGCGAGCGCGGCCGCGCTTGATGCCATGGCTCGCGTAAAGGCGCTTCTGCCCGATTGCAGGTTGAACGCGGAGGCCTTGTCCGCCGATTTGCGGGCGCTTGCCGAAAGAGCGGAGATTTTCACACAGCAGATGAATTTTTCCATTCTTTTCGACACGCGGCGCAAACTGCTCACCGTGGGCTACGATGCCGGAGCGAATCAGGCGGAGCGCGCCTGCTATGACCTGATGGCATCCGAAGCTCGCATCGCCGCCTTCGTCGCCATCGCCAAGGGCGAGATTCCGCAGGAGAGTTGGTTCCGCCTCGGCCGTACTCACACCAGTTGGGAAGGCGAGACGCTGCTGGCCTCCTGGACCGGCACAATGTTCGAGTACCTGATGCCGGCGCTCTGGATGAATTTATATCCCAACACCATGCTCGATCGGAGCGCCCGCGCGGCCGTGCGGGTGCAGCAGAAGTATGCGTACAAATACAGAGCGCCCTGGGGTATTTCCGAATCGGCGTGGAGCGAGCAAAACGCGGAGGGGCACTATCAGTACCTGGCGTTCGGCATCCCTCCCATTTCTCTAAAAGGGGGAGCCGACGAAGTGAATCGGCTTGTCATTTCGCCGTATTCGGCCTGGTTGGCCATGATGGTGAACCCCGAGGCCGCCCTTCGGAATCTCTCGCGCATGGCCCGGCACGGCTGGTCCAGTCCCTTCGGTTTCTACGAATCGGTGGATTACGGCGCTCTGAAACGCCAATGGTTTCCCTGGCGCAAAGGTGTAACCGTTCACATGTGGATGGCCCATCATCAAGGTATGTCGTTGCTGGCTATGACGAACTGGTTGAGTAAAGCGCCATTTATTAACTGGTTTCACGCCGATCCGCGCGTCCAAGCCACGGAACTGCTGCTTCAGGAGAAACCGCTGCGAGCCAAACCGCTTCCCTCAGTTCGTCCCGATTTGGCACGGCTTGCCCATGTACCCCGGCTGAAAAATGTCGGTTCAGCGCCGACGATCCATGCATAAATCATCCTCGTTTAGAAACCAAGGTAAGTACGTTTCAGCGAGGGTAAGTACGTTCATTCTACTAATCCGTCGATAAACAATTCGTAGGTTAACGCTGAAGTCATTGTTCCCGCTCGGCTGCGGCACTGGATCTGCCTAGAAACGATACGAGGAAGTTATAAAAGTTGACTCTTTTGAGCCTTCGCCTATTTAAAAAGTATTTGCAAAAAATTAGATTTCTGCTGAAATAGAGGCACCTGGCGATCGAGATCAAGGACTTTCGCATTTACCATGAGCAACAGCTTCGCAGGTGTACCCGAAAGAGGAGCTATGCCTAACACCAACACATACACAAAAGCAGCAACGGCAGAACAGGCGACTTTGCTCGCGGTGAGCGCGGACCTGAGCGACTCGAAGGCGCTTGTGGCGATTCTAGAAAACTGGACGGTTAAGCCGGTGCAAACGTGTGCGGAAGCTCTCGCTGCTTTGCGCCGCTCCAACTGCGCGGCGGTCCTTTGTGAAAAGGATCTTCCCGACGGCAACTGGCGAGATCTCCTCGCGAAGGTGGCTCACCTCGGGGAAGAACCGCCCGTGATCGTGATGTCACGCGCGGCGGACGAAACCCTGTGGGTTGAGGTATTGGCCCAAGGAGGCTTCGACGTAGTCGCAAAGCCCCTTGATCCAGCCGAAGTGCAGCGAGTGATGGGGTGCGCCTCCGGCAACCGCCGCCCGCTCCATGCCGTCGCCCGCGCCTGCTAATAGCCTCTGGTTAAAATTTCATGGAATCGCGCTCGGACCACACATGCCCGGTCCCGACACGAAATTCGTAGTCCATTTTAGGGTCGAGGCACTCCTCGACCCTATTAACTTAGACCTGCGCGTTCTGTAAGCCGGTTTCTGTTCCCGCGATGAAGCGGGCGGCGACCATTCCTCTAGGCCCAGCATTACTGGTGGGCTCAAGCAACCTACCCGGAAGTCGTAACGGAGCGGGCCGCTCCTCCTCCCCTATTTGGTCTTGCTCCACATGGGGTTTTCCCTGCCAGCTTGATTACTCGAGCCGCGGTG
>Ga0134128_10005677_pt1 | contig 15121 bp, 15 predicted proteins | sample KB31754_FD_96462 | JGI IMG/M metagenome (GOLD analysis project Ga0134128, IMG submission 96462) | Terrestrial soil microbial communities with excess Nitrogen fertilizer from Kellogg Biological Station, Michigan, USA - KB3-175-4 | ecosystem: Environmental > Terrestrial > Soil > Unclassified ... | reverse complement strand
TGACCAGCCCGGCACTTGATAAAGGGTTCCGCCATTCAGCAATGGCAAATTCACATTCATTGCCAGTGAAAAGTTGCGGATCAATCCGTCCGCATCCAAATAACCGCGAATCCAATCATACTCCTTGCGATCAGCGGTGAATTCCTGAATTTTACGAGCCACATCGGAAAGACTTCGCACATCCGAAGTCAAAGTCTGAAGCATTTGATTGCCGCCAAAATTCTGAGAAATATACAAACCAAAAAGCATATTGGTCGCATACTGCTCAGAACTTTCAATCACTTTTCCAGTCTCAAAAAAGCTAGGAACATGATTCAAATTTTGCAAAGTCGAAAAGCGCAGCTGCGGATAAAGTTGCGAGGCACAAACCTCAGTCCCTTGCGCCAACATCTCATCCACCCAAGGGGCCAAATGCCGAGAGTGATTCATATGATGAACCAACTCGTGACTCAAATACGAAGACCAAGAAAATCGCGATGCCGGGGAGCAGTCCAAAGAGATCATCGCGGACTCCCCGTCCTGCGGTGGCAAATAAAACCCAGCAAAGGCTTCAGACTTGGTGCCGTAAGAATCAATGACGATCACAACGTCCTTCATATCTTTCAAAGAAAATGAAGGATACAAACTTTGTAGCGCACGCGGCACAGTTGCTTCATTACCAACAAGCATCTCAGAAAACTGAGCCTGCACCGAAGCCAAATCCAGTCCACATTTTTTCATCGCCGAATCATAAACAAAAACCCGAGCTGGAATTCCCGAAACCGCACGCGCTTCTGCCTGTCCCGTCATCTGAAAAACTCTTTGCGCGGTAAACACAGGATGCGGAATCTCCACACCCTGGCTCGCCAGCGCGAAAAACAAAGTCATTAAAAAAAGAGTTTTCGATTTTAAGGACATCAATTCACCGAAAAATGTGTCACGTCAGATTGTCCATCAATCGTCCATTGAATCACGTAGTCGCCAGGCAAAACTGAAACAAACTCATCATCTTTTCCTTCTACGACACTTTGGCTAAATCGACTTGAAACTTCCCATGTGCCGGCGATGGAAATCTGAGTCAGGTCCTTAATATTGTCCCACGTATATGGCATATAAGCCGTGACGTCTTTGCCGTTCTGGAGGTCATTCACAAGCTGTGGAATACTTTCGCGTGAATAAAAGCCGTCAATCATCGCAAAGATTTGTGTCGCCATCTTCAGTCTCTCCTCTGATGTGAATGTATTCACATTGAGACTAAAAGAAACAGGCTCACTTTGACGAGGAACCAGGACTTCTCGCAAAGGAATAATTTTTCTCTCATTTTGTTTCAGATCGATAATGAGAGATGTATGGTTATAGTAGATAACATACTTTCCTTCACTGAGACGAAGGGCATGTCCGATTTTATTACATATAACTTCTTTACTTTTCCCAGTGAGAACATTTCCTTGTGGATCTGTGTAAAGCCTTACTGAACAATATTGAGTTCGAGATGGATCATTTGCGCGACCAACTAATGTAATCGAAGTATTCGCTTCCATCGGAGGCTGCACAATAACAGTTCCATTCTCAGCGATCTGATTCGACACCACAGCCAATCCGTCAGAGCCGCTTCCGATCAAAACTCCACCGCCTTTTTGGTTGTTCACTTGCACTTGACCTTTACTTCCAAGATCTATGGTGACTTTTCCATGAAGTTTGTCAACTGCATCGATCACATATTTTTTGTCCACCATTTTAATAGAGGCACCACCAGCGCTGGAGGAACCTGACATTTTTTGAGTTAAAATTTGATTCGTCTGCGCATCTACAGCATGCGAGAGAGTCGGAACCATCAAGCTTACGAAGAGCATAGTTTTCATTACGTTTTTCATAAAATATTTTCCCTTAAATTAAAATTTTTATTTTACAGTCAACTTTGTTCGTGGCGCCTTCTGGCCATCGATTGTCCAATCAATCTGGTAATCTCCTGGCAAAACTGAAACAAAATTTCCATCTTTGCCAGATCCAACCTCTTCCGAGGATCCAGAAAAATATTCAATACTGCCCTGAATGAGTTTTTCATTGTAGTCGTTGTTGCTGCCGACAGGGCATCCTCCCCGATTTGGGAAAGAAAACCTTCTACCCATAAGTTCTGCATCGAGAATTTGCTGAGGTGTCAAGAGCGTACAATCCCCCGCTACGGGAGCGTCGGAATCCAACTGCATGAAATACAGGGCCCATAAAATTGTGATGTTTTTTAATTCTTCTGCCTGTGTCCGATTTCTCAAAAGATCAAAATGAACAGAGACTGATGGATCCGACTGCTTGGCAATCAATATTTCGCGAAGTGGAATTACCTTTTTCTCCCCCTTCTTTAAATCTATAATCATAGTTGAATAATTAAAAAGAATGACGAATTTACCTTCCTCGAGACGTAGAGGCCTTCCAACTTCCGCACAATGACCTTCATTAAAATTGGATGAATTCGGCAAAATGATACCTTGCTTATCAGTGACAAGCTTGAAAGCACAGACTGCATTTGTCTGCTTTCCATCATCTTCAGAGTCATCAGAACCCAATCTCCCGACAACGGTGATGGATGTATCTGACTCCACCGGCGGCTCAACTACGATTGGCCCTCCAGCACTCTGATTCGATACCACCGCTAAGCCGTCAGAGCCACTTCCGATGAGGACTCCGCCACCTTGTGGATTATTGACATGAACCTGTCCCTGCGACCCCAGATCCACAGTGACTTTTCCATGCATTTTATTAATGGCATCGAGCACATATTTTTTGTCGACCATTTTCACTGTCACGCCATTAGCGTTTAAAGACGAAGACATTTTCTGAGCCAAAACTTGACTCGTCTGTGCATCAACAGCATGGGCGCAGACCGGAGTCATCAAGCTTGCAAAGACCATCGCTTTCATCACGTTTTTCATACTTTCGTTCCTTTATTTTCTCCGTCACTCTCCACTGGCGCGCAAGTTTCCTCGCGGATGATGGGTCCTGTGACTGGAATCATGTTCAAATTGATTTGATAAACTTTTTTATTTTTTCCGGTGTCAGAGTCGAAGTTTTTCAACGTCTGCTCCAAATAGATGCGCATGTCTTTGTGCAACTCTTCGAACTGCTCGGTGGTGAGCGCCAACACCAAACTCTGAAAACGACGAGACTCTTTCGGAAGAGCGATCGCCGCCGTGGCTTCTTCTAAACTTTTTTTATGAAAGCTTTGCAGAGCGATATTTCCCAGCGCGTCCGGAGTCGCAAGCTGAGCTTCGCGAGCATTCCACTGACCTTTTTCATCTTGAGCCGCAAGCCCTAAACGCTTGAGAGTTTGCAAATGCTCAGAAACTTTTTCTTCTGTCATTTGTAAAAGCTTGGCGAAATTCGCAACACTTTTATCGATATCAACAAGAGAAAGAAGAACCTGCAAACGAGGTATTTGATAAGATGACAAGAAATCAAAAAGATCAGACTCTTGAACTTCAACGAGGTCGTGATTTTTCAAAGCAAATTTTTGGCGAAGTCTTAAAAGCTCGCGACCGTGAAGTTCTTGGCTTTCAATTTTATGATTTCGAGCCAGAGCCACCAGATGATTGAAATAACGCACTTCTTTTTGATTGAGCTTCAGAGCACGCGTGAAGTTCTGCGCCATCTCTTCAGTGAGGCTTCGTTTTTCAGTGAGCAACAGACGTAAGAAAGAACGGCTTTTGATCTGCAGTTCTGCAGCCCATATTGCGTAGGAGAAATCAGCACTCTGCTGCTTGCGGTAATCATAATAAGCTCGCAGGTATGAGATCACGTCCACGTGATCCCAGAGGACCGGCTTCGCCATTTTTACTGTGCTCAAAGTATTCTTCATAACGGAGATATTTATAGCACGGCGCAGTAAGTATTCATCTTATAAATAATTTTGAACACGTACTATCTTGTAACTATATAATAATACTTATTATTTTATACAGTAAATAATTCTAATAAGTTTATTTGAACACAAATTAACGTATTACTGTGCTCAAATTATGCATTTAAAAGCCAAATCAAGAACTGACCATTAAGTAGCTCTATTACAATAATTACAGATCTTTTATTGTCTATTGAAAGTACTATTAAATAGTATATCATATTAAATATGATAAATCGTACCTTTGTGGAAATCAGCAATTTCCAAAAGCAGCTTGAGAGACAAAACGACAAAGAGCTTCTCCGTCATCTCCAAAATGAGATTTTGAGGAGCCCTTCCGCTGGAGACACCATTGAAGGAACTGGCGGGCTAAAAAAGTTGAGAGTCAGTGGTAAAGGAAAAGGCAAAAGTGGTGGATATCGAGTCATTTATCTCGATCTGCCAGCAAAAGAGCGAATTTATTTAATAGATCTTTACGCCAAAGGTGAGCAGGAAAATATCACGGCAGAAGACAAAGCAATCATGAAAAAACTGGTAGGAATTTTAAAAGGAGAATCGAAATGAGCAAAAGACTTGGACAGAGAATTATTGAAGGACTCGAAGAGGCTGTTCTTCATGATCAAGGTAAAATTACTTTGCGTGAAACACATTTGGAATTACCTTCGGACCCACCAACAATTTCTAAAATCGAAATCACAAAAGTAAGAGTCGAAATTTTTCATATGAGTCAGCCCATTTTCGCCAAACTCTTAGGCGTCAGCACCGCCTGCATCAGAGCTTGGGAGCAAGGACAGAACGAACCATCTGGCTCCGTGCGTAGGCTTATTCAGCTGATCTTGAAAGATCCAAAAGGAATGCTTGCGACGATTTCTGGTGATAAAAGCAAGAGACTTAAAGTTGGATAGTCTTTGATTTCAAAAACTGAATCAAGCACTGCACCGCTTGGCCGTTGCCACCCATAGAATTCAAAGCGCCGCTGGCTTTGTCAGCCCAAGCATAAATATCCAAATGAGCCCACGGTTTTTGTTTCACAAACTTTTCCAAGAAAAGCGCTGCGGTGATTGCGCCACCAAAACCATCCGTTGCATTCACCAGATCTCCAAACGGAGTTGAAAATGTCGAGGCGTATTTTGAAAACAGCGGCAGCTGCCAATTAAAATCACTCGTCTCCGCACCCGCTTGGTGAAGCGCTTTTGCTAATGGGTCGTGATTGCTAAATAGGCCACCGATCTCAGCTCCGACGGCGACTCGACATGCGCCCGTGAGAGTCGCCGCATTGATCACCATCTCTGGCTCATCTTTACCTTTGGCGGTGACTGCGACATCCAAAGCATCGGCTAAAACCAAACGACCTTCGGCATCGGTGTTATGAATTTCAACTTTCAAACCATTTCTAGCTTCGATCACATCGCCCGGTCGAAAACTTTTTCCATCAACGCTGTTTTCAGCAATCGCTAAATAAAAATCTAGCGGAGCTGGATAATCCGAACTAATCGCCCACCAAGCAAGTCCGGCAATCGTCGCAGATCCACCCATATCTTTTTTCATCCAGCGCATGCCCGACGAAGGCTTGATATCAAGCCCGCCAGAATCAAAAGTGATTCCTTTTCCCACAAAAGCTAAAGGCTTTGCTTTGTTGTTTTTTGGACGATAGCGAATATGCACCAAACATGGCGGATGCTCTGCGCCCTGCCCTACGGCCAGCATCAGACGCATTTTTTCATCGCGCATTTTCTTTTCATTCCAGACGTCAACTGTCGTGCCGGAAAGTTTTGAAAATTCTCGGCTGATAAATTCACTGTAAGTTTTGGGATTGATTTCATTCGGTGGAGTATTCACCAAGTGCCTCGCCAAATTCACCGCGCGGGCTTCAAGCATGGCCTCAGTCAGTAATTGTTTATTGATCTCGACCGTCTTGCTGCCATTTTTTTTCAACAACCACAAATTTGGCAGATCGGCGAATTCTTTTTGCTCGCGAGTGCCACGAAAAGTATAAGCACCCATATCCAAGCCGACGAAAGCACCACGCTCGGTGTCTTCGCCTGTTGAAAGAAATTCGATCACCAACGAGTCGACTTGATAAGCTTTCAGCATCGAAAGGGCCGAGCCTAATTGATCGCGGTGCCAACCATAAGCGTGGTCTTCAAAACTTCCATCGTGAGAGACCGGGCCTTTTTGGGGTTCCCAAGAAAAAATCCACACTGGGCCTGCAGAGCCCACCGCGTGAATCACATCTCGCTTGGATTTTGCTAAAGACTCTTTTTGCCAGTTCGGCGCCCATTTTTTAGCAAACTTCTCAGCCAATGATTTTTGCCCAGCCCCGAGCACAAAAAAATGCGCGATTTTTTTGCCTGTGGGAGAGCCCTTCAGCCGTGCACTTTTAAGATATGATTGCGGAGAAACCAAAGTTGTTTTTGAACTGCCCGATGACTTGCGAGATGTTGCCATAAAAATCCTTTTGCTGAAGCTTCCTACGGCTTCAGATGATGGCATTTTCGCTGAAAAATGACCAAGGAAAAACTTCAAGCTTGTCGATGGCTTCGTCAGCCTGATCAGCCTGGCAAATGACCAAAATTACTGCCAAATCCCCTTATTTTTGAGATCGCCGCAAAGCTTCTGATGGCCTAGCACTTGCTCACTCATTGCCTGAATCAAGATCCTGGGTGGGACTTTCGGAGGTTTTCGGTGGGTAAAATGCGGGTGGTGTGGCAGACGTTGGGGCTTTTTTTAGCCCTGACTTTTGTGGCGAGTTTCTTTTCTCCGGTCTGGGCAGCGGATGTTGATAACTCTGGCGCGCCCGTCGAATTTGTCGTCGAAAATTCAAGCCTGCAACGAAATGAAAAAACATTTTCAATTCAAGTTGGCAAAAATATTTATAGCATTGAAAATCGCACTCAAGATGCTGGCGCTTTAGCTCGCTTCAACCAATTATCTCCCGAACAACAGCAAAGCTTTTATCAAAACCGCGATCTTTTTATCTCGAACGCTGCGAAAGTTCTTCGTCGCATGGGATGGACTTTCGGAATTGGCAGCCTCATCGCAAATAAAATTGTCATGGTGAAAGATAAACTCATGCCTCGCTTTAATACTTATGACCCGGCCATTCTTGCCGATCTTGATGACAATATGTCTGACGAGTTACCAGAAAAAACCAGAGAAAATTTCAAGGCTCGCAGTCAACGAATCATCACTTCGATTTTGTCAGCAATGAATCGTCAGCTCTGGGCACAGGCTCCGCTCGTTGGTGACGCCAATGAATTCGGCGTCAATGTCAGCTTAGGTTTAGCCGTTGAAGGCGGCCGCCCTCAAAAAGGTTGGGGCGGACAATTTGATCTGGGACTCAGTTTTGGTTTTAATAAAGAGCACAAAGCTTTTGTGTTCCAAATTTATCGCAATCTTGAAAAATTTAAAACGACTTTGATGCCCGCCGTTTTTTATGCGGGAGTGACTCCAAAGGCAGCCATTCAAATTTCGCAAATGAAAGATGGATCCATTCAATCTCGCATCGGCACCACAATTTATCCGCCGGGAGTGCCAGGATTTCTTTCAACCACTCCCACCATGTTTGCTTCAGGAATTAACACTGGAATTGGCTTTCCTCCGCCGCCTTTCGGCGACATGCTTTCTTACACCAACACCTTGGACAACAAAGCTGTGCTGCGAATCATGGTATCGCCAACCTTAAAAGGTTTTGTGCGAGTCCAGTTCGGCGTCGGCCTTGACACGCTGAAAGTCTTTTTGCAACCCATCACGATTGTGAAGTCCTGGCTGCAGCATATTTTTGGCAGTGGACTCTGCCGAGGTGTTTTCGTAAGCTAAGCAACATGTTGAGCACTCCGTTGAAAGTCATGCTCTGGAATGTCGAGAATCTTTTCTTGCTTTCAGATCAGCAAATTACTTCCGAACATTTGAAGCTGGATCAAACCCGGTGGAATCGTCTTTCAACGTCGATTTATGAAAACAAACCTCTGGAAAAAGCCAAATCCATCGCCAAAATTATTCTTGGCGAAGCTCCCGATTTGCTGATGCTTTGCGAGGTTGGCGGACTTGAGTCTTTACAAAATTTCAATCGCCTGTTTTTGAATGATACTTACTCACCAGCTTTGATCGAGGGAAATTCGGATCGCAATATTGATGTTGGTTTTTTAATCAAAAAAGGTCTGCCATTTTATTTCGATATCAACACCAACAAAAATCGCCCGATCAATTATCTCTATCCGCACGAACGCCAATCTGTCGATACCGGCTATCCCGTCAAAAATGGCAAAGTGGTAGGCTCGCATAAATTTTCAAGAGATGCCGCCGAACTTCACCTGTTCCAAAATGATCGCACCAAGCCCTTCTTGATTTTTATTTTGGCACATTTGAAGTCACGGCTTGATCAGCAAGGTGTGGATCCTCAGGGCTTCGAGCGCCGTCAAGCTGAAATGAAAACGCTGCTCGATATTTATCAAGAACTTGATCATCAATTTCTAGGCGAAGTCCCGATCGCCGTTGCTGGTGATATGAATGGCAATGCCAGCCCTCGAGAAACGGATGAAGAGTTCAAAATTATTTATCAAACCAGTCAGCTCAAAGATGTTTGTGAATTAGCGAAGCTCTCCCCTGAAGCCTCCGCAACTTTTTATCAAGTCAGCCGCTCGTCCAAATCAGAAGGCCGTCAAATTGATTATTGCTTCTTGTCACCAAAATTATCTCCTCATTTAGAGCCAAAATCTGTCCACGTGCATCGCTATCATGGACACCTCGGAATGCCACTCGATCCACCCACGACACTCGAGGCCAAACTTGCCCTGCCTTCCGATCATTACCCTCTCATTTTCACCTTGAAAGATATCGTCGTCCGCTAGCCTGACAATTCTTGACTGACGCGAGACGCCCTGAATACTCTGTGAAAAGTAAGGGGATAGAGGCGTGCAAAAGATCACAAAAAAAACGACGACTCCGACGGATTTTGAAATCAAAAGCAAAGTGACTTTTGTCGAAGGTGAATCTCGTCCCGATGGTGGCATTTTCTTTTTTGCTTATAAAATTAAAATCACCAACAAAAGCAGCACACCCGTTCAGTTAATGAGTCGCCACTGGATCATCACCGACAACTTAGGCCAAGTGGAAGAAGTTCGTGGCGCCGGAGTCGTGGGACAGCAACCACGAATTTTGCCAGGCCAATTTTTTGAGTACGATAGCGCCTGCCCACTTTCGACCTCATCGGGCTCAATGCGCGGCAGTTACCAAATGCTCAGCGAAGACGGCAACAGCTTCGACATCGAAGTTCCCGAATTTTATTTGATCGCGCCCTCAGCGCTGCACTAAATAATTCTCAATCTGTAAAAGTAAGGCATCGATGGCTTGCTTCATCGCTTCGAGACTCATCCCAAAAGTTTCAGCGGGTTTTCCCATCAACTGCTCAGTCAGATAAGGCACATGTAAAAAAAGGACCGACGTCTTTGGATGGTTCGATTGAAAGTGTTCGAGCATTCGGTAGTAAATATGATTACAAACAAAAGCTCCGGCTGAGTTTGAAATCTCAACATTGAAACCTTTGGCACGTAGTTCAGTCATCCACTGTCGCAGTGGCAATTCAGAAAGATAAGCTGCTTTTCCTTGTGGATTGATTTTGGTTTCCAAAAAAAGTTTGCCGTCTTCGTCAGCTTTGTCGGCATCAATATAATTGATCGCCACTCGCTCAAAGCAAATGTGCTTTCGCCCACCCGCTTGACCGCACAAAAGAACGAAGTCGTATTTTTTATTTTGCAGTTCTGTCTCAAGAGCTTCTACGGATCGTTGATAACTCACTGGTAAAAGCAAGGTTTCCACACGCGGATCATGAGCAAAAAATTTCAGCAGCTCGCCGCTGGGATTGATTCTCTCACCACAAAAAGGCTCAAAGCCCGTCATCAACAATCTCATGGAGATTTCATATATGTTTTCCATGCGTCTTGCACGCTGGCTCGCTCGTAAACATATCTTTCATGCAATCTGCCACTTCGACCAAACCAAAATTCCATGCGCAAAGGCACAAGACGAAAGCCTCCCCAGTTCGGTGGACACGGAACATCTTGACCTTTGAAGCGATGTTCAAGGTCATGAACTTTTTGTTGAAGGTCATCGAAATGAGCAATCCGGTGACTTTGTTCCGAAGCCCAAGCTCCAATCTGACTGAGGCGCGCACGAGTTTTGAAATAAGCTTCGGACTCTTCACGAGTTAACTTTTCAACAACACCTTCGATGCGGATTTGCTCTTCCAGCGGCGCCCAGAAAAAAAGTGCGGCGGCTTTTTTGGTTTCCAGCAACTCATGAGATTTTTGGCTGTCGTAATTCGTGTAAAAAGAGAATCCTCCACGGACCATTCCTTTAAACAAAACCGTGCGCACAGAAGGAGTACCATCCTTCGAGCAAGTCGCCAGCGCCATGGCATTATGATCTTTGGTGATATGCTTTTTAGCTTCTGAGATGAGAAAATCAAAGTGTTCGAGCGGATCTTTTTTAAAATCAAAATGTCCGTCAAAATGCAAAGAGGCCGTCATAAAACTCCTTTAAGTGAGTTGCCGACAGCCTCTTATTCAACCATTGATTTGATTGAGATAGAATTATTTTTTCGCTTTTGCAGCGCTTGCTTTTTTAGGAGCACTGACATCCAACAGTTCAACTTCAAAAATCAGAACTGAGTTTGCAGGAATGCCAGGACGCGCCGAAGCACCGTAGCCAAGCTCTGGTGGCAAGAAAAGTTTCATTTTGCCGCCGACCTTCATCATTTGCAGAGCTTCTGTCCAACCTTTGATCACGCCGCTCACTGGAAATTCAGCGGGCTGACCACGATCATAAGAGCTGTCGAAGGTTTTGCCATCGATCAAAGTCCCTTTGTAATGAGCTTTTACAACATCGTTAGGACCTGGAGTTTTTCCAGTGCCTTCTTTTTCAACGATATACTGCAAACCAGAAGCTGTTGTTTTAACATCTTTTTCTGTTTTGTTTTTTTCCAAGAACGCTGTGCCTTCTTTTTTATTTTGCTCAGCCTGTTCCTGTTGCTTTTTCATCATGCCTTCTTGCAACTTCATCAAAGCTTGTTGCATTTCTTCTGGCTTCATACGGCTTTCTTTACCAGCTGATGCTTCTTTGATAGAGTCAGCCAGAACACTTGAATCAAATTCAATATTTTGATTTTTCAAGTTTGTGCCGATCTGTTGCCCGATCGCATAGCTCGCTTTTTTCATATCTGTATCGAGTTTCTTCTGACATCCAACACTCACCAGAGTGAGAGCTGCCAAACCGACAAAACCGAATTGCAGTTGTCTTTTCATGACGATTCTTCTCCTTCGTGCACACTTTCGTGTGACCTTAATTATCATTGTTCCAACAGTGCTATTTGAACTGAGAGCTTCTCAAAATGGAAATAAAAATGAATTAATCCCGAATGTTTGCGCAAACTGTCAAGAGGCGGGAATATAACTTCGCACATCGGCCAATGCCCCTTTGGGGAGCTCACGCAGCAGAGTTTCAAAATTTTCGCGAGTCATTTGCAAGAATTCAAAGCCGATTCCCACCCGCTGATCACCAATGGCCTCGCTACAATGCCATCGCACGCAGACCAAAGCTTCGAAATCCTCAAAACACACCATCACCGCATCGCCCACTCGTAAGTTTTCCGGATCCATTTGCAAAAAAAATCCACCACGTCCGATTTTTACTTCGTGCCTGCGCAAGGCTTCCCCCAGAGATCGCGGAACCTTGAGACGAGGAGTGCCTTCCGTCACCGCCGTCGACCACAACCAACGCTCTGGCGGCGGCTTCAAAAGACGCAATAAAGTGGATTTCAGCTCCTCCAACCGGAACGGTTTCGGCATATAACCATCGGCTCCGGCGGAAAATGCCTCATCACTACGCAAATCTGCAAAGCCAGTGATCAAAACCAACACGGGCTTGGATGGATGAAGAGCACGAAGCCCTTTGGTCAAGGTGACTCCGTCACCACCAGGCATACGAATATCTGAAAGAATAATGTCAAAATGATGCTTTTTTGCAAGCTCAAGGGCCTCGCGGCCATTGGCGGCCTCCATGACCTCAGCCCCTTCATAAAGGAACTCGTCGCGGAGAATTTCCCGCAAATCAGATTCATCGTCGACAACGAGAACGATTTTTCCCTTGAACATGCTCTTCAATGTAAGGGAGATTTAAGGGAGATCAATGAAATTCACTTGTCTCAATATTTAATGAAGAGTGTCATATGACCAAACTATCTGTTGCTGAATCTCTGGTGCTTCTTTGGCGTTGGCTCAAAAGAATAATTCTTCTGAATATTTTCTTGTTGGCAGGCATGGGCTTTATTCGTCTGATCACCTATTGGACCTACGGACATGCCATCCCGATGAGCAGTGAACTGCTCCACGCTTTTTGGTTGGGAGGCCGCTTTGATCTGATGTCACTCTGTTATGTGGCCAGCATTCCAACTTTAGTTCTTTTGATCATGACTCCTTTGCGTTCTGAAACTGCGTTTGAACGCACCGGAATTTTTCTGCGCGGCTATTATCAGTTCATGAGTATTTTTATGTTCGCGATCCTAGCTTTGGATGTTGGTTATTATTCTTACTTTCAAGATCATCTCAATCTCATGATGTTCGGTTTTTTTGAGGACGACACTTTCGCTTTGCTTCGCACCTTCTGGAAAAACTATCACGTCATTTGGATTTTCCTCTCCGCTTTCATTTTAGCTTTTGCCCTCAGCCGCATTGTCGCCCGAATTTTAAAACCTTTTCGACATCGACAAATTTTCGAGCATATTGGTGCTTGGGCTTACGTTCCAGTCTTCCTCATTATTATTTTAGTTTTAGGAGTCGGCGGACGAGGCTCGCTGAGTCTTTTCCCTTTGGGTGAAACGGACGCGGTGATTTCTCCCGAGCCTTTTATCAATCATCTCGCAGGCAGCGGGCTGAGTTCTTTTGTTCGCGCGATCAAGCTTAAATATTTTCGCAATCAATCCTGGAATGCGAATATGAAATTCTACGGTTATCAAGATCCGCGCCAAGCTTTCGCTGATTATTACAATATCCCCGTCGATCAAGTTCCACCAGCTCCGGTGGAACTCTTTCATCATCACACTCCAAAAAATGAGTGGGCTGAAAAAACCAAACCCAATGTGGTTGTCGTGATGATGGAGTCTCTCGGCGGTTATTGGCTGAAATACAACTCACCGACTTTTAATTTGCTCGGCGCTCTCGACAAAAACTTCCAAGAGGATTTTCTTTTTAAAAATTTTCTGCCCTCAGCGACAGGCACCATTGGCAGCATCAGCTCTTTGATGGTCGATGCCCCGCAAAGACCTTTCGGAGCTTTCTTGAGCGAAAGTGAATATGTGCGAGTGCCTTTTCGCTCGAGTCCCGCCTTCATTTACAAAAAAGCAGGTTACCGCACTCGCTTTGTCTATGGTGGCAACACCGGATGGCGCGATCTCAATCGTTTCGCGCGCAATCAGGGTTTTGATTCGGTCGAAGGCGATGTCGATATTTCACGCGTTCTCGGCGGTCTTAAAGAAACTCATGACTGGGGCGTTTTTGATGAAGACGTTTTTCGCTATGTGAAAAAAACTTTGGACGAGGCCACTCAGCCAGAACTTGTCGTCATCCTCACCACCACTAATCATCCGCCTTATCAACTGCCATCAACCTACAAAGTCCCCGAACAAACCATTCCTGCAGAACTCGCTTCCCGCTTGAACACTGAAAGTTCCATCGTCACGGCGCGGTTTAAAGTTTACAATTATGCCGCCGAAAAAGTGGGCGAGTTTTTAGACGAATTGAAAGGCTCACCAACTTTGGCTGATAAAACCATCGTCGCTGTCACCGGCGATCACAGTTTTTATCTTGTGAATTTTTCCGATGCTGAGCTTTTGGCGAAATGGAGCGTGCCTTTTTATCTCTATGTCCCAAAGGCCGAGCGTAAAAATCTCAAAGTGGATCTGCAAGTTTTTGGCTCGCACATGGATATCTTTCCAACTCTATTTCCCTTGTCATTGTCCGACGCCGATTACGATGCTTTGGGAGTCAATCTTCTGGATCCTGCACAGCCGCATTATGCGATTCATGAAACAGGCTTGATTGCAGGCCCCCAAGGCGCTGCCTTGAGTCTCGGCAAAACAGGCTTTGCTTATTTTGGCTGGGAAGGTCATTACGACAAACTCGTTTCAGTGCCACAGGATACAGAACACACTCAAATGGCCACACGATATCGATCTTTGATGTCGCTGCTGGATGAGTATTTTCATTCGGAAGAACTGCGGTATAAATCTGAAGCCACGCAGGCTGGGAAGTGATCATGAGAATTCTTGTTGTTGAAGATCAAATCAAGATGGCTAACTTTATGAAAAAGGGCTTGAACGAAGTCGGCTATGCCGTCGACGTCGCCGAAACGGGCCAATCCGCTGAAACACTGGCTGCCGAAAATGAGTACGACTTGATCGTGCTGGATGTGATGTTGCCTGATCAAAACGGAATGGACACCGCAAGACATCTTCGTCGCGATGGTTTTGAAGGCCCGATTCTGATGCTGACTGCTCTTTCCACAACGAAAGACAAAGTGCACGGCTTGGATGCGGGCGCTGATGATTATCTCACCAAGCCTTATGAATTCGACGAGCTTCTCGCTCGAGTGCGGGCACTTCTTCGACGCAAACCAGGACAAACAACCGGAGCTTCCAATCTTCGTTATGCCGAACTGGAATTAGATCTCATTCACCGAGTCGCCAAGCGCGACAACAAAGAAATCCCTCTGACCGCGAAAGAATTCGCACTGCTTGAGTATCTGATGCGAAATCCCGAGCGGCCCTTAGGCCGAGTTTCCATTGCCGAACACGTTTGGGATATTCATTTTGATTCGGAAAGCAATGTGATCGACGTTTACATTAATCTCCTTCGTAAAAAAGTGGACGCTCCTTTTCCGAAAAAGCTTATTCACACGGTGGTCGGCGTTGGCTATGTCCTTAAAGCCCAAAACTAAATCTTTTTTTGGCTTCTTTCATCGCCTCAGTCTGCGCACGCGGCTGACTTTGCTTTTCGTTTTTATTTTCGGTTTCACCTTGATTATTTTTGGCGGACTCACCTTTCGCTATTTGGCAACAACTCTTGAAAAAGAGTTCGACGACGCCCTTTACAATTACGCGGTTGATGTGGCCGATAGTGTGATTCTCGATCCCACCGGCGATCTTTTGGTTTCATCTGCGACCGTGGATAAAGAAAAAGTTTATCCTTTTTCTCTCGG
>Ga0134128_10005676_pt1 | contig 15121 bp, 10 predicted proteins | sample KB31754_FD_96462 | JGI IMG/M metagenome (GOLD analysis project Ga0134128, IMG submission 96462) | Terrestrial soil microbial communities with excess Nitrogen fertilizer from Kellogg Biological Station, Michigan, USA - KB3-175-4 | ecosystem: Environmental > Terrestrial > Soil > Unclassified ... | reverse complement strand
GTAGCCTTCGCGAGCGCCTCGTCGGCCTCCTTGAAGCGCCGCAGCCTCGTATAGATGTTGGCCAGTGCGAACCAGACCTGCCGGTCATCGCCGTCGTTGTTGTCCAGCAAGCTCTTGGCCATGTTCAGGCCCTCGTCCGTCTTGCCCTCATCCACCAGTTCGCCCGCGAGCATCAACTTCATGTCGCGGTCTTTCGGATTTGCTGCCACCGCTTGCCGCGAAACCTCCGCCGCCTTGTCGAACATCCGCGCGTCGTTGTACGTGTCCACCTCGAGTTGGTAGCCGCGCGACGCTTGATCGCCGCCCATGTCAATCAGCTTCTGGTACGTCGCAATCGCCTGCTCCACCTTATTCTGCTCGTGATAGACCGCACCCAATCGCTGCAGGAAAATCCCACGGTTATTCTTCTCCTCCGACGTATAGGCGCCGTTAGCGTGCGACGTCTGGTCCACCATCGCGCTGTACGTCGAAGCTGCCTCGCCATACCGGCCAAGGATGTCGAGCAGCATCCCTTCGCTGTAGCCCGCCTCCAAATTCTCCGGATCCTTTTTGCGCGCCTTGTGGATCGTGGTCAGCGCTTCCTCATACTTGCCCTGCCGCTGCTCGATGTCCGCAATCTTCACCAGCGGCGCCGCATCTTCGGTGTCCGCCTGCGCCAGTTCCTTATACGTCTTCAGCGCTTCGTCGTATTGGCTGTCGTTCATCAGCGCCTGGCCCAGCGCGGTCATCGTGGGCACGTCGCCCGGCTGCAGGTCCGCCGCCCGCTTGTACGCCGCAATGGCATCCTTCGGCTTCTTCAACTGGTCGTAGGTTGCGCCCAGCGTGAACTCCATGCGCGCCGTGCGATCGTTCTCCGGCACGTCTTCGATCACCTTCGCCGCCTGCGCAAGGTTGTTGTTCTCCTGGTAGACTCGCGCCAGGTTGAGCACAACTTCCTCTGACTCCGGCTCAATCTCCTGTGCCACCTTGAATTGCTGCTCCGCCTTCGCTGCCTGGTGCTTTACCGTGTACAACTGCCCCAGGATCATATGATCTTCCACGCTGCGCGGCTGCAGATCGACGATCTTCTCAAACTCGCCAATCGCCTGGTCCAGCGTATTGCCCGATGGCGAGGAGGACGATACCGAATTCTGCTGCTCACCGAGTTGCCGCAGATAAATCCGCCCCAGCAGCTTGTGTGCGTCCACGTCGTTCGGATGATTCTTCAGAACCTCGCGCTCGGTGCTCTCCGCATCCTTTGAGCGGCCCGTCCTGAAGTACAAATCCGCCAGTCCGTCATACAGGGCCGCCGACCCGGGATCGGCATTGATGGCAGCCTTGTACTCTTCAATCGCATGCTGCACAAACTCCGGCCGGCCGGAGTTCACCGCCTGCTCTTCGTACATGTCTGCCAGCGCCGCGTGATAGTACGCAGACGCCCGATTCGGCTTCTGGCCGCTATCGGTCGCCGTAGCCGCCGGCGCGCTAACCTGAGCGCTCGAAGGCGCCTGTTTCGCCGGATTTGGTGTGGCAGGCGTTTGTGTGGCGGGCGTTTGCGTGGCCGGTTGCTGCGCGGCGCTCAATGCCGGTAGCGCCAATGCGGCCAGTGACAACCAGAGTAGGGGCAGGCGATGTTTGCTTCTCATCTTCACGTGTGGGGATCCTTGCATTTGCCCCGGGCCGGGGCGTGCTCCTGGCGAAAGGCAAAAAACTAGCGCTCGGCGATTGCTGCTGCAACTCACCTTCTCTAGAGACGATTTTACGCGCCATTTGGTTCGTTCGTGCTCAGAAAGCGCCGGATATTCCCACCTTGCGCTCCCATCCGGCTGCAATAACCCTCGACCCGGAATGCCGCTCGAATCTCCCATCAGTGCCGGAAGTGCCGGATTCCCGTGAACACCATCGCCAGACCCAGCTTGTCTGCCGCCGCAATCACATCCTGGTCCTTGACGCTGCCGCCGGGCTGGATCACCGCCGTCGCTCCCGCCGCCGCTACCGCTTCCAACCCATCGGGAAATGGGAAGTAAGCGTCCGACGCAGCCACCGTTCCGGCCAGCGGCAGCACCGCCTTCATTGCTCCAAACTTTGCCGCATCCACACGGCTCATCTGCCCCGCGCCAATGCCGATCGTCTGCCCATCGCGGGCGTAGACAACTGCGTTCGACTTCACGTGTTTGCACACTCGCCAGGCAAAGATCAGGCTGCGCAGTTCCTCCGCTGTCGGCGGCCGCCACGTAACCACCTTCAGTTCCGATTCGTTGATGCGCGCCGTGTCGGCATCCTGCATCAACATCCCGCCGGAAACCTGCTTCACCACCGGACGCGCCGGAGCCGCATGAATCTCCACCAGTCGCAGGTTCTTTTTGCGCGCAAACGCTTCCCGCGCTTCCGGCGTAAATGACGGAGCCGCAATCGCTTCCACGAACAGCTTCGCAATCTCCTCGGCTGCCGCGCCGTCCACGGGCTGGTTGGTTCCGATCACCCCGCCGAATGCCGAGAGAGGGTCGCAGTCCAGGGCTTTTCGATAAGCCTCCAGCACCGTTGCGCCGGTCGCCGCACCGCACGGATTCGTATGCTTGATGATGGCAACCGCCGGCAAATCAGCCTCGCTCGGCTTCAGTTCCTGCGCCAGGTCCCAGCAGGCATCCAGATCCACCAGGTTGTTGTAGCTCAATTCCTTGCCCTGCAACTGCTTCGCTCCGGCAACGCCCCGGCCCGAGCCGTCCGCGTAGAGCGCCGCTTTCTGGTGCGGATTTTCGCCGTAGCGCAGCGATTGGGCGAGGTTCAGGTTGATCCGCAGCGTAGTGGGAAAGTCTTCGGTTTTCTGCTGAATGGGCTCCGCCGGCTGAGGCGCTTCGCCAATCTTGTCGAGGGTGTTCGCAATCGCCGTATCGTAAGCCGCCGTGGTGGCAAATGCCTGCCTAGCCAGCCGCCAGCGCGTCTCCCGCGAAAGCCCTCCCTGGTTCCCGCTAAGCTCTTCGATCAGCGACGGATAGTCGGCCACCCGGGTCACGATGGCCACGTCTTCGAAGTTCTTCGCGGCCGATCGCACCATCGAAGGTCCGCCGATATCGATGTTTTCAATCAGGTGTCCGAAGGCAACGCCGGCCTGGGCCGCAGTCTTCTCAAAGGCGTAGAGATTCACCACAACCATGTCAATCGGTTCGATGGAGTGCTCCGCGACAGCGGCTTCGTGTTCGGCGTTGCCGCGAATGTAGAGTAGTCCGCCATGCACCTTCGGATGAAGCGTCTTCACGCGCCCGTCGAGCATCTCTGGGAACCCGGTTAAATCGCTGATGTCCTTGACGCTGAGGCCAGCTTCGCGAAGCGCGCGGGCAGTCCCGCCGGTGGAAATCAGTTCCACACCAAAGCCCGCCAGCGCCCGGGCAAAATCCACCAGTCCCGCCTTGTCGGTCACACTCAGCAGCGCACGCCGTATCTTCTTCTCCCCGCTCACCTAATCTCCTTTTGAGGCACGCCGTTTTGCCGCGGCAGACGGATGCGGGCGGGCCATAGACCAGACTACAGGATGGCGGCGCGGGAATCGGGTACAGTTGAAGTCATGGGAAGCAATCCCCCACCGCCATCCCACGGGCGGGACTATTCGGGCTGGACGCCGCAAGGCGGACCCGCTCCTGAGATTCTGCCGCCCGAAGGGCACGTGCCCCCGCCGCAGCAGGCCCACTACGGAATCCCGCCTCCGCCGCCTCCACGGCGGCAGCGCAGCCGCTGGGCGCTGGCGCCGGCCACGCACGCCCTCGTTGCCATCAACTGCGCGGTCTACCTGCTCATGGTACTGCAGGGGGTGAGCCCGTTCGCGCCCAGCTCCGACGCCCTGATGCGCTGGGGCGCCGACAATGCCGGCAGCGTCCTCGTCAACGGCGAATGGTGGCGCATCGTCACCGCCATGTTCGTTCACGGCGGCATCCTGCACCTTGGCCTCAACATGTGGTGCCTTTGGAACTTGGGATTGCTTGCCGAACCGCTGATGGGTTGGTTCGGCGTCTCTGCCGTATTTCTGCTCACGGGCGCGGCCGGAAACCTGCTCTCCACCTTCTTCAACTGGAAGAATTTTGCCCATAACCTGCCCTTCGTCCCAATGGCAAGCCAGGCTTTTCCGGCGGGTGTGGGCGCATCGGGCGCAGTTTTCGGAATTGCCGGCGCGCTGATCGTGCTGCTCAAGTCCCCTCGCCTTCCGGTACCTCCAGTGGAGTTGAAGAAGATCCGCCGTTCCGTCATCTACTTCGCGGCCATCAACCTGTTCATCGGACTCGGAATCAACGTGGGCGCAAGCCGCACCGGCGTCATGATCGACAACTGGGCGCACATTGGCGGATGCGCCTCCGGGCTCCTGTTTGCCGCTCCCATGGTGCCCCGCATCGGCTGGCCGCGCAAAACATTCGACTTCCGTCTCCGCGTGGCCGTAGGCCTTGTCACCGGAATCCTGGTGCTGTTCGGCTTCTTCCTCACGCAATTAGGACGTTAACCGGAACGGGGTGCCCCAGGGATGGGGTGCCCCGAAGATGGGTGCGCCAACAACGGGGTGCCCCGAAGATGGGGGCGCCAACAACGGGGTGCCCCGAAGATGGGGTGCGCCAAGGATGGGGTGCCCCGGGTTCCTCGCACTTGGGGACCCGGGAGTGATGATCGCCGGGAGACCACAATTCTCCCTCAGCGGTGTCTGGAAACTCGCGTATGCTGACTTCAAATGCCCAAAGGGTTGCACCACTACCAGCAGACCGGAGATCTGCATTTTCTGACGTTCAGTTGTTATCGGCGGCTACCGTATCTGTCCACGGCCGCGGCGTGCAATCTATTCGAGTCCGCATTGGAACGCACCCGTCGGCGGCACGAGCTTGTGGTGAAGGGATATGTCGTGATGCCCGAGCACGTGCATCTGCTGGTGAGCGAACCTCGCGCGGGATCGCTGGCCGCAGCCATCAAGGCTCTCAAGCTTTCCGTGGCGCTTCGCCGGAGCGAGCGCCCATTCTGGCAGGCGCGGTACTACGAGTTCAATGTGTGGTCGGCGGAGAAGGAGATCGAGAAACTGAAATACATTCACCGTAATCCAGTAACACGGGGACTGGCAGCAAAGCCACAAGGCTTGCCATGGTCGAGTTATCGGCACTACGCGACGGGTTTTACTGACGTGGAAATCGAATCCACGTGGACGGCGTACCGGCGAGGAAACCGGTTGCCGGTGCCATTCCGATATCGGGAGAATAGGGATGGAGAGTCGTAGACTCCCGGGTCCGAAAATCCGGACCCCGGGGCACCCAATTCTAGGTTGCACATCATCGGGGACCCGGGCCACCCGCCTACCGTCTGAGAATAGATGCGATTCCGCCTTCCAGACCGCAAGCGATCAGGAGCAGAACCACATAGATGCGGAATCCGATGTAGCTCGATGTCAGGACCGCACCTAATTGCTGCTCATTGGTTGTGGGATCAGTGACAACAGACTTACTGACCTTGTAGAGCTGGAACATGTAGACACTCACAAGGCTCAGGGTCACAATAGCTAGGAACGTCCCGGTGACCAGTACCCATTGAGAGTGAGCGAGAGGCTCCAGACTACGGTAGAGAGTCAACATTGCAGCGTAGGCGGCGAGGTTAGCGGCAATGACCATGACGCCGTGCCTGGAGGCAAACAACCCATTCGTAAGCGTCCGTCTCCAGGTGACACTGATTTCTTTGTCGGGAACCGGGAAGATTTTCATAGATCCTCCGTACTACTTGTTTACTGGCGATGGTACTACTGAGTAGGGCGGGTGGCCCGGATCCCAAGGGGATGAAGATTCAACCCAGATCGGGGGTGCCCCGGGTCCGGATTCTCGGACCCGGGAAAACACAAATCTCACTCAGGCAGGTGGGAGGTGGCCCGGTCAATGCCCGCGACCAGGTCGGCAGTTCAGACGAGGCTGTGCCTCATTCATCGCAGAGTCTCATCGCGATGAGTGGGCGTTGCGTTAAGATCGCGGCCGGGCGGCCCCGGTCTCAATAGGCTTTCCAAATCAAAATGAGAAACCTGCGAAACCTGGAGACCTACGCGACGTTCCCCTACTCCCTTGAAACAGTGGCAGCGGGGGTGCCCCGGGTCCCTCGCACTTGGGGACCCGGGAGTGACTCAAAAATTCCCATAACGGCCGGTTGAGAATCCCTACCTCGCACCTGTGACAGCCGACACAGACTCAGCCGCCGTTTCGGCACACACTCGATCCGTGAGGAATGGTGTCTCTCGAACCAATCGCCACTCACAGACAAAAAATCCGGCGATTAGGGTACTCGCCGTCTGCAAATCAGAAAGGAATACCCACCCCCCCTTGGGTGATACACACTTTGTATATACAAAGTGTCATACAAAGAGCCGCCCTTGGCCGCCTGAGCGTTCGCGCTAACGCGAGAACGCCACCAGCGCAACCGCAGCGGCGCTCATCACAGCCGCGCACGCCCAGCCCAGCACTTTCATCGCCGGCGAGTTGACCCGCTTCCCCATCACCTTGCGGTCGCCCGTGAGCAGAACCACCATGATCACCAGCGGCGGAGCCAGCAACCCATTGAGAATGGCGGACCAGAACAGCATCTTCACCGCATTGAAACCGGCGAAATCAAATGCGAGTCCCACCACGATGGATACGCCAATCACCGCATAGAACTTCGCCGCCAGCCGCGGCTTGAGGTTGAGAGAAGCGTGTCTCCACTCCGCGCCCTCGGCGATGGCATACGCGCAAGAGCCCGCCAGCACCGGAACCGCGAGCATTCCGGTTCCGATGATTCCAAGAGTGAACAGCCAGTAAGCACCCTGGCCGGCCAGAGGACGCAGCGCCTCGGCAGCCTGCTTCGCCGTTTCCACATGGTTCTGGCCATGAGCGTGGAGTGTCGCGCCAGTCGTCAAAATGAGGAAGTACATCACGACGTTCGACAACAGCATGCCCGTGACGACATCTCTCTTCGCCACAAGCAGTTCCTTGTTTGTGGCGCCTCTTCTCTGGGCAACGGTCTTTCTCCCCAGGTCGCGCTCTTCCTCAACTTCCTGTGCCGCCTGCCAGAAGAACAGGTAGGGTGAGATGGTGGTTCCCAGAATCCCTACCAGCACTGAGATATAAGCTTTGCTCCATTCAAGGTGAGGGATAAACGTCGCGCGCAGAACGTCGCCCCAGTTGGGACGTGACAAGATTGCCGCGGCAATGTAGGCGAACAAAACCAGTGTCAGCCACTTGAAAACCTTCGCCATCAACCGGTACGACGTCCATAGCAGCAGCGCCAGAATCACGCCGGCGAGAAACACGGTCCAGAAATAAGCGCGGATGCCGGTCATCATCTGCATCGCATCCGCCATGCCGCCCAGATCGGCGCCAATATTGAACACGTTGGCCACAAGGACTAATCCGCAGGCGAGCCATAGAACCCAGCGGGAATAGCGGGCGCGAAGAGCGCTGGCCAATCCGCCGCCTGTGACCATGGCAAGACGCGCGCACATCAGTTGCACCGCGGCCATCAGAGGGAACGACAGCAGCGCGGTCCAAAGCGTGGCGTATCCATACGACGCGCCTGCCACCGAGTACGTCGAAATCCCGGATGGGTCATCGTCCGCTGCACCGGTGACTAGGCCGGGCCCGAGATTGGCGAGAAAGTCGGACAGGCGAACCGATTGGCTTGAGGTCGCAGATCGTTTTCGCTTGTTCTCACGCGGCCTGGTCGGCAAAAGTGTCCCTCATGAACGGCCGCACCTGCGCATGCGCCAGCGTGCAGAAGCGCGGCGGTGTGGAACGATACATCAGATTCGATGCCCTTTATTCAGCAGAGGTAAACATGACGTATGTACTCTGCAGGTTTCCTCTAACCGCACAGGCGCACTCAGCCAGGCAGCGCACGCACCGCTTGGCTGAGTTAACGCCCTAACGCGGAGACCGCTTCCCCAGGTGCCTCCGCCGTGTGATGGCGCTCGGAATTCGCCTACTGCTCGCTCAGTTCGATCACCTGGATCGAGTATCCGGGCATCGTGTGATGCAGGCGCGATCCCTCGATCGGAATCGTGCTATCCACCGGCGCAATCGCCCTGGGCTGGTTGATGGAGTTCGTTGCCTGCGTGCTCTTCGCGCTCAGGTTGATGAGCTTTGCCGTCGACGCAAGCTTGGTGCCCGCGAAGTCGATGTTGACTGTCTGCGGCGTGGAATCGGCATTGACCAGCTTGAGATAGAGCTTCTTCTTCGCCGAGTTCGCAGTGATGGAGTAGAAGAACCGCGGGCCTGCGCGCTCCGCTTTCGACGCCAGCGTGTGATCGCCCACATGCGAGGCGAACATAGCCTGCGCATAGTATGCCGGCGAGCCATAACTCGAGGCCGCGTCGTACCCGATGAGGTCTGTCTCCCACTGCATTCCGCCGGGATTCACGTTGACCAGCAGCGGCGCGTACGATGACATGACGATGAGGTCGCTGTTGCGCTCGAGGCCCGTCATCCAGGCGGCATCGCCCAGCGCGGCGCCCATGTTCGGCGTGGGTGTGCCCTCGCGCGTGGCCCACTCGCCTACGAAAATCTTGGGGCCAGAGCGATCGGCGCGATCGTAGCGGCCGCCCTCCCACTTGCGGGGCGTAGCTGATTCTTCGCGGCTGGGATCGTAGTGCGCAGCTTCCTTGAAGTTCTCTGCAGCGCGCACGTAGTAGTGTTCGTCGAGCACGTCCGGCTTGGCGCTCTTCACCGGCGCCGTCGCAATGAGCTTGAGATCGGGATACTTTGCCCGGATCGCCTTATCGAACTGCGCATAGCGCTGCTCATAACTGCCCGAGCGGTCAAACCACTCTTCGTTGCCAATCTCCACATAAGTCAGCTTAACGGCTCGGGATGGCCGTCTTTGGCGCGCTCGGCGCCCCACTTTGTATCTGTGGACCCGGACACGTATTCAATTTCGTCGAGAGCGTCCTGGACATACGGCTCCAGGTCGGCGCCGGGGTTCACATGCTGGCCGCGCAGCGAGTAGCCGGCATAGACGGCGAGCACCGGCTGCATCTTCAGGTCTTCACACCAGTCCAGAAATTCCAGCAGGCCCATATCGTCCGTCGACCAGTAACCCCACGGACTCTCGTGTCCCGGGCGGTCCACCATGGGACCGATCGTCTTCTTCCAGTCGAAGCGGTCGGCAATCGTGTTGCCTTCGACATAGTTGCCGCCGGGGAAGCGCAGGAACTGCGGATGCATGGCCGCGAGCTTCTCCATCAGGTCTGCGCGGAAGCCGTGCGGCCGATTGTGATACGTCGGCGGAAACAGCGACACAAGCTGCAGCCACAGCGTCCCGGCATGCCCCACCGAAATCACGAGATGGTTCTCGGCGCTCGCCTGGATGGCCCCGGTCTTCAGCGTAAACGTGTACTGCTTCCAATCCGTGCCGACGCCATTCACGCTCGCCGAGGCAACAGCGATCCCGCTCTGGTTGCCAACCAGGGCAACGGTCACCGGGCCCATATCGGCATCGCTCGCCTTGGCGTAGAACGAGCCCTTGTACTCCGTGTTCGGGTGAAGTCCATAACCCCACCAGCCGGTGTTAATCACGCCGGCCTGGTCGTGCGCATCGGCCTGCTTCACTTCGAGCTTGAGACTCGACTTGAGCGCGTCACTCGGGCCAGTGTTGTGATCGTCGGTCATGGCAGCGCCGGAGTTACCCTTCTCCACCAGGTACCAGCTATGAATCCCGCTCCAGTCTCCGCGGAAGGTACGGTTGCTCACCATATCGGCGTAGAGGCCGCCCTCGTAGGAGTAGTTGATCTCCTCGGTCATCAGGCCGTAGAGCGTGGGGCTCACCGGGGTCGTGCGCTGGTCGGCGTGGATGGTGAGGGCGACCGGCGCTTGCTGAGCTGCCGCAAACGAGGCGGCGGCCACGGTGGCGGCGACGAGTACGGAGCAGGCAAATGAGTGCGTAAACGCTTTCTGGCGCATCAATTCTTTATCCCCTTTAACAGTCGGACGAAGTATATCGCATTCACGAGTGCCATCCGCGCCCGGCCCGAAGTTTGCCCGGCAGGCACGAACGCTCGGCAGGGACGACTCTGTCCGAAGCTATTTGCGCCGACGCGCCAGCACTCGCCCCCAATTGACAATGGCGCGCGCCTGGAACTGCATCGCCGGATCGGTGTTCAGAGTGAGTTCCTGGGCGGCCAGTTCCACCTGCCCGTTGCGGAATGGAACGATCATGCCTTGCTCGAGGCCCAGGGTCTGTTCGCCGGCAGTGACCTCGTGCTGAAAACCGGCGAAAAATGCGTAGCCGCGCTGGCCGACAGCGCGCGTGTAATCGAAAGCTCCAACATAGTCGGTGCGCGGATTGCCTGCCGAAACCCCAACCGCTCCTGTCAGGCTGAACTCGGCGACGAGCTGATTGTTGCCGCGAGTGTACTGCGGCAGGGCGACCGCGCCCGCACGACCGCCCTGGATGCCGCGGATAAACGCGGTCCCCCACGGCGCCAGCGTGAGCACCAGGCTGTTATGGTCGAGCACCTTGCTGCGGATGGCGAAGTCGAGCCGGTTGCCGAAGTGCGTGATGCGCCGCGGGCCCGGCGCCGCGGAGTCGAGCACATTGGCCAGCACGCTGGCATCGCCGTGCAGCCACGCAGGAGCGATCGTAACGACGGCAGGAGCGTAGCGGCCGTCCTCGAGCGAGAGAAACCCAAGCTCAGTTTGGACGCACCCAGCGCAGATGGGCGGGCTGAAGGCGAACGACACTCCAAAGTCGGAAACAGCAGCATTGAGCGGCTGCGACGATGTGGCCGGCTGCGCATGGCACCCGGCTCCAGCCGCTGCAAGCAGCAGCGCGAGCGCCGCGCACACCATGCGACAGAGGCGCGCTTTACGCACTCGCGCTTTACGCACTGTAGTTGGCCACCACGCGGGCAACTCTCCCCGAGGGCGCAAACTCCATGAACTCGCCCGTGTGCGTGCCGTTCTGATTCGTGTAGTAAAGCAGAACGCTGCGCACTCCGCAGAGCACGTCCTTTAACTCGAAGCGAAGGTCGGGATAGGCTTGCAATCCCTTTTGAAAATACGCGCCCAGGCCTTCCTTACCCCGGATCGTGCCATCAGCCAGGCCGAGCAGCCGGGCCGCCGTTGGAGACGTAAGCTCCACAGCATCGTCATAATGGCTGAGAATGCGCGCGAGGTCGTGCGAGTTCCACGCCTCGATCCACTCATGGGCAAACTGCTTCGCTTCGTCTGCGGTCAACGCATTGTGCTCCGTTGGTGGACTCGTTTTCCAGAACTCTGGCATCCAGAATACCCGACCGAAATTGCGCGCTGAAGTTTCTGTGCGCGTCAGCCCGCGCTGGGGTAAGCTACCCTGCAGGTCCGGGGTACCAGGCCCATGAACCGCCCTTGCGCGGATTGTCGTCACCCTTCTCCTCCATGGCATCGCTGCCGGCCTTCTCGCCGCGGCAATCTTCCTGTTTCTGCTGGGAGGACTGCTGATCAATGCCATCACCGACGTGAGTCGAACCATTGCGGAAGTCGAGGGGCTGGTTTTATCAGGGGCATCCAGCGCGCTGTCCTACTTCGCGCGAAAAGCCGCACTGCGGATTTCTTCAAAAGCCGAGCCCGACGAAGTTCAGAAGATCCAGCCTCCGCCCACCACCTCGTCGCCGTCGTAGAACACGGCGGACTGGCCCGGCGTGACAGCCCGCTGCGGCTGGTCAAACGTGGCGTGCACATTGCCGTCTTGCGCCGGTTCGAGCGTCGCCCACGCAGGCTCGTGGCGGTGCCGAATCTTGATCTTCACCCGCATGGGGGCCGTCAGCACAGGAATGTTGATCCAGTTGACGCGATTGGCGCGCAGTGTGCTCGTGGCGAGATCCTCGTCGGCCCCCACCATCACGCGATGGCTCGCCGGATCGATCTGCAGAACGTAGAGCGGGTTTGGCGATGACACACCGAGCCCCTTGCGTTGCCCCACCGTGAAGCCGGAAATACTCTCGTGGCGTCCGAGAACGCGCCCGTCGGACGTCACCAGCTCACCCGCGGTATCCGGCATGTCGCGGCCCTGCTCTTCGAGATAGGCGGTGAGGAACTGCTTGTAGTCGCCGCCGGGAATAAAGCAGATCTCCTGCGAGTCAGGCTTTTCGGCGAGCGCCAGGCCGTGCTCGCGGGCAACTCCGCGCACCTCGGGCTTGGTCATGCGGCCCAGCGGAAACAGCGTATGTGCAAGCTGCTCCTGCGTCAGCCCAAAGAGGAAATACGTCTGGTCCTTCGCAAGATCCGCCGGCCGCTTCAGAATCCATCGCTTGCGATCTGGATCGTACTCGTTCACCGCGTAGTGACCTGTAGCGATGCGGCTCGCGCCGATTGAACGCGCCGTCTTGAGGAGCTGGTCGAACTTGAGGTGGTTGTTGCAGAGCGAACACGGAATAGGCGTACGGCCGGCGAGATACTCGTCCACGAACGGCCTCACCACATCGGCCTCGAAGCGCTCTTCCTGGTTCACCACGTAATACGGAATGCCCAGGTGCTCGGCCACGCGCCGCGCGTCATACACATCGTCCAGCGAGCAGCACCGCCCCGCCTTCGGCGCATCGGGAATGCCATGCTTGCCCGCGAGACGCGTCTGGTCCCAGAGCTGGAGGGTGAGGCCGACGACGTGTGTGCCGGGCTCCGAGCGAGCGAGGATCGCCGCCACCGTCGAGGAGTCAACCCCTCCGGACATGGCTACGGCGATGGTGTCGGTCTGCGGCATAGGGAAGACTCTCTCTTTCTATTGTCCCATCGTTGCGGAATCCGCGCGAATCGCGGGCTAAACAGCTCAGATTGCGAATCCGCCGTCCTCCGCGATGGCGGCGGTATCGCGAGAACCGTGCACCACCCGAACAATCACGAGTTCGTGATCTCGCGAAAGATAGTAGATCGCGTATTTTTCGTGGAAGAGGACGCGCAGATCGGCCGCGAGATGAGGACGGCCAGCACCAGAGAGTGGAAAGGCAGAAGCTTGGCTGAATCGGCCTCGATCTGATCGAGGAAATCCGTCGCGACCGACTCAGACGCCTCCTCGGCCAGGTAGCTCCAGATTTCCGCTAAGTCCGCTTATGCCCTTTCGGTGAGGCGGAGTTTAAACGATCGGCTAATAACTTCCTCCCGCGGGCGATGATGCGCTCAGCGTCAAAATCGCCCAGTCGTCCTTCAGCGACAATCAGCCAGGCCGCGGGAAATATCAGCCCTGAGTTCTGCAAGTTGTTTCAGGCGCAACTCTCGTTTCAGCTTCCAATCGCGCAGTGCCTCTCCAATCACCTCACTGCTCGATGCTAGTCGCCCTCGTCGACGCCCCCTTGACCAAGCCAGCCATGCCGGCGGGAAGCGTGATTGTCAGACGTTCGATGGCACCAACGTGGACCTCTCGATGCGTACTTTCATATTTTTGAGGGATTATCCCCACCCGCCGATGGCATGACGGGCAGCTCAGTCCTCTGGCGCTTACTCCGCACGATAGGCAATAAATCTGGCCTGAACCACACCGTTGTCTTCCAGCAGGTCTAGCTCCGATCCGAGGATCCGATACCGCGGATTCCCGGCAAGCAGTGTGCCCAGTTCCTCACGCGGCATGCCCACCGATACCTTACAAGTACGCAGTGGGATCGAGGTAATTCGGACCTGCAATCGATCGTCAGTCACGCGATATGTCCCGCTGAGATCGTCGCCACACCAATTCATCTGGCCTGCCAAATCGCCCGCTGAGCCGTCCTCGTATCGCTCGACGGACTTCAGTTCAAAGGAGGGCTGTAATCCATTCTGTGTCACATGCTGGCCGGCGGATTCCGCCAGCATCCATCTGGTTCCCGTGAGGGGCGCCGGCTTGGGCACCTTTTGCGCTTGCTGTGCGCCTATGAGCCCAGGCGCTGCAGTCAATGCCAATAACGCGAACAATCTTCTGATCATGCCTGGTTGCATGTCGACCCTCCTGTCCGCAATTATGATGCGAAACCTACCCCAGCGTGCCCGCTTCCACCGGCGAAACCGCCCTAAGCCGTTCCACCGCATCCGGCACCACTCGCAACACGTAATCCACATCTGCTTCCGTCGCCGTTTTCAGCATGCTGAAGCGCAGGCTGGCCCGCGCTCGCGTCTTGTCGAGGCCCATCGCCATCAGCACGTGACTTGGCTCGGTAGCCCCGGAGTGGCACGCCGATCCGCCACTGACCGCCACGCCCTTCAGGTCGAGCGCAATCACCAGCGCCTCGCCTTCCAGGTTCTCGAACCAGATATTCGTCGTATTCGCGGCGCGCGGCACACCTCCACCGTTCACGCCGGTTCCAGGCAGGCGCAGAATCTCGCGCTCCAACCGGTCGCGAAGCCAGGCAACTCGATCAATCGTCCCATCTTCCAGGCTCTTCATGGCCAGTTCCGCCGCCTTGCCCATGCCCACAATGCCGGCCACGTTCTCGGTTCCTGCCCGGCGGCGCCGCTCATGGCTTCCGCCCACCAGCAGAGACTCCACCGGAGTGCCGCGGCGCACGAACATAGCGCCCACACCCTTCGGCGCGTGCATCTTATGCCCGCTGATCGAGAGCAGATGGCAGCCGATCCCGCGCACGTCGATGCCCACCTTACCCGCCGCCTGCACCGCGTCAATATGGAAAAATACGCCCGCACCCGCGGCGATCTTGGAAATCTCGTCTACCGGCTGAATCACACCGGTCTCGTTGTTCGCCAGCATCACGCTGATGAGCCGCGTATTCGGCCGCAGCGCCGCCCGAACGTCTTCAGGCGAAATCAGCCCATTCACCTGCGGTGCAACCTGCGAGACTTCCACCCCGCGCTCCGCCACCCGGTTCCCGGCCTGCAACACTGCCGAATGCTCAATCGAAGTGGTAATGAAGTGGTCGCCCGGGCGCAGCAGTCCAAAAATCGCCGTGTTGTCGCCCTCGGTGCCGCCTGAATTGAACACTACCTCGGCCTCGTGGCAGTTGAAGAATTCCGCCAGCGTTTCCCGCGCCTGGTCCACGCCACGGCGGGCCTGCTGCCCATGCAGGTGAATCGACGAGGCATTTCCAAAGTGCTCCATCCAATAAGGACGCATCGTCTCCACCACCTCAGGCAGCAGAGGCGTGGTGGCGTTGGCGTCCATATAGACGCGCCTCGATGGCGGATTTGCGCTCACGGTGGCCATATTTAAAGGG
>Ga0134128_10005675_pt1 | contig 15122 bp, 14 predicted proteins | sample KB31754_FD_96462 | JGI IMG/M metagenome (GOLD analysis project Ga0134128, IMG submission 96462) | Terrestrial soil microbial communities with excess Nitrogen fertilizer from Kellogg Biological Station, Michigan, USA - KB3-175-4 | ecosystem: Environmental > Terrestrial > Soil > Unclassified ... | reverse complement strand
CAACGGCGGCATCGCCATCGACGACGGTCTCGACGGGCCGTCGCCGGATGTGCTCACCGCGCACGGCCGGATGGCGACGCCGGTCATCGTCAGCGCGACGTTCGATCCGGCCACCGGCGACACGACGATCCGCGGGACCGCGCCGGCGCCGGCGTCCGGCAACGGCGTCTACGTGAACGTCGGCCTCTACGCTGCCGACGCCCCCGGCCTCTTCGGCGCCGGCGACGCGCAGCGCGCCCTCGGGCAAACGCCGGCCGGCGACTTCGCGCTGAAGGTGCACGGCGATCTGCGCGGGCAGTGGGTGTCGGCGGCGACGGTGTTGGTCGACTATCTCACCCGCGAAGACGGGCCGTCGCGGATGACGGAGCTCAGCCGGGCCGTGCAGGTGCAGTGACGACGGCATAATTGGGCGGCGTGTTCGAGCTCCTCGTCGCCGTCGCCGCGGCAGTCGCGGGCGGCATTGCCGCCGTCGCGGGCTTCGGCATCGGCAGCCTGCTCACACCGCTGCTGGCGCTGCGCTTCGGGACGAAGCTCGCCGTCGCGATCGTCTCGGTGCCGCACTTCATCGGCACGGCCGTTCGCTTCGCGACGATGTGGCGGCACGCCGACCGCCGCGTGCTCATTCGCTTCGGCGCGCTCAGCGCGGCCGGCGGCCTTCTCGGCGCGCTGCTCAACTCGCGCGCGAACAGCCGCGCGTTGACGATCGTCTTCGGACTGCTCCTCATCTTCGCCGGCACCGTGGCGGGGCGGCTGCGCTTCGGGCGCAAGACCGCGTGGCTGGCCGGGCTCGTGTCGGGACTCTTCGGCGGTCTCGTCGGAAACCAGGGCGGCATCCGTTCGGCGGCGCTGTTCGGCTTCGAGCTGGAGAAGGAGACGTTCGTCGCCACGGCCACGGCGATCGGCCTCGTCGTCGACGGCGCGCGGATGCCGGTCTACATCGCCACGCAGTGGCCGGCGATGTGGCAGGCGCGCACCGAAATGCTCATCGCCGCGGCCGGCGTCGTCGCCGGCACGTTCCTCGGCATCAAGCTCCTCCGGCGCATTCCGGAGCGCTGGTTTCGCCGCGCCGTGTCGCTTCTCATCATCCTTCTGGGCGTGTATATGTTGTTCAAATGAAGCGGCTCCTCTTCCTCGCATTTCTCGTCGCCAGGCCCGCGTTCGCGCACGACTTCTGGATCGAGCCGTCGTCGTTCCACCCCGCCGCGGGCGCGCGCGTCACCGCCGCGCTGCGCGTCGGCATGCACCTTCTCGGCGATCCCGTTCCGCGCGTGCCGGAGCTCATCGAGAAATTCTTCATCCGCGGCAACGGCGACGAGCGGCCGGTCGTCGGACGCACCGGCATGGAGCCCGCCGGCATCGCCCTCGTCTCCGGCCCGGGACTGCACTGGATCGGCTATCAGAGCTTCGCGTCGCCGCTGAACCTCGACGCGCAGAAATTCGCGGAGTACCTGCGCGACGAGGGGCTGCCGAACGTGCCGCCAGGACCGGAGCGCTTCTACCGCTGCGCGAAGGCGCTCCTCGACACGCCGGGCGACTACGGCAAGGTGCTGGAGACGCCGCTCGGCTTCACGCTGGAGATCGTGCCGCACCGGAATCCGTACGCGTCGCGCGAGCTGCCGCTCACGCTGCTCTTCCGCGGCAAGCCGCTGAAGAACGCGCAGGTCACGGCCATCCATAAAGACGAAGAAGTGAAGCTGCGCACCGACGCGCGCGGCCGCGTCACCGTGCACCTGGCCCATCCCGGCTTCTGGCTCATCAAAGCCGTCCACATGGAGCCGGCGCCGAAGGGCTCGGGGGCCGCGTGGGAAAGCTGGTGGGCGTCGATGACGTTCGAGCGCCCTTAGGCGCCGCCGGCCGTGCGGCTAGTGCTGGAACAGATCCGCCGGCGGCGGCTCCCGTTTGGCGGTGACCCTCAAAACGAACAGGCCCACGACGACAGCCGCGATTCCGCCCCAAAGCCAGGGTGCCGCCGCGGCGCGCACCGTTGCGAAGCCCTCATTGGCCAAGCGCTGAATGTGTTGCTCGCGAATGCGCATCAGCGGATCGGTCGTCGCCGCGCTCGCCTGCACGGCCCGGTCGCGCCAGCGGTACGTCTGCACTCCGCCGTACGCGGCGGCGATGGCGCCGGCGATGATGAGCGCGACGGCGATCGGTTTCAGCTTCATCGGGCGCGCTGATTCTGCGCCGATGCCGGGCAGGGCGCAATGCCTGCGCCCTGCCCCGGAAGACTACGGGCGATACTCCGCGGCCGAGATGAAGCGGCCGTCGTTCGTGTGGTTGTCGACGACGACGGCGTAGCAGACGGCGCTGTCCGACGGATCGAACTGCACGATGCCGTCGCTGACGACGGAGTTGACCGGCACCTGCCCCCACGCCTTCGGCGGGAGGTTCAGCGTGACGGAGCCGACCGTCAGCTTGCCGGTGGTGTCGAGGACCGTCGCCGTGATCGTGTTCGCCGCGTCGGACTGGTTGAAGCAGCCGACGTTCGTGCGGCTCTGCGAGTTGACGGAGATCCCCGGTGCGAACGAGCGCGAATTCGAGCCTGCGAACTCCAGCGCCGGCACCGGCGTGCTGAAGTCGTTCACCTGCACTTCGCTGCTGACGATGAAGCGGTTGCTCGGATCGGGGCTCGACAGCGTCACGGCGCCGCCGCCGGTGGCCGCAAACACGGTGGCGAGGAAGTTGCCGAACACCTTCAGCTCGCCCGGCGCGAGCGAGATCGTGGCGTCCTTCTTCGTGCCGCTGGCGTCGAAGAAGCTCGCCGTGACGTCGAAGCTCGACGCGGTCGGATTCAAGATGGCCACGTAGCTGCGGAACACCGCGCCGCCGAATCCGGCGACGTTCGCCACGACGGGCAACGTCTGCTGGTTCGACGCGAAGGCGTCATTCGGAGCGGCGCCGCGCCGGTTCGTCTGCGCGAGCGCCGTCGTGGCGATGAGAGCGAGAAAAAGAAATCGTTTCATGGTCGTCCTCCTCACTGGCACGGCGGGAACGCATTCGGATCCGGCACCACCGGCGTCGCCGGCACGTTGATGCCGCCGTGGCCCTGCAGCAGTCCCTGGTGCGCCGGGGCCAGGAACGGGAAGCGCGGCAGGAACTCCTTGTCATTGACCTCGACGCCCTTGGCCAGGCCCGCGGCCGGGTTGCCGGCGGCGATGAGGCTGATGAGCACGGAGTTGACGTTGACTTGATGGCGCGTCGACGTCGTGCCGCCGCCGAGGCGGCGGCCATTCGGGAACTGCGAGTCGATGGCCGCGTCGAGCGTGATGACGTCGCCCGTCGAGCCGTCCGCGACCGGGATCGGGCGCCCGAGGTTGATGGCGTTGATGATGTCGAGGCGCGGTCCCTTGAGCTTCGCGACGGTCGCCGCGTCGAGCCCGAGGGCCTTGTAGACGCCGAGCGCGTCGAGGTCGCGCACGAGCACCGGATAGAGCACGTCGGCCCCGAAGCGCGTCACGTCCTTCATCGGGTCGGTGTGCAGATAGAGCGTCTGCCGCTGCGTGCCGACGAGGCCGGCGTTGAAGAGCGGCAGGGCGTTGCGGCCGACCTGCACGAAGTTTCCGGAGCCGCGCAGCCCGGTGATGATGTTGTTCGGGTCGACGGTCTGCGTGGCCTGGCGGCTGATGCTGACCCAGACGCGCAGCAGGCTGTCGACGGAGTCGGACTTCAGCGTGCCGTTGTGCGGGATACCGTCGGGGAAGAGCTCGGCGGTCGGCACCTCGAGGGCGATGGAGTAGACATTGAACCCGGTGAACACATCCTCGGCCGGCGTCTTGCGCGCGCCGGGCGCGAGGTTGCCGAGGTCCGGCGCAGCGAGGTTGACGAGGTCGAAGATGCCCTTCTCGTCGAGCTGATACGGATCGTCGAACTGCCCGGCGATGATGCGCCCGCCGTTCGAGAGCGGCTGGATGAAGGTGTCGACGAAGGCCTGGTTGTAGAGGCCCTGCTCGCGGCTGGAGCGGTCGGTGGAGTCGTAGCCCTTGAAGGGTCCGAGCCCGTAGACGAGGCGGTCGGTCTGCGGGCCGTGGTTGTTGGGGAGGACTTTGAGGTCCTTGCCGACGACAGTCGCACTCGGCTGGCCCGGCGCCATGACGCGCGTGATGGTCATGGTCTCGGTGCCGCCGGTGAGCTGCCACAACAGCTCGTTGCCGCCTCCGAGGTTGTCGATGGGGCTCGGCGCGCCTTCGGGCACGAGCGTCTTCTTGAACTCGACGCGGTAGACGGCCTGGTCGGCCAGGCTCGCGCCTTTCCCGATGTGGAACTCGTAGCGGTAGCCGTCGCACGCGCGGAAGCCCTGGTTGCCCTGCCCCGGCTCGTGCAGCGGGTTGTAATCCATGATCAGGTACAGCTTGTCGTGCGTGCCGTTCGACACCCACGCGAACGTGTCGGTGTTGTCCGCGCACGGCTCGTTGAGGACGGCCAGCGCCTCGCGGTGGCTCGACGCATACGCCGGCACGGCGAGCGCGACGAGGGCGAGGACCAGCAACGCACCGGATGCCCGGCGTAGGGGAGAGAGTCGCATGATTTCTCCTTTAGTTCCGTACTGCGATTGTTGTTGCCCTCGAGGTGTTGACAAGTACGCGGGCGGTTTGCGACTGGACGTATGGCATCCAAAGGCGCGCGTGTTGCACGCCCGAAATTCATGATGCTGTCAGACGCGGATGCGGTGGCCACGATCGCCGTCAAAGACCTGAACGTGGCGAAGAAGTTCTACCAAGAGACGCTCGGCCTGAGGCCGTTCGACGAGCAGAATCCCGGCGGGGCGCGGTTCCACAGCGGCAACTCGACGCTGTTCGTCTACGAGTCGCAATACGCCGGAACGAATCAAGCGACGTCCGCGACGTGGGTGGTCGACGACGCGGAGGAGGTCGTCCGCGCGCTGAAAGCGAAGGGCGTGAGCTTCGAGCATTACGACCTTCCCGGCCTGACCCGGCAAGGCGACCTGCACGTCGCCGGAAGCTTCAAGGGAGCGTGGTTCAAGGATCCCGACGGAAACATCCTTCACGTGTTGAGCGCGTGACATGGACGATCTGGTCAACCTGGAGACGCAGTTCTGGACCGCGATCAAGGAACGCGACGCCGAGGCGCTCGCGCGGCTGACGGACGACGAGTGCATCGTCACCGGCGCGCAGGGCGTGGCCAGCCTCGACCGGCAGACGGTGGCGTCGATGATCACCGGCGCGACGTGGACGCTGCAGGCGTTCGAGCTGAAGAACGCGAAGGTGCGCCTGGTCCGCGACGACGTGACGGTCGTCGCGTATCAAGTCCACGAGACGCTGACGGTGGACGGAGCCGCGCTCGAGCTCGACGCCGCCGACGCGTCGGTATGGGTCCGCCGCAACGGCGCCTGGATGTGCGCGCTGCACACGGAGTCGCTGGCGGGCGATCCGTTCGGGCGCGATCGGAAAGGTTGATCGCGAAGTTATTCGTCCGCTTCGGGCTCTACGCGTCCCAGCGCTTCATCTGTTGCCAACTCCAGTTCACCAAGCTCGCCTTCCGTCAGATCGCGGATGCGTTCGAACAGACACGTTTTCGGGACAGCTCGCATCTGAAAGGCCAGCGCTACAGATGTCTGACTCAAACCGTTCTCGCTAGCTTCGATCATCGCGGTTCCGGCGAGTCGTGCTCGATCGAGGTTGGTCGTCAGCGGGACGACGAGAACGGATTGCAGCACTTGCGTCAGAGTGTCACTCTCTCCGCGCTTCAACTCTGGTCCTCGCGACTGAGCGTTGTTTCCCACTCAGCGAGACCTGCCTCCGTCAGAGCGTCCTCATCTCGAATTGCCTTTGATAAACGCGCGAGATCCCAGCGCAAAGGATCCGGGCGGCGCACGACAACGATCCCCACACGTTCGCCGGGACGCAATCGCAGTCGGCGCATCGGGCGGAGTACGCCTTCGTTGAACTCCGCTTCGATCAATTCCATGCGGGCAACGGTAACACGGGAGCTTTAGGTTGGTGAGCCGCCAGATGAGCCGCGCGAAGCGCCGGCTCGAGCCTGGCGAAGTACGGCGGCGGCCGAAGGCCGTAGGCCGTAGGCCGTCCGCTGTACATGGTGGAGGCGGCGGGAGTCGGGCCAATCTAATGTGCTTTGGTTTCAGTAACTTACTGACAACGCTCAATTGCTCTAACCGCCTGGTCCGCTCGAAATTCCAGGTGGACGCACGTATTCCACACGCCGCCGTCCGAGATGTGACCGGCCAGTCGCACGTCATGTCGCCCTGTCTGCTGACCATTCAGCTCCCTTCAATCGTCGAGCTGTACGGTGAGATTTTGACGGAGAACGCGACGTACTGACCGAGCTAGTCGGGATCGCCGAGGGGTGACGGGGGTCGTCGCGCCGCTGAAGTGATCGAGACGAGTGGCGTGTCTCGTGAGGCATGCGCTCACTGGTCCAACAGTGCGTCCAAATCTTCTTTCCTCACCTTTGGGTCTGACCAGACCGCTCTCATCACGTCGAGATCTGTGACTGGATTCTTGAAGCCAGGGACGGCGTGTTTCGCCGTGCGGGACAGAACGCCGTCGCCGTTCAAGTCGGAACGCGGAAAGAAACAATCGTTGACGTTGATCAAGCCATCGCCGTTCAAGTCGTCGGTGAACACTCCGCTCTCGGTCTGTTTCAGATGCGAGCGGAACACCTCGAAATCGGCCAAATCGACCTTTCCATCGCCGGTGAGGTCGGCTAGGTCAACGAGCGCGTCGGTGCGCGATTGCACGAGGGCATCGAATGCATCGACCGTGACCGGCGGATCCTGGCCGACGCGCAGAATGTCCCGGATGCGGTCGACTGTCAGCGCCGGGTTGTAGGCCAGCATCAGGGCGACAACGCCGCTGACTACCGGCGTTGCCAGCGACGTCCCCTCCTCGCCGTCCGTGTATTGACCGTCGACGTCGGTCGGCGCGAGGAGATGGATGCCGGGGGCGGCGAGTGTTCCGTGCTTGTTCGACAGTGTGGAGATCGTTCCGTCGGCATTGACGGATTCGACGACGAAGACGTTCTTGGCTGGCGGCGTGATCGGTTCGTCGCTCTTGCCCAGCGCCGCCCAGTTCAAAGGGCTCGTCCACTGCGCATTGTCGTCACAGGTCGGATCGAAGCCGCAGTCGTTCCCGGCAGCGGAAACGACGACGATGCCACGGTCGCGGAAGCGCCGGAGGAGATCGCGCATCACGCCACCTTGCATGGCCACCAGACGCTGAATGTCCGGATCCTTCTTCGGCGTGGTCCCGAAGAGCGGCACCCAGTTGTAGCCGATGCTGGCATTGATCACGCGGGGCTGCAGATTCAGCAGCCTCCGCAGCGTCAGCATGAATTCGGTGAAGGCGATGGAATTGTCGCCCGGACAATCGACCTGGACCGGATCTGGCGCGCAGGCCATGATCCGCGCAAAGGGCGTCGCTCCGTCGATGCCTTTACCGTTGCCTGCGCGGGCAGCGAGGATTCCGGTTACGAGATTGCCATGCATCGCCGTGGTCGCCGAGCAAACACGCGTAAACGCCAGGTCTTCGTGATCGACGAAGCCGGCATCGAGGACCGCCACCGGCACGGCCGTATTTCCCCGGCGCCGGATCGCGGCGCTGAAGTTCCATGCCGACGGAAAATTTGTGCTTCTCAGGCCGACCATGCCGGGACAATCGGTCAACGTGCGAAACCAGCCCCAGCAGGGATTCATGGTAGCGCGATCGCTCGGCGAAGGCACGACTGTCCGGCCGAGCGTCCCCTGCTGAAAGGCAGTGAAGACGGAATCCTCATTGCGTAACATCCCGACGGTACGGCGGACCCGAAGGATCTGATCTCTGGCCGATTCGTTGGGAATAGGAGGCAACTGAACGATGAACAATGCTACTTCCGGCATGCCGGAGCGCACCCTCAGGCGATAGCGTTGCAGCGTCTGGCGGATATCGATCGTGGAGGCGTTGTCGCGAAACCGCACCACGATCGTATTCCTTTGCACGGCCATTCCCTGCAACGCACAGTCGTTCGCGCCGCCGCCGGCCTTGACCAGCAAGTCGTCGCGCTCCTTGCGGACCTTCTCCTCGGCGTCTGAAGCTGTTGAGAACTCCTCGCGAACCGGTCCGGCCGCCGCCTCCGCGCGCGCCAGCTCCTTGCGAGCCTCCGCCTGCAGCGCCTTGGCGCGAGCGCGATTCTTCAGGGCGTTGTCGCGCTCCCGCAGCGCCCGAGCCAACGCTGCTGGATCGGGCTCCGAGCTCCTTTCGATCTGTTGGATCAGCGCCTCCGCGGCGTGCAACTGAACCTCGGCGGCATTGATATCGTGCTGTCGTGCCTCGATGGTGTCGTTCGCGTTGTCGATTGCCGTCTGCGCCCGAAAGAGCTGGAGATCGGCCACGGCGAGGTCTTGCAGACGCGCCGAGTAGCGCTCTTCGATATCTTTGTCCGGCAGCTTGCGCCGCACGTTCGGGTCGCGCACGTAGCCGCCGGCGTGAGCGTCTTCCGGCTGCTCCAGTTCAGGAAACTCCTTCAGCAACTCGGCGATTCGTTCCGGCGACGGCGTTTGCGCCCACGCCGCCGCCGGAATGATGAACGCGCCGACGATCAGAAACATTGTGATGCGCATGGTGAGTCCCTCAGGGGCCGCCCGGAGGGCCGCAATTCAGATTCAACGTGGTCTGGCTCGGAGGCTGATGGCTGCGAGCACGCGGCTGGCAACCGCTCGGCGACCGCAACGGCACGAGCTTGCAGTCTGTCCTCGGGTTCTCCCTAGCCAGCAACTTGTGGATGAAGAAGAAGTGACCCTCCATGTGCTGATCGGTGATCACCCGCTCGTAGTCGCCACCCGCGAACTGGGGCGGAAGGTCGATAATGTCGATGACCGTGCCGGGAGCGAGGACGAGTTCGTACGGTGTGCCGCCAACGCGCGGCGTCGCCGTCACGGTGATGTTCTGAGGCTGGGTCCCCGGCGGCGCCTTCAGTTTCGCCACGACGAAGATCATGTCGTTGTTGAACTGCTGGGCCAGTAGCTCGCCGGGAGGAACCGTATAGTCGGCGATGGAGAGCGTCGTCAGCGCGTCCGGATGCAAGGTCGTGTCTTGGACCAGGTGCTCCTTCTTCAAATGCGGGACGAAGCACGGCAGATCCGCAGGCGTGGAGGGGGGGACCGGCGTGAAACCTCCGTTGACGCTGAGCGTGCTCTCATGCTTAATCTCGTACAGCTTGCATTTGAAGCCGGGATCGCACGCCGTTTGGTCTGGCCATCTCGAGTCATCGACGACTTGGTTGTTGTCGGTCTGTACGCGGATATAGGCGGCGTGCCGGATGATCTGCACGTTGCAGAAGTTGTCTGTGCTCTCCCATTTCGGAATGATCGCTCTGTACGGACCTCCATGCTGCGTCTGCATGAGCAGCATGAGACCGATGAAACGGATGAAGATATCCATCGTCTCCTCCCTCTCTTTTCAATTGCCGATGACTTGAACGGCCGCCCACATGGACGGCGATTCCGCGTTTCGGATGGAATCGAGTTGAGCCGCGCGTAGCGCCTCCGATGCGCTCAGTCCGCGGGCCAGGTATTCGTGCAACCGGGGGAAGAACCGCGCCGCCTCCTGGTCATCAATTGGCCAGAGCGTCGCTACGACGCTCGGGACGCCGGTGGAGAGAAAGGCCCGAGCCACGCTAAGCGTCCCCTCGAATCGCCGGACCTTCCCGCGTGCGGTGCTGCACGCCGCCAGCACGACCGTCGAGCAGCGCGTGAGCTGCAAGCGGCCAATATCGCTGACGTTCATCATGCCGTCCGGCCCGGTCAGCACGATCGACGTGTCCGCCGGACGGTACTCTGAGGAAAGGGCGTGGCCGGCGAAGTGGATCACGTTCGCGCGCGGCGCCTCGCTCATGAACGCCTGCCTCGTGGCCCGGTCGCCGCCAAGAACACGCGCGTCGCGATAGAGCGAAGCCACGCGGCGCGCTTCCTCGCTGGCGCTCGGAAGCGCGGTCAGCTCACCGTGGCCGGCCTCGTTGGCAACGAGAAGCAGGCGCAGCCCGCGCTCGTTCTCCTTCCGTTCCGCGGCGGCATGCGTGAACACGGCCGCACTCGGCGCGGCGACGATAGCGTGTTTCTCAATGAAATAGCGCCCATCCGGCCCTACGAGCGCTGCGAATGGAAGCGTGCTGATGTTCGCGTCTGGAACGATGACAAGCGTTTCGTTCGGCGCGATCCACTCCTGCACCGGCCCGATCAGATCGGCGTATAGCGACCGCCTCAATCCGTTCACGTCCAGTGCGCTCTGCGACAGAGCCGCCGTGAGCCCTGCGGCGCGTACCCGCAGCTCGTCCCGACGCACCGGTCGGGTAAGGACGCGAATGCCGCTGCGATCGACGACGAAGATCACCAGCCGTGACGGAAGCGCGGCATACTCGAGAATCGACGTCCGTGCCGGCATTCGAGGCCACGCCGGCAATGGCTTCATGGAGTTCATGGTGTCGAGCAGAGCCCGCGCGCGGGCGTGCTCCGCATATCGGAACGCTCCCTCGGCGTCGTGCTGAGCGAGAGCGAGGTCCACCGCTTCGTCGAAGATCGCGTCCGCCGACTCGAATATGCCGGAGCGCTGCTCGGCCGAGCGCAAGGAATCGCGTCCGGAGTCGAGCTCGGCGACGGCGCTGTCGAGATCATGTCGGGCGTCGACGTCACGACCGCTGGCGCGATAGACCCGCGCTCGCTGCAGCAACAGCGTGGGGAGAAACATCCGCTGTCCACTGCTGCTCTGGTGAAAGGCGATGGCCGAGGTCAGCAGTGGCAGGGCCTCGGCTGGCGACGCAGCGACGATCGCTTCCGCGGCCACGCGGCGGACATCGAGGCGCGAGCGCATGCCAACATCGGGAATCCCGGCGATAAGCGATTTCGCGCGCGCCAGATCTTCGGCGGGCGCACCGCCGCCGAGGTGCTGGCGGATCAGTGCGCGGCGCAGGTAAGCGTCGGCGAGATCCGGAAGGTAGCGCGCCGTCATCGCCACCTCGATCTCGAGATCCGTGTACGACGCCGCCACGCGCCAGTCGCGGCGGAACGTCGCCTCCTGGCTCAAGAATCCGAGGACGCCCGACTGCAGAAACGGCGTCGATCGTTGTCCGAATTGCGGAATGGCCGCGGCGCGATAGCTCCAGGCTGTGTCGGGCTCGCCGACGATGTCGTATGCCTGGGCGAGTAGCTCGCGGAGCATGCCTGCACATTCTTTTTCGCCGAGGCGATCGAAGACCCTCAGCGCCGCCTGAGCGAGATCGATGCAATCGCCCCATCGTGCTTCCGCGCCGCGACAGATAGCCAGCTCCCACTCGATCTTTCCGCGACACGTCACGAGATCCGCGGGAACCGACGCGCGCAACGCCACGAGCTCGCGGACGGCATCTTTCACCTTGCCTTGCTCGTATGTCATGTATGCGGCAAAGAATCGCGCCAGAAAGCGCATCGGGCTGTCGCCGAGCGCGAACGCGTCGGCCGCGCGGCGGGCTATGCGCTCCGCCTCGCCGGGTCGTCCTTCCTTGAACGTCCGGTTCGCCAGCCGGTAGTCGAGATGCGCGGCAACGAGCGCTTTTCGCTGCACACCGGTCGATCGCTCGACTGCTGCGACGGCCCGCTCGAGCAGCCGGTCGCCGCCGCTGCGCGCGAGCTCGGCGCCGAACTCGCGAACGATGGCCAAGTGATGCGCCGCCGCGGCGTCATTGCGCGCCTCGGCCTCGGCCCACCGGCCAAAAATCTCCGTCTCTGCCGTCAGCCGTGCATCCTGCGGGAAGCGCCTCATCAGGGCACGCGCCTCCTCGGGATGTGCGGCCAGTCGGTCGTAGTCGCGATCGAACACCGCGCGGAACGGCGGCTCGATGATCTGGAGCGTCTGCAGACGCCCGCGAGCCTCGATTGCCCACGGACTTCCGCCATCGACGTTGAGGAACCGCTGCCACGCGGCAATCGCCGGCTCGCGAATGCCGAGGTGCTCGATGATCAACGCTCGGTTGAAGCGCGCTTCCGGCATGTCCGGTTTGGATCGAAGTGCTGTATCGGCCGCCGCGAGCGCCTCGATCAACTCCTCGGGACGATTCGTCGATACGGCGGATGTGTAATGCGCCGCCGCAACGTCATTCCAGGCATTCGCATCGTTCGTCGTGGCCGCGAGCGGCTCAAGCAGCACCAACGCGTCGCTCGTGCGGTTCGTCAGGAGCTTGGCGATTGCCGCAGCGTGGCGCTGCGCAGGAATGGGCTGTTCGCCGGCCTGGCGCACCACATCCACGGCGGCAGAGAGAAGCTCGACATTAGCCGTGGGTGCTTCACCGCGGGTCACGCGAGGGAGCGGCGCCCAGGGAAAGCCGCCGCTCGGCCGGGCTTCCAACGGACGGTGTCGCAGTTGAAGGCCGCGAAGACGCACGAGCGGATCGGGTCTCGTCGGGCCGCACGCGAGCAACACGACGACAACCGCACACGTTGCGAGCCGCCACGACGCTCGTGCACCAGTCGTTCGCATGGTCGTTCCTCCACTTGGAGGGACACACCGCCCAGTTTTCTCTTTCCGGATGTAAGTAGAGAGAATACACCACGAAAGTGAGGAGCGCCGCAGCAGCCAGCCGCACGCTCTTCCGCTGCAGCGTCAACGCCCCCGCCACGATCGAGTAGCCCTGTGATTGCTGATCGTCCGTGTAATTACTTCGCGGTGCAAAAGTCGCGATGCGTGACTTGAGAGCCTGCGGCTGATTGGCAGGCCTTACCAGAGAGCGCCCGCGCTCGAAATGTGGATCGTTACGAGCTTTGGCGCGAATGTCGAAAATAAAGCCGGTGTCGGGCGGATGATGTCGCGACGGTAGCGAAAAAAGCGTTTAAGCGAGTTCGGAGAGTTGTGCGCTTTGAGCGAATGGTGGAGGCGGCGGGAGTCGAACCCGCGTCCGAGAGCAGTGAAGCGTGGCTCCTACATGCTTATCTCTCCTTTGATTCTCGTCCGCGTTCTGCCCGGAGAGCGGGGAACGGACGCGGGCCAGCCTGTAAGGTTTTCGTGTGCTGCGGCCAGGCGGTCCGCGGCACCTTAGCTCGACTTAATGACATCTCTTCCGCCGGCACGAGCGACCGAACGGAGAGACGCTCACGGGTTTTTAGGCCGCGAGGGCGAGATCGCTGTTGTTCGCAGCTACTCTTGTTTGATCGGATTTACGAGGCAATCAGCTCGGCATGCAACCACCGCCCCGACGTGTCCCCGTCGAAGCCGGTGCGCCCCCAACTTGTCAACGAACTGCATCCCAAAACGGCCGGCATGATGAGAGCATTCCGCGGCATGGACGTCGAGAGAATCATCCGCGCCGCGCTCGCCGAGGACCTGCCCGACATCACCAGCGAAGCCATCTTCGACGCCGGCGAGCGCGGCCGGGCCCGCTTCGTGGCCAAGGCGGCGGGCGTCATCGCCGGGCTGCCGTTTGCGGAGGCTACATTCCACGCAATCGACGATACGAGCTCGTTTGCGGCGACGAAGAGCGACGGCGACGCCGTCCAGCCCGGCGACGTCATCGCCGAGGTCGAGTCGAGCGTCGTCGCCCTCTTGAGCGGCGAGCGCACCGCGCTCAACCTGCTCCAGCGCGCGTCCGGAATCGCCACCACCACGAAAAAATACGTCGACGCCGTCGCCGGTACGAAGGCCAAGATCTACGACACCCGCAAAACCGCGCCGGGACTTCGCCAGCTCGACAAGTACGCCGTTCGCCGCGGCGGCGGCGAGAACCACCGCATCGGCCTCTTTGACATGTTCCTCATCAAAAACAACCACATCGACCGCGCCGGCTCCATCACCAACGCCGTCGAGCGCATCCGCGGGCGCGGGATGCCGCAGAAGATCATGGTCGAGGTGCGCGACATGCACGAGCTCGAAGAGGCGCTGAATCTGAAGCCCGACTTCATTCTCCTCGACAACATGAGCGCGAGCGAACTGAAACAGGCCGTCGAGCGCGCCGCCGGCGCCGTCCCGCTCGAGGCTTCGGGCGGCATCACCCTCGAGACCGTCAGGGCCATCGCCCAAGCCGGCGTCGACCGCATCTCCGTCGGCGCTTTGACCCATTCCGTCAAGGCTTTGGACATCTCCATGCGCGTCGTGGCACCGCCTTTGCCGCAGTGACCGCTTGTGGCAGAGGACCGTGGGAAATTCCTCATTGTGATCGTCGACGACGATGCGGCGATCCGCCGTCTCGTCCGCCTCTTCCTCACCCGAAGCGGCTACGAAGTGATCGAGTTCGCTGCCGGGGAGGAGGCGCGGCGCCAGTTGCACAGCGCGCCGTGGGACCTCGCCATCCTCGACCGCCGTCTGCCCGACATGGACGGCGTGGTCCTCTGCCACGAGCTCAAGTCCGACCCCGACCTGCGCAACCGCTACATCATCATGCTCACCGGCGAGGCCGACCAGGAGGACAAAGTCGAGGGCCTCGACCTCGGCGCCGACGACTACATCACCAAGCCCTTCCAGGCCGCCGAGTTCCTGGCGCGCATCCGCGCCGCCAAGCGCATCGTCGACCTGCAGAAAGAGCTCATGGAGACCAACAAGCGCCTCGAGCTCCTCTCCATCACCGACGGCCTCACCAAGCTTTACAACCACCGCTACTTCCAGGACGAGATGGCGCGCGCGTTCGAGGAGTCGCAGCGCTACCAACGCCCGCTGTCGCTGGCCATCATCGACATCGACTTCTTCAAAAAGGTCAACGACACCTACGGCCACGCCGTCGGCGACGACGTGCTCAAAGCGGTGGCCAAGCTCTTCCAGGAGTCGATCCGCTCGACCGACCTCGCCGCGCGCTACGGCGGCGAGGAATTCGCGGTGATGATGCCGGAGACGGACCTCGACGACGCGATGGCGTTCGCGGAGAAGATCCGCACGCTCATCGAGACCACGCCGTTCCCGACCGCGGCGGGGCCGCTGGGCGTGACGGTGAGCATCGGTTTGGCGGCGGTGCCGCGGACGAAGATCCACGCCGCGAAGGAGCTGGTCATCGCGGCCGACAAAGCGCTCTATCGCGCCAAGCGCGGCGGCCGGAACCAGGTGCAGGCGGAGAAGAGAAGGGATCCGGGACGCGTCACACGCCCGCGGCGCGCTGAGCCAGCTCCTGCGAGCGCCGATCGATCTCCGAGCGGAGGTTGACGACGTGCTGGCGGATGGTCT
>Ga0134128_10005673_pt1 | contig 15124 bp, 16 predicted proteins | sample KB31754_FD_96462 | JGI IMG/M metagenome (GOLD analysis project Ga0134128, IMG submission 96462) | Terrestrial soil microbial communities with excess Nitrogen fertilizer from Kellogg Biological Station, Michigan, USA - KB3-175-4 | ecosystem: Environmental > Terrestrial > Soil > Unclassified ... | reverse complement strand
CGACCCAGAATGCAGACGAATCCGGAGTGAAAAGCCATAAATGGTTGCCGCAGCGCCGACATCTTACCCGCTGGCCCGGCACCTGACTATATCAGCTTCATCTGCGTCGGTTTTGCGACGGAAATTCTTACCCGCTCGACTCGCCGCTCGGTTGAATCCAGTACCTCGAAGCGGAGGCCGTCTTCTTCGATCACCTCGCCCCGATGGGGTATGCGCCCCGCCAGTTCGCTCACCAGTCCGGCAACGGTCGCCGAATCTTTGCCTTCGGGTCGTATGCCAAACATTTCTACCAGACGGTCCACGTCCATATTGCCGGGGACGATGTAAGAATGTTCGCTCTCGCGAACGACTTCCAGTTTTTCGTGTTCGTCCCGGATTTCACCGACAATCTCCTCCACCAGGTCTTCGATGGTCACCAGGCCTGCCACGCCACCGTATTCGTCCACGACAACGGCCATGCGAATATTGTTCTGCTGCATATCACGCAGCAAATCGCTGACCAGTTTGCTCTCGGGCACAAAATACACATCGCGGCGCATGATCGTATCCACGGTGCGGTAGTGGGCTTCGGTGTCCGGCACTTGCAGGACGTCCTGGGCAAAGACAATCCCCACAATGTTGTGGACGGTATCTTCGTACACCGGCACTCGGGAAAAGGGCTTGGTACGCAACAATTCGATAAACTTCTCCACCGTGGTGTTGGTCGGAACCGCCACAATTTCAGGCCGCGGCTTCATCGCCTCGCGGACGGTCTTCTCGCTGAATTCCACCACCGACTGGATCAGGTCCCGATTACTTTCATCCAGAATGCCTTCTTCCTGGCCGGCCTCGATCAGTGCGTCCACGGCTTCCGCCTGGGTCTCCGGGGTTTCGTCCGAATGCTCCTTGGTCAACGCCGTAACCGATTGCAGGAACCCCAGCACCAGAGTGACCGGCAGCGCCACGTAGATCAGTATGCGCAGGATTACGGTGCAGCGCACCAGCCACTCCCCGCGTGTCCTCGAAAAGAAAACAAATGGGAGAAAGCGATTAAACAGGATGATGATGAGGACCAGGCTCAGCGTGGCCTGAAGAATCTCGTAGAGGCCCCAGCCGCGTTCACGGAACACCGCGAAACCGACCAGCAGGGCGATGGCAGCCGTAATGATTTGCGTCAGCACTGCCATAGAGAGCGCAGCGCGGGCCCGGCTCACTCCCAGCCGGGGCTCGACTTTTTGCTCGAAACTGGCAATGTTCTCCTGGAACTCACGTGAGAGAAATCTTCCAATCTCGGCGTACACACGATCCGCGTAGGAAACCAGAGTCAAAAGGCAGAACAATAAGAGCAACGCAGCTGCGATGGCGTAATTCATCGAATGGCACGTGTGGCGCGGGCGCCCCCGCCCGCGGCTTTACCCGGCACTCTTTTTGGACCCTTTTTTGTATTCCTCTCAATCAAACCGAGGGGCAGACCGAGCGACCGGCGCAATTTCGTTTCCCTACCCGCCATCGCGCCCGCGTCGGTTTCATGATCGTAGCCGACGAGATGAAGCACTCCGTGCAAGGCCAGTATCTTGATTTCCTGCGCGGCCGAATGACCCAGGCGCAGGGCATTCTGTTTCGCGATGTCCGCCGAAATCGCAATATCGCCGGCCAGCCCGTTTTCAAACTCCGCTGCCGGTGGAAACGAGAGTACGTCGGTAGGCTGATCCTTCCCCCGGAAGCGCCGGTTGAGCGATCGCAGTTCGGCGCTGCCGGTGACCAGCACATTGACCGCGCCCGCAAGCTTGCTGGCACGGCTGGCCCGCGCCACAAACTTTGCCAGAGCAGTGTCGCTCAATCCCGCCACGGGCTTGCGGAGTATCACCAAGTTTTCTTTGCGTCCTTTGCGGAGTTCTTTGCGGTCTTAGCGATTAAAGCGTTTCCCGCCGGTACTGAAAAACAAACAGGAGGGCCACGTCCGGGCGCCCTCCTGTTCGATTTTACGCGCTCTACTCGCTGGTTTCTACTTCCGAAGAGAGCCCGTCGTCCTTTTCGGGGGACGCCATCCCATTGCCTTTACCGTTCGTCTTTGGCTCCAGCAGCGGCAACTGTTCCGCGACCTTGGCCTTGTGCTCATCGTAGGCACGAATAATGCGCTGCACCAACTGGTGACGCACCACATCGGTGTCGTCAAAATATGCGAAGGTCAATCCTTCCACATTCTTCAAGACCTCCGCCGCCTCGAGCAGACCGCTGCGCCGCGCATTGGGCAAGTCAATCTGGGTAACGTCGCCGGTGATCACCGCCTTGGAGTTAAATCCCAGCCGGGTGACGAACATCTTCATCTGTTCCGACGTCGTGTTCTGCGCCTCGTCCAGGATCACAAACGAATCGTTCAACGTCCGCCCGCGCATGAATGCAATGGGCGCGATCTCGATCACATTCTTCTCGAGGTAGCGATCAACCTTCTCTGGCTCAAGCAGATCGTAAAGCGCGTCATACAAAGGGCGCAGATAGGGATCGATCTTGTCCTGCAAGGTCCCGGGAAGGAATCCCAGGCGCTCGCCCGCTTCCACCGCGGGACGTGCCAGAATGATCCGGTTGACGCGTTTCGCCTGCAGAGCGGAAATGGCCATCGCCACGGCCAGATAGGTCTTTCCCGTGCCCGCCGGACCGATGCCGAACACCATGTCGTGGTTCTCGATGGCTTCGAGATAGCGGCGCTGGTTCGCGCTCTTGGGCTGCACGGTGCGGCGGCCAAAGGCGCGCTGGCGCCCAGCTTCGGCCAGGCCGCGCAACGTAACCTTGGGGTCGGCCAGCAGAACGCGCAGCATGCTCCCGAGATCGCCGTTGTTGAAGGTGTGTCCGGAGCGCTGCAGGTGGTCGTAGTCGGCAAACACCTGCTCCGCCCGGGCCACGTCGCGCGCCGACCCTTCCAATTCGATGGCATCCGATCGCAGGTCGATATTGATATTCAGGCCGTCTTCCAGCAGGCGCACATTCTCGTCGCGCGTGCCGAACAGAGTCTCTATCTGGGGGCTGATTTCAATGCTTTTCTTCATTCAGTACTTGGCGCTTCCTCCCGCGCATTGGATGCATGGTTGCCTGTGCACGGCAGAAACACTTCTGCCCGGGCGAGGACAAACCTTTTCTCATGTCTGGAGGTGGAACCAGCCGAGGATGCTCGCCCCGAAGTGCAAGCAACTACCATTAGGGTTAGGGTACCCCCGCCCGACGACGAGAGTCAATGCGGCAAAATTGAAAGTTTTACTGCAAAGGAACAATCCAATACATGAACCACTGAGGACACAAAGGCATACGAAGGAAGATCCGGGGGGTTCCTTCGTGTACCATCGTATCCTTAAGGATTCATGCATTTAGGCGCCTCCTCAGCAGGCATTCAATTGCGGGCCGCCCGTAACTCCAAGTATCATGCCGCCACAATGAAACTGACATGTCCTTTCCTGCTTGCCATGTGGGCTGCATCTGCCTGGGCCCAAACTTCGTCACTCGCCACAGAAGTCGAAACCGCCTATCCTGATGCCCACGCTTTGTATCTTGACCTTCACCAGAATCCGGAACTGTCTTCTCATGAAACCCAGACGGCTACGAAGTTGGCAAGCAAGCTACGAGACCTGGGCTACACCGTCACTGAACACGTCGGCGGCACCGGAGTGGTCGCTATCCTGAAAAACGGGGCCGGCCCGACTGTGATGCTTCGGACCGAGCTTGATGGTCTTCCCGTCGAAGAGAAAACCGGCCTCCCTTATGCCAGCAAGGTCCGAACCAAGGACGATGCAGGACGCGACGTCCCCGTCATGCACGCCTGCGGACATGATGTGCACATGGCTTCACTGGTCGCGACCGCCGCGATCATGGCGCACGGTAAGAGCAGTTGGCACGGAACTCTCATCCTGATTGGCCAACCCGCCGAAGAAACAATCTCCGGCGCCAAGCGGATGATCGAAGACGGGCTCATGACCCGCTTTCCCAAGCCGGACATCGCGGTTGCGATGCACGTAGGCAACACTCTTCCTGCCGGGCAGGTAGGGGCTGGACCGGGTTACCGTTTTTCCAACGCTGATTCCCTTCGGATCACCATCTATGGCAAAGGTGGACACGGCTCAATGCCCAACAGCACAGTCGATCCGATTGTGATGGCCGCCCGCGTGGTGACCACTTTGCAGACGATTGTCTCGCGGGAAGTGAAGCCGGGCGAGGTCGCCGTGATAACCGTGGGATACATTCAAGCCGGCACGAAAAACAACATCATCCCTGACCACGCCGAACTCGGTCTCACCGTGCGCAGCTACAAACCTGAAGTTCGCAAGCAGATGCTCGCATCCATCGAGCGCATCACCAAGGCGGAAGCCAACGCCGCCGGAGCCACGCAGGAACCCAAGATCGAGCATCCAGAGGCAACGGACGCCGTTTACAACGACCCAGCCCTGGCCCAGCGCCTGCAGGGAGTTCTTGAATCGGCTCTCGGAAAAGACAGGGTAGTGCGGGATGACCCAGGAATGGCTTCGGAGGATTTCTCCTACTTTACGGCCCAGGGAGTGCCGTCGTTCTACTTCAGCCTGGGGGGAGCAAATCCAGGGAAATATGCGGAGGCGAAGGCAGCGGGCACGACTTTGCCTTCGAATCATTCAGCGTTGTTTGCGCCTGACGTGGATCCCGCGCTGCATACCGGAATTGAAGCCGAGGTGGCAGTACTGCGGAATCTGCTGAACTAGAACCAGACCGTGTGGGGCGGACACTGTTGTCCACCGCTTTTGACGTCGATTTTTGTTGAATGTGAGGGCACGTAAAGTTTGACTACCTAAATTCAAGGTCAAGGGCGGGCGGACACCGCCCACACGATCAGGCGCCCTCGCCCTTGGCGTCCGCCGCAGATGCCGGCACCGCGCGCAGCCGGGCCCACGCTCTCAGCTCCTCGATCTCTTCGGACCGGGTGATGGAAAGCGGCACTGTCGCCTTCAGCGCATCCAGCAATCCTTGCGTGCTCAGGCCTTGTTTGCTGGAGAAGGCTGCGTACAGCGCCGTCTGCACTACGGCTTCGATCTCCGCCCCTGAATATCCTTTTGCGGCGGCCGCCACCCGCTCCAGATCAAACTCGGTCGGATTGCGTTTGCGCCTGGCCAGGTGGATGGCAAAGACTTGCTTGCGCTCGGCTGGGTTCGGTAGATCGACGAAGAACAGTTCGTCGAAGCGTCCTTTTCGGATCAGTTCCGGCGGCAGAACGGTCACGTTGTTACAAGTGGCCGCTACGAAGACTGGGGCTTTGCGGTCCTGCATCCAGGAAAGGAAGGCTGCCAGAATACGTGAGGAAACACCGGCATCGACAGATGCCGAATCGGGACCGCTTCCTGCGAAGACCTTTTCCAGTTCGTCGATCCAGAACACGCAGGGCGCAAGTCCTTCGGCGACGCGAAACACTTTCTGGATTCGCTTTTCGGTTTCGCCGATGTACTTGTCGTAGATGGCTGCGGTATCGAACTTGACCAGGGGCAGCTTCCATTCTCCCGCGATGGCGCGTGCGCACATGCTCTTGCCGCAGCCTTGCACTCCCAGAATGATGGCTCCTCGCGGTGGCTCCAGGCCAAAGTCGCGGGCGGCATCTTCCCAGGTGCCACGCCGTTGGGCGAGCCAGCGCTTGAGATTGTCGAGCCCGCCGACCCCAGCCAGACTTTCCGGCGCGCCGCTTTCAAACGCATCATTTCCCGTCACATCAATGAACTCCAGCATTCCAGAATGGCGCAACAGCTCTTTTTTCGCCCGGAGCACATCGGTGACGGTCTCTGATGTGACGCCATAACGGGTAACGATGGCCTGCGATGCAGCACGTTCGGCTTCTTCTTCGGTCAGGCCACGCAGATTGTTCGCCATGGCGTCGAGCCCCGCCGAATCCAAGGTGCGCTTCAGGGTACGAGTCTTCCCTACCCTTACGGTCATTTCGTCGATGATCTGGCGCAGACGCAGCTTGTTCGGCAGGGGCAGTTCCAGGAATTCGACCAGGCTGCGCAGCTCCGCCGGAATTGCGATAGAAGGCGCGGTGATGATCACCGTGCGGCGATTGGTCGAAAATTTCTGCCCTACGTCCCGCAGGCGGCGCACCACGACCGGATCGTCCATGTGACGGTGAAAGTCTTTCAGGACAAATGCAGCCTCGATAGACATCGCCTCCAGATTGCTGAGCGCCTGGGCTGGTTCCTTGCTGTTGTAGAGTGCCTGGGTGCCAGCTTTATCATGGCCCAGGGTAGGAGCGGAATGGCCTATCTCCGGGACCGCCTCTCCCACGTCGCTGCCGCAGCGCGCCAGTCCGCTGGCGATGCTCCACTCGAAAGTAGCCAGATTAGCGACGAGCAAGCTGCCCGCACCAGACGCACCGCCCGCATCTCTTCCACGGTTTCCACCACGACAATGGGAGTGGAAGAATCGAGCAGGATTTTCAGGCGCTCCAGGGCATCTGGCATAAGGGTTTGACCGTCCATGGTTTGACCATCAAGGACTTACTCCCGTAAAATAACTTATTCGAGAGCACCCCGAATACCTCTCCATAGAAACGAAGGTAACGAACCAGACATGGCCAACCATTTTTCGGCGCTGAAGCGCGCCCGTCAAACCGAAACCCGATCCGCTCGCAATCGTGCCAACACCTCCCGCCTGCGTGGCGCGCTGCGAGATTTGCGCGAAGCACTGACCAAAGGCGACAAGACTGCCGCCGAAGTGGTTTTCAGACAGACCGTCTCCGCCCTCGACAAGGCGATCCAGAAGGGCGTGATTCACGAGAACACTGCCTCGCGCTACAAGTCCCGCCTGAGCGCGCGGGTGAAGGCGCTGAAGTAAGCTGTCAGCTGTCGGTAAGCTCCCTCGACGAATGCTTTGGGATGATGGGTATTGTCGTTGCCTTAGCGGAAGCGCGGCATCAGGAAACCGGCGTGCGTCTGGTGCTCACGGAAAGCCTCTCCGAATTGCTGGGTTAGCATCACTTCTTCTTTCCTCGCCTTGATGCAATACCCGGTTACCACCAGGCAAACACCCAGGACACATCGCCACTCATCAATGACCACCGCCGAACCGATCGCCGCCAGGATGATGCCGGAATAAATGGGGTGGCGCAGGCGGGCGTAAGGGCCAGTACGGATCAGTTGGTGGTCTTCTTTAATCGTGATCCTGGCGCTCCAGTACTCCGCCAGATGATAACGCGCCCAGATGGCCAAACCGATTCCCATCCAGGTGAGGATCGAGCCCACGATTGCGCTCACCGGAGTGCGGTGCATGAATCGTCTTCTCAGAAATCCGATTCCCGCTGCATGGCGGAATAGCAGAACGAATCCGGCAATCTCAATCAAGAGGATGGCGTATCGGGAAGCGAAGGACTCTGTTTGAACGGTGTCGCGAGTGCGGATCGCGCTGACGATCCAGTAGAGGACAAAAACGACCCAGGGAACTTCAACCAGCAGGTGGAAAACTTCTTTTGCCGTCATCGTACGATTCCTAAACCGGCAGCTCTTCCTGCGACCACCCAGGAATTTCGGGCTTAGCTTCGGCGGTAAGATCCAGAATCAATTTCTCCAGAACGAACCGCTTGGTCGGAGGATTCGACCGCAGGGCCAGGTCCGTCTTGGCCACCAGGCGGATGGCACGCGTGAGTTCGCGCTTCGACTTGTAACGGCGGGCTTGCCGGATGATGTCATCGGCGGCGAAGGGCGGCACTCGGAAGCCCTGCCACAGCGCAGCCCACAGCATGCGTTGATCGCGCACATTGCGCTCTAGGATTACCAGCATCTGGCGAAAGGTCTTCGCCAGCATGTAGAGATGTCCGATGGCGGCTTCGTCGCCGTCGCCGGTGTTTAGAATCGCGTCCAGCATCTGCAGGGCCCGTACCCGATCTTTCGATGAGATCGCGTCGGTCAGTTCGTACAGCGACCTCTGCTTGGCCGCCAGCACCATCGTTTCTACATCGCCCAGCGTGATCCGCTTCTTCGCGCCAACGTAAAGAATCAGCTTCTCCAGTTCGTTGGATACCATCATCATGTTGCCGCCGAGAGCGTCCACCAGTTCGCGCGCGGCGTCAGCGTCGATCTTCACCGCCTGCATGGCGCAGTATTCGCCGATCCAGCGGACGGCTTCGCTCTCTTCGACTCGCGCCAGCTCGACGATGGCGCAAAATCCGCCCATGGTCTGCCGAATACGCTCGTAGCGCTCCTTGTCGGTCATGTCCATGCGCCGGGCATCAGCGGGGATACCGATGTGATCGGCCACAAAAATGAGCACCGCATCGGGATTGGGATCCTTGCAGTAGGCCTCGATGGCGGCCAGCTTTTCGTCATTCGATCCACGCCCGAATAGGGTCTTGACACCGCGCACGAAGAACACCTGAAACGGAGCCATCAGAGAAGGCGTGCGGGCACGATCGAGAACCTCAGCCAGATCGGTCTCCGACAGATCAAAATCAAACAGGCTGAAATCGCGCAGGTCGGCGGGCACCAGGTGCTTGAGGATCGCTTCGCGGCAGCGATTGCGGAAGAAAGTCTCGTCGCCCACGAAGACGTACGCGGGCTGCAGCTTGCGAGCTTCGACTTCGGAGACGAAGCGATCGGATTGGGCGAAGGCCCGCATCAAAATCCCTCCACCTTCAGAAGCCCTCCAGCACATTGCTCACCAGCGTGCGCGCAAACGCCTGTGACAAGCGTTCCAGCGCGGGTGAGTCCTCCTCGAAGAAACTGGAAAGTTCTTGCGAGACTTGATACTCCTCGCGGAATAGGTAGGAAGGATTTTGGTAGAGCACATTGCCCTGGCGGTCCGTCAACGTCACTTTCGCAGTCACGACCACCAGGGCGCTGGATGCCCGGCCGGTGGTTGAGTCATAGGTCAATGGCGAAGTCGAAGTGCTCATGACAACGCCGCGCAGAGTGGCATCGGCGGAGTCGCTGGGTTCGTTCAGGATGTGGTAGTGGGTGCGTGTGACCATCTCCTGCACTACCGCGGCGGTCAAGCGCTGCTCAATTTTGTAGGTTTGTGTTCGGTTGACAAATGCGGGGATGGCGATGGTCTGGACATTCGCCGGGAGCGTAACAGCGTGGCCGGCGGTGTGATAGCCGCAGGCGGTGGTAAAAAGAGCGCTGCAGAGCAACACCAGATTCAGCATTTGCGGGGCAGGAATTCGCAGCCTTGCTAGCCCTGAAGATTGAGCGGCGACTTCTTCGCCTCTCTCGGACGAGTCGCCTGTGACCACACTAAACCTGTTAACCACACCGGCCAAACTTCTCACTGGATCTTTCCTTTGGGACGGGTGGCGGCCATGTTTTCTGCACATTCGACTGCGGTGGCGGCGGCGATTCGCAGATTGTCTGCGGACGCCCACAACCACAGGCCATTCGCCAGACTCGAATCGGGCTGGATCGATACCAAAATATCTCCTTGTCCGGCTGCGTTCACATTGCTCGGGGACTCTTCCGCCAAACCCGTGATGGTCACATGCTCGCCGGCCAGGACTTTGGAAATGGTATCGATCTCCACCGGCTTTTCCACTTCGATATGCAAGCTAAGCGCATAGCCGTGAAAGATGGGAGCCTGCACCATCAGCAGAGAAGGCAGCGGCGCTTCCTTGCCGGCGATCCGTCCATAGTGCTTGAGCACGCGACGCTCGACCGCAGCCAGCGACTGCACTGACTGGTCACCGTACCGCGCCACCATATTGAACGCCACCTGCACATCGAATACTTTCTTCGGCAGCGGCTGAAAGGACAACAGGTTCACGGTTTGCTCGTGCAGTTCGTCCATGCCTTTTTGTCCGTGTTCCGACGCCGGTTCGAACACTGTGGCCGCGACTCGTTTTACCGCCGCCCCTTTCTGTATCCGTAACAACAGGAGTGCAAGCACCACTGCGACGGGATGGGCCACTACTGCCGGCCCGGGCTGCAACTCCGGAGTGAGCATCTGGCCCAGCTGACGCTGAATCCAGGGCGATTTCACATTCGCGTCCGGCTCGTCCTCCAGGTTGTAGGAGAGATCAACGATCGCGCTGCCTGCCTTTTGCGCCTTTTTCCAGTTCTGGCGGGTGCATTCCTGGTCGGAAGCAAAAAAGGTGAAGTCAATTTTCTCGAATTGCTCCGACCGGACACTCTGAATAAACGAAACCTCGTCCCTCACCGACTCCAGTTTGCCCAGAGAGTCGTTGTCATCGAGCAGCTTAATGTCCAGCGAGGGAAAATTACGGTCGCCCAGGATCTCGGCAACCTCCTTCCCCTTGAGCGTTGCCGCGCCCACGATGGCCAGCCGGTACAGGTTCGCGGCCCGCACCGGATCAGCATGCGCGGTCGGGACGGATTTGAAATTCGAGCTCATGAAGTCTGCGGCGCCTCGGTGTAGGCCGGAGGCGGCGGTGGATTTCCCTTGCGGCGGAAGATCCATTTTAAACGCCAGAACACGCCGGAAAATACGTAGAGCAGCGCAATCAAAAACAGCACCCACTTCGAATAGAAGCGAATCGCCGCGAACAGTAACCCGAACAGAATCACCAACTGAAATGGCTGCCGCGACCGGAAATCAATGTCCTTGAAACTGTAAAAGCGCCAGGTGCTGACCATCAGGTATCCCACCGCCACCACCATGAGCATCCAGGTAAGGGCGGTCCACCAGGACGCGATGGGATCGCCCTCGGAAAAATGCACCACGGCGGCGATCACACCCGCACCCGCCGGGATCGGCATCCCGACAAAGTATTTCTTGCCCGGACGGCCAGGGTTCGAAGGCTGCGGGTTGCTCGAAATATTGAAACGCGCCAGGCGGCTGGCGCCTGCCATCAGGAACAGAAAACTGGCAATCGCACCGAACTGCAGCAGCTTGTTGTAGAGCTCACCCAGATTGGTGGGCAACTGTCGAAATCCCCAGGTCCACGCCAGCAGTGCGGGTGCCACACCGAAGGTGATGACGTCTGCCAGGGAATCCAGCTCCCGGCCAAAATCGCTGCTGGTCCCGGTCATGCGCGCAATGCGGCCGTCCAGTCCATCAAACAGGACGGCAAACCCGATGGCCTTGGCCGCGTTGTCAAAATGCCAGGCATCGGCGACGGTAGCGTTCGTGATCTGCAGAATCGCGTAGTATCCGAAAGCAATATTGGCAGTGGTAAAGAGCGAGGGCAGGATGTACATGCCCTTGCGCAACCGCCGCGCAGGTTTCTCTCCCGTGCGCCGCCTCAGGACTTCCGGGACTCCCGGATCATCCATCACCGAACTCCTTCGCGGGCCGATTCTGCCCCCACCGCGGTCAGTGGCTCGGGCGCCCGCCCCAGGTATGCGAGCACGCTGGAACCGCCCTTCACGCGGTCTCCCACCTTGATTTGGAGATTGGCGGAGGCGTCCAGCAACACATCCACTCGCGACCCAAATTTGATCAGGCCGACGCGTTCCCCTCGTTGGATCAGGTCACCAACTTTCTTGGTGAATACAATGCGGCGCGCCAGCAGGCCCGCGATTTGCTTGAACACGATGCGTTGCCCATCGCCCTCAACCGTCACAACATTCTGCTCGTTGTGCTCGGCCGACGCCGGGTTCATGGCGTTAAGAAATTCTCCCTTTTGATAGCGCACTTCGCGGATCACCCCCGCCATCGGCGAGCGGTTGACGTGCACGTCAAACACACTGAGAAAAATGCTGATTCGAGTGCGCGCGACGCCGTTGATCTGAATGGAAGAGACATCGGTGACCTTGCCGTCGCCGGGTGAAACCACGGCTCCGGCAGCATCTGGGATCGCTCTCTCCGGATCGCGGAAAAACCAAAGAAAGAACGCGGCCAGCAGACACGCCGGTAGCGCCCATAGCGGACTAGCCAGCCAGCCTACGAGTACAGCAGCTCCAGCCAGCGCAAGTGCGTAATAGTAGCCGTCGGAAACCATCGGGAGATAGTGAGAATTATAGTGCAGGCGAGCCAGGTCAGTCGCTTTTGAAGCCAAATGATTAAAAAAAAAGGCGCTTACCAGCGCCTTCGAAGCATATTAGACCTGTGGGCGGCCAAAGCCGCGATCAGTTGGAGAAACGAATTAGGCTACCTGGCCCTGCTGCACGACCATGCGAAATTGCCGCTCGATGGATTCCATCTGGTCCTTGAGCCGCAGTTTCAGCTTCTTAAGCCGGACTTCTTCCAGCTTCTCGTCTTCTGTCAGGTAGCGCTTTTGGGTGAGTGATTCGAGACGTTCGGCGTACTGCGTATGCTCCTGTGCCAGCTTGCGGAACTCATCGTTGCTGACCAGGAGCTGGTCCTTTGGAGTCATCCAGTAGACCCTCCTGAGCGTTGTACGGCCCTAACCTACCACAGCCCCCGGAGCGCTTCAATCCTATTTCCACAGATAAGTGACTTTACATAGTGAATAAGATTGCACCGTGCCTGGTGCAGCTAAATAAAATCAATGCGATAGAGAATCGCGTCTTCTGCTGGATCTTTGTAGTATCCGGGGCGGCGCCCGCTCTCAAGGAACTCCCAGTTCTCATAGAGGACCCGCGCCGCCTGGTTGGATTCGCGGACTTCCAAAAATACCGCCGCCGCACGCTTTGCTCGCGCCAAATCCAGAAGCTCGCCCAGCAGGCGCGTACCTAACCCGCGCCGCCGGGCTGACCCGGCTACGGCAATATTTTCAATCTCCCATTCTTCCCCTACCACCCGGGCAATCACAAATCCCTGAAGCCTGTTCTCTTCCCGCAGGATCAGCGCGATCCTCTCCGGATCGGAGACCTGAAACAAGGCTTCATACTGCTGGGCCGACCAGTGCGCCGCGGTGGTCGCGCGTTTCTCCAGACCCATCATGGCAGGCAAGTCAGCAACCGTGGCGGCGCGGATCGAGAGTGTCACGTCATCCTCAACCGAGAACCGAGAACTGAAACCTAAGGACCGCTTTTGGAAAAAATCTCACTGGAACTGCGAAGATAGTTCGCGTCTAGCGCCTCCGGCGAGACCACTTTTCCGGCACGGATTTTCTTCCAACCCTGTCGCGCGACTACATCCGAGCGCGGAAGTTCAATCTCCCCCACGGGCAACCCCGCCCCTCGGGCCGCCTCAGCTAAGCTGCGATCCGTGGTCACAACGGTTGACCCCATCGCCGCCTCGAGCAATTTCGCGTGAGTCAACAACCGCTCTTGCAGCACACGGACGTCATCGCCGTCAACATCGTATTCGCCGGCGTAAACCTCGCCTCGTCCTGCATCGAGGACCGCTACCACCCTGCCTTGTGAACCGCTTGAAACCGCAACTGCTTCAAGTAAAGAAACGGCTGCAATCGGCTTCTGCAAGACCTCAGCCAGCGCTTTGATGGCTGCCAGTCCGACTCGCACTCCGGTGAATGAACCCGGGCCCGAGACCACGGCAAAGCCGCCAATATCAGCCTTGCTGAAGCCATGTTTCGCGAGCAGGGCGGCAATTTGCGGCACCAGTTGTGCTGAGAAGGTTCCGCCCTCGAGCGGCAGTACTTCGATTACGCTGCAGGTATTGTCAGGCCCACAGCGCGCCAGCGCGATTGTGCCATGTTTGCCCGAAGTGTCGGCAGCGAGAAGAAGCATTTTAGATGGTGTGGCGCGGGCGCCTCGCCGCGAGATTCTAGCTCCACCTCAAGGGCGCGGGCCAGGGCGCCCGCGCCACATAGCCGAACTAACCGGCCGATTCCACAAGCTCTATCAGCACCCCGCTCGCACTCGAGGGATGCACAAAGACGTAGCGATGCCCGCCTGCGCCGATCTTGATTTCATCCGTAACCAGCCGAATCCCGCCTTTTTTCAACCGCTCGACCGCGGCCTCCAGGTTGGGTACCCGCAGCGAGACGTGGTGCAATCCTTCGCCGCGCTTGGCGATGAATTTCGCGATGACCGAACTTTCCGAGGTGGGCTCGAGCAGTTCGAAGCGGCTCTCGCCCAGCGGTACCATGACCACGCGCACCTGCTCGGCTTCGACCGTTTCCTCAGGCGCGAGTTTTAGCCCGAGCTTCTCGTAGATAGCCTTCGCTGCCGTTAGCGATTTCACGGCCACTCCGATGTGGTCAATGCTGAACATCAAACCTCTCCAGGTCTCGTGTGGGCGCGAGCCTCCGCTCGCGCCGACGGGCCGGACAGCCGTCCTCCATTTACCTTTTCTCCATCGCGTTCACAATTTCTTCCACCAGCGAATAAGGATCGCGCTTGTGCTCGGCTATTTCAGCAGCGTACTTCGCGACCGCTCCATTTCCCAGTTGTTCCCGGGCTCGTTCGAGCAAGGCATCACGCAACATCTCAAGCAGGCGATTCTGCCAGTTTTCAACATTGCGCTTCAGTACCAGATGTTCCCTTTGCAGATAGGCCTCGTAGTCGCGAATCGCCGCCGCCAGTTCAGTGGTTCCCGCGCCTTCACTGGCCACGGTTTTCACGATCGGCGGAGTCCAATTGTCGCTGCGGACAGCCAATGACTGCAGGGCCCGGATTTCCCGCTCTACCCGCTCCGCGCCTTCGCGATCGCTCTTGTTGATGACGAAGATGTCGGCGATCTCCATGATGCCGGCTTTGATGGTCTGCACATCGTCGCCCATGCCCGGCACCAGAATGACGATGGTGACATCGGCGAGACGCACAATGTCCACTTCATCCTGTCCGACGCCGACGGTCTCGATCATGACCAGGTCGCGCCCCGAGGCATCGAGCACGGTGGCTACATCTGCCGTAGTGCGCGCCAGTCCTCCCAGTGAGCCGCGTGTCGCCATGCTGCGAATATAGATTCCGGAGTCGGAAAAATGGTCCTGCATGCGGATGCGGTCGCCCAGGATCGCCCCGCCCGTGTACGGACTTGTAGGGTCAACCGCGATGATGCCCACGGTTCGGTTTTCCTTACGATAGTGGCGGGCGAGCTGGTCCACCAGCGTGCTTTTGCCCGCGCCCGGGGGTCCGGTGAGTCCAAGGATCCGCGCGTGCCCGCTGTGGGGAAAGAGAGCTTTGAGCAGGTCAGACCAGCCCGGCGCACGGTTCTCCACGGTGCTGATGGCGCGACCCAGCGCGCGAGGATCGCCGGCGCGAACTTGATCGATCAAGGGTTGGAGAGTGTGATTCAAACTGTCAGTGTAAAGCAGAGGCGGGATAAACAGGAGCGGCTTCGGGGCACCGGGAGTTACAGCGGCGCTCCTCCCGGTCCGAGCTTCAGTATCCTG
>Ga0134128_10005671_pt1 | contig 15129 bp, 22 predicted proteins | sample KB31754_FD_96462 | JGI IMG/M metagenome (GOLD analysis project Ga0134128, IMG submission 96462) | Terrestrial soil microbial communities with excess Nitrogen fertilizer from Kellogg Biological Station, Michigan, USA - KB3-175-4 | ecosystem: Environmental > Terrestrial > Soil > Unclassified ... | reverse complement strand
CGGCACCGAGTTCACGGACACCGGCCTGGTCGCTGGCGACACCCTCACCAAGATCTCGCTGAGCAGCGCGGGTTCGGCGGTGGGCGCGGGCGTCGCGGGCTCGCCCTACGTCATCACGGCGACAGGGCCGACGAGCGGCACGTTCGATCCGAACAACTACGCGACCGTGATCTTCCACAACGGCGCCCTGACGGTCAGCCCGTCGACGACGCCCGTGACCATCACGGCCGCCAACCAGAGCCAGAATTTCGGCGAACCCTTCGTCTTCACGGGCCTGCCGCCGCAATTCGGTGTCACAGGATTGGTTGCTGGGGATAGCATCACCTCGGTCAGCCTGACGAGCCCGGGTGACACGGCGACGGCGGCTGCTGGGAATTACCCGATCTTCATCTCGAGCCCGACGGGCACCTTCAACCCGGCTAACTATCTGCACGTCACCTTCGTCAACGGGACGCTCACGGTCATCGGCGCCGCGCCGATCATCTGCGCCGCGACATTCCCGCAATGCACGACACCGATTACCGTCGTCAACCTGACGTCGCAGACCACGGGTCAGTCGTTCCTCGGGACCAATCCGGTCAATCCGGCGGCCGGCAACGCCGAGAACATCAACCCGGCGGCCGGTGGTACCTGTGAGACGCTCTATAAGGACGACAAGCCTCGGCTGGATGACTGCATCGACCACCGCAACATCGCGGCTGCGTTCGCCGAGGTCGTCCAGAACGCCAACGCGCAAGTGCTCGGCAGGGGCGGTCGCTAAATTAAATATGGTATAATCACCCGCGGTACCGGAGTTCGTCTCCGGTCCGCGCGGTGATGAGATGATACCCGCGCCTCACGCCTGTCGTGAGGCGTGGCTTTTTTAGGTCGCATTAACCTTTTCGAAGAACAATCGAGCACACTCGTGAGCGCCAGAAGGGCGCAAGGGGAACGACCATTCCGAACGAAACAACGAACGCCAATTTCAATCCGGCACCGGGCGTCGAGCAGACCGCGATGCCGTTGCTTTATAAGAAGCCGCAATTCGTCAACGCCGAGCGCCACGCCAAGGCTGGGGTCCGCGAATCCGCCGACTTCGGCTTTGCGCGCGATACGAACTCGGTGCCGCTCGGCGCGGACGAGGTCTTCTACATGCAGGCCTATTGTCCGGTCGTGTTCACGATGAGCGATCCCGCCTTGCCGGTCGCGGTCCTCGGCGTCGGCGCCAACACCAACAGCTTCGTCGAGGCAGACGGCCGCTGGCGCGCCGGAGTTCCCATTCCCGCTTATATCCGACGTTATCCCTTTATCGCCGCAGTCGAGCCGACCGCGCAGCGCATCCACTTGGCGATCGATGAGGCGGCGGCCAATTTCGTGATGCAGGGCGGCCGTCCGCTGTTCGAGAAAGGCGCTCCCTCGGAGCTCGCGAACGCCGCATTGCGCTTTTGCGCGGCGTTCCAGCAACAGCTCGATCTTGCACGCAGCATCGGCGAGGCGGTGGCCGCAGCCGGTCTCTTGGCGGCGCGGCGCGTGGAAATTCGCTCGGCCGACGGACAGAACTTGTCGCTCGACGGCTTTCGCGTCATCGACGAGGCGAAGTTCAACGCGCTGTCCGACGAGACTTTCCTCGCCTGGCGCAAGAGCAATTGGCTCGGCGTGATTTACGCCCAGCTGCTGTCGATGCGCCGTTGGGAAGTGTTCGCGAGCGTGCCGCCGCGGACGTGATCGCTCGCTGACCTCGTCTCAAAAAAAAGCTGAGCGCATGATCGGCTCGCGTGCCGGTCTCGGCTATAATGCGACAGGCCCGAGAGTCAGCCGCATTCATGGCTTTGTCCTCAAACATCGCAACGATTGCTGTCGCAGCGCTCGCCTTCGTGGGTCTTTTCGCATCGGTGGATAGCGCGCGTGCGAAGAGCACCCGGAGTGACGCGCGTTATTGGGTGCAGAGCGGCGCATTCAAAAGCGCCGCAAATGCGCGTGCACGGTGCGACGTCCTGAAGAAGCGCGGCTATCGCTTCGCCGTGCAAAGCGGGCCGGACAGCCATGGCGATAACCTCTTCTTCTGCCGCTCGGCTCGGGCGATGGCCTACGACCAAGCGGCGAGCCTCGCCAAACAGCTGCGGTTGAAGGAACCGCGCGATGCCGTGCTTGTGCTGCGACGCCCTGCGGGGCTTCCGGGTCGCAGCGTCGCGACGGACAAAAGCGCGGAACCAGGAGATCTCGAGAGCTTCAGCGGCCGGTGGTGCGGTGATCCCGCGGTCTATGGGAGCGATCCATTGCAGACCTGGACCGTCAAGAAGGGCGGCACGGTGATGCTGAAAATCGCGGCGCGCCGCACGCCGGACCGGCAAGCCGAGCAGTTCCAGGGAAACCTCGAGAAACTGCCTGGCGATCTCATCAAGCTTACGGGGGAGACATCCGGGTTTCGCTTGGAGGCGATCTATGGGATCGATGCCAGCGGCTTACGCGGCGTCAGCTTGCGGCAGGAGATGAAAGGTAACGGTGCTTCGATGACGACAATCCCCGACAGCTTGCACCGCTGTCCTTGAGGCCGCGGAGCTCGGATGTAATATCTCGTAACATCCATCGTCGGCTTCCCTGAAGACACGCTGCTGCTCTATAGCTGCACCCCTCATTCTGGATCGGAGGATCACGGTGTTCCGTCTCACGCTCCTTGTCGCGTTTGCCTTGCTAAGCCTCGAATCCGGCGTCGTCGCGCAAACGTCGCAAAGCACAACCTCGACCTATGACGCTTGGGTCGTGCGCTGCGAAAAGGGTGGTCAAGGCACGGTCTGCGAAATGACCCAAACGACGCAGCTGAAAGATAGCAACCAACTCGTCTCGCTCATCGCCATCGGAGCGGCAAAGGCAAACGCACCGACGCAGGTGGTCTTCCAGGTGCCGACGAATGTCTGGTTGCAATCAGGCATCGTATTGGCGAGCAGCGATGGCCAAACCGTGATCGCGAGCAATTTCACCCGATGCGCCCCCGCCGGCTGTTTTGCCGAAACCGAAACAAACCAGAACGTGCTGCAGAAGCTGCGCGCGATGAAGGAGCAGGGCAGCTTGCGCTTCAAGGATGCGACCCAGAAGGATGTGGTGATACCGGTGTCATTCAAGGGCTTCACGCAGGCATATGACGCCATGTCGAAACAATCCGCCGCCGGGCGCTAATTCGCAGCCTATCGAGAACGACTGCATCGGCGGCGGAGGCGCGCAGGGAAGGGCGCCTGGCGGAAACTGACTGACCGCTCCCCCCGCGTCTCCATTGGGAATTAAGCTCGCTGAGGCCATCGCGCCTGCGGATCACCCGAGATCCTGGCTGCGCGCTCGGCGCTGGCCGCCTGTTTGGCGTTTTGCGCTGTTGCAGAAATGCCACAGACAACGATCAATACATTGCCTGCCGCTTGCGCGTTTCGCATCGGGCGCGGAATATGGCATTCTTACTAACACAAGCGAATTTTGGAGGAATTCATGGGAGTCTTGCGCGGCGCCCTTCTTGGCGGTCTTCTGGTCATTGCCGCGGCCTCGAATAGTTATGCTCAGCGAGGCTTTACTTGGGTCCCGAGCGGCCTTTATCTCCGCGGCGATGTCGGCGGGGCCTTCGGCAACGACCTGACCTTCAGAGACACGAGCCCCGGCGCGGCCAACTGCTTGCTATGCACGGGCAGGGTTCCCTCCACCACGCGCGATACGGTGATCTTTGGTGCCGGCATCGGCTATCGCTTCGCGCCGATGTTCCGCGCCGATTTGACCGTCGACTATATGCCGTCGTTCAAAGTACGCGGTAGGTCGACCGGCGGGCCCTTGCCGGGCACGACGTACAATGCCGATCTCAGCTCGCTCGTCGGGATGGCGAACGGCTATCTCGATTTCAATGGCTTCGCGCCGCAGATGTTCGGGCCGCTGCAGCCCTATATCGATGCCGGGGTTGGCTTCGCCAATAATGATCTCCAGACGAGTACCGGCAACATTGCCGGCGCTGCCCAATTCACCCAAACAGGCTCGACGCCGACAAACTTCGCGGGGGGTGTGGGGGCGGGGCTGGCCTACGCCTTCTCGCCGAACTGGGCGATCGACGTAGCCTACAAATACCTCAATCTCGGACACCTTCAGAGCGGCTCTTCCGTGAGTGTCCTCGGCGGGCCGGCAGCGACCGCGACCGCCATCAGGTCCGATGACTTCACCGTCCATACGGTGACCGTGGGCTTCCGCTATACCTTCGCACCGCCGCCCCCGCCCCCGCCGGCTCCGGTCATCGCGCCGCCGCCGCCGCCCGCCGCCGTCGCGCCGCAGCGGCAGACCTTCATCGTGTTCTTCGAGTTCGACAAGTCGTCGCTCACCGCCGATGGCCGCAGGGTCGTCGATGCGGCGGCGGCGGCGTTCAAATCGGGCAAATCGAGCATCGCGATTGCCGGCTACACAGATCTCGCCGGCACGCAGCAATACAATCTCGCGCTCTCGAAGCGCCGTGCCGACCGGGTCAAAACCGCGCTGGTGCAGGATGGCGTGGTGGCCTCGGCGATCAGCGAGAGCTGGCACGGCAAGGAGAATCCGCGCGTGCCAACGGCGGACGGCGTGCGCGAGCCGCAGAACCGCCGCGTCGAAATCAATATGTGAACGCGGCACGTATTTTCGAGGTGTGCTCGATCCGGCCCGAACGCGCGTTCGGGCCGGAAACGTTTGATCCGACATTGCGGGCGCCGACAAATCAGATTTTATTCTCAACGGCGGCTTCCGCGATGATCAGCTGCGCGCCGCTCCAGAGCTCGAAACCTGCCTTCACTTCCACTGCGGCGTAAAGCGCACGCGCTTGCGCGATCGCTTCGTGGTCGCTGTCCGCCTGGAAATCGTGCCGTGCATCAAAATGTCCGCTCAGTCCGCGAAAGTAGCACCGGTACAATGCCATTCTGGCATTTCTCCCCACCTTAATAACGAGCGCCGCGCTCTAAGTACCGCGCATCATTCTAAACGCGGATCGTCGCCGATGATTTTAGAATATCATGCGACTGGATGAAGATTTTCGGGCGCGCGGCTCCGCAAAAAAAATGATCGCGGCCGTGAGGCCGCGATCGTCAAGATGAGACGCTTATCTGCTACTGCGCCAGCGTCGCCAGCTGGGACGGCGGCTGGATCTTGCCGATGCCCGTAATTCCGGAACAGTTGTTGTCGAATTCCGAGTTGCCGTTGAAGACGATGATGCTCGCGACGATCTGCGTGCAGCCCGTGCCGCCCGCCGTATTGCCGCCGTTGAAACCGACGGTCTCGCTGGGAGTGTAAATCGCGCCGGTTAGATTCATCGTCGAGCCGCCGTTGAAATTGTCCTTGTTGCTATCGGCTGCGCGGCCGTCCTGCCAGAACACCATGCCCATGCTCGCAAAATTCGTGCTAGCGTCGGGCGCCGTCAGAGTCACGGTGGAGCCGCCGTTGATGACGATGTTGCCGACCGTGGTCGCGATCTTGCTCAAAGAATTTGCGCTGCTCGTCAGGACGATCGAAACCCCGGTGCCCGTGATGGTCGCGCCGCCGGCGATGGTGAAATTGCCGCCGGTCTTCGAGTTCCCGTCGAGGATATAGACGCCGGGGTTGAGGATGACATTGGCACCCGCTGTGATGTCCATGCCGCAATAAGTGCCCGGGTTCAATGTCACATTGCCCTGAATGTTGCCGAGGTCAATGCAGGGCGTGGCGGGCGTCGGGATCACTCGCGTGGCATAGGGATCCGTGATTGCCCCCTGATTCATTTTGACACTGCCGGTGACGGTGAGCGTCGCGTTGTTGCCGATGCTGTCGCCGCCGACGATATACACATCCGACGCGGTCAAGGACGAATTGCCGTTCATGACCAGCGCGGAACCGCTCTTCGAATTGACGTCGAAGGAGCAGTTCTTGAGCGTGATGGTCGTCGTACCGGAAAGCGTGCCCGCGCCCGCGGCCGCGCCGTTGAGCGCCAAGACGCAGCCGTTGGTCGAGGAGGACGCAGGGATCGCGACGCTCGAGGCCGAGATGGTGAAGTCACCGATGAACATCTTCGAGAGGACCGGCTGGGCCGGCGCGTTGATGATCACCTGAATCGCCGACGCGTTACTGGCGAAAGGACCGCTTGCCGGCGGTTTGTTGACCGTGACGCTGATCGAGTTGGTGCCGTCGACGAAACCGTCCGTGCCCGCCACCGATTTTCCTTCGGTGTCGTACCCGCTGGTGTTCCCTTGGCTGTAGGCAACGGCGGCGGAGAGCGCCGCGTCATCGGCTGCCGCCTGGATGGCGCGTTTCTCGGTATACCATTGCGTGGTCTCGATCCCCAGTCCGGCGAAGCCGACCAGGGCCGTCAGGCTCAAAGCGGTCATCACGGCGATGGTGCCCGAGTGATCGCAGCAGAAGCGACTCAGAAATGTCCATAGCTTGTTCATCGGCGGCCCCTCTTAGCTTGCCTTCGGATAACAGGCTTGCGCTGAAAGCGTGACATCGAACGGAAGGAGTTGCGGTACCACGGTCGTGAACGGATAGGAGACCGAAACCTGATTGCCGCAGGCCTGAGTGCTCGCGTTGAAATCGCCGTTTGGGATCGTGAGCGGCGAACTGTTCTGGACGGCGTAACTGACAGTGGAGGTGCTCGAGCTGCAAGTCGTCGTGTCGACGGCGCCGCAACGTGCGGCCGCTTGCACGGCGTAATTGAGCAGCGATTGCGTCCAGAGGGCGCGGCCGGTTTCAAAGATGCCGATCACCATCAAAATGAACACAGGGAAAACGAGCGCGAACTCGACCGCGGTATTGCCGCCGTCCCTAGTCACCATGCGAGCGAGACGGGTCAGCATCACTTGATCCGCAGCATCGAGGTTGAGGTGAGGGTCATCGGGCTGGGCAGCCCCGGATAGGAGAGAATGGGCGAATATTGGTACTGCGCGCTCACACTGACGTAAGTGCCAGCCGCCTGCCCGTTGGGGCAATTGGTGTTGCAAGTGCTCGTCGTCACCGCCGTGCCGCTGGGACAGCCGCAAGCCTGTGTCGCAGAGGTCGTAATCCCGCTCATTCCGGTCGCATTCGTGACCGCTGTCGCGATGGCCGACGAATTGAATCCGTTGACCATTGCATAATAAGTGCCGGCTTGCGCCGCCTGGGTCACCGCCATCAGGGATTGGAAGCCAAAACCCAGATCGACGACACCAAGGATGAAAGTGCAGAGGAATGGGGCGACGAGCGCGAATTCGATCGCGGAAATCCCCGCATCTTCGCGGAAGCGCCCAATCCGAAGGAAACTTCTCATGTTCATGGCCGATTGCCGGTTTCTCGGGCAAGGATCGGTCAGAAACTGTTACCAAGATGTTACTTTCGCGGAGGCCGCGGGAATAATCAGCGCGGAAGCGCACGAAATGCCGACCAAAGACCGTTATTTCGCTCGCGCCGGCATCGCCGCGCCGCAGGGGCGGATGTTTTTTTCAATCCCAGGTAGTGGAATGACGGTGGCCGCGCGTATCAGGAGTGTGTCTGATCGCGCTCTTGTGCATCAATCGCCCCGAAGGCTGCGTTGACGACCGCTGCCATGGTTGCGGCATGGATAACCAAGCTCGTGCGGGCCTGCCCTTGCGGAATGAGCTCCGCCGCCCAGCGATCTCCCTGTCGCGAGAGGAGCAGATGCCAACCCTTATAGGGTATGCGGTCTTCCATGCCTGATTAGTGCATAGCACGGCATGCAAGGTCGAGCCCAGTAACGTTAAGTAATTCTACGGACGCCTTATTAATCTTGACACAACGTTAGCGGACGTGGCCTTCTCCGAGCCGGGGACTACTACGCGCTCAATGCGCGTATTAGGCGGTTGGGGAGTAAGCATGTTGCGGCGTATTGCCAATGACGAAGTCGGCGTCTCGGCGCCGGAATACGCAGTACTTTTGCTTTTGCTTGTGACGAGCGTTGTCATCGCGATCAACGCACTCGGCAACGTAACTGCAAGCGTATTCAGCAATACGGCCAACGGCATCAACGACGCAGGCGGATCGAGCGGCACTGTCTATTCATCATCACCAACCGATCCTACGTCCACGGCAAGCAATACACCGTCGTCGTCTCCGGGCGGCGGACATGGCCCCCGGGGGGATTCTTCGCCGGGCCATCAAATGCAGCAGGACGGTCCGGCACCAGGCAGCCCGGGCGCATCGGGCTTCACGCGTGGACACAATAAGTAAGACTACAAGCCGCAATCTTTAAGGCGGCAGATCAGAGGGTGACGTCACGCGCATCCACGCCCCAGCAGCAAGCTGATCTTTGGCGCAACAATTCGGCTGTTCTGCGGGTTCTTATCCCTGACATCGGGATGGCGGCGACGTATGCGTGCCTTGCTTGCCTTTGCTCTCGCTCTTTGCGCCGGCGCCGTCATGGCGCATCCTGGCAATTCCACCGGCCGCGATCAGGCTCTCGCTGCGTGGATCGATGATCTGCAGAATCCAGCGACGGGGCTGTCCTGCGATCAGTTCGACCCGCATGTCTTGGGCGGAGCCGATTGGCGTTACGAAGGGGGTCACTATCAGATCCGCATCGCCAACCGCTGGCGCGACGTGCCGGCCCCGGCCGTCATTGATCGAAGCGACAATCCCACGGGAAACGCGGTGGCTTTCTATGTCGGCGCGGCGGACCACGATGGCTCGGTCGCGCCGCTCGTCTATTGTTTTATCCGCCCCGCAGAAAGCTGATGCATGCCGGCGGGGGCCGCAGCGCGCCACGGACGGGCGGCGCGGCATCGACCGTGTAAGCAGCTCAGGCGTATTACTTCGGATTCTTCAGCCTCTCATCGGCCATGGCTTCTAACCGAGCCTCGGCGTTGGAGATCAAATCCTTGATGATGGGTTCGCCCTGTTTGCTGCGCACATAGCGCAAAAGGAGGCGCAGCCGAAGGACATGATGGTGCAGCCACGTTTCTTCATCTTCCAAGTCCATCGCCGAGCCTTGCATTCCCCGTTATTTGGGGCGCTCTTGCGCGCACGCAAACGCTTTGATGGCGTGACGCCGCCTGGACCGTTCCATGACGACGGTGCAGGGATGCAAATACGAAGCGGCTAACGCCCGAACGCGCGACCAACGCCGTTCATGACGCCGTTTACCGCGGCCCCGGCTCTCTGGACCGATCCTTCGAGCGGATGGGATGTGCTCTGCGGCACAACGCCGTCCCACCAATCGGAAACTTTGCTTCCGATATCGCTGCGATAAACAACAAGCAGCACGATGGCGGCGCATATTACGGAAATCTTGAGGAGAGAACGCATGATTACCTCCCCGCGTGAGACGATTATTTTTTCTATATTGGGACAAGGTACCAGCCGGATTTTACTACAAACCGGCATTCCGGCATAGGCCCTCGGGAAGCCCCATTTGCGCGATTCCCGCGATATGGGGCTCGGCGCGAACGGCCCGCCTGCGTGGACAAACACCGATCAGCCCCGTTCCAGACCCCCCATCGGCCGAGCCGGAGAGGCTCTTTCTAGGGCGCATCATAAAGCTCCCCCTCATGCAAGAAGCCATGGAACTTGCCGCATTGGATCGAGCCGTTTCCCGCAGAACAGGTGTCGCCCTCCTTGTCGACGTGGATGCTTTCGCCGATGGTCCCGTGCCGGATCCAGCAGCGATGGGAAAAATCCCCTGATCTGGTGCAATTCGCGGCGCGCGCATCGATGTACCATCGCCCGCCCGGGGTGACGCAGACCACGCTGAGTCCGTCTTCCCCCGTGCAAACCTGGCCATTCGACAATCTTTTCGTGGGCGCAGCGTAAAGCGCACCCACGGGCAGCCTTCCATAGACGCGCTTGCCGGTATCAAGGCGGCGGTAGCCGAACGGCAGCTTTTCGACCCAGAAGCAATGATAGCGCATCGAATTTGCTCTCCTTGCGGCCCCGCCAAGCCAGGTTTCCTGCTCCCTCAGCGGTGCCCTAAAAGCCGCCAAAGCCGAACCCGGAAACTTACGGCGGGGATACTATTTCCTGTGGCTGAGTATTACGTCAGAGTTCATGCGTGTTGGGCCTCGAGATCAGGCCGCTCGCCGGCACCCTCATGGCCGAGGACGGGCGAAACATATGCATACCTCGCCCGCCCGACCGGTCCTTGGTCTTCAGTTCCGGCCCGAACACTAGTAGATCAAGACCACCTATTACTTGCTTCCAAGTTCTGCGTGTGAGTCTGTTATTGGCATCTGACACGCAGGGGCCAGAATTAGAGTTTCGGTTAAAGGGTTCATGGGTGACTTTGTCGTCTTCTGCGCTGCGCTGGCCATGACGGTTCTCTGCGCGAGCGAACTCGGCGGCGCGGCGCGAAGGCGCGGGCGGCGGAAGGAGCTTTTCGCCGTTTTGCCGATCGTCATTGTGATGCTATCGGCGCTGCTGCTGATGGTAGCGCTTAGCGAAACGCGCTACGCCATCACCTCGCTCAATAAGAGCCCGCTCTTGGCGCTGGTCAGTATATTTCTCGTCGTATTCGCGCTGAGTCAGATTCTCTATATGGTCGGAGTGATCGAAACCAATCCGCCGACCGCATTGATGGGCGCGCTGCTGGCGGCGTTCGCTCTCGCCGAAATCGTCTATGCGCTGGGTATCATCGATACCGACCCGCTCATTGTCGTGGAAATTCCATTCCAGCGGCTGCGGGACCTGTTCCATTGACGCGGAGTCACTCGTTCCATTGACGCGGAGTCACTCGCGCGAAACCAGCACGACTGCTTTCGGCGCAGCGGACCCCGTCGTCTAACGCGGGCCCGCTTTTATCGCGCGGTTTACCCGGGTTGGATCACCGGCGCGTTCATCGCCCCTGCAATAATCTTCGACCTTTGCTTTAAATTCCGACCACGCTTTGATGTGTTGAGTGGCGGCGTCGATCAAGGCGCCAAGGATTTCGGATTCCTTCCGCGCCAACTGATCCGGCGAATTGCTCCGCAGCAACCGCGGCAACGACCGCGAGATCAGATCATGCCCGGCGTCGATTGCTTCCATCTGCTCGCGGCAGTGATCGCAATAAATCTCGTGGAGATCTCTCGCGATTTCGCGTAAGCGTTCGACCCGTTCCTTTGCAGGGATGCCTTCGGGCGCACCGCGCCATTCGAGTACGCCGTTCAAGCGCCGCAGCCCCGCCGCGGGTACATCGCGTCGCACATCCATGACGGTCATTCCATCTCGACCTTAGTTTATCGGGCTCCCCTAATGCTCACATAAGGCCGGTGGGCGCGCTTTCAACATCCAACAGCGCAACTTTGTTGCGTTTATATCTCGCGGACGTCAACGCTCGAGGTTTATGCAAGCTCATTCCTTTTTTTTTTGCGCGCGGATCGAAGGGCCGATCGCCTGGGCGTAAGGGGATCACGGCGATGCCGCGGGTGTTTTGCCTGCCCGTCGCGACGTCGACTCCGCGGATGATCCAGTGATCTCGATCGAAGACGAGAACAGGAGCGCCGCTCGCGCCTTGCTTTGCGATGCAATCATGGACAAGCAAGGGTTCGCCCGATGGATCGAACAAATCGGCCAAGATTTTGCAATGAGTATCGGCCGTCACATAAAGAGCGCGATCGTAGCTGTAGCCGCCGATAACGATCGGGGTGCCCGTCTTGCTCATCGAAGAGTCGACCGGCAGCGTTCGATTTGAGCCGGCAATGTTCCGATCGAGCTTGATGATCGCCCAGTCGCTGCCGCGAACCTTTTCGATATTCTCGGGGTCGAACAGCGGGCCGACGACGAACGAGATGCCGCGCGCCGCGCCGACGAATTTGTCGCCGGCGAAGCCCAATAAAAATTCCGTCGCGCCTGGCGCGAAATATTCGTGCGACCGAAAATTATAGAGGCAATGGGCGGCGGTAAGGACGCGATCCGGATCGATGAGCGCGCCGGTGCACATGCTGCGCAGTGCGCCGGCGACGGCGAGCACCTTTCCGACCGCGCGCCATGGAGCATCGTTCATGTCGACGAACTCCCGCGCATCGGGGCCCGTGCCGCGCAGGACCGCCGTTCCCTGCAGCTCCAAATTTGGCTGGACCACCGGGCCCGATCCGCGCAGCACGGTCGGCAGATCATCCGGATTGGCACGCATCGTCTGGGCGGAGGCGGCCATGGCCCCGAGCGCGACCAGCAAGAAGCAGCCGATCGGAAGAATGCGAATCCTCTGCGCCTGCAAAATTATCTCTCGCAATCAAAAGCCGGCAAAGCCGGACGCCGATTATACTCGATTTTGTCGCGCCCGAGCGATCTCCGCTAAGCGAAGCGTGTCCGATACCGCTCTTCGCCTGTCGGCGCAGAAGAGCTGCGACCGCTTGTACTTAAGACCTTGCGCCAGTCCCGGTCGAAAGCTCAATATCGGAAAAGGTCAAACGGCGGGAAGCATGACCGCAGAGCTGAGCGCGCGCGAACGGGTGCGACTGGTGGCGGAGAGCGCCAAACGCATTCGCAAATGGGTATCGTCCGGCGATGAAAGCTTCGCGATCGAGCTGACCCGCATCGCGAGCGAGATCGAATACAACGCGTTGGAGCTGGAAAGAGAATTTGACGGGCTCGGCTTGGCAAACCTGTCGCCGGACAAATGAATCGCGACAATTGGAGGAGGCGATCAATGACGCCGAGGCCTCGACAGCCGATTGCCGACGGCGTGACGCATGGCTTTGGTCTATTCTGTCGCGAAAGGGTGATATGATCAGGACTTGCGGGCCTAACCCGCGGCGCCGTCAGCTTACCAGGTATAAAGAGGGAGCCATGGAACACGCAGGAATGACAGTCCAAGAGCTCGAAAGCGGCGTGACTCTCATTGCGCTGCGCGGACGTCTCGATCTGCAAGGGGTCAGCGCGATCGAACCGAAGTTCACCGCGACGGCGGGGTCGCGAAGCTCTCTCGTCGTCGACCTTTCCGGCGTCGCTTATATCGCGTCGATGGGTTTACGAATGCTGCTGCTCGTTGGCAAGACGGTCGCGGCGCGACATGGAAAGATCGCGTTGCTCGCACCGTCGGATGATCTCAGCACCGTTTTGCGAACCGCCGGCGTCGACACCGCCATTCCGATTCACGCGAACCAGCGTGAAGCCCTGTCTTCTGTTGGTAAGGCTTGAAATCGGCCGAGTGAGAGCGCGACCAGGGTTTGGTCGTCTGAAGCGATTTGTGGGGCCCGTCAGTGCCGACGAGCGACCGCAACAAGGTAGCGGGCAAGCACCTTATCTTGGCACACGCATCAGCAGGCAATCATCGGTACCGCGCAGCGCGGGACCGCTTCATTTCCATTGTCGCGAGGGAGGGATCAATGGCGGCGAAATTGGAACGCAAGTCGCTGGACAAACCGGATGAGACGCGTCCGTTCAAGGACGGTAAGGGCAAGCTCGATATCGTCACCGTAGGAGATCGCACCTTCGGGCGCGGTGTCTTCCAGCCGGGATGGCGTTGGTCGCAACATGTAAAGCCGATTGCCGGAACGCCGTCGTGCCAGGCCACGCATACCGGCTACATACTCGAAGGCCGCATGGTCGTGAAAATGGAGGATGGCGCCGAGATCGAATACGGGCCCGGGGATGCGTTTTTCATGCCGCCTGGGCACGACGCGTGGATCGTGGGCGACAAGCCCTGCGTGCTGATCGACTTCACCGGCGTGGCAAGGTACGCGAAGCCTGGGTGAATCTCGGGGCAGCGTCTCGCTCAGTGGGGCGTTGCAGCTGCAACTGTCCAGTGTGAGAAGGCGCGCCGGGTCGTGCGATGGCGGCCGACCTGCGCGAGAGAGGGTCCTATGCGGCGCGCTCCAAGGGCCAGATGCCGCTCTGGCCGTTGGCGGGAATGAATTCTGCGAATATTTTGCGCTCGCCTTCCCAGACCGAAAGGCCGCAATAACGCGCTTCACTGTTCAGGAGGGATAGGGCCGCGCGCCGCGCTTCCTGCTCATCGGAGCAGCCCGCGAGATCTTCGGTCTTGATGATGTGACCGCCGGAATTGAAAAGATAGCAACGATAGATCGCCATGGGTCCCTCCCAAATCGGAACGCTTTCCGTTTCTCGATTCGTGGTTAATCTAGCAGACTCGTTTAAGCGGCGCCAGTAAGCATTTGAAGACGCTAATCTCCACGAATCGGTTTTTGCGCGTGCGGCGCGCTCCCGGGAGCTGCGTGATCCCGGGTGTTCAAGCAACGAACTGCTTGACCCTCTCCCATAGCCCCGGCCTTGTCCGCGCGGTAGTCGCCGGGCGATGCCCAAGGCTGAGATTTTCGCGCGTTCGATAGAGCACCTGCATCACCAGGGGATGGGTCGTTGCCCGTGCGTCGTTGAATGTTTCGATGTGCCGGTAAGGGCGGCCGGTGACCTGGCAAATCGCCTCGAGTACCGGGCGGCGCAGTTCGGTCGTTGCCCCGACGGCTTGCAAGGCCCCGAGGATGCAGCGCTGCTTGTTCAGGCGATACAAAGCTCCCTTGCACCACCGCTCAGAGCTCGAAAGCAGCTCGATGACCTGATCGAGCTTGCGGATCGCGTTGTCTCTCGCCTGGTATTCCGTTCCGTCAAAAGGCATGGTCCGCTCCTCAGCTGGCCCTCTTGCCTAGAAAACGCGTCACGGAGCGTTTTGTCTCGCCTCGGCGATGATCAATGTCGCGAGTGTCGCCCAAATTCTGCCATAGCGGCGGCGCTACAATTGCCTCGGAGCGGTCAGAAGAAAACAGCCGCTTCGTGGAGGCACGCACATGTTCAGGAGGATCGCCCTGTCGGTGGGGGTGTCGTTCCTCGCCGTGACGACGATCATCGCCATTTTCGACTATTTCCGAATACTGTATCGGCCGGCGATCGAGACCGAGTGGCACCTCCACTACGCGCTGCTTGTCGCGACGCCGATCGATGCAATGATGCTCGCCTATGCGCGGGCGATGCTGGACTACGTCCTCTCGCCGGTTCCGGCGCTTGCTGCCGCGGTGGGAGCGGCTCTGTTGTTGATCCTTCAGGTCCTCGCGAGCGAGAGGCGCGATGACCAACCCCGCCATCTGCTCGATCGCTCGCGCGCCTGAGCAGCCGCCGACGGCATCACTGCCCTTTATAGCCAAGTCCGCGTCAGTCCATGCGCGGAAAATTGGCGCGCGTTTTTGGTTCCGCGATCGCAACCAAAGAGCGCGCCGAGTGTCAATATGACGCGGGAGGCGCGCTATGGAAGACGACGAGCCGCGTCACGATCGT